>Ga0081528_100033_pt1 | contig 127724 bp, 116 predicted proteins | sample HotLakmasection4_FD_71011 | JGI IMG/M metagenome (GOLD analysis project Ga0081528, IMG submission 71011) | Hypersaline microbial mat communities from Hot Lake, Washington, USA - Section #4 (SPADES assembly) (version 2) | ecosystem: Environmental > Aquatic > Non-marine Saline and Alkaline >...
CGCGGGCGCCGCGCCCCCGCAGCGGGGGCCCCGGCACCGAGCCCCCCCCCTCCAGACGCCGCCCCCCCGCCAAGCTGATCTCGATCGACGCCTCGGCGGCGAAGCTGCCCGTCCCGGACAAGGCATCGTCCGGCGCCACACTCGGCGCCAGCGGCATCTCCACCGGCACGAACCCGACAACCGCGCCGCTCGGTTCGTTCAGCCGGCCCTCGCGCAGCGCCGCCCGCCACTGATAGATCTGACTGCGCGACACGTCCCGCCGCCGCGCCACCAACGCCACCCGTGCCCCGGGTGCAAAAGCCTCGCGCACGATCTGCAGCTTGTCGTCCAGCGACCAGCGCCGCCGCCGCTCCCGCCCAACCAATATCTCTGCCCGCATCCCGTCGCCCCACAAGCGACGTCCATAAGGACGTCCTTAAGGACGCAACTTCGCAGATCAGGCAGCCGCGCAGAAGGCGGCCTCAATCGGCCGGTTACACAAGACCGCGCCTTGCGTTGGGTCAAGGCCAAAGTCGCCATCGTTGCCCCATGGCGCCTTAGAGGTTGTCTCGAAAAGAGGTTGAGTGGCTCGGGGGCATCGTGACTCCAGGAGGTTGTCGAAGCCTTTGTGTCGGAAAGGCAAGTTCTCTTGTCCGGTTTCCGCACTCGGAAACGGCAGGAAGGCCGTAAAGCCCGCACAGACGAACTTGCACATGTCGGTGTCGGCCGCGCCGCAATGAAGCTCGTCAGCGCAGGAGCGTTCTCCGTCATCTATTACGTGCATCATCTCGCTGACATGAACCGCCTGGTCCAGCCCCGCACTCATGCGCGCCGCATGCGCCGGAGTCATCGTCGTGACCACGGCGATCGCGAGCATGGCAAGCATTGATACGAAGCGACCGAACATGTCGTAAACAAAGGCATTTCTCGCTGTGATGTCCATTGCAGCAGCCGTTACCCTTTGTGCGAGCCGATAATTGATGACGCTTACACCGCGCCAAATGGCGCCGACGACTGATGACTGCCTGATGCGACGAACGCAAAGGATGGGCCGACCCCGGCGAGGCGGCCCATCCTGGGAGGTCTCAGTGCCCCGAATGTGCGGCCGGTTCCGCCCGAGCTGAGGGGGTCTCAACCGCCTGCACCTGGATGAAATCCAGCACCGCTGCGGCGATCGATGCGGCGCCCAGAAATGCGATGGAAAGGCGTGGCATTGCCGACCTGTCAGGCCGCTTCGCGTGTGGCGGGGTAGCCCGCCTCGGCGAGAGCAGCCTCGATCTCGGCACGCGTGGCCGAGGTTTCGACATCGACCTTGCGGTTCTCGGGGTCGGCATTGATCACCGCACCCTTGTCGACCGACTGGATCGCCTTCGCCACGCTCCGGGCGCAGCCGAAGCAGGTCATGTTCGCGATGTGGAATTGCATTTTAGTCTCCTTTGTTTGTCTGGCGAGGAGAGACGTGGGGGCTCCCAGCATTGGAGGGTCAAGGGAAGATTTGCGGAATTTTTTCGGGGGCGCTTCGCCCGAAATTTCCTGGCCACGGTAGGTGAACGCGTGCGTGAAGCAGCGCGAAGCCAACTCACACGGGGGAAAAACATCACTTGACCCTCCCATCATGGGAGATCCCACGTCCTGGCGCATCACCACGAATCCGAAGGGAATCAGCCATGAATGCGCCAGCCAGTTTCACCAGAGAAACCGTCTCCCTCCCGATTGCGGGCATGACCTGCGCCTCCTGCGTGGGGCGCGTCGAACGCGCCCTGAGATCCGTCGCGGGCGTTCTCGACGCAAGTGTCAACCTTGCAACCGAGCGTGCCGAAGTCCGTCTCGCCAAACTCGTTTCGCGGACCGAGCTGACCCGCGCGGTCGCGGACGCCGGCTATACCGTCAGCGCCGCGACCGTCGATCTGGCCATTCAGGGCATGACCTGCGCGTCTTGCGTCGGCCGCGTAGAGCGCGCGCTGCGCGCCGTGCCGGGCGTGACCGAGGCCACTGTCAACCTCGCCACCGAGCGGGCGACCGTGAAGGGCAGCGCCGATACAGCGACGCTGATCGGCGCGGTAGAGGAAGTTGGCTATGCCGCGCGTCCGGTCGACCGGAGCGGAGCAGCAAATGCCGAGGCTGAAGCCCTGAAGGAAGAAGAACGCCGGGTCCTGTCGCGCGACCTGGTCGTTGCCGCGGGCCTGACGCTGCCGGTCTTCATCCTCGAGATGGGCAGCCATGTCATTCCGGGGATGCACCATCTGATCGCCTCGACCATCGGAATGACCGCGAACTGGCTGATCCAGTTCGCTCTGACCTCGCTTGTGCTCGCGTTCCCCGGCATCCGCTTCTACCGCAAGGGCATCCCGGCGCTGCTGCGCGGCGAGCCGGACATGAACAGCCTTGTCGCCGTCGGCACGCTGGCAGCTTACGCCTATTCGCTGGTCGCGACCTTTGCGCCGGCGCTGCTGCCTGCGGGCACGGTGAACGTCTATTACGAGGCCGCCGCGGTCATCGTGACCCTGATCCTGCTCGGCCGGGTACTCGAGGCGCGCGCCAAGGGCCGCACCTCCGAAGCGATCAAGCGGCTTGTAGGCCTGCAGGCCAAGACCGCGCGCGTGCGGCGCAGTGGCGTCGTCATCGAGATCGAGGTGGCGGATGTCGCTTCTGGCGACATCGTCGAGGTGCGCCCCGGCGAACGGGTTCCTGTAGACGGCGAAGTGGTCGAGGGCGACAGCTGGATCGACGAGTCCATGATCACCGGCGAGCCGCTGCCTGTCGCCAAGACGCAGGGCGCATCGGTCACCGGCGGGACGGTAAACCAGACCGGCGCTTTCGCCTTCAGCGTCACCGCGGTCGGCGGCGACACCATGCTCGCGCAGATCATCCGCTTGGTCGAGAAGGCCCAAGGATCCAAATTGCCGATCCAGGGATTGGTTGACAAGATCACCATGTGGTTCGTGCCGGCAGTGATGACGCTCGCCGCGCTAACCTTCGGCGTGTGGTTCTTCTTCGGACCCGATCCGGCGCTCACCTTTGGCCTCGTGAACGCGGTCGCGGTCCTGATCATTGCCTGCCCCTGTGCCATGGGTCTTGCCACGCCGACCTCGATCATGGTGGGCACCGGGCGCGGGGCCGAGCTTGGCGTCCTCTTCCGCAAGGGCGACGCGCTGCAGGGTCTACAGGACGCCCGCGTGGTCGCGCTAGACAAAACGGGCACGCTGACCGAGGGAAAGCCGACTCTGACCGATCTCGTCCTGGCGGATGGGTTCGATCGCGCCGACGTGCTGTCGCGGACCGCCGCTGTCGAAGCGAAATCAGAGCATCCGATCGCCCGAGCAATCGTCCAGGCGGCTGAGGCCGAAGGGCTGGTCCTGCCCGCCGTCGGGTCGTTCGAGAGCGAAACGGGCTTCGGCGTGACCGCAGAGGTAGGCGGCATCCGGGTCGAGATCGGCGCAGATCGCTACATGGCAAAGCTCGGCCATGACGCTGGAGCGTTTGCCGAAACGGCCGCGCGGCTTGCCGACGAAGGCAAGTCGCCACTCTACGCTGCCATCGGCGGGCGCCTTGCCGCGATCATCGCAGTGGCCGATCCGATCAAGGAGACGACACCGGAGGCGATCCGGGCGCTTCATGATCTCGGCCTTAAGGTCGCGATGATCACCGGGGACAACCGGCGCACGGCGGAGGCCATAGCGCGGCGGCTCGGGATCGACGAGGTGGTGGCCGAAGTCCTGCCGGACGGCAAGGTCGCGGCGATCAAGCGTCTGAAGGCGCTTGGACCGGTGGCCTTCGTCGGCGACGGCATCAACGACGCCCCGGCGCTGGCAGAAGCGGATGTGGGCCTCGCCATCGGCACTGGCACGGAGGTGGCCATCGAGGCGGCCGACGTGGTGCTGATGTCCGGAAGCCTGAAGGGGGTGCCGAACGCCATCGCGCTCAGCCGGGCGACGATGCGGAACATCCGGCAGAACCTGTTCTGGGCCTTCGCCTACAACGCTGCGCTGATCCCGGTCGCCGCGGGCGCGCTCTGGCCGGTCTCGGGCATCCTGCTCTCGCCCGTCTTCGCGGCTGGAGCGATGGCGCTGTCGTCTGTCTTCGTCCTCGGCAATGCGCTCCGCATCCGCCGGTTCGCCGCGCCGATGGCCGAACCTGCCCGTGCCTCAACCTGAGCACATTGCGTCCCCGGATCGACCGGGGACGCCGTCTGCTTTCTGCACAATCCTCACCAAGGAAGTTCGCCATGACCAGCACCGTCACTGTTTTTTCCACGCCGACCTGCCCCGATTGCCGCAACCTCAAGGCCTGGCTGGGCCGGACCGGCATTGCCTATGCCGAACGCGACCTCACCGATCAGGGTGTCATGGACGAGGCCAAGCGTCGTTTCGGCGTGCGCGTCGCTCCGATAACCGTGATCGGCGACTGGTTCACCTACGGCACCTTCGAGGATCAGAAGCCCCGGATCGAGGCTCGTCTGAAGGAGGTCGGGATATGGCCGATCTGACCCTCGCTCCGCCGCGGCCCCATATCGCACGCAGGCCCCTTGTCCTCGGCACGCTGGGCCATGTGGTCAATGACGCCTATACCGCGTTCCTTCCCGCAATGCTGCCGATGTTTCATCTCCAGCACGGGCTGGATGAGACGACGCTCGCGGGCCTGGTCGCGATCTTCGCGCTGTCGGCCTCCCTTCCCGGGCCCTTTCTCGGGAAGCTCTCGGACCGGTTCGGCGAGGCGTACGTCACCGCTACAAGCGTGCTCTTCAGTGCGGTACTGCTCAGCCTTCTGGCCGTGGTGCCGAGCGTGCCGCTCCTTTTTGCTCTGGTCGCGGTCGCTGGTCTCGGCTCGGCGGCGATCCACCCCGCAGGTTCCATGCTGGTGCGCCAGGGAAGTTCCAGGCCGGAATTCGCGGTCGCGCTCTTTGCCGCCGGCGGCATGCTCGGCTATGCGGCAGGCCCGACGCTGCTGGCGGCCGCACGCGACAATGCCGGGCCCGCGCTGCCCTTCATCCTTGTTCTGCCCGGCATTGTTGCCGCGGCGACCATCATGGCGCTCGTCCCGGTCGGAAGTACCCAGTCCCGCCCTACATCGACGACAGCCGCGCATTTTGATTGGCCGCTTGTCTTCGGTCCGGTTGGTCTGGTGACGCTGGCTGCCGCCCTCGCGTTCGTTCCGGCTACAGCTGTCCTCAACGGGCTTCCCCTGTTCCTGATGGAGCGCCACGGCCTGCCGGACACGCACCCCGCAATTGCAGGCACCCTCACCACGTTTTCGCTGGCCGCAGCAATCGGCGGCATCGGCGTCGGTCTTCTCGCAGCCAGGCTGTCCCGAACGTGGTTGCTGGCTGCCGTCCTGACCGGCAGCGTTCCGGCCTTCCTGGCGCTGTTGTGGTTGGCGCCGGATGCGACGGGCTATGCCATCGTGCTCGGCGCGGCCGGCGCGCTCAGCTATGCCGCCACCCCGATCCTGGTGGTCGCGGCGCAGGATCTCGCGCCACGCTCGGGCGCGACCGCCTCCGGGATGGTCTTCGGCCTCGGCTCGGCACTTGCTGGCCTCATGTACTTCGGCATCGGCGCCCTGCAGGCCGAAGTCGGTGTGGGTCTGGCGCTGTCGCTCGCCTTCGTCGCGCCGATTCTTTCGGCGGCGATTTCGTTTGCCGTCCTGCGCCGCATCCCTTCCGTTGCCGCTGCTTCCGTCACCGAAACGCTCTGCGTCTGTGCCGCCGCCAGCGGTGCCGGCATCGTCACCTGTGCCCCTTCCTGCACTCTTTCCCGCAACGGAGTATCCCGAAATGCCTGACGTCATCCTTCTCAACATCGGCCGGACCATCAGGGTGCCGGACGGTGAAACAGTCCTGTCAGCCGCTCTGGCCGAGGGAATAGACTACCCGCACGGCTGCAAGTCCGGCCGCTGCGGAAACTGCAAGTCACGCCTCGCCGGCGGCGATGTCGACCTCCTCGACCACTCAAGATTCGCGCTGACCCCGGCGGAACGCGACGCAGGCCTGATCCTCGCCTGCCGCGCCGTGCCGAAGGGAGACGCAAGCGTGGCGTGGCTGGAGGATGAGGACACGGCAAGACATCCGGTCCGCTCGATTGAGGCCGAGGTCGTGGGTACAGAGCTCCTTACACATGACATCCTGCGTCTGCGCCTGAAAGGCGGCAGCCCGGCGCTGCACTTCGCGCCCGGCCAGTACGCCACACTGGAGCTGCCCGGCGAGACCTCCCGCGATTACTCCATGGCAAACGCGCCGGGCGCGGAGGAAATGGAGTTCCATGTCCGCCGCGTTCCAGGTGGGCGAACCTCGGGCGTCATCCACGACCGCCTCCGTGCCGGCGACCGGGTTTGGCTGACGGGTCCCCGCGGCGCCGCGCATCTTCGGGCGGGGCACACCGGGCCGATCCTCGCCGTAGCAGGCGGCTCCGGCCTCGCGCCCATCCTCTCAATCCTTGAGAGCGCGGTCGCCCAGGACATGCGGCAGCCGATCCGTGTATATATCGGTGGACGAGACGAGCGCGACCTCTACGGCCTCGATCGCCTGGCCAGGCTCGCCGCTCAGCACGGCGACATGACCGTGACGCCCGTCCTGTCCGCTCCGTCCGCACCGACCGACCGGCGAACGGGCTTCCTGCACACCGTGGTCCGCGCCGACGTGCAGGCCCTTGACGGATGGAAGTGCTACACGGCCGGCCCGCCTGCTATGATCGACGCCTTGACCGAGGTTGTTCTCGCTCTGGGTCTGCAGCGGGAGGACCGGCACGCCGACGTGTTCTTTACGCCGACGACCGCGCCTCGCTCAGTTGAGATTGCAGCAGCCGGTTAGAACGTAAGAAAAACGGAGTGTCGCGAGGCTGCATCCTCTCGGCACTCCGCCTTTTTCTTCTTTGTGGTAATGTCGTCGACACGCACTGCGTTTTATTTAGATTAGGCTGATCATGGCTGACATCTTCGTTGGCATCGGTGATGGCGCTGCCGAGAGCTAGCGCCCTGCCAACGTGTCGTCCGATCGGCGTCAGCCGACGGCAGCGAAGCTCCGACGCGGAGCCTTCTTTTTCATTGCTTTCGGGGGCGTCTCGTCCTGGGCGCTGAGACCCGTGAGGATTGGGCAATCGGGACGCTCGTCGCCATGGCAGTGATGCGCAAGATGCACGAGAGCGCCGATCATCTCATCAAGTTCGCGGCGGCGCTGCTCGAGTTCGCGGACATGGTCGAGCGCGAGTGACTTCACGTTGGCGCTCGCGCGGCTGCCATCCTGCCAAAGATTCAGCAGGGCGACGATCTGTTTAACCTGGAACCCAAGATCGCGCGCCCGGCGCACAAAGCACAGCATCGCGATGTTCTTCTCCGAGTAGACACGGTAGCCCGAATGAGCCCTCAGGGCCGGGCGGACGAGACCGATCTCTTCGTAGTAGCGCAGCATCTTCACCGAGACGCCTGTTGCCTTCGAGGCTTCACCAATATTCATCGAGTCGCTCCATTCGTGTCAGAGACGCCGGGGTCTGAGTCCCTTCTGCACCCTCCCATCATTGGAGAGTCAAGTGGGGCGCGATGCAAATGTCTTGGACGCCGCCGGTTGACGGCGTGGGGCGATTTCGGGAGGCGGTAGAGGTTTTCGTCTGCCGGTAGTGACGGAGAGCCTCAAGGAAAGTTATTTACTGACAATGACTTACGGTATCCTGGCAGGGACGCAGATTTCACCCTGCGCCCCCCGGACAGATCCGAGCATGCGCTACTGACGCACTCGGCTCCCACCTCGGCTGTTTGACGAGGAAGTGGCGCTGCGGCCAGGGATGGCTGATCCTAGCGGGCGGCAACCAGCGCGCGACGATCCGGCCCATCGCTCATGCTTTTCAAAGGCGGCCCGAATACGCGATCTTTTAGAATCAATGACTTAGGCCCAGAGAAGGTTAGACCGCAGTTCCCTTCCCTCCGCCAGCTTCGGCTCGCGATAAAGTCTCCGAGGCGTATCCCCAATGCCAAATGCCCCAGGACCGCGCGGCTTTCACGCGAAAGCTCTTGACCTCGGTCAGCTCCGTCAGCCGCATTCTCGGCCTTCAGGGGCCTCTCTTCTCCAAAGCTGTTGACTCGACCGAATGAGTACGGCGACTCTAAAACTCTGATTTCAAAAGGCATTTTTTCATCGGAGAAGGGTGCAGATTTCGAACGAACGCTTGGACACCCGAGGGTCGGTGAAAACTTCGCTTCAGTTCAGCGGCGCAGTTTAGTTGCGCCTTGAGTTCCGAATCAGAAGGTGTCCAGAGCGCAGAACCCTCGGACAGGGGCTCAAACAAGCCTGCTTTTCGCCGCCCTAGCTGCAGCTTCCAATATGCGATTGGAGCTTCAGCCGATCGGCAATGGGGTTCGCATGTGTCTCTTGCCGAGGTGGCTATCGCCGACAGCTAATGAGCGTTAGGGTTGGGCCTATTCAGAGGCGCAGCGAGAATTGGGTCGCCTGCCCCAAGCCAGTCGGTGTCAGAGATAATGGAGACGCCCTCACTTTCCGGAACAAGATCAATCCCTGATCCAGGCGACTTCGTCTCGCTGCGCGCAAGGCATTGGCTGGTCGAGCGGGCGGAGTGGGTCGAGAACCGCCTGCCGATGGTCGATCTCGCCTGCATCGACGACGACGCCCAGGGCGAGCCGTTGCAGGTGCTCTGGGATGCCGAGATCGCGGCTGAGGTGGCGGCAGACGATGTCTGGGAAGGCCTGGGTGCCGACGGCAGCGACGATGCCGAGGTCTTCGCCGCCTTCCTGCGCACGCTGAAGTGGCGCACGGCCAGCGCCGCCGATCGAACACTATTCCAGGCGCCGTTTCGCGCCGGCATCCGGCTCGAGGACTACCAGCTGGCCCCGCTCGCCAAGGGCCTCCGACTGCCGCGGGTCAATCTCCTGATCGCCGACGATGTCGGGCTCGGCAAGACGATCGAGGCCGGGCTTGTCCTGCGCGAGCTTTTGCTCCGCCGGCGCATCGACTTCGTCGTCGTCGCGGCCCCACCCTCGATGACGCTGCAGTGGCAGGACGAGCTCGAGGCCAAGTTCGGCCTGACCTTCCAAATCGTCGATCGCGAGCGCCTGGCGCAACTGCGGCGCACCCGCGGCTTCGGGGTCAATCCCTGGTCGACTGGCTCGCGCTTCATCGTCTCGCACCGCCTCTTGACCGACGAGACCTATACGTCGGGCCTGCGCATGCGGCTCGGCGAGTTCCGCGCCCGCTCGATGCTGATTCTCGACGAGGCTCACCATGCGGCACCCTCGAGCGGCTCGCGCTATGCCGTCGACAGCCAGTTCACGCGGGCCATGCGCGAGATCGTCCAACGCTTCGAGCATCGCCTGTTCCTCAGTGCCACGCCGCACAACGGCCACTCCAACAGCTTTTCGTCGCTGCTCGAGATGCTCGACCCGCAGCGCTTCACCCGCGGCGTCGAGGTCAAACCCGGCGATCTCGAGCCCGTCATGGTGCGCCGGCTCAAGGCCGACCTGCGCACCCTCGGCAAGAGCTTTCCCGAGCGCGTAATCGAGCCCATAGTCCTCGATGGCCTGCCGCCGGGGCCGCGGCGATGGTCCGCTCGGGCCTGCAGGTGGTCGACGCCCAGGCCAAGCTCGCCCAGTCGCTGGGTACCACCGTTGCCAGTGTTCAGGTGCTGGAACGAGCGGGCGACCTCGCCGGTGTGTCAATGTCCGGTATCGAGCAGGTGACCAAGGACCTGACCCGGCGGCTCAGCCAGGCGGCCGCCGGGACCGGCCCTGCCGCCGCCGCGCTGGAGCGGCTCGGTCTTTCGGCCACGGCCCTGCTCGAGCTGCCGCTCGACGAGCGGGTGGGTCGGATCAACCAGGCGATCCTCGACTTCGTGCCCGCCGCCGAGCGCGCGGCCGTCGCCGGCCAGCTGTTCGGCGAGGAAGGCAGCATCGCCATCGCGCGGATCGATACCGCGACGCTGCGCCAGGCGACAGCGGATGTGCGCGACTTCGGTGTCGTCGTCTCGGAGCAGGATGCCGACCAGATCGAGCGCACCAACGATGCGATCTCCCGGCTCGGTCTGGTCTGGCGTGGGCTGTCGAACCAGCTGGCCGTGGCTGCCGCACCGGCGCTGGAGGCGGTCGCCGATGCGATGGCGGCGGTGTCGCGCACGACCGGGCCGCTCGGCCAGGCCATCCAGCTGCTGTTCGAGAACATCGGCCGCCTGGCCTCGACCGCCGCCGCCTTCGCCGCCTTCATCGCCGGCCGTTGGGTCGCCGGCATGGTGGTGGCCGTGGCCTCGGTGCGCGGGCTCGCAACGGCGCTCGTGTTGCTGCGCGGGGCGTTGATCCGCACCGGGATCGGCGCGCTGGTCGTCGCGGCCGGCGAGCTGATCTTTCAGTTCGGCAATCTGGTGCAGGCCGCCGGTGGCTTCGGTACGGCGTTGAGCCTGCTCGGCGATGTCGCAAGCGAGGTCTGGGAGCGGATCGGCCTGCTGGCCGAGGTGCTGCAGTCGCGGATTGCTGCCACCTGGCGCGGCATCCAGGCGAGCGTCGCCGATGCATTGCAGGCGAGCCTCGAGGCCGTCGTCGGCTTCGGCAACGAGGCGATCAACGCCTTTAAAGGTGCAATGGCCGCCACAGTGGCGATCTGGGGTGCCCTTCCGGCGGCAATCGGCGATGTCACCATCCAGGCCGCCAACGCACTGATCGCCGGCGTCGAGGCGATGCTCAACGGTGCCGCGCGTGGCATCAACGGCCTGCTCGAGGGCGTCAATGCGGGTCTGGCGGCGATCGGCCTCGAGCGGGCGATCACCCTCGTGCCGGAGATCGATCTCGGCCGGGTCGAGAACCAGCTCGCCGGGGCGGCGGACCTCGCCGGTGCCTCGGCACGGCAGGCCTTCGCTGCCGCCTTTGCGACGGACGCGTTCAGCACACCCGATCTCGGCTTCGCCGCCTTCGCCGAGGAGGCGCGCCGGGCCGCCGACAATGCCCGGGCTGCGGCGGAGGCGACCAGCGCGCTGGCCGGCGCTCCGCTCGCCTCGGTTGCCGCGCTCCGGGAGGCGATGGCGGGCGCATCCACCGAGATCGACAACGCCGCGGTGGCGACGGAACGTCTGGACGAGGCATTCGCGGCTGTCGGTGGTTCGGGCGGCGGCGCGGGCGGTGGTGCCGGAGGTGCGGCAGGATCGGCGGCCGGTGCCGCGGCGGCGGCTGGCACGGCCGGCCGGGCGATCGCTGGAGCAGCGGATCAGGCGGCGACCGGCTGGGCCGCATTCCGCGACGAGCTCGCCCGCTATGCCGACGATGCGGTCAATTGGGGCCAGGGGCTGGGCACGGCGCTCAGCGGCGCCTTTCGTACGGCCGAGGACGCGCTCGCCGGCTTCGTCGCGGTCGGCAAGATCGACTTCCAGGGTCTCGCCGACAGCATCATGGCCGACCTCACCCGGATCGCCATCCGCTCGGCGATTCTCGGGCCGATCGCCGGCGCCCTCGGTGGCATGGGCACCAGCGGCGGGCTCTTCGGCGGCCTGTTCGGCGGTGGTGGTGAGGCCGGCATGCTCTCGGGCATCTTCCATGCCGGCGGGCTCGCGGGATCCCCGGCGCCGCAGCGCCTGGTGCCGGCCCTGGCCTTCGCTGGCGCACCCCGCCTCCATACCGGCGGCATGGCTGGCCTCCGCCCCGACGAGGGGCCGGCCATCCTGCAGCGTGGCGAGATGGTCCTCTCCCGCGCCCAGGTCGCCGCCGCGGGCTCGGCTAGAGACACGCGGCCGCCGGTTACCGTGGTCATGAACATCACGACACCGGACACGGGCAGCTTTCGCCAGAGCCAGGGACAGATCGCCGCCGACGCGGCACGGGCGATCGAGCGGGCACGGCGGAATCTCTGAACCACCGAGCCTCACAAAAAGATCGCCGGCGCGCTCGAGGAGCGGCCGGCGAAGCTCACGCAGGGAGGACGAGGGGAAAGCGAAGGCTCAGCTGCACACGTCCGACTTGCCCATGCTGCCGATCTCGCTGCAGGCCTTGGTGTTCACGCCGATCGCCGCATTGGTGTTGCGGTTGACCAGCGTCAGGTTGTTGAGGTTGCCGCCGACCTTGGCGTCGGTGATGGTGCCGATCGCGGTGCCGGCCTTCGAGTTCACGCCGATCGCGGCGTTGGTGTTGCGATTGACCAGCGTCAGGTTGTTGAGGTTGCCACCGACATCGGCACCGGTGATCGCCCCGATCTGGGTGTTGGCCTCGGCGTTCTTGCCGATGGCGGCGTTGGTGTTGCGGTTGACCAGCGTCAGGTTGTTGAGATTGCCGCCGACCTTGGTGTCCTGGACGCTGCCGATCCGGGTCGAGGCCTCGGCGTCAGCACCGATCGCGGCGTTGGTGTTGCGGTTCACGAGGGTGAGGTTGTTGGCGTTGCCGCCGACCTCGACCCCGCCCTGCTGGGCCATGGCGCCGGTGCCGAAGCTGGTGGCGGCGAGCAGCGAGAGGGTCAGGGCGGCGGCGGTGATCTTGAGGGTCCTCATGGCTAATCTCCTTGGCTGGCTGGGTCTGGGATTGGCTGGGTCTGGGTCTCTCGTCTGCGGCCGGTGCCGGGGCCTCCCCGGCTGGTGGTCCGCCTCGTTCGATGACTTGAGAGTGCCGCATCTTGCCCGAGAGGTAAGGCAGGAGATTTTCCGGGGTCGGGGCGAATCTAATCCGATATCGTGCGGACAGCGGGCGGAGCATCGACGACTGTACCCGGCTCGATGTGCGGCATACCCTGCAGGCGGTCGGCGATTGCCGCTGGCGTCTTGACGCTGTCGTGAATGGATTCGGCCGGCCGAAACGCCACCTCTAGCCGGATCGAGTTGTCCGAGCGGCCAGTGCGCTGAGGACCGTTCCCGGGAAGGGGACGGCGATCCTGCGGGGGCGTGGCCGCTCAAAGAGGAGATGGCGGATATGATCAAGCGGCGGTTTCTCTTGGGCGGCGTGGCCGCGCTCGGCGTGGGCGCGGCGGCAAAGCTCTTCTTTGTCGGCGGCGGCTCGTCCACCGCCGGGGCCGCAACGGAGGACGGTGCCTTCGAGGTCACGAAGAGCGAGGAGGAATGGCGGCGCATCCTTACGCCCGAGCAGTACCGCGTGCTGCGCGAGCATGGCACCGAGCGGCCCTGGACGAGTCCGCTGAACGACGAGAAGCGCGAGGGCACCTATGCCTGCGCCGGCTGCGGCAACCCGCTGTTCTCATCCGAGACGAAGTTCGAGAGCGGCACCGGCTGGCCGAGCTTCTGGGCACCGATCGAGGGTGCGATCGGCACCGCCGAGGACCGCAGTCTGTTCATGGTCCGGACCGAGGTCCACTGTGCCCGGTGCGGCGGGCACCAGGGCCACGTCTTCGAGGACGGCCCGCAGCCGACCGGGCTCCGCTACTGCATCAACGGTGTGGCCCTGGACTTCGAGCCGGCTACGGCGGCCTAGGCCGGGCGCCGTGCAGAGCCGAAGAACGCATGAGAGGCGCGACATGAAGAGGATGATCCTAGCCGCCACGGCGGCGCTGGCACTCGCACCGGCAGCCCTCGGCGCCGCGGCGCAGGCCCAGGAACTGGAGAGGGCCACCTTCGCCGGCGGTTGCTTCTGGTGTGTCGAGGCTGACTTCGACAAAGTACCCGGCGTAGTGGAAACCGTCTCGGGCTATACCGGCGGCACGGTCGAGGATCCGACTTACGAACAGGTCTCGGCGGGCGGCACGGGGCACCGCGAGGCGGTGCAGATCTCCTACGATCCGAGCAAGGTCAGCTATGAAGAGCTGCTGACGGCCTTCTGGCATTCCGTCGACCCGACCGACCCGGGCGGGCAGTTCTGCGACCGCGGCGAGTCCTACGAAACGGCGATCTTCGTCCACGACGAGGAGCAGCGCTGGGCGGCGGAGGCGTCCAAGGCGGCCGCCCAGGAGACGCTCGAGGAGACGATCGTGACGCCGACCGAGGACGCCGGGGCATCCTATCCGGCGGAGGACTACCACCAAGACTACTACGATAAGAACCCCCTGCAGTATCGCTTCTACCGCTGGAACTGCGGGCGCGACGACCGCGTCGAGGAGGTCTGGGGCGACCGGGCCTTCGAAGGCATTCCCGGCCATAGCTGAGGGAGCCGGCTTGCGCTCGCATACCCGCCGGTTCCGATCCCGATAAGCGATCGACGCCAGATTGGCCGGTCCCGTTCTCGGCCGAGGGCCCGGCTACTCCCGCGACGCCATCGTCACCAGGATCCGATTGCCTTCGCGATTGCCGCAACCACGGCAGCGCAGCTTCCGCTCGAGGTCCATGAGCCTGATGTAGTCCGGCCGGCCGCGGCCGAGGATGGTGGCGTCCAGTCGCCCCTTGTGGCCGCAGGTGGGGCAGCTGACGGTGATGACATGCCAGTGCCGGAGATCGCCGACGCGGATGGCGTAGCGCGGCGGAATGTTCACTCTATGTTCCATGTCCGACCGCTACCGCAGCGGTGCGGTGCTGGCAAGGCGAAGTCTCGATGACCGGCTTTCACGAGGTGCAGTTCCCGCCCGACATCTCGTACGGGGCGTCGGGTGGGCCCGGCTACTCGACGACTGTGGTGACGACCGTCTCGGGCCACGAGCGGCGCAACGCCAATTGGGCGATGGCGCGTGGGCGCTGGAACGTGGCGCATGGGTTGAAGAAGCGGGAGCAGGTGGCCGAGTTGATCGCCTTCTTCCGCGCGAGGAAGGGCCGCGCCCATGGCTTCCGCTTCAAGGATTGGACCGACCATCAGGCCATGGCACAGAGCCTCGGGGTTGGCGACGGGGCGACGACATCCTTCCAGCTGGTGAAGCACTACCCGAGCGGCGGCGCGGTCGAGACACGGGTCATCGCCAAGCCCGTCACGGACACGGTGAAGCTCTATCGCGACGGCATCGCGGTCGCCACCGGCTGGAGCGTCGACACGACCACGGGCTTGGTCACCTTCAGCATCGCACCGGCTGTCGGCGTCCAGGTCACCGCGGACTTCGCCTTCGACGTGCCGGTGCGCTTCGACAGCAACCAGATGGACGTCACCATCGAGACCTATCAGCTCGGAACCTGGGGGCAGATCCCGGTAGTGGAGATCCGGCCGTGAAGGCGGCTTCCACAGCACTCGCCCAGCATCTCGCCGGCGAGGTGACGACGCTCGCCACCTGCTGGCGGATCACGCGGGTCGACGGCGTGGTGTTCCGCTTCACCGATCACGACCAGGATCTCGTGGTCGACGGCGAGGTCTACGCGGCGAGCGCAGCCTACTCGCGAACGGCGATCAGCAACGATGCCGGGATGGGCGTCGACAATCTCGACGTCGAGGGGGTGTTCGACTGCGCTGCCGTCACGGAGGAAGAGCTCAGGGCCGGGCTCTTCGACCGGGCCGAGGTGCGGATCTTCCTGGTCAACTGGGCGGATCCCTCGATCGGCGTGCTACGCCTGCGCCGCGGCTGGTTCGGCGAGGTGGTGCTGACCGAGCAGGGCGTGTTCCGCACCGAGCTCCGGGGCCTGACCCAGGCGCTCTCCCAGCGGATCGGCCAGCTCTACAGCGCCGAATGCCGGGCCGACCTCGGTGACCACCGTTGCCGGGTGCCCGTCTGGCCGCCCGAGATCCAGCGTTCGACAGCCTATGCCGTGGGCGACAGCGTCCGGGTGCGAACGACCGGCACAGCCGTCAGCTTCCCCTTGCCCATCATCAATGGTGGGTTCGAAGCGGATGGTGCCGGTGACGGATCCGGTTTCACGCCGACTGGCTGGACCAAGGTTTCCGGCGACTGGGATGTGCATGACGCGAGCAATGGCGCGCTGTCTCCGGCCGCGGGCAGTTACTATTTGGAAGGCGGCGCCTCGGCATCGGGCGAGCTGGCGCAGTCGGTCGACTTGGTCTCGAGTGGTCTCGACCCGTCCCAGATCGACGCCGACGCCTATCGGCTGGATCTCTCCCTCAGCCGGGCGAATTCGTTCCCGGACGACCTGGGTCGTGTCATCGTCGAGGCCTTGGACGGGGCGACCAACGTCCTCGCCACCATCCTCGACACCGGCTTCGAGGTCATCGTGCCGGAGGACAGCTGGGTCCAGCGTGGCGTCGCGCAGGCCCACCTCCCGTTGAGCACGCGGACCCTGCGCATCCGGTTGCTGCATCAGCTCGTCACCGGCAGCCAGGCGAACGCGGCCTTCGATGACCTCTCGGCTGTTGTCATCGACACGACGGCATCGCTGCCGACCGCCGCGGACTTCGAGAACCGTGTCTATCGCTGCGTGGTGGCCGGCACGACAGCACCCGCCCAGCCAACCTACGACACGACCGTTGGCCAGCAGACCACCGACGGCACCACTGTTTTCGAGGCGATGGCGGCTTGGAGTCGTTCGGGTACCGTCGCGAGCGTCGTCGACCGGACCACCTTCACCGCTGCGATCGACGAGCCGCGCGCCGTCGACGGCTGGTTCGCCGGCGGGGTGCTCACCTGGGAGAGCGGATCCAATGCGGGCCGGTCGATCGAGGTAAAGGCCTGGACCCAGGCCACCGGCGAGATCGTGCTCTTCCTGCCGATGGGCTACGCGATCGAGCCGGGCGACCTCTTCCGCCTCCATCCCGGCTGCGACAAGCGCCTCGACACCTGCATCGACCGCTTCGCCAACGTCCTCAACTTCCGCGGCGAGCCCTACGTCCCGGGACAAGACGCCATGATGCGGTACCCTGACGCCCGCTGAGACCGCATGTAGTCAACCGAACAAGGCATGGATGACCTCGCGCATTGAAGCGAGTTCCTTGAAATGCCTCTTGGAGATTTTTCGGATGTTTGGTCGATCTTTCTTGAGCCCTTCGGCGTTTCCTTTGGTGTGGCGGGCGGCTGGAAATCCATTGATATCTGGTAACGGTTCCCCAGGATTTCCGCCAAACCAAAGGTAAGAGGCGGGTTCGAGGGTTTGCGCACAAATACGCATCCAAACTATGCAACCGCTCGGCTTGGTCGCCAACGCCAAGTTGACCTTTTGATCAATAGTGCGACCTTCCAGGTGAGACGACTTAAGCTGGATGTGCCGGATGATACGACCGGACGCCATAACCACGTCGAATCCGCTGCTGTCGATCTCGCCGCGCAAGACTTCCATGTCCCGGTAGCCTAGCTGCCACATCGTTTGCAGAGCTTTACCGACAAACAAGTGCTCAAGGATTTGCTCACGCAGGCTCGAATGCAGGAACAGGTCACGTCTATCGCCGGACAGGTTCATAGCGGGCTCCCCAATCAATGCAATTCCAAGCGATCATTCAGATCCTCATGGGACCGTTGGACTTGTCTCCGCCTACGTTAAGCCATAGCAAGCGAAGAATCTCCGAAAGATGAACAGCCACCTGCATTGCAAAAGGGAAGACATCGTCAGTGCAGCGCGAGCCTGGCTCGGCGTGCCCTGGCGACACCAGGGCCGCAGCCGCCAGGGCGTCGACTGCGCCGGGCTCGTGGTCCTGGTCGGCCGCGAGCTCGGCCTCGCCGACTACGACACAAGCGCTTATGGCAGGAGACCCGAGGGCCAGGGCTTCGTCCAGCACTTCCGGGCGGCCATGGCCGGGATCGCACTACCCGAAGCTGGGCCCGGCGACGTGCTGGTGTTCGCCGATGCCGCCTATCCCTGCCACTGCGGCTTTCTGACGGCGAAGCACGGGGTGCCGCACCTGCTCCACGCCCATGCGCTCAGGCGCAAGGTGCTCGAGGAGCCCTATGCCGGCGAGTGGCCGGCCAAGGTCAAGTTCGCCTTCCGCTTTCGCACCAGCTGAGTCTCGCCCATGGCCATTCTCGTCGCTGCCGGTGGTGCCGCGCTGGGCACGGCGCTGGGCGTCGGTCCGGGTGCCGGCTGGCTCGCCGGTGCGGCGATCGGCAACCTGCTGTTCCCGACCCAGGGGCCGGACAGCCGGGTCGAGGGACCGAGGCTCGGCGATCTCACCGTCACCTCCTCGGCCTACGGCGCACCGATCGCCATCGCCTACGGCACGCTCAGAATGGCCGGCAACCTGATCTGGTCGTCGGGCATCAGCGAGCAGCGCAACGTCTCCCGCAGCCGCGCCGGTGGCAAGGGCGGCGGCGGGGCGACCCAGACTGCGGTCAGCTACAGCTATACCGCCTCCTTCGCCATCGCCTTCGGCGAGGGGCCGGCCGAGGACGTGCTCAGGCTCTGGGCCGACGGCAAGCTGATCTACGACAAGACCGGCCTCGCGGCCGACGTCGCCAAGCCCGGTCTGCGCTTCCGCTTTCATCCCGGCGGCGAGGCCCAGCTGCCCGATCCGCTGATCGAGGCGCAGGTCGGCGAGGGCCGCGCCCCGGCGCATCGCGGGCTCTGCTACCTCGTCTTCGAGGACCTGCCGCTGGCCGACTTCGGCAACCGTATCCCCAACCTCACCGCCGAAATCACCTTCCGGCGGCAGGCGGCGCAGCCCTATCAGCTGCTGGACTTCATCACGACCAGCGAAGGCGGGCTGCTCTCCAGCTACCAGGCGGGCGAGCTCGCCATCGACTGGCGCCGGGGTCATGGCTGGTTTCTCACGAGCAGCAGCGATTCCGCCACGGCAGGTCTGCGCCGCTTCGATCTCCGCAGCATGCGCGAGGATCGCCAGCGGCGGATGGGCGACGTCACCGACGCCACGCCCAGCAACTTCCCCGGCAGCCTGTTCTGCGGCGCGGACGGCCATCTCTACCTCACCGTCGGCTCGGGCAACTCCAAGCCGATCATCAGGGTCGAACCCGACGCCCTGAAGGAGGTCGGCCGCTTCGGCTTCACCGATAACGGCCTCTCGAACACGACCACGCGCTTCGTCTCGACCAGCTGGATGGGCATGATCTCGGCCTACGGCCCGTCGGGTCGTGTCGACTTCCTGCTCACCGGCTCGCTCTTCGACGATGTCGGTCTCCTGCGCGCCGACGGGATGACGTATGTCTGGGGCGGCGGGCGGACGGTCGACGAGGCCCGGGTCCGCGGTGTGATCGGTGGTGCCGTCGCCGAGGGTGTCGGCGAGGGCTGGCTGCTCGGCAGCGGCACCGGCACCAGCCACACCAGCCTCGGCCTCTACCGCATCCGGGTGGCGGCGACGGCACACTACGATCCGCTCACCGGCCAGACCCTGGGCGTGAGCTCCGAGAAGGTGGCGAGCTTCACCCCGGCCGAGATCGAGCCAGGGGCCATCGGGTTCTGGGACCCCGCGGGCGGGCTCACCTGGGATGCCACCGACGACAGCGTGATCTTCCAGATCCGGATCTCGAACGCTGGTTCGGCCGGGACGGTCTACACCGTCAAATGGCGCGCGGATGCCGGCATCGTCTGGAAGACGGCGGTGCCGAGCCTGATCAACTTCGAAGGGCCCTTCGTTGGACAGAGCCGGCTTCGCGGTCAGCGCTGGGCCCTGATGCGCGGTGACCGGGTGGTCCGGCTCGATACCGCCACTGGAGCTGTGGTGAGCGACGAGACCTGGCCCACCGAGGTCAACGAAGGTGGCGCCCAGCTCTACGACGCGGTGTCGGACACGCTCCTGGTCCGCACCGGCAGCGGCTGGGCCCGGCTCTTCCTCGGTCGTGGCGGCGGTGGGGGCGAGGCGCTCTCGGCCATCGTCACCGATCTCTGCGGTCGCGCCGGCCTCGGCCCGGAAGATCTCGATACCACAGAACTCGATGCCACGGTGCCCGGCTACGTCATCGGCCGGCAGACCACCGTGCGGGGGGCGATCGAGCCGCTGGCCCAGGCCTTCTTCTTCGATGCGGTCGAGAGCGACGATCTTCTCGCCTTTCGCGCACGTGGCCGCGCACCGGTCGCGACCATCCCGGGCGACCTGCTGCTGGCGCTCGATGACCAGACCGCCGAGAGCTGGCGCGAGCGGCGCACCCAGGAGGTCGAGCTGCCGGAGCGGGTCGCCGTCGTCTACATGGACAAGGACGCCGACTACCAGCAGGGGACGCAGGGAGTGAAGCGGGCGTCATTGCCGCTGCCCACCATGCACTCGCGCAGCCAGGCGAGCCTCCAGCTGGCCATGGCGCTGGATGCCACCACCGTCAAGCGCATCGCCGAGCGGACACTAATCAGTGCCTGGCTCGAGCGCAGCAGCTACGAGGCCGCCCTGCCGCCCGACTTCCTGCGGCTGGAGCCCACCGACGTCGTCGACGTGGTCCTACCCGGCGGCTCGACCTTCCGCAACCGGATCACCCGGCTCGATGTGGGGGCCGACTTTTCGCTGCGCCTCGAGGGCGTGTCCGAGATGGCTGCCGCCTACGTCTCCACCGTCCTGGCTGATGCCGGCTCTGGGCGGCCGCTGCAGCGCATCGCCGTGGATGCGGCCACACGGTTGATCGTCCTCGATCTGCCGCTGCTGCGCGATGTCGACGACACGGCGGGTGCGGGCTCCCGGCTCTACTACCTGATGGCTGGCTACGGTGCGCCCGGCTGGCCCGGAGCCGCCCTCTACCGGAGCAGCGACGGCTCGGCCTGGAGCCAGGTCGGCCGGGCGCTCGGAGAGGCCGCCTGGGGCGCTGCACTCAACGCCCTCGGCGATCCCCGCTCCCCGTTCTCGACCGACGAGGAGAATACGCTCGTCGTGTTCATGACCACCGACGGTGATCGCCTGGAGAGCGTCACCGAGGAAGCCATGCTGAACGGCGCCAACGCCGCGCTGATAGTGAAAGCCAACGGCGAGCCCGAGGTCATCCAATTCAGGGACGTCGCCCTCAATCCGGACGGCTCGTTCACCCTCACCGGCCTGCTGCGCGGCCGCCGCGGCACCGACGTGTTCACGGGCGGCCACCAGCCGGGCGAGCTGTTCGTGCTGCTCGATCCGGACGATGTCGAGACCCTCACCGTCCCGCTCGGCGAGTTCGGCCTCGCCCGTTCCTGGCGGGCCGTCGGCTTCGGCAGTCTGTTCGAGGACGCCGAGACCGTCGTCCAGGCACATGGTGGCCGGGACCTGATGCCGCTGGCCGCGGTCCACGTCACCGCGAGCCTGACCGGTAGCCCGTCGAGCATCACCCTCTCTTGGGTCCGCCGCACCCGCGTCGGCGGCGAGCTCAAGGACGGCACCGGCACCGTGCCGCTGGGCGAGGCGAGCGAGGCCTACGAGGTCGATATCCTCGACGGTCCCGGAGGCGCCGTGCTCCGCACCCTCGCCGCGACAAGCCCGAGCGTCGTCTACGCCAACGCCGACATTATCGCCGACTTCGGCGTCGTCCCGGCCTCGCTCACCGTCGCCGTGCACCAGCTGAGCGCCGTTGTCGGCCGCGGCTTCGCCCGCGTCGTCACTCTGCCGATCAGCTAGGGGAGATCACCCGATGCCGAGCCCCAATCTCGCCATCGCCCATGTCGCCGCATCCCAGAACCAGAAGGAGGTGACGATCAACGACGCGGTCGATGCCCTCGACCTCGCCATGACCGCCGCCATCGAGGTCGACTGCAGCGCCGGCGGGACCATTTCGGTGAGCGCAACGGCCATGCGCCGCAACGTCTCTCTGCTGCTGGCCGGTGCCCCCGCCGCCGGCTTCGTGCTGCAGCTGCCGGCGGTCCGCCGGCTGCTCTATGTGCAGAACACCACCGGCCGGGAGGCTACGGTGACCGGCCCCGCGGGCGGTGCCACCGTGCCGGTCCCGGCCGGCAGCCGCGTTCTGGTCTACGCCACCGGCTCCGCCGTCTTGCCCGTCGAGGCGGCGCTCGGCGCCACGGGCGTCACCCCCGGCAGTTACGGCGACGGGGCCAACGTGCCGCGGCTCACCGTCGACGCCCAGGGCCGGATCACCAGCGTCGCCACCCTGCCGGTGAGTGGCGGTGGGGGCGGCGGCAGCGGTGGCGGCTACTTCGCCGGCGCCACCGGCGGCCTCGGCACGGTCTCGACCACCAGCTTCGCCACCAAGGGGCTGCTTTTCGTCCCCGACCGGCTCCTTCTGGTCAGCCACGTCTGGGCCTGGATCGCCGCCGCCGCCACCGGGCAGAACCACTATGCCCAGCTCGCCGAGCTGTCCGGCCCGACCGCCGCCGACACCGTCCAGGCCGTCCTCGCCACCAGCGCCAGCCTCGCCAGCCCGTCCACCGAGCTCCGGCTCTACCGCTTCGCCTTTCCCACCCCGGTCCTCCTCGATCCCGCCAAGACCTACCTCGCCGCCGCCGTCAATGCCGCCGGCACCGGCACCACCGCCGCCCGCACCACCACGGTCGCCAGCGGTAGCAGCAGTGCCTGGGAACCCAATGCCCCGGGCCAGAGCCCCTGGGGCAGCGCCCAGTTCGACACCATCGGCCTCAGCATCGGCCAGGCCCCCAGCAGCTTCGGCACCGGCAAGTACACCATCACCCTCGAGGGGAGCATCCCTTGACGCGGTAAGAATAGAACCGCCCGGGTCACCACCACCGCCCTCGAGGTGCTGGTCGAGGCGGACGCAGACGCCCGCATCAGCAGCCTCGCGATCGAAGTGCTGCGCACCGCGTGCAGGAAGCAGCCTCGCCCCCTCCACCGCCGTCGGGGCGGCGGCGAGCGGTCGTGATTGTCATGGTTTAAAGTCCCCGATAGGGGATCAGGAAATCCCACGCCTTTAGGCGGCCTGGGCATGCCGGCGGATCGTCGTAAGATGCCGGCATGGAACGGTACAAGCGCGGCAGCCACACGGTCTGGGACTGCAAGTATCATCTCGTGTGGATCACCAAGTACCGCTACCCGGTGCTCGGCGGCGACATGGGCGGGCGCTGTCGCGAGCTGATTAGCGAGACGGCGCGGGCGCACGAGATGGTGATCCACGCGGGCTCGATCAATCGCGACAATGTGCACATGCTGCTGTCGATCCCACCGAGCCTGTCGCTGTCACGGGCGGTGCAGTATCTGCAGGGGCGCAGCTCACACAAGCTGTTGAGCGAATTCGCCTCGCTGCGCAAGCGCTACTGGGGCCAGCATCTGTGCGCGCGCGGCTACTGGCATGGGAGCGGCTGAGCACCGGCCGGCTCAAGGCCAGCATCTGTGCGCGCGCGGCTACTGGGTGGTGTCGAGCGGCAACATCACGGACGAGGCGTGGGCCGAGTACATCAAGAGCCCAGTCCCGCCAGAACCTGACGACGACTTCCACGTTACGTGAGTCCGCCGGATGGCGGACCGATCCGGCTTTGAGCCGTAATCTGAAGCCACCGCCTATAGGCCGTGGAGGATTCACCCAAGATTTGAACTGGGAACGTCTGAGGCGAGTCTTCGCGCCCTGAAGACAACCGTGGGTTCAACACGATGACGCGAATGACCTGGGTCAACAGGATCATCAGGAATGGCTGCTCTGGCTCCTGATCGCATGATTGCATATCGCGGTTTCATCGACCATCCGTGTCGTCGGCAACAATGGTGGGGAATGGCGGATGGGAAAGGTCGAGCGAACGCCCCGCGACGTGCGTAGCAGAGGTACGGGCGAGGCCCGCATCCTCCGGGCGGCTGAGCGCAATTTCGCGCGGTATGGCCTCGCCGGTGCCACACTGGCGCAGATTGCTCGCGATGCCGGCATGTCGACGGCGGCCCTGCATTATCACTATCGCGATAAGGAGACCCTCTATCGGGCGGTGCTCGAGCATATTCTCCGCCTATGGCTGGACGAAACGGCCGTGATCGAACCTGGCAACGATCCCCGCAGAGCGCTCGAGGCCTATGTTCGCGCTAAGATGCGGTTCGCTCGGATCTTCCCCGACGCTTCGAAGATCTTCGCGAGTGAGGTCTTGGGGGGTGCCCAACGAATAGCGCCGTTCCTCGCGGACGTGCTGCGCCCGCTGGTCGACGCAAAGTCGTCCGTGATCACCGGTTGGTCGCGAGCCGGCAAGCTTCGCACGCTCGACCCCCGGCACCTTCTGTTCGTCATCTGGGGGGCAACGGAATTCTATGCGAACTTTGCGGCCGAGATCGAGGTAGTGGCTGCGTCGTCGACGCAAGATGTTCGGTTCATGGAGGAAGCCGAGGACACGGTTGTCGCCATCGTGCTCGAGGGAGTCCTCCCGCGTCGTTGACCAGCAATTGGGCACGTGCTTGGCGCGGACCGCCTGTTGCTTGGGCAGGAGGCGCCGTGTCTGCTCGCTGGAAGCCTGCTGTCGCGCATATCTTGCCTTTCGGCACGCTTCGTGCATAACCTGACGACAAGATCAGTTTCTCGGGAGGAGCTGGCCTCGGAGGCCGTGCAGACAGGGTGCCTAGCGACCAAGGCGGCCGTGGCAGCACCCGTCCCCTGACAGACGACGATCGATCGGCAGCGCGATAGCCGCAGGAGGCATGCATGCGCTCAGTCTCGTTCGAGTACGCTCGCCCCGCCACAGTTGACGAAGCCGTGGCCCTGCTCGCCGAGCATGGTGACGATGCCAAGATACTGGCTGGCGGTCAGAGCCTCGTCCCGCTTCTCAACTTTCGGATGGCACAGCCTAGCCATGTCGTGGACATCGCTGCGCTGACGTCGCTCGCCTACATCCGTCCAACGGCGGAGGGTCTCGAGATCGGCGCCCTGACGTCGCAGCGTGCCGTCGAGCTGTCGACCGATGTCGAGCGACGCTGTCCGCTGCTTCACGAGGCGATCGCTCATGTCGGGCACCGACAGACCCGCAATCGCGGCACTATTGGCGGTAGTTTGGTCCATGCGGATCCCGCAGCCGAACTGCCTGCCGTGTCCCTGGCGCTGGGGGCCGAGCTGCGTGTCCGCGGCCCTGACGGCGAGCGCGTCATTGCGGCTTCGGATTTCTTCAAAGGATACCTTGCGACGGCGATGGGCGCGAATGAGCTCCTGTTGTCCGTGCAGTTGCCCTCGTGGCCTCAGGGGACCGGCCACTGCTTCGTCGAGTTCTGCCGGCGGCAGGGCGATTTCGCCATCGTCGGGGCGGCCGCGCTTGTTTCTCTGGCGGCCGACGGGACCGTGGCCAATGTCGGGTTGGCCCTGAATGGTGTGGCTGGTCGTCCCTTTGACGGCACGCCAGTCGTCTCTGCTGCGCTCCTGGGGAAGGTTCCGGGCGATGCCGTCATTGCCCAGGCGGCGGCTAGCATCGAGGCGGCGGTCGAGCCGGATTCGGACGTTCACGCGCCGGCCGACTACCGGCGGCATCTGGCAAAAGTCATGACAGCGCGAGCTCTCGCCGGTGCGGCGGGGCGGGCTCGATCCGGCGAAGGAGGGCTCTGAGATGGCCAGCACGCATCGCATCACGCTGACCGTGAACGGCACGAGCTACACGCGGGACGTCCCGCCGCGGCGGCTGCTTTCCGAGTTCATCCGCGAGGACCTGGGCCTCACCGGCACGCACGTCGGCTGCGAGCACGGGGTGTGCGGCACTTGCACGATCGAGGTCGAAGGTGCCACCGCACGAGCCTGCCTCATGTTCGCCGTGCAGGCGGATGGAACCAGCATCACGACAGTTGAGGGCCTCGCGTGCGGCGACGGCCTGCACCCGATCCAGGAGGCGTTTCACCAGGAGCATGGTCTGCAGTGCGGTTTCTGCACCCCCGGCATGCTGCTTAGCGTGAAGGAGTTCTTGAGCGAGACGCGAAACCCGACGGCGGACGAGGTCCGCCACGCGATCGCGGGAAATCTTTGCCGCTGCACCGGATACCAGAGCATCGTCAAGGCGGTGCTGAAGGCCGACGAGCTTTGGGAGCGCTGACATGGGCGTGAAGATGATGGGTGCCAGGGTCCAGCGGATCGAGGACCCCAAGCTCCTGCGCGGCGAGGCGCACTTCGTCGATGACCTCACGCTCCCGGGCATGCTCCATGCAGCGTTTGTCCGGAGTCCGCATGCTCACGCACGCGTCCGATCCATCGAGACAGCGGCGGCGAAGGCTGTCCCGGGTGTCGTCGCCGTTTTGACGCTCGCGGACCTCTGGGGGCAAGCGCCGAAAATCCCGGTTCTGCCGGTCGTCGATTCGCTCAAGCCTTGCCTCCAACGGCCGCTGGCCCTCGACCGCGTGCGTTATGTCGGAGAGGCGGTCGCGGTCGTCGTCGCCATCGACCGCGCGCATGCCGAGGACGCCGTGGATCTGGTCGAGGTGAACTACGAACCGTTGAGCCCGCTGCCGAGTGCCGAGAAGGCCATGGTGGAGGGTGCCGTCCGGCTCCACGAAGCTGCCGCCGGCAACGTTGCGGCGCGGTGGACGCACGAGTATGGGGACGTGGTCGGCGCATTCGCCAGGGCCACCCATGTCGTGCGCGAGCGCTTCAAGATGCAGCGCTATACCGGCGTACCGCTCGAGACCCGCGGGATCATCGCCACGACCGAGCCCGTGAGCGGTGACCTGACGATCTGGATCTCGGGCCAGTGGCCGCATACCCAGCGTGCCCTCACGGCCGCTCTCCTGGGCATCGACGAGCGGCAGGTTAGAGTGGTGCAGCCTGAGGTGGGCGGCGGCTTTGGGGTCAAGGTCGATATCTATCCGGAAGATCTCGTGATCCCGATGGTGGCGATGCGGCTCAAGCGTCCGATCAAATGGATCGAAGACAGGCGGGAGCATTTCCTCACCGTCGTCCATGCTCGCGAAATGGCGTTCGATCTCGAACTGGCTCTCGCGGCTGACGGTCAAATTCTCGGCATGCGTGGACAGATCATCAGCGATCAGGGCGGCTATTTGCGCGCACTGGGCACGGTGAACGCCTCGCTCGCTGTCACTGGTCTGCCGGGACCGTATCATGTACCCAGCTATTCAGCTGAGGTTGTCTGTGTGCTCACCAACAAGAGCCCGTGCTCGCCCTATCGCGGCGCTGGCGGCCCCGAGGCCACCTATGCCCGCGAGCGGCTGCTCGATGTCGCGGCGCAGGAACTCCGCATTGACCCGGCTGAGCTCAGGCTCAAGAACCTGATTCCGCCGGAGTCCATGCCCTATGACACGCAGCTCGTCTCGCTGGAAGCGCACCATGTCTTCGATTCGGGCGACTTTCCGGCTGGGCTCAGGCAGGCCCTGGAAAAGGTCGACTATGCCGGCTTCCGCCAGCGGCAGACAGCTGCTCGCGCCGAGGGACGGCTGCTGGGCATAGGGCTCTGCGCCTACATCCAGATCGCGGCCGTAGGCCCATACGAGAGTGCCGAGGTGCGCGTCGACGGCGCCGGCAAAGTGACCGTCGTGAGCGGTGCCGCGCCGCAAGGGCAAGGCACCGGCACGGCCCTTGCCCAGGTCGTGGCGGACCAGCTCGACGTACCGCTAGATCAGGTGAGTGTTGTCTTTGCCGATACCGGACGGATCCCATTCGGTGTCGGCACATATGCCAGTCGCAACGCGGTCATGGCGGGTTCGGCCACCATGCTGGCGGCCCAAACCGTGCGCAAGAAGGCGACCGAACTCGCTGCCCATCTCTTCGAGGCGAGTGCGGAGGACATCGAGTGGGTCGATGGTGCCGCGCAGTTGGTGGGGGTGCCGGGCAAGTCGATGACGCTGGCAGCTCTCGGCAAGGCGGCGGCACCAGGGGGCTCCCGGCCGGAGGGTATGGAGGCCGGCCTCGAGGCGCGGCACTACTTCGAGACCAACACCGTACCCTTCGCCTTCGGCGTCCACATCGTCCAGGTCGAAGTCGAGCCCGATACCGGTGATGTGGCCGTGGACCGGTACCTCGTCGTCAACGACTGCGGCCGGATGATCAATCCGATGATCGTGGAAGGGCAGATCGTCGGCGGGATTGCCCAGGGCCTGGGCGGGGCACTGCTCGAGGAACTGGTGTACGATGAGCAGGGGCAGATGCTCGCGGCCAACCTTCTCGACTATCAGCTGCCGACCAGCCTCGATCTGCCAGATGTGGAGATCCACCACATGGAATCGCCGTCGCCGGTCAATCCGCTTGGCGTCAAGGGCGTGGGCGAAGGTGGCGCAATCGCAGCCCATTCCGCTGTCGCCAATGCCGTCGCAGACGCGATCGCCCACACCGGCGCCCGGGTGACGGAAACGCCGCTCCGGCCCGCGACCGTGTGGAAGCTCTTGAACGCCGAGCCTGCCTGAGCCGCTCGCCCGCCTGGAGGAATGCCATGAGCTTTATCCTGGCCGATGCCTGGCTCATCACGATGAACGAGCGCCGCGAGGTGCTCGAGCGAGCGAGTGTTGCCGTTACCGATGATCGCATCGTCGACATCGGTGAACGGTCAACGCTTGTGCACCGGCATCCCGAGGCCGAGGTGATCGACTGCTCGGGGCACATTGTGATCCCGGGCATGGTGAACACGCATACGCACCTCTTCCAGACCCTGCTCAAGGGGCTGGGCGACGACATGGTGCTCAAGAAGTGGTTCACCTGCATGACCGGCCCGAGTGCCGCCGTGCTGACGGTCGAGGACGCACACGTGGCGGCGCTCCACGGCTGTGTGGAATCGATCCGCTCGGGTGTCACGACGCTGGTCGATTTCATGTACGTCCACCCGGTGCCGGGACTGACCCGAGCGGTGGTCGACGCCTTCACGGCTACCGGCATGCGCGGCTTTGTCGGCCGCGGCTTCATGACGACGGGCGCCGACCTGGGGGTGCCGCCGAACCTGATCGAGGATCCGGTGGCCGCACTGGGCGACGCAAAGGCACTCATCCGCGAGATCAACGTCAACAGCGGCCGCGTGAAGGTCGGATTGGCACCATGCATGATCTGGACGGTCGACGAGCGGACGCTCAGGCTGACCCGCGAAGCTGCCGATGAGTCGGGCGTGCTCGTGACTATGCACGTGGCGGAGACCAACTTCGAGATCGACCATGCGCAGCGAACGTACGGCCGGACCGACGCGGAGTTCCTGAGCGATATTGGTTTCCTGGGCCCGGACGTGCTCGCCGTCCATTGCGTCCAATGCTCGTCCCACGACCTTCGCGTCCTGCGTCACCACGACGTGAAGGTGTCGCATAACCCCTGTAGCAATCTCTACCTGGCTTCGGGTTGCCCGCCGATCCCGGCCATGTTGGCCCAGGGCATCACCGTCGGCCTCGCCTCCGACGGGCCTGCCAGCAGCAATAACCACAATCTTTTCCAGGCGATGAAGTTTGCGGCCCTCATGCAAAAGGGGTTCAGCCGCGACGCGACCGTCATCACCGCCGAGAAGGTGTTGGAGATGGCAACCATCGACGGTGCGCGTGCGGTCGGGCTCGAGTCCGAGATCGGTTCGATCGAGATCGGCAAGAAGGCCGATCTTGCGGTCATCGACTACGCCAATCCCTTCATCACCCCGATCCACGATCCCGTCTCGGCGATCGTCTATTCGGCACTCGGCCACGAGACGCGGACCGTCGTCATCGACGGGCGGATCGTCATGCGTGACGGGATCGTCACCGCGGTCGACGAGGTCGCTGTTCGCGGCCGCGCTCAAGCGTGCGCCGACGCTCTGGCGGTGCGGGCGGGAGTGGATCACTTCAAGCGCCGGCCGTGGCGCTCCTCGACCATCTAGTTCTACTGTGTCATAAATTGGGCAGTGCCCTTTGTTGCTTTTGGTCTTGCGCGAGCGGCTGCAAACAACACGGACATCGCGGCAACGCACGTGCAAGCCTGACGCCGATACGGACGCGCATGGTGGCGATGGAGTTCGGGACGTGGCGCTCGGGCCTTTCTGGGACTGCCGCGAGGGATGTAGCTCGCTGGGAGCGGAGCTGGTTGGGGTCGCTCGGGCTCGACGCCGCCGTCCGGACCGTTTGGTCGGCCCGAGGGTGAAAGGGCGAGGCGCTGCTTGACCAGGTAGCCATAGGCCGCGATGCATAGCGAGGCGTGGTGGTGGAATCCTCGCCAACCACGGCCTTCGTAATGACCGAGGCCGAGTTCTTGCTCGAGTTCCAGGTAGTCGCGCTCGATCCGCCAGTGCAGCTTGGCGAGGCGGACAAGCTCGGCGAGCGGCGTGTCGGCGGCCATGTTGGCGAACCAGAGCTTGGTGGGTTCCGGTTCGCCTGCGGGCCATTCGGCGAGCACGGTCACTTCCGGCCAGGGCTGGTTGCGCCAGTAGTCACGGTGCGCGGGGCGGATACGGGCCGCAGTGAAGCGCGAGCCGAGCTCGCCTTTCGTGCCCTCGCGCCAGGTCACGTCCTGCCAGGCCTCGGCCGGCAAAGCCATTGCCCAGCCCTTGGCCTCGACGGGTTGATGATCCCCGTCCCGACGCAGGTTGGTCGGCGGCCTTCCACGACCACGCCATGGCTCGGGCGGCAGCGGCTGTTGGCCGTCAATCCAGATCTTCGCCCGTGGCTGGACGCCGAGAATGAAGTCGAGCCCCAGCTCGGTCAGACGTGCCTGAAACTTCATATCGGCCCCGTAACCGGCATCGGCCAGGACCACACCTTTGGGAACGCCCGCCTGCAAGGCCGCCTCGATCTGCGCCAGGGCAATCGCCGGTTTGGTGGCGAACTCGACCTCCGCCGGCACCCCGACCTTGCGCCGCCGCTCGCCATCATGCGCCCATTCTTCCGGCAGATAGAGCCGCCAGGCGAGCGGCAGGCTCGCCGCCTCGTTCGCCACCGACAGGCTCACCGCCACTTGGCAGTTCTCCGGCTTGCCCAGTTGGCCGCAATATTGCCGTGCCACACCCACCGAATGCTGCCCCTTCTTCGGCATGCCCGTATCGTCCACAATCCATGCTTCGACCGGCCCGCATCGTTCGATCGCCGGCAATACCGCTACCCGTGTCGCCGACAACAACGCTGCATCGGACCATTCCGCCTTGGCCACGAAATGGTGCAAGGACTGATGCGCCGCCGTGGCCCGAGCCGGATCGAGCCGAGCCGCCATAGGCTCCACGCTCTTGCGCTCCAGTGGCAGCAACAATCCCGTGGTATAGCCCCGAAATGGCGCCTCGCGATCGGCATGACCCAACGAACGCTCGAGCTCGACAATGTAGGCCTCGAATTCGGCAAGCTCTTGACTCGACATCGGCAAAGTCCTGAAAAGCCCATTCTGACAATTGCTTACCAAACATTTTCGACACACCACAGCAGTTTATGACACAGTAGAATTAGCTCCGACATCTGCCCGTGTGGCTGTGGTGCCATGGTCAAGATCGGCGAGGACGTTACCGAGCGCCTCGACATCGTCCCAGCGCAGTTTCGGGTGATCGCCACCATCCGCCCGAGATACGCCTGCCCGACATGCCAGGAAGGCGTGCATCAGGCACCGGCCTATCTGATCGCGGCCGGGTTGCCAACCGAGGCAACCCTCGCGCGTGTCCTGGTCGGCAAGTTCGCCGATCATTTGCCGCTCTACAGGCAGGCGCAGATCTACAGCCGGCAAGGCATCGAGCTCGACCGCTCGACCTTGGCCGGTTGGGACGGCAAGGCCGCCTTCCACCTCGAACCCGTCGTCGACCGACTGGCCGAGCATCTCAAAAGCTCCGGCAAGCTCTTCCCTCCAGGGCCTGATGGCCCTGTCCCTTTCAGGGATCGGATGAAAGGGCTCCTGGCTTTTCATCGACGAGACGCCCGGGGTAGCCGCACCGCTTACTATCCGCCTGGCGCTGCGCAGGCATTTCTTTGACCCGCCCTTCTTTGAAAGCCCTCCTTGCCAACAGCCGCAGCTGGCTCGCCCTTGAGGTCGTCGAGACCTCTGACCCCGCCGGCCGACATCACCCGTTTCAGGGCCGGCCAACCCGCCGCTGGCGAAGTGCAGCTTCAGCTTTATCGGATCAGCCGACGCCGCGGCTGCTGCTTCATCCGGCTCCAGGCCGTCCGCGATCACGCCAAGTGGCACTGCTGGTTGACAGCAAACGGCCGGGCTGCTGCACGAGCTGCTGAACGATCAGAGGGCGGCCGGAATGCAAGAAACCAGCGATGGACAGAGCGCCGATCTCCTCGACCGCATCGCGTCACTGGAAAGCGAACTGAGCCCGGCCGAGCAGCTGGTGGCCGACTACGTGCTGACCCTGCCCGAAAGCGTGCTGCAGCTGAGCATGCGCAGTCTGGCGGAGCGCGCCGGAGTCAGCGATGGGAGCGTGCTGCGTTTCTGCCGCGTGGTCGGCTGTAAGGGCTTTCCGGCGTTCAAGATCGCGATCGCCCAAAGCCTTGCCGCACACCGCCGGCCACCGTCGCGGCCGTCGGCCGGCGATGCTGCGACCCTTTTTGCGGCCCTGTCGAAGGATGCTGCGAGCTGCTTTGCCCATCTCGCCACCAGCCTGGATTTTCAAGCCGTCGAACTGGCCGCCCGGAAGCTCGCCGTCGCCGACAAGATCGGTGTCTTCGGCTATGGCGCATCGGCCGTCACCGCCCTCGATCTGCAGCATAGGCTCGCCCGGCTCTGCCTGCCGGTGAGTGCTGCCAGCGATCCGCATCTCCAGGCGATCCGGGTGATGGCGATGTCGGCCACCTCCGTCGCCGTCTTCCTGGCGCACGGTCATTCCCGCATCTTGACCGGCCTCGCTCGAATGGCCGTGGATGCCGGGGCCATCACGGTAGCCATCGCCAGCCCCGGCACGCCGATCGCCAAGACCTGTGCCGTGACGATCGAGGTCGACGCCCGCGAGGATACGCTCGGCCGCACGCCGACGATCTCGCGGCTCGCCCATCTCTTGGTGATCGATACCCTGCATGCCCGGCTCCTCGATCTTCGGGAGCAAGGTGCAGCGCTGGTCGATGGGGAGTCGAGCACGCTCGAGCGTCGCCTCGGCGTCGGATTCTGATCGAAGGGCCAGGACGCCATAAGCATTGCGACAGAATTGAGTTTTGCTTAACGTCGCCTTCAATGCCGCAGGAGATGCGGCGCCCGGCCGCTCCCTCGCGGTCGAAGCAAGCACGGGAGAGGAACCATGACGGACGGCATTCTCGATCGGCGCGCCATGCTGCGGCACGGCGGCACCGGCCTCGCCGCAGCGGCCAGTGTTGGCGTGGTGGGCGCGTTGGCGGCGAAGGAGGCGGCCGCCCAATCGGCGCCGGACAGCCTCTTGCGCACCGTCCTCGATCGCGGGCGTCTCCTCGTCGGCACCGGCAGCACCAATGCTCCCTGGCACTTCGAGAACGAAGCCGGCGAGCTGGTCGGCATGGACATCGCCATGGCGCGGATCCTCGCCAAGGGCCTGTTCGACGACGAGACCGCCGTCGAGTTCGTCCAGCAAGATCCCGCAGCACGGATACCCAATATCGCGACCAACAAGGTCGACATTGTCATCCAGTTCATGACGATCACCCCGGGCCGGGCGCAGCTCGTGGCCTTCACCCGTCCCTACTACGTCGAGGGCATCGCCCTTCTGACCCGGCCGGACGCCGAGATGAAGACGGCGGACGAGCTCGCCGCCGGCGGCAGCAACACCCGTGTCTCGATCCTGCAGAACGTCGACGCTGAGCAAAACGTCCACCGCGTCCTGCCGGAATCGCAGGTGCTCCTGATCGACACCCAGGCCAACGTGATCCAGGCGCTGGAGAGCGGCCGCGCCGATGCGGCGGCGGTCGATCTCTCGACCGTTCGCTGGCTCGTCAAGCAGACGCCCGACCGCTACTACGACAGCGGCATGCGCTGGTTCTCGATGCTCTACGGTGCTGCCGTCCGCCAGGGCGATCCGGATTGGCTGCAGTTCGTCAACACCACGTTCGACGTCGCCATGTTCGGCCACCAGAACGAGATCTTCGACGCCGCCTTCGTCGACTTCTTCGGCGAGACCATCCCGCAGCGGAAGACCGGCTTCCCGCCCATCTGAGCCGCACCACCGACCGGGCGGCTCGCGGTATCGCGCGGGCCGCCCCTCGCCTTGGGCAAGGGCTCCAGCGGATCAGCGCCGGCCTTGGACTACCATTTCAACTTCTCCTACATCTGGCGGCATTTCGATCGGCTCTGGCACGGGCTCATCTTGAGCCTCGAGCTCGCCTTCGTCTCGATCCTCATCGGCATGGTGATCGGCCTCGTCCTCGCCCTGTTCTACACCGACGGCAATCGCTGGGTGCGGGCCGTGGTCACGAGCTATGTCGAGGTGATCCGCAACGTACCGCTCTTGCTGCTCGTCTACCTCGTCTTCTATGGCGTTCCGAGCATCGGCGGCTTCGAATACAGCGCCACCGTCTCCTTCATCATCACGCTTTCGGTCTATTCGGGCGCCTACCTGGTCGAGGTGTTCCGCGCCGGGCTCGATGCCGTGCCGAAGGGGCTGCTGGATGCCGGCAAGGCGATCGGCCTCACCCCCTGGCAACGGCTGCTCCACGTCCGGCTGCCGACCATGTTCCGCATCGTGCTGCCGTCCTTGAGCAACACCTACATCTCGCTCTTCAAGGACACCTCGATCGCGTCGGTAATCGCCGTGCCGGAACTGACCTATGGCGCGCAGTGGATCAACTTCAACACGTTTCGGATCATCGAGGTCTATGCCATTGTGACGCCGATGTATCTCGTCACGGGCTATGCCATCCTCTTCGCCCTGCAGCGGCTCGAGCGCCGCTTCGTGGTCCGTCGGTAGGAGGCCGCCTTGTGGGCCGCCATCGAGAGCCTGCCCTTCCTCGTCCAGGGCTTTTTGGTCACCCTCCAGGTCTCGTTCCTGGTGGTCGCCATCTCGCTGGTGATCGGGGTGGTCATGGGCACCGGCCTCGTCTTCGGCAGATGGTGGCTCTATTGGCCGGTGCGGCTCTACAGCGATTTCATTCGCGGCATCCCGGTCCTGGTCCTGATCTTCTTCGTCTATTACGGCCTGCCGGTGCTCGGCCTCAATCTCGACAATTTCTGGGCGGCGGTGGCGGCCCTGACCGCGTTCAAGGTGGCGCATGTCGTCGAGATCTTCAGAGGGGCGGTGCAGTCGATCCATCACGGCCAGATGGAGGCCGGCAAGGCCATCGGCCTCACCTTCTGGCAGCGGCTCACCTGGATCATCCTGCCGCAGGCGGTCCGCCGTTTCCTGCCGCCCTGGATCAATGCCGTCACCGACGCGGTCAAGGGCAGTGCCCTTGTCTCGCTCATCGGCGTGGTCGACCTGATGCTCGCGGTGCAGCAGGTGATCGGTCGCACCTACGAGCCGATGCCGCTCTACGTCACCGGTGCGATCATCTACTTTTTGATCAACTACTCGCTCTCGACCGTGTCCCGAAGGCTCGAGGTCCGCTTCTCCTACATCCGTGATTGACAGCGCATGGCCGAACCCATCGTCAGGATCCGCAACGTCGAAAAATCCTTCGGCCAGAACCGGGTGCTGCGCGACGTCACGCTCGACATCGAACGCGGCCAGACGGTCTCGATCATCGGTGCGTCCGGCAGCGGCAAGACCACGCTGCTCCGCTGCATCAACCTGCTCGAGACCTACGACGCCGGCAGCATCGAAGTGGACGGAGTAGAGGTGGGCTACCGGTCGACCGGCAATGGCCGGCGGCGGCGACGCAGCGAGACCGAGCTTGCCGCCATTCGCGCCGATATCGGCATGGTATTCCAGCTCTTCTACCTCTTCCCGCATCTGACCGCGCGGCAGAACGTCATGCTCGGCTTGGTCAAGGTGCGCGGCAAGAGCAAGGCGGAGGCAACCGAGATCGCTGATCACTGGCTCGACCGGGTGGGACTCGCGGACAAGAAGGAGAGCCTGCCGGCCGAGCTCTCGGGCGGCCAGCAGCAGCGGGTCGGCATCGCCCGGGCAGTCGCCATGAGCCCCAAGGTCCTGCTGCTCGACGAGATCACCTCCGCCCTCGATCCGGAGCTGGTCGGCGAGGTGCTGCTCGTCGTCAAGCGGCTCGCCGAGGAGGGGATGACGATGATCGTCGTCACCCACGAAATGACCTTCGCCCGCGAGGTCGGCGATCGGGTGGTATTCATGGACGACGGCCTCGTTCTCGAGGACGGCCCGCCCGACGAGGTGCTGCTCAACCCCAAGCACGAGCGGCTGCAGAGCTTTCTCAAGCGGCTCAACCTCGCCGGCATCTTCGCGACCTGAGTGTCTGATTGGAGCAGGATCGATGAGCAGCAACCGCCCGGACCCGCGCCCCGCCATGGGGCTGCGCCCGGTGATCAACGTCTCGGGCACCATGACGCATCTGGGGGCGTCGATCATCGTGCCCGAGGCGATCGAGGCGATGGCCAGGATCTCGCCAGAGTTCGTCGAGATGGGGGCCCTGCACAAGGCGGCAGGTGCAGTCGTCGCACGGCTCTGCGGTACCGAGGCCGGCACGGTGACGGCCTGTGTCTCGGCCGGCATCACGCTTGGGGTCGCGGCCTGCATGACCGGAGCCGATCCCGGCAGGATCGAACAGCTCCCGGACACCAGCGGCATGCGGAACGAGGTGGTGATCCAGGCCGGCCACATGGTCAATTACGGCCATCCGCTCGAGCAGGGCATCCGCCTCGCCGGGGCGGTGGTGCGCCCGGTGGGCCAGGTGACGCGCTGTCGCCGGTCGCAGCTGGAGCACGCGATCACCGAGCGGACGGCGGCCGCCGTCTACGTCGTCTCTCACCATACGGTGCAGTACGGCCAGCTGCCGCTCGGGCAGTTCGCCGAGATCTGCCATGAGCGCGGCGTGCCGGTGATCGTCGACGCCGCGTCCGAATACGACCTTCGCCGCTTTCATGCCGAAGGCGGCGATCTCGTCCTCTATAGCGGCCACAAGTTCATCGGCGGGCCGACCAGCGGCCTCGTCGCCGGCCGGCTCGATCTGGTGCGCGCGGTCTACCTGCAGAACTTCGGCATCGGCCGCGGCATGAAGGTGGGCAAGGAGACGATCGTCGGACTGACGGCCGCCCTCGAGGCCTGGGAGGCGCGCGACCACGCCGGCATCCGGGCGCGCGAGACCGGCCATCTCCAGCTCTGGCAGCAGCGCCTCAAGGGCGTGCCCGGCGTGCGCAGCGAGCTGATCCCCGATCCGACCCAAAACCCGCTCGATCGTCTGCGCCTGCACGTCGAGCCTGCGACCGCCGGCATCACCGCCTGGGACCTCGCCGCCGCGCTTGCCGCAGGCGAGCCGCCGGTGATCGTCCGCGACCATCAGGTCGAGGGCGGCTTCTTCGACATGGACCCTTGCAATCTCCACCCGGGCGAGGCCGAAAGCGTGGCTGCCAGCCTTCTCGCCATTTTGCGCCGCGCCCAGGCGCAGCAGGTGCCGGCGACCGACCTTAGCGCGCGACGCGCGGCACACGAAGAAAGCCTGCTCCACTGGCCACATTGACGCGGTCGTGGAGCGTCGACCGGCGCACTGAGTAATGCCTCGACCCCGGACTCGATCAGCTGCGGCATCAGGCGCGGCGCCCCATCCCGCAATACCAGCAGCAGCGGATAGTCGGCGATACTCGACGCTGGCAACCCCAGACGAACAACGGTATCCTCTTCCATGGCGTATCCTTCCTGGTAACCTTGAATATCACCGGGGATACGCCGCCTCAGCCCTCATCCACCAAATTCGAGCATAGCTCCCGGACAGATCCGAGCATGCGCTACTAACGCACTCGGCTCCCACCTGGGGTTTTTGACGAGGAAGCGACGCTGCGGCCAGGGATGGCTGATCCTGGCGGGTGGCGCCCCGATCTACTACTGCACCTCTGAACCGGCCGCGCGCCCTCCGATTCTCCGGTCAACAGCTATTGTAGAAAATGGCCCTCAGTAAACCATTGGAAACAAACGAGAGAGGGTTGGATGCCAGTACCCTTCCCTCCGCCAGCTTCGGCCGGTGTCCCGCTTCTCCGCCGCCAATGCGCCTCCGCTGAAATCCCTTGAAACAAAAGACTTTTCTGAATTGGCCATTGCCTCGGCCGGCGCTGATTTGTGCTCACTTTCTCTCTCTTCGCGCCGTTTTCTCCGTCGGCAGTGCACCTCGCCGATTCGGTTCACTCGCGGTTTTTCGTTTAAATTCAGATGATTAAGCCTTGGCGCTGTGGGGCTGATTTTGCAAGTCGTTCGCCCGTGCGAAGAGTTCGGGCGTCAAACTCACCTCAAGACCTCTTGTGGCGGGCACGGATTGCTGCCATTTCAATTGGCCCCGGCTCATTCGGAAGAGAGCCGAGCTTAAGGCTACCGTCTGCCTGAAAATGCGTTATCAGACGACGGCACCCATCGACCCGCAACGCCCGGCTTGCCGGGCAATTCTCGACGCGAACGGGGCTGGGGGCCCAGGCGCTCAACGGACTGGGTCATTCTGTTAAACCCCACCTCCTCTTGGCCACCGCCCAACTCCCTCGCCAAGATGCTCATTTAACCTTAGGCTATAAACTCAATAAGCCTATTGATATAGTTGCGTAATTGTGATTAGGTTGGGCATCTGAAATGGTCTGGGTCCGCAGGCGTATGTCCCATCTCATCTGGCTGAACGACGACTCCTGGTCAATCGTCGAGCCGCTCTTGCCGAACAACCAACCCGGTGCCCGCCGCGTCGACGATCGCCGCGTGATCAGCGGCATTCTGCACGTCTTGCGGACCGGCTGTCCCTGGCGCAACTGCCCGAGCGAGTACGGGCCGTCGACGACGATCTACAATCGCTTCAACCGCTGGTCGCGGCGCGGCATCTGGCAGAAGATCTACGACGCGCTTGCGGCCGAGGCACGCATCGGCGGGACGGTGGCGATCGACAGCACCTACGTGAAAGCCCATCGTTCGGCTGCCGGTGCGAAAAAAAAGAGGCGAAAGATCAGGCGATCGGCATCTCCCGAGGTGGCCGGAGCACCAAGATCCACGTCGCCGTGAATGTCGTCGGCCAGCCGATCGGCCTGCTCCTCGGCCCCGGCCAGCAGGCCGACATCAAGGCCGCGGACGAGCTCGCCGGCAAGATCGGGCCGTTCGATCGGCTGATCGCCGACCGCGCCTACGATGCCGACCGGTTCCGCCAGACCTTGCGCGAGGCCGGGGTCCAACCGGTGATTCCCGGACGCCGCAATCGAGCCGAGCCAATCCGCCACGACAAGAAGCGCTATCGCGAGCGCTGGCGGGTGGAGGCGACCATCGGCCGGCTCAAGGACTTCCGACGGGTCGCCACCCGCTACGACAAGCTCGCCAGAACATTCCTCGACACCATCGCGCTCGCCGCAATCTACATGTTCTGGTTGTGATTGAGTCCAGACCCTAGCCGCCGCAAGAAGCGCCTTTGGGGCGTCTTGCCCGGGCCGGGATCACGAGCACCGTCGAGAGCGGATGCCGGCTATTTCGATCGGTGTCGCGAGCCGGCCGTTTCGGCGCATCGGGCCGCTAGTGGTGGCTGCCGAGACGGAGCCCGACCATTGTCGGCGTCTGCCGTTCGCTTGCAGCAGGCTCGGGTAGTCGAGGTGCCTCGCGATCCGCCAGGAAATGCGCCTCGCGCCAGACCTTCAGGGTGTGCCGGCGCGCCTTCAAGACGGTCCAGGCGAGGACGACGCCGGTATGCCAGTGCACCAGCGGCTGCATGCCGGCCACCGCTCCGCTGCCGACCAGCATGACCAGGAGCATGAGCAGCCGATTGACATCGTCCGGCGATTCCCAACGCGCACCGCCCATCCGATAGACGATATAGGGGATCCAGGTTGCGAAGGCGACGGCGACCAGGAGCGAAGCGCCGGCCACACTCAGCGGCAGGCCCAAAGCCAGAACCAGCAACAAGCCCTTCATCAGCTGCAGCGGCAGGAAGAGCAGCATCCGCGATCGCTCGTCGATGCGATTGAATAGCCAGAAGGTGCCGCGGATGGCGCCGAGCAGGGCGAGCCACAAGGTGAGCAAGAGTACGGTGCCCTCGACGACGTCACCTCTGAGCGGCAGGAAGCTGCTCGCTTGCGACCAGGCGAGCAGCCACGCGCCGGGCAGCGCCACCAGTGCCGCGAACAGCCATGCCTGGCCTTCGTAAACGGTCCCGGCCAGCGCCAGGCGCGCCTCGTTCAAGACGGGTTTCTTCTCGCGCCGTCGGCCGAGCACGTCGTTCTCGTGATAGCCGAGTTCGTAGACGATCGCGAACGAGACGATGAGAAAGGCGAGGCCGAGCGCCGTCAGCAGCGGATCGGGCGCCAACAGGGCCGAGGCGATGACCAGGGCCGACCAGTCCTTGCCGAAATACACCGCGAGAAGGTGTGAATGGGTCGGGTGCTTGGCCTTCTCGGTGTAGACCAGAGGTACGTAGGTGCCGCTGAAGGCCCGCTCGTAGCGGGCTTCGGGCCAATCCACGACCAACGGGATCGCCACTGCGGCGAGGATGTCGGCGTCGTTCTCGGCATGGTCGGTGATGACCACAGCATTCGCCACGGATGCCCTGCCGTAGCGCGCCTCGATGGCCGCGCATTTGCCGGCGGCGCGGACCCGATCGCCGCGCCAGAGCGGGCAGGCGACAAGCTCGGCTTCGAGTTGCATCGCTCTCAGCAGCGGTTCGATGATGAACGAGAACCCGTGGCTGGCAACGACCAGCCGCGGTGGACGCCGGTTGGCCAGCAGGGTCGCCAGTTCGGGATTCAGATAGGTCCGCGCCAAGCGCGGCGCGAGCTTACGCCACCGCCAGACGGTCCAGGGCATGAGACAGACGACGAGCAGAACGCGCAGCCAGTCACCCATCGCAAAGCCGTCGCGGTAGCGTCGGCTGAAGCGCCAGGGTTTGATGAAGCCGAGCGCGTGCGACAACAGCGCGGCCAGCACCGCCGGTCGGGCGCTGTCCAGAAAGAGCTCGGTCGAGTTACGGAGAAACAGCGTCTCGTCGAAATCGACAACAACGAGGCGATCGTTGTCGACCTCGGCCATCGCCGCCGGCAGCGCCTCCGGTGTGAGCCGGATCGGTGATCGTTCGGCAGCTTCGACCGTCGGCCCGCTCATCGTTCGCCTCCGGCGCGCACTACCCGCCGATCCGACGAACTCGCGACCGACATGTCGCCACCACAGCAACTCGGCTGCCAACGAAGCATTCTCGAATCTCCCGCATCGATCGAATGGCTGCCACCCCCGCACCCGCCGGCCCGAGAAGGCAGTCGGCATTGCGTGGACGTCTCGGTCGGCGGCTCGTCGGCGTCGGCGAGCCTTCCCGAGCCCGCAACATGCCTCGAGGCCGGCCGCAATTCACCCTGAAATCCCCGGCCCTCTTTCAATAAAACACAACGCACGTATCCAGATACTGCAGTCGTAGATGATTTCGCTCGCCTGATTTGCTATTGAAGATCGCGTCGCAGGTGAAAGCTGACAGCAATTGTCTGGTGTTTTAGTTAATATGAACGGTTAATATTTTGTTAACGACAACGCTCGACGAGAGGGACTGGATCGAATCAGGACTTTTTATTGTAGCCGAAAGCGATGTTGCCCGGATACGGTGCGATCTCGACAGCGGCGATGCGGTGACGGACCGGGGCCGCATCGGCAACCGAGTTGTGGGCGGCGTCGGCAGGACAAGCGTGTGCCGGTCCTGGCCTAGGCTACGGCCTCGGGCCGGCGACGTGGCGAGAGCAACCCAAGGCTGGGAACGGAAGGCGGAAGATGCAGAGTGAGCCGAGAGAGATCGTCGAGTATGCCGGCCGGCCGCGGCTGCCGGGCACGCCGCAGCCGCAGCTGCAACCGATCCCGCAAGTGCCGGAGCAACCGCGCGCCCTGGAGATCGACGTGCTGGAGGTCCTGCGCGGCATCTGGCGCCAACGCCTCACCGTCGTCGGGATCACCGGGCTCGGCACGATCGCCGCGGTCGGCATCGCCCTCCTCGCGACGCCGGTCTATAGCAGCTATACGAGCGTGATGCTGGAGAACCGGCGCAATCAGGTCTTCGAAGCGCAATCCGTGCTTTCCGATCTGACGCCGACTGCCGAGGTCATCGAGACCGAGATCGAGTTGGTCCGCTCGCGCGCGATCATGGAGCGGGTCGCGGAGCGCCTCGGCCTTCCGGATCTGCTGACGGCGCGCGCGCAATCGGCCGAGGAGCAGCCACTGCAGCAGGCACGTCGCTGGATCGAGGACGTGTTCTTGTCCCGTGTCATGGCGATGGCACCCGACGAGTTCCGGCAAGCTTCACCAGCGGCGTCGCCGGCTAGCCAGGACGACACGATCGGCCTGGACGATGCCGTGATGTTTCTTGCCGAGAACTTGCATACTCGGCAGGTCGGCGGCACCGCCGTGCTCGATATCGGCTTCACCGACGAGGATCGGCTCTTCGCGGCCCGGGTCGCCAATCTGTTCGCCGAGGAGTATCTGAGCGAGCAGGTCAGTTGGAAGACCGAGGCGACGGATACCGCCAATACTTGGCTGCAAACGCAGATTGCCGAGTTGCAGGCGCAGATCGGCGAGAAGCGGGCGGCGTACGAAGAACTGCGCAGTGCTTCGGGCGAACTCGACAACGACGGCGCATCGCTCAGCGCGCAACGCCAGATTCTCACCAACGAGCGGTTGTTGACGACCAGGAGCGAGCGGATACGTCTAGAGACCGAAGCCGCATCCTTGCGCCGCCTGCTCGCCCAGGCGGGGCCCGAGCAGATCGCGGCCCAGGTGGAATCGCCGGTGATGTCCGAATTGCGGCTGGAGGTCTCGGCCGCCAAGCGGCGCCTCGCCGAGCTGAGCACGATCTACGGCACTCGCCATCCGCTACGGCTCGATGCCGAAGCGCAGCTGACGCAGGCGCTGCGCGACGTCGAAGTGGAGGCCGAGCGAGCGCTCGCCAGCCGGGAAAATGCGCTCAACGCGCTCCGCGCGGAGGAGGCACAGCTGCAGGCGACCTTGAACCGGGACAGCGACGCAGGGCGGGCACTCGGCGAGCAGCGCAGCTCGATCGCTGCACTGGAGAGTGAAATCCAGACGATGCAGACGCTGCTCGAAGGCTATCTCACGCGCTTCAACCAGACCGCCGAGCAGCATTCGATTCTCCGGCCGGACGCTCGGGTGATCTCCGCCGCCGTCCCGTCCAAGTATCCGAGCTCGATCAGCCGCACCAACATCGTGTTGATGGGTTTCATGGCCGCCGGGGTGCTCGGCATGATCGCCGGTTATCTGCGCGATGCGGGCGACCGGACAATTCGCAGCCTGGCTGCCGCCGAGCGGGCGCTCGGTATACCGATCCTCGGTGCCATCCCGGCCCTGCCCGGCCGGGCAAGGCGCCAGGCACCGGTCGACTATGCCATGCAGCGGCCGGGCTCCGGCTTCGTCGAGGGGGTGCGCAATCTCGTCGTGGGCATCGGCCTCGCGCAGGCCGACGCAGCGCCGCGCACGCTGATGGTGACCTCCGCCGTGGCCGGCGAGGGCAAGAGCAGTACGGCCGCCACCATGGCACGGCTGATGGCGCGTGCCGGCTACAAGGTCTGCCTCGTCGAGGCGGATCTGCGGCGGCCGACGCTCGGCCACGCCCTGCGCTGCTCGTCGCGGCTGGGCCTGCTGCACTATCTGCAGCAGGAGGTCGGGCTTTCCGAGGTCATTCAGCAGGACCCGTTGACCGGAATGAGCGTGGTGACCGCCGGCGGCACCGCCGAGAACTCGCTCTTTCTCCTCCAATCGGAAGCGTTCCGCCGACTCTTGAGCTATCTGGATACCAGCCATCAGCTGGTGATCGTCGATGCGCCGCCGGTCACGCCGATCTCCGATGCGCAGGTTATCGCCGATTGCGTCGATGTGGTCCTCTATCTCTGCCGCTGGGGCTCGACGGCCAAGGCGACCAGTGCGGCCGGCATCCGTATGCTGGTGCGGCGCGGTGGGGCGCCGGTCTACGGCGCTCTCTCGCAGGTCGATACCAAGGCTTTCGCCGGCTACGACGAGAGCTACGCGTCGGCTGGCGGCGGCCACTACTACAAGGACTGATCAGCATGGAGACCAGGGGGGTGCGCCGATCGAGGCGTACCCGCTCTGCGTCCGCACCTCCGGTCGCCGCACCCGATGTCTCGGTGCCCGGCCCTTCCCCCGCATTACGAGGTCGACCAGCATGGCCGTTGCCACGACAACCGAGGAAGAGGTCCAGGACGAGCCAGCCGACGTCTTGCCGCGCGCGCCACTCTGGCATCATTTGCGTCGCTTCGTTCGCTTTGCGCAGATCGACCGGCTCGTTCGGCGAGTCGTCGGCCTGCCCGATGTCGCGGCCGAGGATTTTCTCTTCACCATCGATGCCATCGAGAGCTCACGGCTCGGCGCTGTGGCACGCAGGGTGCGCGGTGCCGCTTACCGGCCGGCCGTCTTCGTCAACGGCGTGCTGCCGCGATCCGGGACCAACTACATCGCCAATGCGCTGGCGCTGCATCCGGCGATCGCCGCTTTTCCGCGGCGCCTCTTCGAGTTTCCCCTGCTGGAGCTCGGCCCTGGCAGCCGCGCGCTTCGGCACGAGTGGCTTGCCCATTATCCCGAGAACGGCTCACTCGTTCGCGACAACGAACTCTTCGCCTATCTGGCGTCGGCTTGGCTCGCCGACCTGCAGGCCGACAGCCCGGACCGGCATCTCTTGTTCAAGAGCCCGCATCTTCGTCAGCTGAGCCTGTTCCGGGCGGCGCTGCCGGACGACCGGCTGGTCATCTGCCTGCGCGACGGCCGGGACGTCGTCGCATCGGCTCTCTCCAGCTTTCGTGAACACAGCCGGTTCACGCGAAAAAGCTTCCGGCAACTGGTCCACGAATGGCGGCTCGCGACCGAAGCGGCACTGGCCTTTGCAACTGGCGGCCCACTTGCTCATCCGTACACGGTCGTCGTCCGCTACGAGGACATGGTCGCCGATCAGGCGACCGAGACGCGCCGTCTTCTGCTGGGGCTCGGTCTGGGGCTCGACGATTATCCGTTCGATCGACTGGCGCAGCTCCCGGTGTTCGGTTCGTCGGCCGGCCGGCCGGATGGTACATGGCGCTGGCAGCGCGCCACACGCGACAATGCCTTCAACCCGATCGGCCGCTATGCCGACTGGCCGGAGCGACGCAAACGGGCCTTCGAGCGTATCGCAGGTGATACGTTGCGACGGGCGGGCTATCGGTGAGTATCCCTTCAGCAGAAAAGCTCGCGTCGCGCGCCGGATCGCTCGGGGCTCCGCTTCGTGCATTGCCCGACGGTGATTTCAACTCCACCGCAACAGTCCGACCCCAACTCGGTCTACGGCTTTTCGAGCAACCGAACTGCAGCGGCCAAACGCCGAGAAAGGCTGAGCGCGAAGCACGAGGTCGAGATCGGCGTGGGCCGGTTGGAGTACGTCAGAAACGCCGGCGTACACGGGACCACGCTTCGGCGCCGGTGGACGTCGCCACAATACTGGGAACGCGTGGTGCGGTATTTGTTGCGCAGTCGAGGCTCTGGACCTGGCGCTAGCCTGAAAAATTCATCAGGGCCGTGTTTCGAGCTCGCGGGTGCGACATAAGCCGTTGGGATCGTGTTGGTTTCGGTTGCTGAAGCCAAACCGCCGCGATCGAACGGAATTGTCCGCCCGCCATGGCCGAGAATGCGCCGTTTCTCCCCGGTCTGTCAGCCGTTTCGGGCAAGCCGGTTCACCTTGCCTGCGATGGCGGGCGGCTGACCTCGGATGGCGGCGTGGTGCGCTTGGCCGAGATCGAGCGCAAGCTCGAGATCGCCGAGCGGCTGGCTCGCTGCATCGCCGATCCGCGAGCCCCCGAGCGGGTGCGGCATGGTCCTGCCGAGATGATCCGCTTCCGCGCCTTGCTGATCGCCGCCGGCTACCCGGATGCGAATGACTGCGACGCCTTGCGCGACGATCCGGCTCGAGATGGCGGTGGGGCGGCTGCCCGAGACGGGGCCGGAGCTCTGCTCGCCGCCGACCATGTCGCGGCTGGCGAACCTGCCGACGCAGACCACGCTGATGCGCATGACCGATGCCCCTCGCCGGCCTCCTGGCCGGCTCCGCTTCGCGGCGCGGATCGATCGCCTACTGACGATCGCTGGTCGAGCTGTTCTGCGCCAGCTTCGAGCAGGTGCCGCGACGGATCCTGCTCGACACCCCAAGATAGCCCTGGGGGACCCGCTCGACCGGGTGCACGGCGGCCAGCAACTGTCGCTGTTCCAAACGCATCAGGACAGAAGCTGCTTCTTGCCGATGCACCTCTACGAGGCAGCGACCGGCAAGCCGGTGGCGGTGATCCTCGGGCCGGGCAAGACCCCGACGGTGGCCCGTGTCCTCCGGCACCTGGTCGAGGTCATTCGCGCCCGCTGGCCGAGAGTCGAGATCGTGATCCGCGGCGACAGCCACTACGCGCGGCCGGAAGCCATGGCCTGGCTCGAGCACAACCGCGTTCGCTACATCTTCGGCCTTGCCGGCCTGCTCGATCACGTCGCAGCACTCGCCGAGGACACAGCCGTCCGCCGCGCCGAGGAGAACGCCGACAAGGTCCGCAGCTGCGGCGACTTCCGCTATGCGGCCAGGAGCTGGAAAGGTGAGCGCCGTGTCATCGCCCGCATCGAGGCGACCCGGCAGGGCAGCGAGACGCGCTTTGTTGTCACCAACCTCAGCGGCACGCAACGCCGGCTCTGCGAGGTGCTTTATTTTGGCCACGGTCGGGCCGAGAACCCGATCAAGGCGCACGAGCTGCATCTCGCCGCGGATCGCACCGCCTGCAGCAAGGCTGCCGCCAACGAGTTCCGCCTTCTCGTGCATACAGCCGCCTACCGGCTGCTCCCCACCCTCGAGGGCCTGCCCCCCAAAACCTCGTTCTGGCGCGATGCCCAGTTCGACACGCGATCGCGCCAGGAGGCCGCGATCGGCCATCTCCGCAGGAGACGCCGGGAGAAGGCGGCAGCGGCCGCCTCGCCTTCGTCGAGATCGCCGCCCGGGTCACCGAACTCGTCACCCGACTCGAGGTCTCGCTGCCGTCGAGCTACCCCGACAAGCAAAATCTCGCCCGCTTCGCGGGCCGCGCCCGTGCCCTGCCGCCGTGACAACCGGGGCGACGTGCCCCCGATCGAGCTCTATTTCCTCCACCGCCAACGACGTCATCAAGGACCGAAAACGCGCAACAGGCGCCACCCTCACGCGCGCCCGATCCCGAACGGCAAATCGTCTCATGAATGAAGCGGGTTAGGCGTACTGGGTAGCGGCGGCCGAGTTCAGCGGCCGGTGTGTCGATCTTCTCACCGCAGGTAGCGGTTCGTCGACGGCACGGCCAGCAGATGAGCTTCATCGCGAGAAGGCTCGGCTGATGGCGCCAATGGAAGGCCGGGGGCTGGCGAGCCGGCCCTGTCGACCGCGCTCTCGGCAGCGAAGACCGTGACAGTCGAGGGCGCGTACGCTTCGGCTCAAAGGACATCGAGACCAACCAGACAAGGCGAGCTCGGTAGGAAACCCCGGGGCCGACGAGCCGCGACGCCTTGCCTTTCAGCCAGCCTGCCCATCGCAAACGGCGGATCAGTGGGTCTGGCGCATGTCGACGAAGATGCTCATGCTCGGCGCCGGCATGAGGCGTGCGCCCGCGGCGCCAGCCTGGGCCGCTCTGGCCGCATTCTACGGCGATGCGGACCCGGGCTCCGCACAGCTGGAGACAATCCGCGGGATCTCGGCTGACGACACTTCATTGAAGCGAAGCCTATCACAACATCCACGCGCGCGGCCCCTCTACCGACAGTCGAAGGTGCCGGCGGCGGGTCCTGCGGCTGCCCCTCGGGGGCGGCCTGCCGGCACCGACCCGCGTCCGCTGACCGCATGGTTCCGGAGGCGATGGCGGCACCGACCGTAGCGGGTCGTCGTCGAGGTCGATCAGCAGATGCTCGGCATGCTGCGTCAGGTGTCGGGAGGTCTTCCGCTGCAGTGTAGCGCGCGGTGTCTCGGTTGCCGTCTCTTTCAGCATGCGCGGTTCAGCGGCCCATATCGGGTCGTCGTCGATCTCTTGCCCGGCTTCCATGTCATCTCGAGTTGGCGGCGACGCATCGAGGAACTGACGAGCGTCACCCGGTGGCTGCTGCGACGCCCGGATGCCGAGGCGGCCGACGAGCCGTGGTCGCGATGCAGCGGCTACCGGTCAGGCTTGACAGTTCGGACAGCGATAGCCCGCGCGGCCGGCGGTCTCGACCTTCTCGATGCGGGTCCCGCAGCGCGGGCAATGCGCGCTCGTCGAGCGGTGCGGCAACAGCCAGCTGTCGGGTAGCCGTTCGGGATCGGCCTGCCGTTCGATGGCGAGGCGCAGCACGTGCAGGAGAGCCCGGTGCAGCTCGGCGAGATCGGCATCGGTCAAGTCTCTGGCCTGGCGGGCCGCATCGATGCGGGCTCGAAAGAGGATTTCGTCGCTGTAGACATTGCCGAGGCCGGCAATGAAGCGCTGATCCATGAGGGCGGACTTGATCGTCCCGCGGCGCCCCGCGAACAGCTGCTCGAAGGCATCGAGGCCGAGGTCGAGTGCATCCGGGCCCAATCCGCGCGCCTCGATGAAGCTCGCGGGGTCGGTCACGATGGCGATCTCGCCGAGACGGCGTTGCCAGATGCCGACCAGCCGGTAGCCTTCGGCGAAGCGGATCTCCAGACGGGTGTGCCGGGGCGGCTCGCCTTCTTGCCGCGCATAGTCGAGCCGCCCGGTCATGCCGAAATGGAGCATCAGCCAGGGGCCGTCGGCGACGTCGATCAGCAGATGCTTGCCGTGCCGCGCCGTGCCTCGAAAAGTCTTACCCTCGAGCGTGGCGCGCAGCTTCTCGGCGGACGTGTCTTTCAGCATGCGCGGTGCGTCGACTGCCACGGCGTCGATCGTCTGGTGCAGCGAGGTCGCGTCGACATAGCGTCGCAGGCATTCGACATCCGGCAGTTCGGGCATGCTCTCGCCTCTCCTCACGTTCGATCGGCCGAACAATGCCGGCGGTCGGCCGAACAATGCCGGTCCGCGATCCCCCTCGAGGAACGCTCGGCGCCGCCGCGGCGTTCCAGGATCGGCGGGCATTGCCTTGGGCTGACCCTGTCGGCGGGTATGGCCCCGGTACAACCGACGTGACGAGGGAGAGACGACGTGTACGAAGCGGATCCGGTCGCTGCGCAGGAGGACCAGAAATCGTTGCGCGAGCTCATGGTCGAGCGGCAGATCCGCGGCCGCGGCATCGCCGATCCGGCCGTGCTCGACGCGATGCGCGAGGTGCCGCGGCATGTCTTCGTCGACGAGCATCTGGTCGAGCACGCTTATGCCGACACGCCGCTGCCGATCGCCGCCGGGCAGACCATCTCGCAGCCCTACATCGTGGCGCTGATGGCCGAGGCGGTCGAGCCGCGGCCCGGCGACAGAGTCCTCGATGTGGGTGCGGGCTCCGGCTATGCGGCGGCGATCATCGGCCGGATCGTCGACCAGGTGTTCGCGATCGAGCGTCACCCCGAGCTGGTCGAGGCCGCCCGGCGGTCACTGGCGCTGGCCGGCAGCGACAATGTCGAGCTGCGGACCGGCGACGGCACACTGGGCTGGCCCGAAGAGGCGCCCTTCGATGCAATTCTCGTTGCCGCCGGCGGTCCGGAAGTGCCTCCCTCCTTGCTGGAACAGCTGGCGCCGGGCGGGCGTCTCGTCATCCCGATCGGCGAACTGAACGGGCGGCAGCGGCTGCTGCGCATCCGCAACGAGGACGGGGAGTTCGTTCGCGAGGATCTGGGAGCGGTGGCCTTCGTGCCGTTGATCGGTGAGGAAGGCTGGCAGCCGCCCGATCCGCGATCGCCGGCGTCGCTTTTGGATGGTGGCGCTGGCACCTCCGGCGGGCGGGACGGACGACCGGGCGAGGCGAAGACCGCCATTGCTCGCCACGCCGAAGCGCTGCCGCCGATCGAGTCGCCGGCCTTCGCGGGATTGTTCGACCGGATCGGCGATACCAAGGTGGTGCTGCTCGGCGAAGCGACGCACGGCACCTCCGAGTTCTATCGCTCGCGCGCTGCGATCACCCGGCGCCTGATCGAGGAGCACGGCTTCAATATCGTCGCGGTCGAGGCCGATTGGCCGGATGCGGCCTGGATCGATCGCCATGTTCGCGGGCTCGACGGCCGGCGGCCGGAGGGCCGGCCGTTCACGCGCTTTCCGACCTGGATGTGGCAGAATGCGGAAGTCCGCGCCTTCGCCGACTGGCTGCACGACCACAATGCCGAGATCGAGGAGGTGGACCGGCGCGTCTCGTTTCACGGCCTCGATCTCTACAGCCTCAACGCCTCGATCCGCGTCGTGCTCGACTATCTCGACCGCGTCGACCCGGAGGCCGCGGCCGCAGCCCGGGAGCGCTACGGCTGCCTCTCGCCCTGGCAGCGCGATCCGATCGCCTATGGCCGGGCGGCGCTGCGCCACGGCTTTCTGACCTGCGAGAAGCCGGTCACCGAGATGCTGGAAAGCCTCCTCGACAAGCGGCTCGACTATATCGCCGAGGGCTCGCAGGCCTTTCTCGATGCCGCGCAGAACGCCCGGCTGATCGCGGCAGCCGAGCAGTACTATCGGGCAATGTACTATGGTGCTGCGGAGTCCTGGAATCTGCGTGATCGGCACATGTTCGAGACCCTGACCGCCGTCCTCGACGCCCGCGGGCCGCAGAGCAAGGCGGTGGTCTGGGCGCACAATTCGCATGTCGGCAACGCCGCGGCCACCGAGATGGGTGTCGTGCGCGGCGAGCTGAATATCGGCCAGCTGTGCCGCGAGCGGTTCGGCACCGAAGCAGCGCTGATCGGCTTCGGCACCGATCGGGGAACCGTGGCCGCGGCCAGCGACTGGGACGGGCCGATGGAGATCAAGAAAGTCCGCCCGGCACTCGCCGGCAGCTATGAAGCGCTCTGTCGCGATGCACCGACCGAGAGTGCGGATTTCCTCCTCGATCTCCGCGCCGGTTCGCACGACACGCTGCGTGATCCCTTGCTGCTGCCGCAGCTCGAACGGGCCATCGGGGTCATCTACCGGCCGGAGAGCGAGTTCTCGAGCCACTATTTCGAGGCCTCGCTGCCGGTCCAGTTCGACCTCTACGTCTGGCTCGCCGAGACGCGCGCCGTCGAGGCCCTGCCGGCAGCGCCGATCGAAGGCGCGCCGGATACCTATCCGTTCGGCCTCTGACCGGTTTGCTGCACCGGCCGACAGCCAGGAGGAAAACGAAACTTGTCGATCCGCTTGATGTGCCGCGGCTGTCGCCTCGGCGCCCTGCTGTTCGCGCTGCTGCTGCCGAGTGCCGTGGCCTGGGCCGAGGCTGCGGACGAGCCGCCCGTGGTGTTCAGCGTCGCCGGCATCGATGCTCTGGGCGACGCGCCCGACGTCCTGACCCTCGGCGCCGGCATCTTCAACGTCATCCCGAACGACGACTACCACGAGGTATCGCCGGAGGGGCGTCTCGAATACCGGTACGGCCGCAAGTGGTCGGCAATCGGGCCGATGCTCGGTGGCTATGTCAACGGCGAAGGCGGTGCCTTCGGCTATGCCGCCGTCTACGCGGATTTGCGCCGCGGCGATTGGATCGCCACGCCGGCTTTCGGCGTCGGTGCCTATCGTGAAGGAGATGGCAAGGATCTCGGCGGTGTCTTCCAGTTCCATATGGCCCTGGATGTCGCCTACGCGTTCACCAACGGCGACCGGCTCGGAATGAAGCTCACCCATGTCTCCAATGCCTCGCTGCACGACCGCAACCCGGGCGTCGAGTCCCTGCTCTTGACCTACACGTTGTCGCTCGGCCGGTTCGCCTGGGCGGATCGCTGAGGCCATGCTCGCGGAACCGCCGCTCCACTCGACCGTTCAAGCCTAGAGACGACCCACCGGCCGCGCGGCCGAAGCATGTTTCGACGGAGGCGAGGATGAGAGAACATCCCGAAGCAGCGAACGATCGGCCGGTCGAGCCCGATGCACCGACGGCGGTACTCGGGCCGGCCGAGACGATCGATATCACGCTGACGGTCAACCAGCACAGCTACGCGCTCGAGGTCGATGCGCGGACGACGCTGCTCGACGCGTTGCGCGACCGACTGCAGCTCACCGGCACGAAGAAAGGCTGTGCGCTCGGCCAATGCGGGGCGTGCACGGTGCTGATGGACGGCAAGCGGGTCAATGCCTGCCTCGTTCTCGCGGTCATGGCGGCGGGGCGGCGGATCACGACGATCGAGGGACTGCAGGGTGCGGATGGCGCGTTGCATCCGCTGCAGGAAGCTTTCATTGCGAATGACGCCTTCCAGTGCGGCTACTGCACGCCCGGCCAGATCATGTCGGGTGTCGCCTGTATCGAGGAGGGTCACGCAGGATCAGCCGACGAGATCAGGCGCTGGATGAGCGGCAATATCTGCCGTTGCGGTGCCTACTCGAACATCGTCCAGGCGATCGACGACGTGGCGCGGGAGGGACCATGAGCATGCTCCGTTATCTCCAGGCCGGCTCACTCGCCAACGCGGCCGAGGCGATCCAGGCTCACGCCACGGCCGAGATCGTGGCCGGCGGCACCGATCTCCTGCAGCGGCTCGAGGAGAACGTGCTGCCGCCGGCGCTCCTGGTCGACATCACCGCGGTCGAGGAACTGCGCGGCATCGAGGTGGACGGCGCGATGGTGCGGCTCGGGGCACTCGCCCGGTTGAGCGAGGTGATCGACGATCCGGTTATGCAGACGGACTTTCCGGTGATCGTCGAGGCGCTCTCGGCGACCGCATCGCCGCAGGTGCGCAATCTCGCCACGGTCGGCGGCAACCCGCTGCAGAAGACCCGCTGCCTCTACTTTCGCGACCGGACAAGCCCCTGCAACAAGCGCGAGCCCGGTACGGGCTGTTCGGCACTCGGCGGCCGCAATCGGCTGAACGCGATTCTCGGTGGGAGTGAGCGGTGCATCGCCACCCATGCCTCGGATTTCGCGGTGGCGATGGCGGCTGTCGATGCGACGGTGGTCGTGGGCTCGGCCGAAGGCGAGCGCACGCTGCCGTTTACCGAATTGCACCGGCTGCCGGGCGACACACCGGAAAAGGAAACCAATCTGGAGCCGGGCGAGATCATCAAAGGCTACGTGTTGCAGCGCAGTGCCCTGGCGCGCCGCTCGCACTACCTGAAGGTACGTGACCGCGCCGAGTTCGAGTGGGCGATCGCCTCGGCCGCGGTGGCACTCGACCTCGACGACGACGAGCGGATCGACGGCGCCCGAGTTGCGGTCGGCGGGGTTGCGACCAAACCGTGGCGCTTGGCCCAGGTCGAAGCGGCGCTCGAAGGGAGGAAGGCCGAGCCGGGCGTCTTCGCCGCTGCCGCAGCCCTCTCGGCCGAGGGTGCCGTGCCGCATGGTGACAACGCTTTCAAGCTCGAACTCCTGCCGCGAACCGTCGGGCGCGCCTTGCACGAATTGAAGGAGCAGGTCTGATGGGCAGCATCGGCAGACCCGTACCGCGAGTCGACGGACGAGCGAAGGTCACCGGCACGGCGACCTATGCCGGCGAATTCCATCCCGAGCATCTCGCCTATGCGGCCATTGTCGCTAGCCCGATACCCCGCGGGCGGATCGAGGCGATCGACAGTACCGCTGCCGCGGCCATGCCGGGCGTCATCGCCGTTCTGTCGCACGAGAATGCACCACGCCTGGCTTGGCAGGAGCTCGAACCGGCGGCGGTCGATCCGGACGAAGGCGAGCAGATCAAACCTTTCCATTCGACCGAGATCTGTTTCGTCGGTCAGCCCCTGGCACTCGTCGTCGCCGAGACGGAAACGATCGCACGGGCGGCGGCCGAACGCGTCGATGTAACGTGTATCGCCGAGGAGGGGGTCGGGCTGCGCTTCGATCCGGACCGGGCGCGCGAGCCTTCGGCGGGTACGCAATCCAGCTATCCGGCGGTCTGGGAGCGTGGCGAGGCCGAGGCGGCGCTCGCCGCCGCACCGCACCGGATCGAGGCGCACTATGCGCACCCGCGGCATTTCCACAACGCCATTGAACCGCATGTGACGATTGCCGCCTGGGCCGAGGACGGCAAACTGACGCTCTGGGACAAGTCGCAATGGGTGTTCAATGTGCGTCAGCAGATCGCCCGGAATTTCGGCATCGCCGAGGACGATGTCCGGGTGATCTCGCCGTTCGTCGGCGGCGCTTTCGGCTCCGCCCTGCGCTGCTGGCCGCACGTCACCATGGCGGCGATGGCGGCCAAGGTGGTGCGGCGTCCCGTCCGGCTGGAGCTGACCCGGCGCCAGCTCTACGCCGCGATCGGCTACCGACCGGAGACTCGGCAAACGGTCCGTCTCGGCGCCGGCGAGGACGGCAAGCTGCATGCCATCATCCAGCAGGCCTGGGGCAACACGTCCTCCTACGAGGATTACGGCGAAAAGGTGCTGGGACCTGCGGGCGTGCTCTATGCCAGCCCGCACGCCAAGACCGTCTACCGGCTGATCGAGCAGGACACCAATACGCCGACGCCGATGCGTGGTCCGGGTGCGGTCAGCGGCGTCTTCGCGCTCGAAATGGCGATGGACGAGATGGCCGATGCGCTGGGCATGGATCCCCTTACCTTCCGCCTGCGGAATTATGCCGAGCGTGACCTGATGGCGGACCTGCCGTTCTCGAGCAAAAAGCTCGAGACGTGTTACCTGGCGGCGGCCGAACGCTTCGGCTGGGACGAGCGTGACCCGCGCCGTCGGTCGATGCAGCAAGACGGCGTGCTCGTGGGCTACGGCATGGCGAGTGCCCTCTGGCCGTCGATGCGGGCACCGGCCGCCGCCCGCGTCACCCTCTTCGCCAACGGCACCGCGGTGGTCCGCAGCGCCGCCAGCGACATGGGCCCCGGCACCTACACCTCGATGACCCAGGTGGCCGCCGACCTGCTCGGGCTACCGATCGAGCGGGTGACCTTCGAGCTCGGCGACAGCGCACTGCCGATGGCGCCGGTGCACGGCGGGTCGATCACCATGGCGAGCGTCGGCAATGCCGTGGCCAAGGGCTGCAGCGAGCTGCGCGACGAGCTCGAGCGCCTCGCTGGCGACGAGGTCGGAGACGACCTGCCGCAGGCCTTGCGCGAGCTCGGCCGCGAACGGATCGACATCGATGTCAAGGCGTCGCCCGGCAATGCGACGGCCATCTCCAGCTACGCGTTCGGTGCAGTCTTCACCGAGGTTCACGTCGATCCGGATCTCGGCACGGTGCGCGTACCGCGCATCATCGCGGCCTATGACGGCGGGCGCATCGTCAATCCGCTGACCGCGCAGAGCCAGGCCATCGGCGGTCTCGTCCAGGGCATCGGCATGGCGCTCCTGGAGGGCGGCGAATGGGACGACCGGCTCGGGCGGGTGATGAATGCCAATCTGGCCGAGTACCTCGTGCCGGTGAATGCCGATGTCGAGGAGCTCGATGTCACCTTCGTGCCGGGCGATGATCGCCGCTTCAACCCGCTCGGTGTGAAGGGCATCGCCGAGGTCTCGCTCTGCGGCGTCGCCCCGGCGATCGCCAATGCGGTCTGGCACGCGACCGACATTCGCGTGCGCGAGCTGCCGCTGACCCCGGACAAGCTGCTCGATGCCGGCTTGCGGTAGGCCGCATCCGCCGATGCGACCCGTCGACTGACGGAGCCTGCATTTTGCCAGCCGCGAGCATGCGACAACCGGGCATCGAGGACTATGCGCTGATCGGCGATTGCCATGGTGCCGCCCTGGTCTCGCGCGACGGCGAGATCGACTGGTGCTCGCTTCTGCGGCTCGACGGTGATCCCATCTTTTTTCGGCTGCTCGATGCCGAACAGGGCGGGTCCTGGACGATCGAGCCCGCGCAGCTGCGTCGGGTCTCGCGCCGCTACCTCGAGCGGACGAACATCCTCGAGACCCGCTTCGAAACGGCGACCGGCGTGCTCGATGTGGTCGATTTCATGCCGGTCGGCCGCGTCCGCACCGCCACGGTGCACGATTACGTGACCTTGAACGCGCCGGGCTGGCTCGTTCGTCGGCTGCGCTGCGTTGCCGGGACGGTCGAGTTGACCAGCCGCTTCGCGCCGCGCGGCTGGCACTTCTCGACGAAGCCGCCGCGGATGCGCAGGGAGTCCGAACAAATCCACTGCGATGGCGGGCTGACCCTTTGGTGTGATGCGGATGTCACCGGCGACGAGGGTGAGCTGTGTCTCGAGGCCCGGCTGGCGGCGGGCGAAACGCGGGATTGGGTGCTGACCGGGATCGAACCACTCTTCGATCCGCGCGAGCGCGGCGATTACCTGTTCGACACGACCTATGCGTTCTGGCGCGAGTGGTCGGAATACTCGCGCTATCGCGGGCCCTACGAGGACATGGTCCGGCGCAGCGCCTTGGCGCTCAAGCTCATGACCTATGCGCCGACCGGGGCGATGGTCGCGGCACCGACCACCTCCCTGCCGGAAGAGATCGGCGGCGAGCGCAACTGGGACTACCGGTTCGCCTGGATCCGGGATGCCACCTTCGCGCTCTTCGCTCTCTCGGTTCTCGGCTACAGCGCCGAGGGCCGGCGTTTTTCGGAGTTCCTCACCCATCGCTGCCTGCGCGAGGGTTCGCTGTTGCGCATCATGTACGGGCTCGACGGCGAACCGTTCCTGCCGGAGAGCACGCTCGACCAGCTGAGCGGCTATCGGGACAGCCGACCGGTGCGCACCGGCAACGAGGCCGCCGAGCAGCGGCAGCTCGACGTTTTCGGCGAGCTCCTGGATTGGGCCGAACTGCGCGCGGCGCTCGGCGCCCGGCTGTCGGCCGACGAGCGCGGGCTGTTGAAGGGCATCGCCGATCATGTCTGTGCGACCTGGCGCGTGCCGGATCAGGGGCTTTGGGAGATGCGATGCGCGCCTCGCCATTTCACCCAGGGCAAGGCGATGGCCTGGGTCGCCCTCGACCGAGCACTTCGCCTGCTGGACGACAAGCCGCTCTGGCGAGAAAACCGCGACGCGATCCTGCAAGCGATCCAGGACGAAGGCTGCGCCGGTCAACCACCCTATCTGGCCCAATCGTTCGGCTCCTCCGATGTCGACGCGGCACTCTTGCAGGTACCGCTGCTCGGCCTGCCTCTGGACCGCGGGCTGATCGAGCGGACGATCCGGCAGATCGAGAGGGATCTGCGCGCCGACGACCTCGTCTATCGCTATACCACCCAGGACGGTCTCGGCGGCAGCGAGGGGGCGTTCTTCATCACCAGCTTCTGGATGGTCGAGGCGTTGCTCACTGTCGGAAGGGCCGAAGAGGCGCGCGACCTCTTCGAGCGGCTGCTGAGCCGGGCCAACGATGTCGGGCTCTATGCCGAGGAGATCGACCCGAAGACGGGTGCTTTTCTCGGCAATTTCCCGCAGGCCTTCACCCATCTGGCCCTGATCTCCAGCGCCTCGCTGCTGCATCTGCACGAGGTCCGGGGCGAGCAGGGCTTGGCCGGGACCAACGCCGACCGGGCCAAGCGTCTCGTCGGGGCTACCGAGGGCCTGAAGGCACTCCTGTTCGCGCTCGTCCGCAATCGCAGTGTGCGCCTCTTCTCGTCGCGCAAGTCGGTGCTGGCGCTGACCTGAGCGCCGGGGCGGCTCGACTGCCTCAGCCCAGGACCACGCTTAGCCCGAAGCCGATGCCGGCCATGACCAGCATCACGATCCCGGCAGGGTGAGCGCTTTCGTTTTGGCTTCGTCGGCAAAGCTGCCACGTGTTCGCTGCGGGCCGGCACCGGTCACCGGCTCGAAGAGATTGTCCGGTCGATCGGCCGCGATCTCGGTATGGCCCCGTTGCTCCTCGATGGCGTTATTCGCGAGGTAGCGGTCGGCGACGCTCGGCGCCGGCATGTTGCCGGTGATCGTCAGCGCGGTCTGTGCACTGACCCAGTAATCGCGCGCCGGCCGTTCGATCGCGCCGACGATTGCCTGGGCCGCCGTCTCGGGTGGGAGAACCATGCCCGCCGGCCGCAGATGATGCCGAAAGCGGGTCCGGCCCCAGTCGAATTGTGGTGTGTCCATCCCCGGCAGATGCACGGCCGTCAGAGCGATGCGGCTCTTTTCGTGCAGCAATTCGGTGCGCAGGCTGTCGGTGAAGCCGCGCGCCGCGTGCTTGGCGCCACAATAGGCGGCCGGCGAGCGGCAGGTCGTCGGGTGCGCGATCGAGGTCGCCGTTCGGCAGGTACCTGGCCCAGAACCAGTCGTCGCTCTCCGGTGCGTAGCCCGCCTCGCGCTCGAACATGATCGTCGTCGCGACGAGGCGCTCGGCACGTTGCGCGTTCAGCACGTCGTCGATGGTCAGGCCCTCGGCGAAGTAGTTGCTCTTGACGATGCAAACGCCATCGTGGCCGTCGACGGTGAGGCGCGTCTCGATCGGCTCCAGAACGACGCCGTGTGGCTCCGAACCCTCGTAGGCGTGGCTGCGGATCGCGTTGTCGCCCACGAGATCGGCCGCCAGAGCCTCCTCTTAGACGGCTTCGGTACAGGCGACGCTCGCCTCGTCGCCGAACGGCGGCTCGTCCTGCGCCCGCACCGTCGTCGCCGCCATCACCGGAGTGATCGCTGCACTTGCTGCCAGCAAACCACGGACACTGCTCGGCCATCGTCGTTCTCCCTGTTTCGACAGACTGCGATCGACGGAACGGGCGAGCGGCCGAACGTTCCGGTGCTACGGCCGTTGCGCTTGAAACCAGACGCTCGCTCGAGGCGTTGTGATCGAGAGGGCGGCATGTCACCGACGGCCGTTCGGTACCCGAAGCGAGTGAGGGAGTGATCGTTATGGGACTGGTGTTGCGCAGTCCGGCCTTCGAGCAAGGCGGCTGGATTCCAAGAAAGCATACCTGCGACGGGGCGAACCTCTCGCCGGCCTTGCGCTGGGAGAACCCGCGCGACGATGCGCGGAGCTTCGTCCTCCTGTGCACCGATCCGGATGCGCCGGGTGGCGTCTTTCGCCACTGGGCTGCCTACGACATTCCGGCGGACCGGCGGGAGCTCGCCGAGGGCTACGGACCGGAAAGCCTCGGCGACGGCTTCGAGCAGGCGATCAACGATTTCGGCAAGCCGGGCTATGCCGGCCCTTGCCCGCCCCAGGGGCACGGACCGCATCACTATCATTTCCGCTTGATGGTGCTGCCCGAGCGGACACTGCCGGTGGCTGCCGGTGTTACCTGCGCCGAAGTGCAAGCCGTGGCCGAGCAGAGCGTCCTCGAGGAGTTCGAGCTGGTCGGTCTCTACGAGCGTTGAGCCCGTCGGCAGAAGGCGACCCGTGAAGCTGGTTTTTCTCGGCACCCGCGGTGAGATCGAGGCGCGGACGGCGCGCCACTACCGGCACAGCGCGCTCCTCGTCAGCTACTATCGGCGCCGCGTGATGGTCGATTGCGGCGCCGACTGGGCCGGCGAGGCGAAGGCCGTGGGGCCGCATGCGATCGTCCTCACCCATGCCCATCCCGATCATGCCTGGGGATTGAAGGAGGGTGCTCCCTGCCCCGTCTACGCCACGGCGGAGACCTGGGCAGACATCGCCGACTACCCGATCGCCGAGCGCCACCGTGTCGAGCCGCGCGCACCGCTCACCATCGAGGGCATCAGCTTCGAGGCCTTTCCGGTCGAGCATTCGACGCGCTGTCCGGCGGTGGGCTATCGGATCGGCGCCGGCCGGGTACGGGTCTTCTATTCGCCGGATCTGGTCTACATCCACGATCGCGACGCGGCCTTGACCGGCGTCGCACTCTATATCGGCGACGGGGCGACGCTCGAGCGCTCCTTCGTCCGCCGGCGTGGCGACCATCTCATCGGGCATACGCCGGTGCGTACCCAGCTCACCTGGTGCGAGAAGCTGGGCGTTCCGGAGGCCGTCATCACCCATTGCGGCGCGCAGATCGTCGAGGGTGACGAAAGGCAGATCGGCGCGCAGGTTCGCGCTTGGGGCGAGGAACGTGGCGTCGCGGTCAGCATCGCGCATGACGGGCTGGCGCGCGTGCTCCGCTGAGCCGCCCGGTCAGCGGCCCGGCAGCAACGGGCGCAAGATCCGATGGCCGTGCTGGTAGATCGGCGAGATGTGACCGTCGTCCTCCAGCCGCGTCAGCGTCGCCTCCGGCAGCCGCTGGGCCAGCACCTCCGCCATGGCGAGCGGCACGACGTGGTCCTGACAGCCGTGCCAGATATCCACCGGGGTGGCTATGTCCTGCGGATCGAAGGCCCAGGGCTGCGCCAGAAGACGCAGTTCGTGCAGGGGGCCGCGGTGTCCCTGGCGGAACGCCTCGAGGATGGCACGGCGCAAATTGTCGCGAACCTCCGGCCGCTGCAACACGCGCTGGTCGGGCGGCGTCGCCTCGTTGAGCAGAAAGACGAGGCCCGGGAAGCGCGCCACCAGCCGGCCCAGCGTGCCATAGGTGAACGCGAACAGGCGGGGCCGGTGCCGGGCGAGATGAAAGCCGAACCGTGCGGCAGCGCCCATCGATCGGGTCAGCGCTGCATCGTCGGTCGGTCCGAGGCCCGACAGGCTGGACAGGCGAAACACCCGATCAGCCAGCCGATAGGCTGCAGCCGCGGCGTAAGGCAGCCCACCGGAGCAGCCGAGCAGCGAGAAGCGCTCGATGCCGAGCGCAGCCGCGAGGTGATCCAGATCGTCCGGCCAGTCGAGGATGCGGCGCTGCGGCTGGAAATCGGAAAGACCGATGCCCGGACGGTCGGGTGCGATCACCAGCGCACCGAGTTCGCTCGCGACGACACCGAGCCGTCGCGCCTCGAACCGGCTGCTCGGAAAACCGTGGCAATAGACGACGGGAAAGCCCGAAGGATCGCCCAGCAGCGCATAGCCGAGCCGGCGCCCGTCGGGCAACGTGATCGCTTCTTCGAGTTGTTCCATGCCGGCCCGATCGACCATCTCCATCGCGCACCGACCACTGTCGTGCGGTCGGTCGAAGCCGATCGTCAAGCCCTGCTCGCGTTCCGGTAGGCCGAAAAGCCTCGATGTGGATACAGCAACGCCTCGGCTCGACCCTCCAGCGTCGCTTCCCGACGATGCTCGGGCCGATGATAGTCGGGCGGGCAGACGAGATTCGGTGCGTGGCCGGCCGAGCCGCCAGCAACCGAGAGCCGATGACACATCGAGCCTCGTGGAGATGCCGCATCGACAACAGCGCGTCGATTGGCTCCGGCTGCCCGGCGCCGGCCATCGCCGCTCGAGCGCCGCCGTCGAGGGCGGGTCACCCGGCATTGGCTCCCGATTTCCGCCAGCGGACCACGACAACGTGGCCCGGCTCGCGGGTCGGCTCGGTGTCGCAACCCGAACCTGCGGAAATCTCCTCCGACCGCCACGCCATCGAGGACCCCTCCTCGCGCGCCGCATACCGGTGCGGGCGTCGCTTATGGTACTCTCCTGACGCTGATCCTCGTCACGCGAAGTCGCGGGCGGCGATACCCGAGCGCAAGGCACGATAGCACGTCTTTCGCTCCTCTTACTGATGACAGCACAGGGGTGTTTGGTCTAATCACCTTCGGGACCTCCGGAAGGGCGGCGGATGCGACTTCTGATCTGCGCGAAAAACGATCTCGCCGCGAACCTGGCTGTCAACCATCTGTTGCGCCAGTTGCCGGATTGTGCGGTGACGATCTGGCTTTCCGACATCGATCGGGCTGCCGAACTCAGCGACCCGGATCTCGAAACCCTGAGGTTTTTCGAGCGGCAGTTGCCGAAACAGTGGCTCTGGCCGCTGCTCGACGCGGCAGCCGACGACGCTGCCGGACGGTGCCTGAGCTATTCGGAGCTGGCGTTGCGGCACGGTGGTGCACTTGCCGTCGTCGACAGCCTGCGCCGGCCGTACTGGCACGAGCGCCTGGCCGACCTGGCGCCGGATCTGGTGATCTCGATCCGCTTCAGCCATATTTTTCCGCCGCCGTTCCTCGCTGTGCCCCGCCTCGGCGTGCTCAATCTCCACCCCGGCGACCTGCCGCGCTATGCCGGCCTGTTCGCGCCCTTTCATCAGATCGTCGACGGCCGGGCGCGGCTCGGCTGCACACTGCACTGGGTCGATGCCGGGATCGACACCGGCCCCGTGATCGGCCGGCGTTTCATGGCGGTCGATCCGGCTCGCTCGCTCGTCTGGCACGTCTGCCGACTCTACCCACACGGCGTCGACTTGCTCGTCGAGGTGGTCCGCGAGCTCGCTGGCGGCCGCCGGCCGCCGGGCGAGGTGCAGCAGCCGGCCCAGCGCCGCTACTACCGCCTGCCCGATGCGGCTGCCTTCGCCCGGTTCCGCGCGGCCGGCTGGAAACTCGTCGACTACAGCGACTACGAGCAGCTGCTCGAAGCCTACCGTCGTTTGCCTGCCGGCCTGTCGCCGGTGGCACACACCGCCGCCGGCTGAGTCGGGAGAACATGCGGTGCTACCGGTCTCGTATCGTCTGAGCCTCGCCGTGTCGCTGGTGCTGCTGCTCTCGGTGGCGGTTACTGCAGCACTCAACTTCCTCAAGTTCAACCAAGTGATGGAGGGTCTCGAGGACAGTCGCTACGGCTTCGTCACCCGGGATATCGGTGCTACCTTCGAGCAGAATCTCAATCTCGGCCTGCCACTGGACCAGATCGACAACGCCAGGGCGATTCTCGAGCGCCAAGCGGAGCTGGACCCTGCGATCACGCGGATCGAGGTGTTCGATGCCGAGGGCTCGGTGCTCTATACGACAGCAGGGCGTGCCCGGGTACGCGACCGGGCCGGTCCGATTTCGATCGACAGTGGACCCGCGCCGAGCGAGCGGTTCACGAGCCGGCCGATCGTCAACGATTTCGGGCAGACGGTCGGCGGTGTGGCGGTCTTCTGGTCGACCGACCCGGCCGAAGCGCGCGATGCCGAGATCCGCGAGACGCTGATGCTCGGGGTGACCAGCGCCACCCTCGCCGGTGTCTGCATCGTGTTGCTCGGGGCGACCCGGCTGCTGCGCGACATCAGACGGCGTCTGCTGCAGACGGCGGAGTCCTTGCACGCAACGCTGCGCGGAGTGCTGCCCCGCCGAGGTCGAGAAAGCGCCCTCGCCGCCGCTGCCGCCGAGGCACTCGCCGAGATCGACGCGGTCGAGGCCGAGATCGACCGCTGCCGACGTACGGCCGAGGGGCGATGAGCGCGAAGCTGCGCCATGACGACGTCGACGAGCCGGCGCCGACGCTGCTCGACCGTGACACCGGCCGGCGGCTGATCGGCGGCCTCCTGGCCCTCGTCCTGCTGATCCTCGTCGGCTCGGCACTCTGGGTCTCGCAGCGGGCGCTTACCGCCTTCGACGATCTGCTGCTGCCCGAGTTCGATCGCGACGCCGAGTTGATCGCCGAGCGCCTCGCCGGCGATCTCGACCGCGCCGCCCGGCTCGGCATCCGGGCGACGGCGCTGAGCGGCATCGAGCCCTTCCTCGAGGGCTATCTCGCCGAGCACCCGGCGCTCGTCTATCTCGGCATCGCCGACGGCGAGGGCCGGCTCCTGGCGAGCGTCGGCCCGATGGCGGAGACGCTGCGGGGGCTGCCACCGACCAGCGAGCTGCCGACCGCCGGGCGGCGCAGTGTCACGCTGACCGAGGGTGAAGCGCGGCGCACCTCGGTCCACGTGGGCGGTTCCGGCGAGGCCTATGCCCTCGTCCATGTCGGGATGGACCGCAGCTATGCGGAGCGTCAGGTCGCCGACATCCGCTGGGACATCATCGTCGTCCTCGTCGTCTCGCTGCTCGTCACCTTCGAGCTGCTGGTCTTTGTCATCGACCGAACGATGACCACTCCCTTGAAGCTGATCGATCAGGCCATCGCCCGGGCCATGCAGGGGGAGTGGACCACCGGCGCCATGCGCCATCGGGCCGCCGACGAAGTGGGCGGGCTCTTGGGTGCGGTCGACGACGCCGGGCGCCGCATCCACGAGCGACTGGACGCGTTGGAGGCCAAGCTCGGCCGGCTGGAGACCGTGCCCGCGGATCTCGCCGGGCGCGTCGAGGCGTTGCGCCGGCGGCTGCGCTGGCGGGTCGCGACAGCCGCCGATCGGCCGGTCGATAGCCGGGCCAACGCCCGGTTCGCGCTTTTTCTCTTCGTCTTCGCCGAGGAGCTGTCGCGCTCCTTCCTGCCGCTCTACGCCCAGAGCATCCATCGCCCGATCAGCGAGTTGGGGGTTTTCGGAGCGACCCTCGAAGCGCTGGGCCTCGGCCTCTTGCTCACCCCCGAGGTCGTGATCGGCCTGCCGATCATCGTCTTCATGGCGGTCATCGCGATCGCCACACCGTTCGGGGCGAGCCTCGTCGCCCGGTTCGGCAGCCGGGCCATCTTCCTGTTCGGGGCGGTGCCCGCGATCATCGGCTATATCGGCACGGCAGCCGCGATCACCGTCTTCGACATGCTGGTCTGGCGGTCGCTCTCGGCGGTGGGCTACGCTTTTATCACCATCGCCTGCCAGGGCTATCTCGCCGACCTGGCCAAGGGCGACGGCAAGGCCCGGGCCCGCAACATGGCGGTCTTCGTCGCTGCGGTGACCACCGCCGTGATCTGCGGTTCGGCGATCGGCGCCGTCTTCGCCGACCGCCTCGGGTTTCGCGCCACCTTCCTCATTTCGGCAGGCTTCGTGGCGATCGCGACCCTGCTCGCGGCCCGCTACCTGCAGGACCCGGATCGGGCGGGACCCGGCCCGGCGCTGGTCTCGACCGCGCGCCAGTTCCGCGCCTTCGCCGACCCGCGGTTTGTCGCGCTCGTCGTGCTGGCCGCCATCCCGGCCAAAATCGCGCTCACCGGTTTTCTCTTCTATGCGACCCCGATCTATCTTGCGGCGATGGATGTCTCACAGCCGGGCATCGGCCGCATGATCATGTTCTATGGTCTGTTGATGCTGGTCGGCACACAGCTCGGTGCCCGGCTGCACGGCGACCTCCTGGGCGGCCTCGTGCTGATCGCCTCGGGCGGGCTGTTGACCGGCCTTGCGTTGCAGTTGCCCGGCCACATGGCAGCCGAGCTGGGCATGGGTTTGGCAATCGCCCTCTTCGGCTTCGCCCAGGGCCTCGCCGCAGCCCCCATGCTCGCCGTCCTGCCCGATCTCTGCCCGGGGCCCAGCCGGCACCACGGCGCTACCGGCCTCGCTGCCCTGTTGCGCCTCGCCGAAAGGATCGGCAGCGTGATCGGCCCGTTGTTGGCCGCGGCCCTGGTGCTACGGCTCGGCCATCCCGCCGCGATCGCCGCACTCGGGCTGGTCTCGGCCACGACGGCCGGGGTGTTTCTCTTGCTGATGCTCGTTTCGACCAGTGGTGGTAAGATGTTCGGCGACCGCTCGGCGGCAGGGAAGGGATGATGAACGAAATCTCGCGTCGCAGGCTGATCGGTACGCTCGGTGCCGCGGCCACACTCGGTGGCCTCCGGCCGGCGGCCGCACAAAGCGACAGGCGCTACACTATCTACATGATCACCTGGCGCGGGTGGGAGGACGCGAGCCAGGGCTTTCGCGATTATCTGGAGCGCCGCAATTTGGCGATCGATTTCATCGTGCGCGACTGCAGCCAGACGGCAACCACGATCCCCGACTTCGTCGCCGAGGCCAAGCAGCTGCGCCCCGATCTGCTCTATACCTGGGGGACCACCACCGCACTGAACGTGTTCGGCCGACTGGGTGAGGTCGATCCGGAGCGTCACATCACCGACATCCCGAGCGTGTTCAACATCGTCAGCACGCCGGTCGAGGGCGGCCTCGTCGCGGCACTGGACCAGCCGCGTCCGAACCTCACCGGCGCTCTCTACCTCGTGCCGGTGGAGACGCAGCTCAGGACGATGAGCGCCTATGGCCCGGTCGCCAAGGTCGGTATGGTCTACAACGCGCTCGAGGAGAACTCGCGACTGACCGTGGAGGCGGTCGCCAACGAGGGTCAGCGGCAGGGCTTTGCGACGATCTCCCTCGACGTGCCGCTCGACGGCACCGGAGCGCCGGATCTCGCGGCGTTGCCGGGGCGGGTGGCACAGCTGAAGGCGGAGGGCGCCGACTGGCTCTACATACCCCCGGACAGCTTTCTCAACGTCAACCGCGACGTGCTGACCGGCTCGGCCCGCGACGTCGGACTGCCGAGCTTCGCCGGTGCCGAGAACTTCATCCGGGCGAGCCATGGTCTCGTCGGCCTGGTCAGCCGCTATTACAATGTCGGCCAATACGTCGGCTATCTGGCCGAGCAGATCCTGGTCGACGGCAAGTCGCCGGGCGATTTCGCGATCCGCAACCTCGACCGCTTCTCGCTGATCGTCAATATGGCGACGGCGCACCAGCTCGAATTCTATCCGCCGCTCTCGATGCTGGCGATTGCCGAGTTCGTCTGAGGTGAGCGGCGGCGGGCTCCGGCTGCAACTGTTCGCCACGCTGGCGATCGCCGTGGTCACGACGGCGCTCACCGCCGCCGTCATCACTTTTCACCTGTTCGATCGCGAGCTCGAACGGGCGCTCGAGGCCCGGCTGCAGATGCTCGTCGCCGAGATCACCCGTGCTATGGATGCCGGCATCGCTGCCGGCCTGGACCTCGACCGGCCGCAGCTGCAGGAACGCGCGATCCGCAATGTGCGCGCCAATCTCGCCGCCGACGAGACCATCGCGATCGTGGATCCGACCGGCCGAATCGTCACGAGCAGCAACCCGGCGGAGATCGGCGAGATCGTGCCGCTCGAGGATTTCATCACACCCGACACCGGCCCGACGGCTGGCAGCGGCGAGCGGACGGTGGCGGCACGGCCGATCCAGAGCCTGTTCGGCGCGCCCGCCGGCTGGGTCACGGCCCGAGTAGGTCCGGGGGTGCTGGACGAGCCGCGACGTGCGTTCATCGCCAAGACCAGCCTCGCCACGGCCGGCACGGCACTCGCCGGCCTGCTCGCTGCCGTGGTGTGTGCCGCCTGGCTGCCGTGGCGGGCCCGTCGAGCGGCACGCGGCATCGAGCGGCACTTGGCCAGCCTCTATGCCGGGATCGGCACCGGGACGGCTGTCCCGGAGTTGCCCGACGGACTGCCGCCGGCGATGGCCAGCGCACTCGATCGATTCACCCGTGCGGTCGAATCGCGTGAGCACGAGTTGCGCAGCCATGCCGACGCTGTCGACGTCCTCGACGAGGCAGCCTGAGATGCCGGCCCGGCGATCGCCCTCGGCCACGGCCTGGCGCACTCGCCTCGGGCTGCTCGTGGTCAGTCTGGTGTTGGCAACAGGAGTCGCTGGCGGGGTCCTTTGGCTGGGCCTGTTGGAGGCCGAGCGTGGCCTGGTCGCGGCGCTTCAAGGCAAGGCCAAGACGCACGCGCAGATCGTCAGGAGCGATGTGGAGTTGGCGATCCGGCTGGGTATTCCGCTTGCCGCCTTGCCCGGCGCCTACGACTATCTCGAGGGGGGTGCCCAGGCCGACCCGGACATCCGCTTCGTAGCAATCACCGATTCCGACCTCGTCCGCCTGCACTACGGTGGCATCGGACGGGCCCAGCTCGACCCGCTGCTCAATGCCGAGTCCGTGCGGGGGCTGGCCGCGAGCGTGGCGAGCCACCCTGACCAACCGCTGCGCTCGATCTCCGTCGAGGGTTTCTCGATCACCCCGGCACCACTCTTCGACGGCGATCGCCACGCCGGCTTCGTGGTCGTGGCGGTGCAGGGCAAGCAGGTCCAGGAAGCCTTGCTGGAGCGCCTGTCCGGTCTCGTGCCGGCGATGCTGGCGTTCCTCGTCCTCCTCCTCGAACTCGTCGTCTGGACCGCCGCCAGCACGCTCGAGGAGCCGTGGCGCCGCCTCCGCCGGATGATGGCACGGCTCGACGCCGGTCGCCGCCTGCTCTGGTCCGTCCGCCACGACCGCAGCGAGCTCGGCACGGCGATGCGGCTGGTCAACGGCATCTTTCATCGCCTGCAGGACCGCGCCCAGCGTGTCGCGCTGCGGGCGAGCGAGGCCGAACGGGCGGTCTTCGATCCCGCCGTCGCCCAGGCGATCCGCCGCCACGCCGCGGCCTTCGAGGCACCACCGCTGGCGCCTCTGGTCAGCGCCCCCGAAACACGAAGCGACCGCCGGCCGAGCGACGTTCACGCCGCCGTGGTCCTGATGAGCGCTGCCGTGGCACTGGGCCTCGGCCCCGTTCTCCTGCCGTTCATCGTGCCCGAACTCGCGGCACCGCCGACCGCCGTTTGGCTGCCCATCGCGGCAGGTGCCGCCGTCGGCCTCGGCTTGGCCCTGCTGCTGCGCCGGCCCGGCTGGCTGTTGGTGCTCGGTGGACTCGGCATCACTATCGTGGCAGTCGCCGGCGCCGGCCTGCCGCTGCCCGGCACCGGTGTGCTCGCGGCGATGCTGGTCTTTGTTCTCGTGGCCGGCTGGCTGCACGTCGCCGGTGCCAGTGATGTCGCACCCGGGCCCTGGCTCGCTGTGCGCGCCGCAGCCGGCCTTGCCTCGGGCGGTCTATTGGCCCTCACCCTGCTCCACGAAGACCGTCTTGCCGTCGTCCCCTGGTTGCAGCTCGGCATGGTCGTCCTGGCTGTCGTCGTCAGCAACCGCGAGCCCGTGGTGCGCCGCCAGCTCTTCGGCGCCGGCCGCACCACGGCCGAGGGCCGGACCTGATGCTGCGCACCCGTATTCTGCTCATCGCCATGGCGATCGTCCTCTTGGTCATCGGCCTCTTCGCCTACGGCGCCTGGGTCCGCGACCAGCTCGGCCGTGCCGAGCGGGAGGCGCTCCGGCTCGAGAACCTGGCGCAGGACTGGGAGGCCCACGGGACCGCTACCATCGAACGGGCACTTGCGGTGCTCGAGGCGCGGCTGCAGGCGACCGGTGCTGCAGCGGCGGTGGCCGAGCGCAACAGCTCGCTGCTCGCCGGACTGCAAAGGGCACTCGTCGGTCGCACCGGCGACGGATCGGAGCTGTTGCGCGTCGATCTCTACGACGCCGACGACGGCCTGCTCTTCTCCACCGATCAAAGCTACTTCGCCGAGCACCTGCTGGGCAATGGCGAGCCGCTGCCGCTGCAGACGAACGGACGGCTGGTCGGCACCCGCGTCGGCGACGGCACGCTCCGCGGCATTGCGGTAGCCCCGTTGACGGGGACGGCCGGCGATGCCGCCGGGCTGCGGATCGGCACGCTGGTTGTGGTGCTCGATCTGGCACCCACGATCGACGCCATGGCCCGGGCCCGCGAGGCACGCATTCTGGTACTCGACCGGGCGGGCAAAGCTGTCCGCTCGACCGGTACCAGCCTCCAGCCGGGCCTCGCCGAGACGCCCGGGGTGCTGCTGCCCGAGGGTTTCGACCATACCCGCCCGATGCTGAGCGAGGTCACGACAGAAAACGGGCGGCTGGTCTTCGCCTCGACGCTCGCGGTCGATGTCGGTGGCGGCCGCAGCGCCACGCTGGTCCTCGTCGAGGATGTCAGCCAGAGTGCCGAGGCGCGCCATTTCACCGACCTCGCCTGGTTGCTCGGTGTCGGCCTGCTCGGCCTGTTGCCGCTCGTGCTGCTCTGGTTCTACCTGCGCCGCGCCTTCGAGCCCCTCGACGAGGCGGTCGAGGCGCTGCGCCAGCTCGCCGCCGGGCGCACCGACCACTATGCCGAGCTCGCCTCGGGTGACAACGAGATCGGCGACATCGGCCGGGCAATCGAGGTCTTCCGCCAGAACGCCCTCGAGCTCGAGCGCCAGGCGGACCTCGAGGGGCGCCGGCGGCGACGGCAGGCGCGATTCATCCGTCGCCAGATGACGACGCTCTCGGAAACCCTCGACGAGGCGGCGCAGGCCTCGGCATTGGAGGATCTGCGGCAGATCGAGGCGGCATCGGCCGGCGATGGGCAGGGCCTCGGCGAGGGCGATACCCGCTTCAGCGACCAGCTCGGCCTGATCGGCGTGGCGCTCGAGCGGATGACCGCGCGGGTCCGCAGCCAGCAGCAGGCCCTCTCCGAGCTGATCGACGAGTTGCGCGAGGCGCTCGAGATGAAGACCCGGCTGATCAGTCTGGAGCAGGAGCTCGATATCGCCCGGCAGATGCAGCAGAACATTCTGCCGCGCCGCTTCCCTGCGACCCCCGGCTTCGAGATCGCCGCCATGATGCAGCCGGCGCGCGAGGTCGGTGGCGATTTCTACGACATCTTCCAGATCGATCAGCACCGGGTCGGGATCGCCGTCGCCGACGTTTCCGGCAAGGGCATCCCGGCCGCCTTCTTCATGCTGATCGCCCGCACCCTGCTCAAGGCCATCGCCCTCGAGGGTGCGGGGCCGGGTACGACGCTCGGCCGACTCAACGAGTTCCTGTGCGGCGACAACGAGGAGACGATGTTCGTCACCCTTTTCTACGGCGAACTCGACAGCCGCAGCGGCCGCTTTACCTACGCCAATGGCGGGCACAATCACCCGCTGCTCGCCTCGCCGGACGGCGCCGTCGCTCCCCTGCCTTCGACCGAGGGCGTCGCACTTGCGGTCTTCGACCAGCAGAGCTTCGGCGAGCGCGTGGTCACCCTGTCCACCGGCCAGACCTTGCTGCTCTTCACCGACGGCGTTACCGAGGCCTTTGATCCGGATGGCAGCATGTTCGGCGACGACCGTCTCGCCGGCCTGCTCGCCTCGCCGGCGACCGACACCGAGAATGCGACGGCCCAGGGGCTGTTGGAGACGATTCTCGACCGGGTCGAGCGGTTCTGCGCCGGTGCGCCGCAATCCGACGACATCACGCTCATCGTCATTGCCGGTAGGCCGCCTGCTGCGGCCCTGCCCTTCCGTCAGCCGGACCAGAAGGCCGCGGCCGAAGCACCTGCCGCGGGCGATCGAAGTGCCGCCTGATCAGCGGCCGACTCGAGCCACCGGCCGTGCCGGGACGCTCGCCACCGCCGAGGCGGCCGGGCTAGAGGTCCGGATCGAGGCCGCCCTCGAGGCTGGGCGCATCTTCGAGGCGGTCGATCTGGCGCGCACCGCCGAAGGGACCGTTGGGGCAGCGTCCGGCAGCGCCGCGCAGGGGCTGCGCTGGCTCGCCGCCCTCGTCTTCATGCAGTGCGGCGACGTCCAGGCTGCACGTGCCCTGGCCGACTCGCTCGAAGCCGCGCCACGCCGCCCCGTCCAGGGCGCCGGGGGAGAGCGCCGCGCACGGGTCCTGGAAGCGCTCTGGCAGGCGACCGGCAACCGCGCTGATCTCGACAGGGCGCTGGAGGTCCGCAGCACCCGGGCGCGTCGGGGTAACATCGCCGACGCAGCGACCGCGGCCCTGCTCGCCGAGGCATCCGGGCACACTGCACTGGCGGCGGACATCGCGGGATCGGCCCTGGCCCGCCACGCGACGGCGCGCGAGCCGGCGGCACTGCTCGATCTCGCCCGTCTGGCACTGGTCGTGGGCGACGTCCCGGGTGCGACCCGAGCACTCGCACGCCTCGCACGCAACCTCTCGGACCGACCGTTCGAACGCAGTGCCGTACGACGCGCCCTCGCTGCGCTTGCGACCTACGGCATCACGGTCCCGCCCGCCGTCCTCGACTCCTTCCCACCGCCCCGAATCGTCATCTATTGCGGCGTTCGCGACGCCTCCCTCGATCGCCAGCCTGCCGTCCGCGAAGCGATCCGCGCGGAACTGGCGGCGGTCACCACGGAGATCGCCTACGGCTCGGCCACCGCGGGCGCCGATCTTCTCTTCGCCGAGGCGGTTCTCCAGCGCGAGGCGGAGCTCAACCTCGTGCTGCCCTGCGGCATCCAGGCCTTTCGCCAGCGGCTGGTGGCACCTGCCGGCGGTGCTTGGCTCGAGCTGTTCGATCGAGTGATCGGTGCTGCCGCTTCGGTGACCAGCGTCGCCGACGACCGACAGGGCCTCGATCAGCTTGTCTTCGAGTTCGGCAACCGGGTGATCGACGGCACCGCGAGGCTACGGGCCGAACGGCTGGACGCCCGCGCCTACCTGATCGCGGCCTGCGACCCCCTGGCCGAGAGCGAGCGCGGCGGTGTCGCCGATTTTATCGACCATTGGGGCGATCCGGCCCGCCTGCGCCTCGTCGATCTCGACGAGATCTCGGCCGACGGCTGGAGCGAGACGGTCGGCGCCACGCTGGCGCTGCCGGCCGGCAGCGAGGGCCAACGTATTGCCGGTCTGCTGTTCGCCGACGTCGTCGGATTCAGCCGACTCGACGACGCGCTGCTCCCGGCCTTCTGGCAATTCATGGCGGCCGTCGCCAACCACATGACCGCGACGGTCGGCCGTCCTCCCGCGATGCGGCGAAGCTGGGGCGACGCGCTCTTCGTGCTCGCCGACGATCCGCTTTCGACCGCGGACTATGCCATGGCACTTGCGGCCGCCGTCGCAGCGGTGGATGCCCGTGCCTTCGGCCTGCCCACCGGCATGGCGATGCGCATCGCCCTGCACGCCGGTCCGGTCTTTGCGGGCCGGCATCCGCTCACCGACGAAGCCATGGTCTATGGCGGCAACGTCAATCGGGCGGCCCGCATCGAGCCCGTGGCACGGCCCGGCCGGGTGCTCGCTTCAGCCGCGTTCGTCGCCTGGCTCACCGCCGAGGAGAGTGCTGCCGAAGCCGAAACCCGCATGGGCGGCGGCCGCTATCGTCCGCGCTATCGCTGCACCTATCGCGGGATCGTCGAGCTCGCCAAACGCTACGGCGCCGAGGCGGTCTACGAAGTGGAACCCTGGCGGCCGGAGACACCGATGCCCGAAGCCGAGCTCGACCATCGCCGGTTCGCCATGACGCTGGTGAACGACCTCGCCGAGCACCGCCGCCTCGCCGCAGCGTTCTCGACCTTCCTCGAACCCTGGGGCGTCTCCGAGCCGGCCTTGGCCCCGTTCGAAATCGCCTTCGACGAACTGCTGACCAACATTTGCCGCTACGCCTGGACCGATGCCGGCCAACATGCCATTTTGGTCACGGCCGTCGTCGACGGTCAGAAAGACAATGCGACGGTAACCGTCACGATCGAGGACGACGGCCAGCCCTTCGACCCGCTCGCCATCTCGGCACCGTCGCTCGACGACGATCTCGAGTCACGAGCGATGGGTGGTCTCGGCATCCATCTGGTCCGCGAACTGATGGACGAATTGCACTATGCCCGGGTCGACTCGCGGAACCGTCTGACCCTGAAAAAGCGGCTCGCCACGGCACCGCCGGACGGCCAGCCTTCGGCAGCCGAAAGCGTGGAGGAACGATGAGCCGAAGCGAAACCGCAAGCGCCGAGCCGCAACTGGTCCGCGTCCAGGAGAAACTGGATGTCGTCGCCTCCAAGGCGTTCGAGGCCGAACTCCTGGCCAAGCTCGGCGCGGCCGGCACCGTCCTCTATGTCGACTTCGCCGGCTGCCCCTATGTCTCGAGTGCCGGGCTTCGCGCCGTCCTCATCGCCGCCAAAACCGCGCGCAAGTCCGAAAAGAAGCTCGTCCTCGCCGGCATGAACCCGCTCGTGGCCGAAGTCTTCAAGGTCTCCGGCTTCGATCGCATGCTCACCATCGAGCCGGATCTCGACACTGCGCGCGCCAAGCACGGCTGAACGAAACGGCCCAGAACGTCGCGGCCGGCGCGCCTTGTTCCGCCGGCGATCGCGAGCGGCGCCCGCGGTCAGAACGCGACCATCAACAGGACGACGGCTGTCCAGAGCGTGCCGACCCCGGCAGCGCCGTAGCAGATCGCCTTCCAGACTCCGAGCCCACGATGCACGCCGAAATCGTGGGCGGTGTGGGCGATCCGGTGGGCGGCGTGCCAGAAGGTGAGCGAGATCACGACGAAGAGGGCGAGGCCACCGATCAGGCTGCCGGCGAAGCTGCTCATCCGCTCATAGCCGAGAGCACCTTCCGACATCAGGCCGAGCGGCCAGGCAAGGCCGGTGAGCAGCACGAGCGCGGGGAGCACCATGGCCGAGACGACACCGCCCGCACCGAACAGCGACCAGAAAATGGGCTCGTTCGATCGTTTCGGCATGCGCTCTCTCACCAGGCAACGACGAGGATGACGAGGCTCACCACCACGCAGGCGGCATAGCCACCGCCGATGATCGCACTGTCGGGTAACGACCTGGTGCCGAGCATCAGGGGCGGTGTCGCCTTGGGTGCGACCTGGAACCAAGTGTAGGTGTGATAGACGGCAGCCGCCAGGATCACGAGGTGCAGCAGCACGGAGAGCGGGCTCGCGAGGAAGGCCAGCCAGCGCTCGAAGCTTTCCGGACCAGCCGAAAGGGCGGTCAGGCCCCAAAGCAGAATGACCGCATAAAGGGCCACGAAGATGCTGGTCCCCTCGCGCAGGATATAGGCCATGAAGCGCGGGTTGCGCCGGTACCAGCCGGCCATCGGCCGCATGTAGGTGTTGCGCGCACTCATGAGTTGGCACCGCGCGGCGAGAGGAAGCGCAGGAAATAGTCCATGGTGCTGTTGACCTTGTTGCGGTTGACGGCCGCCGCCGGATCGACGTGCTTGGGGCAGACTTCCGAGCAGTAGCCGACCAGCGTACAGCTCCAGACACCGTCCTCGGCATGCACGATCGGCATGCGCTGGTCCTTGCCCTGGTCGCGCGAGTCGCTGTTGTAGCGGTGCAGCAGCGCCATGATGCCCGGCCCCTGGAAGTCGCTGTCCAGGCCGTATTGCGGGCAGGCGGCGTAGCAGAGCAGGCAGTTGATACACTGGCTGAACTGCTGGTAGCGCGCGAGTTCCTTCGGGCTCTGCCGGTAGACACCTTCGCTGACCGGCTTCTTTTCGTCGCGGATGATGTAGGGTTTGATGTTCTCGAGCTTCTCGAGGAAGTCGGTCTGGTCGACAGCGAGGTCGCGGATGATCGGAAAGTGCCACAGGGGCTCGACCCTGAGTTTGCCCGGGTAGTAGTCGCGGAGAAACGTGTGGCAGGAGAGCTTGGGCTCGCCGTTGACCATCTTGCCGCAGCTGCCGCAGATTGCCATGCGGCACGACCAGCGGAAGGTCAGCGAGCCGTCGAGGTGGTCCTTGATGTATTGCAGGCCCTGCAGCACCGAGGTGTCGTGGGCGAAGGGGACGCGATAGGTCTGATAGCGCGGATTCTTGTCCTGCTCCGGGTGGTAGCGGAGCACCTCGATCTCGATCTCCTGCCGAGCGTCGCTCATGCCTTGGCTCCTTGCGTTTCCAATACCCCCTTTTTGGCAGCACCTCCGTAGACCCGTTCGGCCGGCGGCAGACGGGTGATGGTGACCGGCTGGTAGTCGAGCCGCGGCGGCCCGTCCGGTCGGTGGAAGGCCAGCGTGTGCTGGAGAAAGCGCTGGTCGTCGCGCTTGTCGAACTGGTCGAGCCGCTTGTGCGCACCGCGGGATTCTTCACGTTTCAGCGCCGACCAAGCCATGGCCTCGGCGACGTCGAGCTGAAAGCCGAGCTCGATCGCGGTCAGCCACTCGGTGTTGAAGCTCCGCGTCCGGTCGTCGAGATGCACCCGGCGATACCGGTCCTTGAGCTCGGCGATCCGCTCACAGCTCGCCTGCATCCCCTCGGCACTGCGGAAGATGCCGACGCCTTCCTCCATCGTGTCACCCATGGCGTCGCGCAGCGTGGCGATCCGGTCGACGCCATCCTCGCGGGCCAACAGGCCCAAGGCACCACGCTCGATGGCGTCCGCAACCTTGGTGAGTGCGGCGCTGTCCGAAGACTTCGCCTCGCGGGCGAAGCGGGCGGCCTCCTCGCCGGCGACGCGACCGAAGACACAGAGCTCGGCCAAGGAGTTGGAGCCGAGCCGGTTCGCACCGTGAATGCCGACGCTGGAACACTCGCCGCAGGCGTAGAGACCGGGCAGTGCGGTGGCGGTGCGGGCGTCGGCACCGATGCCGCCCATGGTGTAGTGCACGGCGGGACAGACCGGAATCGGCTGCTCGGCCGGATCGACACCGAGAAAGGTCTGGGCGAGCTCGTAGATCATCGGCAGCCGCTCGTGCAGCTTCGCTCGACCGAGATGCATGAGCTCCAGATGCACGGCATGGCCGAGCGGGGTGTCCACCGTGCGGCCGGCCTGCTCCTCGTACCAGAAGGCTTGGCTCAGCCGGTCGCGGGGGCCGAGCTCCATGGTCTTGGGCGTGGGCTCGCTGACCACGGGGCCCAGATTGTAGTCCTGGAGGTAGCGATAGCCGTCCTTGTTGACGAGATAGCCGCCCTCGCCACGGCAGCCCTCGGTGATCAGGATGCCGCTCCCCGGCAATGCCGTCGGGTGGTATTGTACGAATTCCATGTCGCGCAGCGGCACGCCGTGCCGGTAGGCCATCCCCATGCCGTCGCCGGTCACCGTGCCGGCATTGGTGTTCTGCCGGTAGACCCGGCCGGCACCACCCGTCGCGATGACCACGGCCTTGGCCCGGATCTGGACGAACTCGCCGGTCGCGATCTCGATGGCGACCAGGCCCTGGCAGCTGCCGTCCTCGACCACGAGATCGACCGCGAAATACTCGTCGAAGCGGCGGATCGAGGGGTACTTGAGCGAGGTCTGAAAGAGGGTGTGGAGGATGTGAAAGCCGGTCTTGTCGGCGGCGAACCAGGTCCGCGCCGTGCTCATCCCGCCGAAATTGCGGACATTGGTGTCGCCGTCGGGCTTGCGGCTCCAGGGACAGCCCCAATGCTCGAGCTGGACCATCTCCTCGGTGCAGTGGGCGACGAAATAATCGACCGCGTCCTGGTCACAGAGCCAATCGCCGCCCGACACCGTGTCCTTGAAATGCAGGTCGAGGGTGTCCTTGTCGGTGATCACCCCGGCGGAGCCGCCCTCTGCGGCAACCGTGTGGCTGCGCATCGGCACCACCTTGGAGACCAGCGCAATGTGCAGCCCCGGGTCGGCCTCGGCCGCGGCAATCGCCGCCCGCAACCCGGCCCCACCGCCACCGATGATGGCGAGATCAGTGTCGACCACATGCATCGCTCAGCGTCCCTCCGCGGCTCGCCATTCTGTCGGCACCTGCAGGCGCAACATGCGGCGCATCGCAGCCGCGAGCAAGACCCGATTGTCGGCCGAGGTGACGAGGCGGGGGGAAGGGGAAAGAGGGCGGGGGAAATGATTTCCCCCGCGGCCCCCTCGGGATTTTGGGGTTGGTGCGGGTGGGGGTGAAAGAGCTGCAATGGTTAAGAAGGGAGGTGTCCCTCGAAGCCGCTTGGTGTTGCTGCCCTTTTGGGCGTGGAGGTCTTAGCGTATCCCTGCCACCTTGCGCAGGGCTTCGTCGATGCGGCTTTGCCAGCCTGGGCCGCCGGCCTTGAAGTGCGCCACCACCTCGGGGCTGAGCCGGATCGAGACCGGCACCTTCTTCGGGGCCTTCCCGGCCCCGCGCGTTCTGGGGAACGCTGCCAGGATGTGAGGCGGCAGCTCGCTTGCCGGGCGGGCCCTGGCAAAATCCGCCTCGGTCCATTCCGGGTTGTCGTCGTCAGAGACCACCTTTTGCGACATCGCGATCCATCTCCTTCCTGTGCGCCCGGCGGAGGCTGATCGCACAAAGGCTGCCTGCCCGGTCCGTGAAGGCAAGTCAGTAGGCCTGCCCGTCGATCAGGCCCCATGCGCGATACCTGACTTCGCCGTAATCGCTCCGATCATCCGCGATGAAGGCGAGGATTTCGAGATCGGCCGCCCGGGCCAGCGAGATGCCGTGCTTGGCGATGTTGGCCTGGTCCTTGTCGGCGTCGAACTCGATCGGCATCTGACTGTATATACGATCAGACCCTGCCGTGATCAAGCGAGGACGCACCTGCTCGAGCATGCCCAAGGGCACGCCGGGACATCTCACATCTCGTCATCTCGGCACCGTCAGCGTAGCCGATCACCATCCCAAAAGCCCGGAGGGGCCGGTGGGGAGGCTAGCCTCCCCGCCATCTTCCTCTCTTACCCCATCAGCCCGATCAGATCCCACCAGTACCAGCCGATGCCGACCCAGATGGTGATGTTGAGGATGCTGACGGCGAGGCCGATGCCCCACCAGGCGTTCATGGAGACGTAGCCGGCGCCGAAGATGACCGGGGCCGGGCCGTTGGCGTAGTGGGTGAGGCTGGAGAAGAGGTTGCTAAAGAAGGCGAGGACCAGGGCGGCGAGGGCAGGCGGTGTGCCGACGGCGACGGCGACGGCGAGGAAGGGGGCGTACATGGCGCTGATATGGGCGGTTTGGCTGGCGAAGAGGTAGTGGCTGTAGAAGTAGACGAGGGCGAGGATCAGGAAGGCCGAGGTCCAGGCCATGCCTTCGACCTGAGCACCAATTGTGTCGCCGAACCAGGCGATGAAGCCGAGCCTGTTGAGCTGGGTTGCCATCATGACAAGGGCGGCGAACCAGACGATGGTGTCCCAGGCGCCTTTTTCGGCGAGGATGTCCTGCCAGGTGAGGACGCCGGCGAGGAGGAGCACGGCGAGGCCGGCGAGGGCGGCGGTGGTGGCGTCGATGCCGAGGCTGGCGCCGAAGATCCAGAGAACGAGGAGGAGGGCCATGACGCCGAGGGTGACCTTTTCGCCGGGGGTCACGGGCCCCATGGCGGCGAGGGCGTCCTCGGCCATCCGTGCTGCCTGCGGTGTCGAGCGGATCTCCGGGCGGTAGACGAGGTAGACGAAGAGCGGGATGACGATCAGCGAGACGAGGCCCGGGGCCAATGCGGCGAGGAACCAGCCGCCCCAGGTGAGCTCGACGCCGACATCGAGCGCGAGCTCGGCAGCCAGCGGGTTGGCGGCCATGGCGGTGAGGAACATGGCGCTGGTGATGATGTTGATCTGAAAGCCGTTGAGCATCATGAAGCTGCCGATGCGCCGTTCGGTGCCGGTCGCGGGGTCGCTGCCGTAGGCGAGGGCGACCGAACGGAGCAGCGGCATGAGGACGCCGCCGGCGCGGGCGGTGTTGCTCGGCATGGCGGGGGCGAGGACGAGGTCGGCGAGGCCGAGCCCGTAGGAGAGGCCGAGCGTGTTGCGGCCGAAGCGCTGCATGAAGTGGTAGGCGATGCGCGCCCCGAGGCCGGACTTGATGATGGCGCGGGAGACGAAGAAGGCGACGCCGATCAGCCAGATGGTCGAGCTGCTGAAGCCGCTGAGCGCATCGCCGAGGCCGAGCGTGCCGGTAAGGGCCGTGGCGGTGACGCCGATCAGCGCCACGGCACCCATCGGCAGCGGCTTGGCGATGATGCCGACGATGGTGGCGACGAAGATGGCAAGGAGGTGCCAGGCCTGCTGGCTGACGCCTTCAGGCGGTGGCCAGAACCAGATGACGACGGCGACTGCTACGGTGATCAGCAGCGGGATCGGCCGGGCGGTGACCAGGCGATGGCGTTCAGGGGGTGTGGTCGCGCTGGCCTCGGCCCGACCCTCGTTCTGCATGGCGCTCGTGTCCCTGCGGTTGAGTCTCGCCCAGCGTCAGCGTCGGCCCTGCCCGGGCGTTGCCGGTCGCAGACGCGGTTCGGTCGAGCGGCCTTCGTCCACGATCTCGCTTGTCAGTGCCGCGCCTCTGCAAGAAGGGTCTCACCCGGAGGCCGATCTTGCTGTCCAGCATTCGACCGGTCAAGGTCGCGTCGCTGTTGTGTCGTCGATTTCGGCGACGTCGACTTCGACTGGTACGCCGTAGCGGGATGTCCCTGGATTCCGACGACTGACAATCGAAACGGGTCGCGAAACTGGCTTTGTCGAGTAATGGCTAGGCAGAAGGTGCCGCGCCTCAAGACGCATACGAGGACAAGTAGATGAACTTTCGGTTTCTTTTTCCCCTTGCCCTGATCGGCGCGGCCGGCCCTGCCGTCGCACAAGAGGCAGACTCGGTTGCCGATCGCATGTCCATGGCGGTTTCGACGACGGTCGAGCGGAACCTGACCGACTTGCTCGAGCCGCGGATGATCCTGCGGGTTCTTCTCGTGGCGCAGCAGCGGGTCATCGCGGACCTTTGCGACGGTTACGAGCTCGATCCCGAGAGGTTCTCGGCTGTCATGAACAATACGCTGGGCGAGTTGACCGGCCTCGTCGAGGAAGGACAGAACAACCTTGTGGTCGACATCGTCATGGTCAATCTCGGGATCGCCATGGGTGGACAGCGTGCCGTCGCGGCCTATGACGAGGCGGCCTATTGCGCGAATGCGCAAGCCCTGCGCGACGAACTCGCGGGCGACACGGAGGGCGTGATCTCGATCTGGAAGCCGGCACCCTGATGGCCCAGCCCCGACTTCAGGGGTTTCGGGGAGACGCCTTCGGTTAGTCGGTCAGTGGCACTCTGGCCTCTTGCCGGACGTGGCGGCCCCGACGCTTCGTGCCGGGACGCTGGTGGTTCGCCGCTCGGCACGGGCGCCGCGGCTGCCACCAGCCCCAAGGAACGGAGGGGCCCACGGGGAGGCGCTGCCTCCCCGCCAGCTTCCTCTCCCCTCACTGCACGGCCGATAACGTTGTCGGTTGGAGGATTGGTGGGTGAGGAGCGGCCCGTTGGTCGTGTCCCGGGTCTTTCGCACTTTCGACCAGGCGACGGCGGCTTCGTCGACTTGCCATTCGGTGTTGTTCTTGAAGGTGGTCCATTTCTCTTCGCATTCGGCCAGCGACTCCCAGGCGCCGCGGTCGATGGGTGGTCGGCTTCTTCCGCCGATGATGGTGGTCGGCTGGAAGCCGGCCCGCCGCTTGCCGGAGCCATCCCGGATCGCGAGAGTTTTCTTGGGCGGCCGATCAGCCGGCTTCCAGTCCGAAACGCTCGATAACGGTGGGCTGCACGACGTTCGCGTGCAACAGCAGCAGGACCAGCTTCGCGTCGAGGCTGTCGCCGGCTGCGATCGCCGCCTCGATCCGTGCTTCGACCGTTGCCGCCAATGTTTCGTCGTTGGCGCCGGCGAAGTTGTCCGCACCGATCATGCAGTAGCCGATCAGCTCGGCCGCCGCTGCATACTCGGCCGCCCCCGGTTTCGCCCGTGCGGCCTGGAGCAGCCGCACCGCGGCGAGTTCCACGGCATCCGGCACCATCGCCGGATGTACGTCCACCGCCCGCAACGCCGCGTCGAGTTCGCGAAGCGCCTGCGCCCGGCCGAACCTGCCGAGAAAGCCGAACATCAGCCACGCCTAGCCGCTGCGCTCGGCACCAGCGAGCCAGGACCGAAACGCCGCGAAATCCTCGCGTTCGACCAGGACCTCGACGAGCCGCTCGCCGATCAGCGGCGCGAACTTGTAACCATGCCCCGAGAAGCCCGCCAAAATCAGCATGTTGTCATGCTTTTCTGCGATAAAGCATTCGTCGGGGGTCAAGGTATAGAAGCACGTCTTGGCGGCGCGGATCCGGTAACGGTCGGCATCCTTCAAGCGGCGGCGTGCCGCGGCGCGGATGCGCGCGATCTCGGCTTCGGTCGCGGTGCGGTCGGCCTCGGGATCGCCACCTCTGGAAAAGCAGTGATCGCCGAACTTGATCGGCAGACCGCGCAAGGGCGGGACGGCGTAGAACACGCTCGCCTGGTCACCCTGCAGCACGTCGGTCAGCATGGCCGAACCGGACCAGTGCGGGGCGAGGTCGTCCGGCGCTTCGACGTAGAGGACGGCCTGTCGCGACGGGGTCAGCTCCCGACCGAGAGCGGCAAACAGGCGTCCGGTCCAGACGCCGGCGGTCACCACCACCCGGTCGCCCTGCAGCCGGTCGCCATCGGCGAGCGTGACGGTGGCGGACGGCGGATCGATGCTTGCCACGTCGCACATCGGGCGCAAATCGGCGCCGGCCTCGGCGAGCCAGAGAACCAGGTCCTCGGCGATCGCGTCGGCGAACAAGGCGCCTGCCGTCGGCGAATAGAGGGCGTAGTCGACCTGCTCGGCGTCGATCGGCGGCAAGCGCCGGCGAACGGCGGTACGATCGAGTTCGGCATGGGCGATGCCGAGTGCGGCAAGCGAATATCGGCTGCCGGCGATCCAGGGATCGTCGGCGGGCCCTGCGAGAAACTGCCCCGTCGGGGCGTAGTGGATGCGGCCGAGATCGCGCCAGAGCCGCTCCCAGGCGGGATAGGCGAGAGCCACCATCGCGGCATAGCCGTGCGCCGTACCGTACATGTAGCGGATCAGTCGATGATGATCGATCGAGGACGCCAAGGGGTTGGGCAACGGCCCGCGCTCGAGCAGCGTCACCCCGTGGCCCGCCAGCCGCAGCGAACGGGCGGCCGAGAGGCCCATGATCCCGCCACCGACGACGAGAACCTTCACCCCGGGCGGTCCACGACCAGATTGGCCGCGACCAGATCCTCGATCGCAGCACCCACAGACTTGAAGACGGTGATCTCGTCGGCGCTACGGCGCCCCGGATGCTCGCCGCGGCAGAGCTCGGCCAGATCCGCGACGATCGCACTCGCGTCGATCGCTCCACTCGCGATCGCCTGAAGAATATCGCCGGCCTCGGCCAAGGCACCGCCCCGCGTGTCGACGAAGAGCCGCGCTCTTGCCATGAGCGCATCGTCGCTTTCGCGCAGGCGCGGGTTGAAAGCCCCCACCAGGTCGACATGCGCCCCCGGCTTGACGAGTTCCCCCTCGACCAGCGGCACGGCGCTCATCGTCGCTGCCGAGACGATGTCGGCCTCGCCGAGGGCGGCGTCGAGGTCGCTCGTCACCCTGACGTCGTGGCCCTCGCTCGCCAGCCGCTCGGCCAAGAGATCGGCCTTGGCGATCGTCCGGTTCCACAAGGTCACCTGTTCGATCGGGCGGACCGCACGCATCGCCGGAACCAGCATGGCGGCTACCGCACCGGCACCGATCACGAGATGGTGGTCGGCCTCGGGTAGCGCCAAGTAGCTCGCGGCCAGCGCCGAGGCGGCAGCGGTGCGGCGCTCGGTGATCGCCTTGCCGTCCATGACCGCCAGAGGTGTGCCGGTCGTCGCATCGAAGAGCAGGTAGAGCCCGTCGACAGTGGGCAGCCCCCTCGCCTCGTTGCCCGGCGAGACCTGAACGATCTTCACCCCCAGCCGCTGGTCCTGCTGCCAAGCCGGCATCAAGAGCAGCGTCGCATCCGGTGCGTCGGTGCGCGGGACCGCGTGATGGTGGCGCACCGGCGCCTCGCAACCCGCGACGAAGCCCTGGCGCAGAGCCTCGATCAGCGCCGGAAATTCGAGGGCGCGATCGACAGCGGCACGGTCGTGAACGGGCAGCATCAGGCGCCGGCTATCGTCCGGATCAGCGGCGTGGAGCGGCGAGCGCCAGCGTTTGCTGGCGCTGCTTGGAGCGCTCGGCGGCGCGCTGCTCCTCGGCCAGCTCCTGCTGCTTCTGGCGATAGGCCTCGGCCCGGGCCTTGCGGCGCAGGGTTCGCCATTCGGCGCGCATCTCGCTCTCCGAGAGCCAGAGCGACAGGCCCCCGAGAATGGCCCCGATGAAGATGCCGATCAAAAAGACGCCGTAGACCGGCAGCTCGATCACCGGCAGCGGCAACGGGAAGAAGCTGACGTCGATCCGCGTGCGGTTGGCGACGGAGAAGGTGACGATGACGATCAGGCCCACGATGGCGAGCAGGGATCGCAACGTTTTCGCCATCAGGGCTCTCCTCGATCTGTTTGCTGTTCGGTTGCTGTTCGGCGTCGAAGCGGGATCTGCGATTCAGCCTTCGTTGAGCCGCTCGCGCAACTCCTTGCCGGTCTTGAAGTAGGGGACGAGTTTGGACGGAACCTGGACCTCGTCGCCGGTGCGTGGGTTACGGCCGGTGCGCTCGCCGCGAGGCCGCACCGAAAAGGCGCCGAAACCCCTGAGCTCGACACGGTTACCCTCGGCCAGCGCATCCCCGATCTCGTTGAACACGGTCGAGACGATCCGCTCGATGTCACGCAAGAACAGATGCGGATTGGCCTCGGCAAGCCGCTTGATCAAATCCGACTTGGTCATATGCGTTCCGCCCCGGCCGCAGCCGCTACTGGTGACGGCGAGCTTGGCAAAGCGGAGCCACAGCGTCAAGCCGCCCGCCGTCCCGGATGCCGTAACGAGAAGCGCCGCCGAGCCATCGCCCGGCGGCGCTTCGTGGAGGCCGTGGTCCTGCCGGCCCTACTTCGTCTCGTCGTCGGCTTTTTCTTCCTGCTGCTTCTGGCGCAGCGCGGCACCCAGGATGTCGCCGAGGCTCGCACCGCTGTCGGACGAGCCGTACTCGGCCATCGCCTGCTTCTCGTCGGCGATCTCCAGCGCCTTGACCGAGAGGGTCAAGCGGCGGCTCGATGCGTCGATATTGGTGACCCGCGCATCGAGCTTCTCGCCGACCGCATAACGCTCCGGGCGCTGCTGGTCGCGATCGCGGCTGAGCTCCGCCTTCCGAATGAAGCCCGTGGCCCCGGTCGTGGTCTCGACCTCGATGCCGCCGGTGGTGATCTCCTTGACCGTGCAGGTGACCCGGTCGCCCTTCTTGATGCCGGAGGTCGCCTCCTTGAAGGGATCGGCTTCGAGCTGCTTGATGCCGAGGCTGATGCGTTCCTTCTCGACATCGACATCGAGCACCTGCGCCTTGACCACGTCGCCCTTGCTGAAGCGCTTGACCGCCTCCTCGCCGGGCTCGACCCAGTCGATATCGGAGAGATGCACCATGCCGTCGACCTCGCCGTCGACGCCGACGAAGAGCCCGAATTCGGTAATGTTGCGGACCTCGCCCTCGACCACCGAGCCCACCGGATGGGCCTCGAGGAAGGCCTCCCAAGGATTCGGCAACGTCTGCTTGAGACCGAGTGAAATCCGCCGCTTGTCCGGATCGACCTCGAGGATCATCACCTCGACCTCTTGGCTGGTCGAGACGATCTTGCCGGGATGGACGTTTTTCTTGGTCCAGCTCATCTCCGAAACGTGAACCAGACCCTCGACACCGGGCTCCAATTCGACGAACGCACCGTAGTCGGTGATGTTGGTGACGGTGCCGCTGAACTTGGTGCCGACCGGATATTTCAGCTCCACGCCCTCCCAGGGATCGGCCTCGAGCTGCTTCATGCCGAGGCTGATACGCTGGGTCTCGCGGTTGAAGCGAATGACCTGAACCTTCAGCTGCTGGCCGACCGACAGCACCTCGGTCGGGTGGTTGACCCGCTTCCAGGAGATGTCGGTGACGTGCAACAGTCCGTCGAGCCCACCGAGATCGACGAAGGCACCGTAATCGGTGATGTTCTTGACCACCCCGTCGAGAACCTGCCCTTCGGCGAGCGTCGCCAGAAGCTCGTCGCGCTGCTCCTTGCGGCTCTCCTCGAGCACGGCACGCCGGGAGACCACGATATTGCCGCGCCGACGATCCATCTTCAGGATCAAGAAGGGTTCGGGCTTGTTGACCAGGGGGGCGACGTCGCGCACCGGACGGATGTCGACCTGGCTGCCGGGCAGGAAGGCCACCGCGCCGCCGAGATCGACGGCGAAGCCACCCTTCACCCGGCCGAAAATCGCCCCTTCGACCTTGGCCTGCTCGTTGAAGGCCTTCTCCAGGCGGTTCCAGCTTTCCTCGCGGCGCGCCTTCTCGCGGCTGAGCACGGCTTCGCCGCTCTTGTTCTCGAACCGCTCGACATAGACCTCGACCTCGTCGCCGATCTTCACCTCGACCGGGTGGCCGGGCGTCGAGAACTCCTTGATCGGCACCCTGCCCTCGGACTTCAGGCCGACATCGACAACGGCGTCTTCGTTGTCGAGGGCGATGACGGTGCCCTTGACGACCGAGCCTTCGAGCTTGTTGCTACCGCCCAGGCTTTCGTCGAGCATCGACGCGAAATCGGCCTGCGTCGGGGTGGGGGCGGGCGCCATGGCTTCTTGCATACTGTCTCCAAAACCGCCGGCGATTCATGAGCTTGCCGGACGGGGCCAGGGTTCGAGGTCAGGTTTCGCGGGGTGGGCCGGCGCAGTGCTCGTCGAACGCTTTCTGCAACGCCGCCAGCGACGCGTCGAGATCGAGCGCCGAGGTATCGATCCAGACCGCGTCCGGAGCAGCAGTCAAAGGCGCGACCGCCCGCTCTCGATCGCGGCGATCACGCTCGACCACTTCCTGCAAAACCCGTTCGTACATAACGGTATTGCCGCGCGCGCGCAACTCCTCGAAGCGCCGCCGGGCCCGAACGTCGGGCGTTGCCGTGACGAACAGCTTGAGCGTCGCATCCGGACAGACCACCGAGCCGATGTCGCGGCCGGCGAGCACCGCACCGGGCGGCGCCGTCGCAAAGCTGCGCTGAAAGGCGAGCAGTGCCTGCCGGACGCCGGGATGAACCGCCACCTGCGAGGCCCCCTCGCCGATTCGTTCGGCTCGTAGCGCTTCCGGATCGAGATCGTCTTCACTCACTCTTTCGGCCGCTGCTTCGGCCGCCGCCTCGTCCGTGGGCTGCTGCCCCGATGCCAGCACCCGCCGAGCCACCGCACGGTAGAGCAGGCCGGTATCGAGAAAACGCAGTCCGTTGGCCTCGGCGAGCCGCTCGGCGAGCGTCGTCTTGCCGGAGGCGACCGGACCGTCCACCGCCACGACGATGCTCAAGGTCCCACCTCCTCGATCGCGGCACCGATGCCGTTCATCAATTCGGCGAACCCCGGAAAGCTGGTGAGGATGGTTTCGGCTCCGGTGACGGTGATCGGTGCCGAGCCGAGCCCGCCCAGGACCAGAAAGCTCATGGCGATGCGGTGGTCGTGCTGCGCATCGATCGTGGCCGGCCGCGTGGCGCGCACGGGGCCGGTGACCAAGAGATCGTCGCCTTCGATCCGGACCTCGACCCCGGCCGTGGCCAGCCCCTCGGCCATCAGCACCAAGCGGTCGCTCTCCTTGACCCGAAGCTCGCCCAACCCGCGCATCCGCGTCGTGCCTCGGGCGAAGGCCGCAGCGACCGCGAGGATCGGATACTCGTCGATCATCGAGGGTGCGCGCTCGGCTGGCACGTCCACGGCTGCGAGGGCGCTGCCCCGCACCACCACATCGGCGACCGGCTCACCCGCGGCCTGCCGCTCGTTGCTCAGGGTAAGATCGGCGCCCATCTCGCCGAGCGTGGTCAAGAGCCCGGTGCGCAACGGATTGACCGAGATGTCGCGCAGGGTCACCGCGCTGTCGCCCGCGACCAGCCCTGCCACCAAGGGAAAGGCCGCCGAAGACGGGTCGGCCGGCACGACGAAGGCCTGGGGCACCAGTTCCGGCTCGCCCCGGATCTCGACCGTCCAGCCCTCGGACGTCGCACCGCTACTGACCTCCGCCCCCATCGCCGCCAGCATCCGCTCGCTGTGGTCACGCGACGCCAGCGGCTCGATCACGGTGGTCCGTCCCGGGGCGTGCAGTCCGGCAAAGAGCACGGCCGACTTGATCTGCGCGGATGCCACCGGTGAGCGCCAGGTGATCGGCAGCAGATCGACCCGGCCGGTGACGGCTATCGGCAAGCGCTCGCCCCGGCGCGACAGCACCTCGGCCCCCATCGCTCGCAAGGGTTCGGCGATCCGTCCCATCGGTCGGCGGCGAAGCGAGGCGTCACCGGTCAGAAAGCTCGTGAAGCCGTGGCCGGCGAGGATGCCCAGCAAGAGCCTGACGCCGGTGCCGGCATTGCCGAGATCGAGGACGTTCGCAGGCTCGGCAAGGCCGGCCACACCACAGCCGAACGCCCGCCAGCTGCCCGGTCCCAGCCGCTCCAGCGTCACCCCCAACTGCCGCATGGCCGCGGCCGTGGCCAGCACGTCCGCGCCTTCCAGCAATCCTTCGATCCGGCTCTCGCCGACGGCGAGGCCGGCCAGCATCAGTGCTCGATGCGAAATGGACTTGTCGCCCGGAACGCGGACATCCCCCAGAAGGGCACCGTGTGGTGCCGCCCTCAACTGCATGAAAAAGACCTCGACACAGCCGGCGAACCGGACGGGCATCGCACCTGTCGGACACCCCTCGCAACAGCGCCGCGAAACGCCGCCGCAAAAGGCCGCGTAGCGGGCGCGATTTGCTTTTGACAGCCTCGGGCGATCATGGCAATTGCCCGCTCGCTCGACGGCGCCGGCTCGCCGGCTGTTGTCGAGGCTCGTCGCGACCCGTTCACGGTCGCTTCTCGTTCATGTCATAGGGGGCCGCTTTGCCCAAGCCGGAACTGGGAACCAAGCGCACCTGCCTCGCTTGCGGGGCCCGCTTTTACGACTTCGGCAAGACCGAGGGTATCGTCTGCCCGGCCTGTGGTGCGCCCTTCGACCTCGAGCAGCTCGCTCGGGCGCGGCGCCCGCGCAACCCGGTCCGCGCGGTTGTCGCCGCCAAGGAAGCAGACACGGACGAGGACGAGGTCGACGAGGCCATCGAGGTGGAGGACGTGGAGGACGACGTCGACGAGGTCGACGATACCGGCGGCGAGACGGGCGAGCCCGATGTGCCCACCAGCGACGACGAGGAAGAGGACGACTCGCTGATCGAGGACGCCGACGAACTCGCCGACGACGATGCCTTGGGCGAAGTGATCGATCCCGAGGTCGGCGAGGACGACGACCGCCGCTGAGAGTGCGGCGGCCGGCGCCCTGCGGGTCCTCGTGCCGGGCCCGCCGCTTGCCCGCATGGAGCGCCCGCGGCTTGCCCGCATGGAGGGAAAGAGAGCTCAGTCCGCCATGCGGCCGGGCCCCATGCCCGGACCACCCGCCCGGCCACGAATCGCCGAGCGACGCTCGTTCATCTGTTCGCGGACCTCCGCCTCGGTCATCATACCGTCGCCGTCGCGATCGAACCGGTCGACGAGACCCTCGTAGGGCGCGATGAACTCCGCCGCGGTCACCGCCGCATCGCCGTCGATGTCGAGCCGCTGAAACCCGCGAACCATGCGGGGGCGCATGGCATCGAGCCAGAGCGCCTCGTACTCGTCGAGCGTCAGCACCCCGTCGCCGTCGGCATCGAACGCGGCCAGGCGCTCACTGCGCACCGCCTCGATGTCGGCCCGACTGATCTCGCCGTCACCCGATCGGTCGAACTCCTCGAACAGCCGCATGCCGTCGCGCCCAGTGCCAGCCGTGCCCAGCCCCGGGCCCATGCCGCCGTGGTCCCGGCGGCCCATCATCATGCCCTTGCCCCACATGCCCGAATTGGGGCCGTCCCAGCCGGGCTGGGCGGAGGCGCCGTGGGCGAGAACCAGTGTGCCGGCGACCGCGCCCAGGGTGAGGACGGTCGCGAGCGAGGCGATGATCGATGTCTTCTTCATGGAACCATTCTCCAGCCTGTGTTGCGCGACCGATAGTGCCGATGCCATGTCGCCGAAGTGCGTCCGGCGAACTGTCGTTCGGTCACAGTTCGTGCCGAGATGGGCTTTCTGATACACATCGTTACGCTTTTTCGTTCCACGCCGCCGCGGTCGCGGCCTATCGGCTGAAGCATGACCGACAGCCCGCATCTCCTCGTGGTCGACGATACCCGCGACGTGCGCGACGCGCTTCGCCACTACCTCGTGAAGCACGGCTACCGGGTGACGACGGCCGACGGTGCGCCGGCGGCGCGGCGCGAGCTGCAGCGCGGAGCCATCGATCTCGTCATCCTCGACATCATGATGCCGGGCGAGGACGGGCTGTCGCTCTGCCGCGAACTCCGGGCGAAGGGCACGGTGCCGATCATCATGCTGACCGCCCTCGGCGAGGAGACGGATCGGATCATCGGCCTCGAAATGGGGGCCGACGACTACGTCACCAAACCGTTCGCCCCCCGCGAGCTCCTGGCGCGGATCAAGGCGGTGCTGCGCCGCGCCCAGAGCCTGCCGCATCGTCCGGGGAGCCAGCCGACGACGGGCCGACTGCGCTTCGATCGCTGGCGCTTCGATCCCGCTGCCCGCGAACTGCTCGATCCGGCAGGTACGGTCGTCCCGTTGAGCACCGGCGAGTTTCTGCTGCTCAATGCGCTTTTGCAGCATGCGGGCCTCGTGCTCAGCCGCGACCAGCTCTTGGATCTCACCCGCGGCCGCGAAGCCGTGCCCTTCGATCGCAGCGTCGACAACCAGGTCAGCCGGCTCAGAAAGAAGCTCGAGCGCGATCCGAAGAACCCCACGCTGATCAAGACCCACTGGGGTGGTGGCTACAGCTTCGCCGGCAAGGTCGAGCCCGAATGAGCCGGCTCTGGCCGAGAACCTTGACGGCCCAGCTCGTCATCCTGCTGCTGCTCGCCCTGTTCGCAGCCCAGCTCGTCACCTTTGCCATCCTCCACGACGAGCGCCGCGGCGCGTTCGAGGCCCTGGTCCGCGAGCAGGTTCTGGAGCGCGCCGCAGCACTCGTCCGACTCACCGAGACGACGCTCACGAAGGGCGAGCGCCGCCGGGCGCTGCGCGCCTTCTCGACCCGCCAGCTGCGCTTCTGGCTCGCCGACGAGCCGGTGGTCGGCGAAGCCGAAGGTGCCGGTGCGCGACACCTCGCACGGCGGCTTGAAGGCCTGCTCGACGACGGCCGCGAGGTGGAGGTCCGGGTGGCCCAGGGGGACATCCGCCGGCCGGCGGGCCGCCCGCCCTGGCAGACCCGTTGGCAGCGCTCGCTCGGCGACGACTTCGACCTCGGCGAACTACCCGAGACCCTGCCGGCGTCCGGCCTACTTTTGGCGATCCGTCTCGACGAAGCTTTCTGGCTCAACGCCGCGATGATCGTGCCGCCCGAGCGCCCGCGGTTCGGCATCGCCCCACTCGCCGGTCTGCTCGCCGCTGCGGTCCTGATCAGTGTGGTCACTTTGCTGTCGCTGCGCCGGCTGACCCGGCCTTTGAGTGCGCTGGCGGCTGCCGCCGATGCCGTCGGCCGGGGCGAGCCTCGTGAGCTGGAGGCGTCCCGTGGCCCGCTCGAGATCCGCCGCACCGCCACCGCCTTCAACGCAATGCAGGCGCGGGTCACCCGGGCGATGGCCGATCGCACGCAGCTGCTCGCCGCCGTCACGCACGACCTGCGCACCCCGATCACGACGCTTCGGCTGCGCACCGAGATGGTCGAGGACGAAGCCCTCAAGGAGCGGCTGCGCGCCACCCTCGACGAGATGGAGGCCTTGACCGAAGCTGGCCTGATGCTCGCCCGCGACACCGCGACCGAGGAGCCGACCCGCACGGTCGACCTCGTGGCTCTGGTCGAGAGCATCGCCGCCGACTTCCTCGATCAGGGTCGATCCGTGCAGGTCGCCCCTGCCCCGCCCCTGCCCTATCGCTGCCGCAAGCTCGCCATGACCCGTGCCGTGCGCAACCTCGTGGAGAACGCGCTGCGCTACGGCGAGACGGCCGAGATCGATATCAGGGAAACGCCCGGGTCCGTCACCGTCACCATCGACGATCGCGGCCCCGGCCTGCCCGAGGCGCTGCTCGAGCGGGTCTTCGAACCGTTCTTCCGCGGCGAGGCGAGCCGCAGTCCCGAAACCGGCGGCAGCGGCCTCGGCCTCGCCATCGCGCGGGCCATCATCCGCAGCCACGGCGGCGACATCATGCTCGAGAACCGCAAGCCTCGGGGTCTGCGCGCCATCATCGAGCTGCCGGCCACGGCCCACTGACGAGCCGCGACATTTGACTTGCGAACGGCTGCCGATTTCCCTACCTACCCGGCACCAGATCGAGATGGGGCCGTAGCTCAGCTGGGAGAGCGCCTGAATGGCATTCAGGAGGTCGGCGGTTCGATCCCGCTCGGCTCCACCAATCTCTCTGGCTCCCATTTTTCTGTCGTATCGCACGTCGACCGAGCCGAGACGCCGTTCGGGTGATGTTGCCGAGCCGCTGCATCGTGGAATATGATCCAGTGTTCGCCTCGGCAGTGAAAGTCGCGTCCATTGCAGAACAATGCCATCGCCGACCGGCTGCGTGAGGCGGCGGAACTCCTGGAGCAACAGGGTGCCGACCGGTTTCGGGTGGGCGCATACCGCCGGGCCGCCGCTACCGTAGCCGGTCTTCGGGAAGACGCCTCGACCGTACTGGATCGCGAGGGCCGCGCCGGGCTCGAGGCGCTGCCGGGCATCGGCCGCTCGCTGGCCGCCGCGATCGCCGAGATGGCGACGACCGGTCGCTGGGCGCAGCTCGAACGGCTGCGCGGCGCGGTGGCGCCCGAGGAGCTGTTCCAATCGATCCCCGGCGTCGGTCCCGAGCTCGCCAAGCGGCTGCACGATGACCTCGATGTCGACACGCTCGAGGCGCTGGAGCTCGCCGCCCACGACGGTAGGCTGGAGCGGGTCAAAGGCATCGGCCAGCGCCGTGCCGCAGGGATGCGAGCGACCCTGGCAGCGATGCTCGCCCGTACCCGCCGCACCCCGCACGCCCCGACGAGCGAGCCCGGCGTCGATCTGCTCCTCGATGTCGATGGGGAATATCGCCGCCGGGCGGCGGCGGACGACCTGCCCAGGATCGCGCCGCGTCGCTTCAATCCGAAGGGCGAGGCTTGGTTGCCGATCCTGCACACCGATCGCGGTCCCTGGCAGTTGACCGCGCTCTTCTCGAATACGGCCCGCGCCCACGAGTTGAAGCGGACCGACGACTGGGTCGTCGTCTATTTCCACGGCGACGACCACGAGGAAGGTCAGCGGACGATCGTCACCGAGACCCGCGGTCGGCTGCACGGGCAGCGCGTCGTCCGTGGGCGCGAGGCCGAGTGCCTCGAACTCTTCAATCGGGAACCTCGGGCAGCGCGGCGCGACGCAGCAGCTCTCTGACCGTCTCGTCGTCGACCTGGGTGAAATCGTCGTAGAAACTGCCGACGGCCATGAAGCGTTCGGGTGCCGCGAGGCAAACGACCCGGTCGCATTCCTGGCGAAGCCGCTCCAGCGTGTCCGGGGGTGCCACCGGCACGGCGAGCACCAGCGTCTTCGGGTCGGCCCTGCGGGTGGCATGGAGGGCCGCCTGCATGGTTGCCCCGGTGGCGATGCCGTCATCCACCACGATCGCCGTTCGCCCCTCGATGGGTGCGCGCTCTCGTCCCTCGAAATAGAGCCGGCGACGGCGCTCGATCTCTTCGAGCTGCCGCGCTGCCTCTGCCTCGATCCAGCGTTCCGACAGGCCGAGATGGCGAACGATGTCGCGGTTGAGCACGGTCTCCGGCCGACTGCCGTCGACCACCGCACCGACCGCGAGCTCCGGCTGGCCGGGTGCCCCGATCTTGCGCACCAGGACGAGATCGAGCGGTGCCTGGAGCAGCGACGCGATCTCGAAACCGACCGGCACCCCACCACGTGGCAAGGCGAGGACGACTGGCCGCTCGAGCCCGAGGTGTTGCAGCTCTTCGGCGAGCGAGCGGCCCGCCTCGGCGCGATCGGCGAAGCCGATGTCACGTCGCCACATCGCTCTTCTCGACACGCTCGAGCACGAGGAACCGCCTGAACCAGTCGGCTGCGAGTGTCACCACCCGGTCCAGCGTCCCCGGCTCCTCGAAGAGATGCGTCGCCCCCGGCACGATCTCCAAGGCCTTCTGATCTGCCAAGCCGGCCAGCGCCTTACGATTGAGGTCGAGCACCGCGTGGTCGAGCGAGCCCACGATCAACAGTGTCGGCGCCCGCACTGCCCCGAGCACCGGTGCCGCGAGATCCGGGCGGCCACCGCGCGAGACGACGGCGCCGATGACCGCCGGCCGGGCAGCCGCCGCCGTCAGGGCCGCCGCCGCCCCGGTACTCGCACCGAAGTAGCCCACCGGCAGACCGCGCAACGGGACCTGCTGCTGCGCCCAGTCGGTGGCACGGCAGAGCCGTTCGCCCAAGAGCCCGATGTCGAACACATTGCTCCGATCAGCAGCCTCGTCCTCGGTCAACAGGTCGAAAAGCAGAGTCGCAAATCCCGCTCTGCCCAGGGCCTGGGCGACGTGATTGTTGCGCGGACTGAGCCGGCCGCTGCCGCTGCCGTGGGCAAAAAGGACGAGGCCGGACATACGAGCCGGTAGCCGCAGCAGCCCTTCGAGGCCCGGCGGCTCGAGGCGAACGGCAATGGGATCGAGCATGGCGCTGCCTTCGATAACAGCGTACGTGTATAGCTCAACTGCGCCTCACCCACCTTGATTTCGATCAACGCTGCCCCCGGGCGGAAGGACGCATACTCGTTCGGCCGCTGGTGATGGCGGCCAGCGTCTCGACGAACGCGGCAGAAAGGCACGACATGCCAGACAAGCAGTCGACCATCGGCGACCTTCCTCCGGCGATCCTCGCCCTGGAGCCGGGGGCGGCCTTCGCCGACCGCGTGGCCGCCATCCTCGGAGCGGAACGTGTCCCGGTCGAGGAGCGGGTATTCGAGGACGGTGAGGTCAAGGTCAGAGCACTCGCCGAACTCCGGGCCCGTCACGCCGTCATCGTGCAGAGCCTCGACGGCGGCAAGAACGGTGCCGTCCACGACCGTCTCTGCCGGACACTGCTGCTCGCCGGCAGCCTGAAGGACGCCGGAGTCGCCCGGCTCAGTTGTGTCGCTCCCTATCTGGCCTATGCGCGCAAGGATCGGCGGACCAAGCCCTGGGACCCGTTGAGCCTGCGTTACGTGGCACAGATGCTGGAAGCCGTCGGGGTCGAGACGATGATGGCGCTCGAAGTGCACGATCTGGCGGCGTTCGAGAACGCGTTTCGGATCCCCACCGTGCCGCTCGATACGCATCGGCTGTTCGCCACCCGCCTCGCCCCCGAGCTCGAGCAGGAAGACGTGGTGGTCGTCGCCCCCGATCCGGGTGGGCTGAAGCGCGCCCAGCTCTTTCAGGAGTTGCTCGAGCGAGAGCTGGACCGGCCGCTCAGGCGGGCCGTGGCCGACAAGCGGCGCAGCGCAGGTGTGGTCACGGGCGAGCAGCTCTACGGCGAGGTCGAGGGCTGCCGCCCGGTGATCATCGACGATCTGGTGAGTTCGGGCGGCACGCTCGCCCGCGCCTCCGCAGCGCTGGTCGCAGCCGGTGCGAAGCCGGCCATCGTCGCCGTGGCGCACGGCGTCTTTTCCGCCGAGGCGCGTGACACGCTGGACACCGCCGATATCGAAAAGCTCCTGGTGACCGACAGCATTGACCCGCCGAGGCTCGATGCCGATGCGCTGTCCTCTCTCGAGGTCGTGAGCTGTGCGGAACTGGTCGCCGGGGCGATCGCCTGCCTCGAAAGCGGCGGCTCGATCACGGCGCTCTCGGGCGCGTAGCGGCCAGCAAGTGGCGCTCGGCGATGGCGAGACAGGTCCTGGCCTTCAGCAGCCAGCGGGAGCGCATGCGGGCGCGATCGGCAGCGTCCTCCCGGCCGATATGCTCGACCGCGAGTTGCGCCCGCAGGACGGCTCGCCACGCTCGATAGAAGGACCAGAGGACATGTGGTGGTCGGTCGCCGAGCCCGGCCGCGATCCGCCGCATCAAGAAATCGCCGATCCAGCCCTGACCTTGCCGTTCCAGATCGACGGCGAGGAGGGCCGTATCCTCCAGCCAGTCGATGGCGCGGTAGGCCGGACCGAACTCCAGCCGATCGAGGATGTGCGGCGGCTGCGTGAGATAGACGTGCTCGGGCCGGAGATCACCGTGCGCATCGACCACCCGCCCGGTTACTGCACGCTCGGCGAGTAGAGGTTCCACGAGCGCAGCGAGGGCCTCCAGTCTCGCCAGCAGGCTCACCCGGCAGCGCAATGGGCCGGCGCGGAAGCGAGCCGCGAGATTGCCGAGGCTCACCGCGACCTGGTCGAGCCGGGCCCCAGGATCGGCAGCCGACGACACACCCTCGCCGTAGAACGTCACGAGCCGACCGACGAGGGGATCGAGGTCCGCGGGCATCACCGACGCCGCCAGCCGATCGAGACTGCGGGCGGCCGGCAGCCGGCGCATCACGACGACGGCGTCGACCGTCCGCCCGGGGCGATCGAGCGCCAGCTCGCCGGCCTCGCTCAGCACGAGTTGCTCGACGCCGCGATAGACGTCGGGGGCGAGCGGACGGTTGAGTGTGACCTCGGCCGCACAGGCGGCGAGGCGACGCTCGAGGGTCGAAAAATCGAGCCAGTCGGTCCGAATCGGCTTCTTCAACTTGCGGACCACCCGGTCGCCGATGAAGACCCAGGCGAAATGCGTCTCGATGACGATAATCTCGCCCGGCTGCTCCGGATGGCTCGACGGCCGGCGGAGAAACGCCACCTTGGCCGCGATGTCGACCACAGGTGGCGTCGCAGGCCGGCCGGCCCCGGCCGTGCCTACCGATCCGTGTTCTCGCTGTGTCGCGCCGCGCACGCTGTTGCTCCTATCGCCGCAGGTCGCTGCTCGCGCGTTTGCGCTTCACCGCACCCATGCTTATCTCCAGCCCGTTCGCCCGGCAGCCGGGCATCCGCACGAACGGTCGGAAAGATGTCGACACTCTTGATTCTCGGCTCCAAGCCCGAGCCCGCCCTGCCCCCTTCGACCATGATCGATGCCGTCGCTTGTGCCAATGCATCGGGGCGCTCGGCCTTGCAGTACGGGCTGCCCGGGCCCGACTTCACGGTCATGTCGACCGTTTTGACCTCCGGCCACAAGCCTGCCAACGATCTGGCGCTCGAGGCCCTGCGTGGCCTCGCCACCAAGACCCTCTACCTCTACCCGCGACCCGAGTCCGAAGGCCATCTGCTGAAGCGGCTGGTGCGCGAGGTCAAGCGCTACAACGTCAAGCCCTGGTACTTCAAACGGCGGCTCAGAGAGCTCGACTACCGCTTCGAAACCGTCGAGACATGGCATCGCGACCGCTACCACGACTTGGTCGTCGGGCTTTGCGGCGATGCTCCGGAGGTGGCGGCGCTGATCGCGAAAAAGCAGCCCTCGACCGGCGTGATGGCCGTCGCCATCGGCCTCGCCGATCCGCGTTTCGACCGGCTGATCATGAGCGGCTTCAGCTTCGAGATCACCCATGCCTACGCGCACAATCCGCTGATCGACAAGCAGGGCTCGACCAGGAGCAAGCACACCGAGACCGATATCGGTATTCTCCGCCGGCTCGCTGCCCGGTATCCGGGCCTGATGACGACCGAGCCGACGGTGCACGAGCGGGCCGGTCTGCCGCTGATCGAGGCGACCACATCGGCGGGTGCGACGGCGCCGGCCGCACCACGGAAAGCCGCGGCGGCCGCCTTCGGCTGAGCCCTCGACCACCCAGCCACGACGACAACGAGCGCGGCCGTGCCGGCCGCCGATTGCCCGAGACGGATCCCGATGTTCTCCTACGCCAATCTCGAACTCCGCTACGACCCCTTCCCGATCGGCCTCGCCAAGCCGCTGGTCGACGCCGCCGTCTACGACGAGATGCTGGCGAACTACCCGGACCGCGAGCTCTTCCACTATCTCGCCAAGGTCGGCCACAAATACTCGCTGTCGGAAAAGAGCAATCCCAAGGCTTATCACGACTTCATCCAGGCGAGGCCGGTCTGGCGCGACTTCCACAGCTTGGTGAAGAGCAAGAAGTTCATCAAGGACGTGGTGGATGCCCTGGCCGAGCGGCACATCGATCTCGGCTACAAGAAGCTGCCGACCCCGGCCAAGCGGCTGTGGAAGCTCGTCCGCAACCTCGGCCGCGGTACGCTCGATGCCGGCCGGCCGTCGCTTGCCGCCCGGTTCGAGTACTCGATGCTGCCGGCCGAAGGCGGCTACGTCATTCCGCACACCGATTCGCCCGGCAAGATCATCACCATGGTGGTGTCGATGGTGGACGAGGGCGAGTGGGACCCGGCCCTGGGCGGTGGTACCGACGTCAACAAGCCCAAGGACCCGAAGCTCACCTACAACGAGCTGAACCGGCAGGCCGAGTTCGACGAAATGGAAGTGCTCGAAACCTTCGAGTTCACGCCCAATCAGGGGGTCATCTTCATCAAGACGTTCAACTCTTGGCACTCCGTCCGGCCGATGACCGGCAAGGACACCGAAGCGATGCGCAAGACGCTGACCATCAACATCGAGGCGGACGTTTGACGCTGCGAGCGGCGGCACTATCGATACCCGACGAGTGCCGGCGACACGCAACAAGGAGACCTTGGTGAGACACGACACCGCGACTCCAGACAGTCACCAAGGCAAGGCTGAGTGCCAAGACATCGGGGCGATGTCCAGTAAAGAGTCCAGGTGGATCCATTTTGCGCAGATCCGCCGTTTGCGGGACGAGTTCCGGAGGACGAGCAAACGGCTACCCCAACTGCGGCAGGCCGACATCCTTTTCGTCAGCCATGCGAAGAGCGGGCGCCCATCGATCCGGGTAATGATATCCCATGTTTTTCATCGGCTCTATCGGACACCCATTGATGAATTGCTGGAGTTCGACAACATTCACAAAATAGATTGCCGGGCCCTGAAGATTATTTTTACTGAATTACACAACGAATCAATGATAGTTTGCGTAATTCTAGCGCAGCTAGCGCCTCGAAAACGGCTTCGGTTACTCGTACGTGAGCCGCGCGACGTCACGGTTTCTTACTACTTCAACTGCGCCAAGCGCTCGACGGCCCGAGCCCGCGCTTGGCGCGGCCTGCCTAACAACCTCGCTTTGGTCGGCGTCGAGAAGTTCATGTTGGACCAACGCTGCGGGCTCGCCAGCATCATCGCGTTTATGAACCGATGGGCGGCGATCGCAGCGTGCCATCCAGCCGTGCTCCTGCAAAGATACGAAGATTTCCGCGCAGTGCCGGAAAAGCACCTGACCGAAACCATACGGTTCTTGGGTTGCGAAGCTTCTGCTGCTGCGGTTGAGGCTTCGGTCGAATTCGCTTCATTGGCGGCCCTGAAGGAAAGAGAGCGTCGTCACTTCTTCGCTTCTGAGCGACTGAGGCGGCGCGATGCCGTCGACCCAGCCTCTTTCAAGGTCAGGCGTGGCAAGGTGGGCGGCTACCGGGATTATCTGAGCGCCAAGTGCATCGAAAAGGCTGATCGACTCGCGGCAGGGACGTTTTCGCCGACGCTCGATTACCCGGTCCGCGCTCGGTCACCGTGGTCGGATGCCTGAGCCGTGGGTGCCGAACCAATACCACTCACGTGCCGAGACGCGGAGGACCAGGGTCTCCGACCAAAAAAGTCTCACGGATTCGGTACCGAACAGCAAGTGCGTGCGGGCTCGAACCGGGCGAACATCGCCCTGCCAGAGCTTTTCGACTGGGGCCTGCGAAGATGAAACGCGACACTGTGCAGGTTGGCACGCTGGCGCCCGTCGGTGGCATGCAGCAGCAGGTCCCAGTCCCGGAGGACAAGGTCCTCCTCGCCTCCTTCCCCAAGAGTGGCTCGAACTGGGTACGGTATTGTCTGGAGCATTTCTCCGGGCTGCGGACTCCTGGCTCGGTCCGGCAACTGCTGGTGATGGATGGACCAACAGTAATTGATCGCAGACATTTCTTGCGCAAGGGCGACCGCGAGTACTTCAAGGCAAATATCGTGCGAACAAAGCCGAAGATCGACCGAGCGTCGCCATCGATTCTGCGGTCACCCGCGTGGTTCCGCTCCCTGCGCCGCGTTGACAAAGTGCAGCGGATCGTGCGCGAACGCCGCGTTCTGCTCATCTTGCGAAGCCCGTTCGCGCTCTACCGCAGAGTTGGCGCAGTTAGCCCGGCCGCGATGCGCGGTTATCTCGGCAATATCGATGTCTTCGATCATTGTCAACGCGACAAGCTACTCGTTTATTACGAAGATCTGATACGGGACTTCAGTGAGATGGAGAGAATACTCAAGTTCGTTGGCATCCCCTACGACTTGGCCGATTTCAACATTGCCGAGCATCGACTTCGTTCACTTCAACTTTACGCGCAAGCGCACGACAAGCCGGCCACTGCGCATGATCCCCTCGACATGACTTTCCACTCTCGTGGTCTCGATCAGGATACTCACAGGGCCCTGCGGGCTTTCTGCCGCGACATTTTGGGTGACGACGCTACTTATCGGCGCTACCTCGGCCGTTACGACGTCGAGCCCGGCGCGGAGCGCGAATGATGCAGCGCCGCGTCACTCGCGAGGTCGGTGCCGGATATTTTGTAACCCCAATCGGGAACCAAATGTTCCGAGACGAGGCGATCGATCGTCGCGCCTTCACTGGCCGAAAAATGTTCTCGATACCCCCCCACCGCGCCACGCCTGACTTTACTCGCCCCCGGATCGGCACTTGTCGCGGGACGCAGTCGATCTGTCGCGAAGTAACCCCGCTGCTCCGCGGCCTGCATGCTGGCGAACGATGCAAACGCGACTGCGGCTCGGATGTCCGAGGTGGCGAAAGGCTGTCCCAGATGCGCCATGACGGCGGCCAGTTGCGCCTCGGGCTCGGCCCGAAGGGCCTCGTAGCGCAGCAGATGAGCCCGCGGATTCGATGCCAGTTGCTCATTCCAGTCGTTGTAGAGCCGGATCACGCGCGGCACGCCCGCGATTTCATCCGTCGCAAAGTCGAAGATCGACAGATGCCGGCGCTTGCCGACCTCGCCCTTATGCGCCAGTTCCCGCTGCGTCGCCCGTTTGTTGAGTTGCAGGTGAAACGATACCGTCACATCGCGCGGGTCACGCACCAGAAAAACCAATGGCCTGTCTCTTGGCACAGGCATCGGTGCCTGCCACGGCCAGGCAGGTGGCAAATAGCCGCGCCCGAAGCCGAAGAAGATCTTGGGTATCGCCGGATTCAAACAGTGTAAGTTGTCGAAGGCGATAATTTGGTCGGCCGGGATACCGAAGCGGCGATGATAGAGATGCGAGATCATGACCCGAAGCCAAGTACGGCCACTTTTGCCGGTGGAGGCGATGATCGCGTCGGCCTTTGCTGCCCGGCGCAACTGCTCTGCTGCCCAAAGACGGCGCTCGAGCGAGGGCGACACCGCGTGCAGGATGCGACCGAGGCGAGTCACGAGGCACCCTGGTATCCGGCGCGTCCATCGCGCCGCGCCTTCGGCCAGCTCGAGGTAAACCCCGAGGACGGTTCAGTGCCCTTGAATTGGTTTGCCACGACAGCTGTCTTTATCCTGAACATTCGCGCCCGCGCCCTCAGAAGCGGCCGCGAAACCTGCGGTGCACTGGGCACCACAACTCGAAAGCAATGGGCAGAGTGATGCAAAATTTCTTTAACTATGACCACGCGACCTTCGACTACGACCCGTTTCCAGTGGCGTTGGTCAGGCCGATCATGGAGCACGGGTTGTACCAAGAATTCGTCGACAGTTTCCCTGCCGTTGACAGAATGGTCAGCTTTGCCGCAATGGGCAAGGAAGGTAGCAAGTTTACACTTTCCGAGAAGGAGAGCCCGCAAGCCTATGCCGAGTTCGTGAAGGCCAGCCCCCTCTGGCGCGATTTCCACAGGTGGATAAAGAGTGACGACTTCTGCTATGGCACGCTCGCCATGCTGCAGAAGCACGATATCGATCTCGGCTTTCGTCGACTGACGCCATGGAAGCGGCTGCAAAAACGCCTGCGCACGACCTTCACCGGGACGATATCGCCGCGCGAACTGCCACTCAAGGCACGCTTCGAATTCTCGGCACTTCCGGCGCACGGCGGTGCCGTGGTACCCCATACGGACGCACCGAGCAAGATCGTGACCATGGTCATATCGATGGTCAAGGAAGGTGAATGGGATCCGGCGATCGGGGGGGGAACGGAAATGTGCCGACCGCGCCGCACGTCGCTCGCCTACAATCAAATGAACGCGCTCGCCGGCTTTGACGACATGGAAGCAATCAGGACCTACGAGTTTACGCCGAACCAAGCCGTCATCTTTATCAAGACGTTCAATTCTTGGCATGCGGTACGACCGATGACGGGGACTGACCCGAAGGCACTGAGGCGAACTCTGACGATCGTGATCGAGGCCCGCGGTTAGCTTGCCCTTGGAGATCAGCCTCGACATCCCGCTTGTGCGCAAGGACGAAACAGGCGCCGAGGAACACCTCCTGCGGGAAGTCATCAGTTGCGATCTCAACGTTCAAGCCGTAGTCCGCGAGATCGGCGATCGCGCCCTTGAAATAACCGCGTTGGTAGACGTTGAGCCGACGCCAGAAACCTCGGTTGACGTCACGAAACGGCTCGATCATGATTACATGCCGGCGCGCGACCCGCGCGATCTCGCCGAGCGCAATATCGCGGATCCGCTCCATCTGCTCGACGGCCAGCACAGTAATGACCAGATCGAACTGGGCGTCGGCGAATTCGAGATGCTGTGCGGTGCCCTGATGGAACCGAACACGCCGGAAGGCATGCGGATCCTCGACGGGCAGAGGCGAGAAGCGTCCGAGTTGCTCGGGCAACGCTTCGAGCGCCTGCTGCCGCCTCGCCGCGCGGTGTCCGGCATCGGTCAACTCGACGCCGTGAAACTCGACCTGCGGCAACATGCCGGCCAATATCAGAAGATTGATCCCGTTACCGCACCCCACCTCCAGAACCGTACGCGGGCCCAGCCGCTGGATCGCTCGGGCCAACAGCAACTGCCGGGCCCGCGTGGCGCCGATATCGCTCGCAAGGAGGTGGCGACCACGCCATTGCCAGGGCGTACCCTCACTTGGCCGGCGCTGCGGGTCGTAGTTGTCGTAACCGGCCCTGCTCCAGGCGCGCTCATACTCGCCGAGCACTTCCTCGCTGCCACGACCGACCCGCTCACCTGAACGGAGCAACTTGCGCAGCGTGCGCTTGAGCAGCTTCAGCTTCCGGTTCCGGACGTCGGACCGCCAAGCGGTCCCGGGGGCGCTGGAACCTTGATAGACAAAGGGCTCGAAAGCAGCCCAAACATCGGTCTCGACAACCCCGAGCTCGGCGTCTTCCAAGGACATGCGCTCCGTCACGTCAAGCGACCGGCATGATAGAGGACTGCTCTTGCCCTTCGACTTCCTGGCCGGGGCTACTCGTTTCGCGCCCGATCAGGGCCCGAGCTTCACGGTGCAGAGCGCCAGCGATGTCCTCGATCTCCGTCTGGATATCCTCGGGCAGCGTCGCCCGAAACCGCTCGCCGGCTCCCGCATCGATATGGGTGACTGCGTCGAAGTGGCTGTCGGAGAGAATCGGCATGCCGTTGAAGGTCGGCTTCATCAGACTGTCGTTCCACGGCAAGTTGGTGCGGGCGCATACGAGGCGCATGGCGCCGCCGGGATCGGCTACGAGCTCCTCGAACGACAGCACGATCAGCCTGGGCCCGAGCCGCGACTTGGCTGCGAGGATCGCCTCCGTCGACTTGATCCAGAAATCAAGGACACCCGCGACACCGTCACGTGTATCGTATTTGTGCCGCACCGCCGATGCGTACCAGCCACCCGGATGGCGAACACTGGAAATCATGTAGCCGTCGGGATAATCACGGTCGAAGCGCTCGACGCTGTCATCGTACATCACGGTGCGTGGCGTAAACGCCGTCAAGAATCGTTTCTCACGTCGGTAGAGATCCTGATAGTCGTACCAGGCATTGAAGAACGACGTCATGTAGTGGTCGAGGACGTCACGCTGACTTTTCGGCGGCATCGACTTGTGCAATTGGACGAAAATATCATGCTGCACTGACCGGTCGAAAATGAAAGGATAAGTCCCGGTTACTTTTTTGGGACCCTTCTTGTAGTAGGCTTTGCGGGCCAGTCGTTCGACCCAATCCTGGTCAAGAAGCTTGAAGAGCTTGGCCGCTGGCAGCGTCAGATCGATATCGGGCCAGTTCCACTTCTCAGGACGACCCCAAGTAAGTTCGTAAGGGTGGGCGAAAATTTCCGGGTGGTCGTCGAAAAGTCGTGACAGCAACGTCCCACCCGAGCGCTGTATCTGCGAGATCAAAATCATCGGGTGATTGACTCGAACTGGCTGATCGAGCCGATAGCGGCCCATCCGCCGATCGAAAAGTTTCTTCAGCATGCCAATTCAGACCTCTCGGTTCCCCGGGACGACCAAGGTCGAGTCGCCCGCTGATTTGTTGATCTCATCCGGCGCGCGCAGCGCCTCGCTTGCGGCCAGTGGTGTGCCCTGACCGTAGCCGAACGCCGATACGTCTGCGTCGGCCAACATTGCATCGATTTGAGCGATCTGCGGCTCGGTGAAGTGGGCGCGATAGCCGCCCACCTGGCCCTGTCGCACCTTGAAGGTCTGCGGGTCGGCGGGGTCGCCCGGGCGGAGCTTGTCGCTGGTGAAGAAACTGGCGGCCTCCTTCTGCTTCATCTGCTCGAACGAGGCGAAGTCCACGGCGGCCTTGATCTCTTCAGGATCGGCGCGGCCCTCGATGAAGGTGAGGATGCGGGCGAGCTCTTTCTCGGGACGGTTGCGCAGATCCTCGTAGCGAACGACCAGGCCCTGGTCGATCTGCTCGATCTGCCGGCGCCAGCGGCGCAGGAAGGCGAGCACCAGCGGCAGCTTCTTCTCGACCACATAGTCGAAGATCGGCCGCCCCTCGTGGCCGCGCCCGACCCCCTTGCGCGCGTTGCGGAACGACTGGAAATAGGAGGAGACGGCGATGTCGCAGGGATGGCGGACGAGGAGCACGACCTTCTGCCGGCACAGGTCGGACGGCAGGAACAGCGGCGACTTGCCCGCGTCCTTGCGATTGTCGTGGGTGAACAGGATGCGCGGCACGCGGTTGTCGAAATTGTGAAAGTTGTCGAACTGGATGAGCTCGCTCTCGGGGATTCCGCAGCGCTGGTGGTAGACGTGCGAGATCATCGTAGCGAGCCAGGTCCGCCCACTCTTCGCGTGGCTGACCACCACCACGTCCGCGGCGGCGAGCTTGCGCCGCCGCTTGATCACCCGCCGCAGCCGATCGATGGATTCGCGCAAGCCGGCCCAGCCGCGGCGTTCCCTCACGACATCGTGGACGGCCGACGACGTCGGGACGAAGGATGCCGTGGCCGGACGCGACGGCTCGAAGGGTCCGGAGGCTGCGGGAGGGCGCATGGCAGAGTATCGTTCGACCGTTGAGGAGTAGGCGACGCTGGCGGACGGCTCGTGCACCGTGATCCCGGCACCGGACATCGGTGCCGCCCCGGCCGAGACACCGGGTGACCCCGAACGAGGCCGGCACATCCAACCACCAGTCATCGATGGTCGAGCTATCGTCGGTGGCGTGCCGGCGTCAAGAAACGGGTCGCCGCAGCCGGCGCAACAGCCGCCGACTGTCACTCCATTGCCGCCGCGGCAGCGGTCAGTTCTTGACGACGTGGCGCCAGGCGAACTGGTTGTCGGCACGCTGGGCGACCTCGAGGCCGTCGGTGACGCCCCAGGCGAGCGCCTGTTGATGCAGCGGCAGGTAGCCCACGTCCTCGTGCAACAACTGCCACGCCTCGGCGATCATCGCGGACCGTGCCTCGAGGTCCGTTTCGGTCATGATTTTCGCCGTCAACGCATCGATCTCGGGATTCGAGTAGCCGCCGAGGTTGAACGCGCCCGCACCGTCCTCGGTCCGGGTGTGGACGAGGTTGTAGAGCGCGTTCCAGCTGTCGAAGCTGCCGGGGGTCCAGCCCAGCATGTACATGCTGGTGTCGTAGCCGGCCTGGGCCAGCACCTTGGCGAAATAGACCGAGCGGGTCTGCGCCAGGAGATCGACTTCGATGCCGATCCGGGCGAGCATGCCGACGATCGCCTGACAGACCGCCTCGTCGTTGACGTAGCGGTCGTTGGGGCAGTCCATGGTGACCGAGAAGCCCTCGTCGTAGCCGGCTTCGGCCAGGAGCGCCTTGGCCGCCTCCGGATCGACAGGATGCCGCTCCAGGTCCTCGGGAAAACCCTGAATGCCCGGGGCGACCATGCTGGCCGCCGGCGTCGCTTGGCCGCGCATGATCTGCTCGACGATCGCGTCCATGTCGATCGCCTGATACATCGCCTGGCGCACCCGCCGGTCCTTGAACGGATTGGTCCCCTCGACCGAGGAATAGAGCAGCTCGTCGCGGTCCTGATCCAGGCCGATAAAGATGGTGCGCAACTCGGGGCCGGTGAGTGCCGTGACCCCGGCGGTGTCGTCGACGCGCGGCACGTCCTGGATCGGCACGGGGAAGACCATGTCCATTTCGCCCGAGAGCAGGGCTGCGATCCGCGTGCTGTCCGACGCGATCGGCTGGAAGATCACCTCGGTCAGGTTGTGCTCGGGCGTGTCCCACCAGTCGGGGTTGGGAACGGCCACGGTGCGGATATCGGGCTCACGCGAGCTGATCATGAACGGCCCGGTCCCGTTGGCGTTCATGTGGGCGAAGGCACCGCTCTGATCGGCGACGTTGGTCGGCTCGGCCGCGTCGTTCGCCTCTGACCAGGCCCGGCTCATGATGTACCAGGTGTCCCACTCGGCGTGGAGAATCGGGTTCGGCTGCTCGGTCACGAAATCGACCGTCAAATCGTCGACCGCGATCACCTCCACGACCCCGGCGAGCCGGGTCCGCAGATCCGAGCCCTCGGCCCGGACGCGCTCGGCGGAGAACACGACGTCGTCGGCCGTGAACGGGCTGCCGTCGTGGAAGGTCACCCCCTCGCGCAGGAAGAAGCGCCAGCGATTGGGCTCGAGGATCTCCCAGTCCGTGGCGAGCGCCGGCTCGATGGCGAGATCCGGGCCGCGGCGGATCAGCCCTTCGTAGACATTGCCCTGAAAGCCGAGGGTAAAGGTTTCGTTCAGACCGTGCGGGTCGAGCGTGTTGACGTCCGTCTGGTAGGCGAAGCGCAGCGTTTCGGCGGCAGCCGGTGCGACGATCGAGAGACACGCCAGAACGGCCGTGGTGCCGAGGAGCATGGTGCGAGGCATGAGAACCCCCCTTGTTCGTGTTGTTCACTATGGTGCGGCAAGAGTGTGTGTCCTGACAAGAACGGCAATTACCCATCCGCTTGAAATGACACCCCGATGCGCCGTTCCCGGCATGCCGAGCGTCCTCGTTGCGATCCGACGTGCCGCTGCAGGCCTCGCCGACCGGGCCGTCTCTGCGGGCCGGCCGGGCGGCAACGGCAGCGGTGCTGCCACGGGCAAGTGTACTCGAGGACGAACAGCCGCTACCCTGCTGCTGCGAAAGGAGCGCGGCATGCTGCTGCGAAAGGAGCGCGGCATGGCGCGCCCTCGAGCAGCGACGCTCCGAGAACGGTCGCGCGCGCAGCGCTCGGGGGCTTGGCACGCTTCGTGCTGATCATCGCGACGGACAGGCAGGGCGAAGGGGAGGTGATGCAGCGGATCGGGCAACGGGTGGGACAGATCGCCGCCGGTCTCGACTGGCTCATCGCACGACTTTGCGTCGTCGTGCTGGTGCTACTGGTGTTGGACGTCTGGCTCGGCGTCGTGGTGCGCTTCGTCTGGCCTCTGCCGATCACCTGGACGGAGGAGCTCGCCAGGTACTTGATGATCTGGCTGGCACTGCTCGCCGCTTCGTGCGGCATCGCCAGGCGGGCCCATATCGGGGTCGAGATCGTGCCCAATCTCTTGCCCGCGGAGATTCGGCGCTGGCTGCGGCTGCTGCTCGATATCGTCGCTTTCGGCTTTTTCGCGGCACTCGTCGTCTACGGCTGGGGTTTTGCCGAGAAGGGGTTGGCGCGGGCGACGATGATCTACGGCATCAGCTTCTTCGTCCCCTTTCTCGCCGTGCCGGTGAGTGCAGCACTCTGCTGCGTGCAGCTGGTCCTGGTGGCGATCCGTGATTTCGCCGCCGAGGAGCCGCCGCTCGATGCGGCGATTGCCGGCGTCGATCAGGTGCACGAGCCATGATGCTGGTGGCTGCCACCTTTTTCGGCCTGATACTCCTCGGCATGCCGGTAGGCTTCGTGCTCGGCATCGCCGGCATGGTCGGCATGGCGCAGATCGGCGAGCGCTTTCTCGCCATGGGTCCGGACCGCTTCTTCTCCGGCCTCAACCTCTTTCCGTTCCTCGCCATGCCCTTCTTCATCCTGGCCGGCGAAATCATGAACCGCACCGGGATAACCGACCGGCTGGTCGCTTTCGCCTATGCGCTGGTCGGCTACCTCCGGGGTGGGATGGCCCATTCCAACATGGTGGCCTCCGTCTTCTTCGCCGGCATCACGGGCGCTGCCACCGCGGATGCGGCGGCCTTCGGCAATACGCTGGTGCCGGCCATGGTCAAGCAGGGCTATACGCGCCCCTTCGCCTGTGCGGTGACGGCCGCGGGCTCGATCATCGGCCCCACCATCCCGCCGTCGACGCTGATGATCATCTACGGCTCGATCATGGGGGTCTCGATCGCCGGACTCTTCGCCGCCGGCATCCTGCCCGGCATCCTCATCTGCCTGGTGTGCATGGCGGTGATCGCGGCCCTCGGGCGCAGGCTCGGTCTGCCCAAGGCCGAGGGTAGGCCGTCGCTTCGACTGATCCTGAAGAGTGCGCGGGAAAGTCTGCTCGCCCTGGTGCTGCCGTTCATCATTCTCGGCGGCATTCTGGGCGGCGTGACGACGCCCACAGAGGCAGCTTCGATCGCGGTGCTCTACGCGCTCGTGGTGGGCGGCGTGGTCTACCGACGCCTCACGGTCAACGATCTCGTCGACATGCTGATCCGCACCTCGATCCTGACCGGGGTCGTGTTCCTGATCATCGCCTCGGCGTCGATCCTCGGCTGGTGGATGACCTACAATCAGATCCCGCAGGCGATTGCCGCGTCCTTCCTGGCGATCTCGGAGAATCCGCCGGTCGTGATCCTGATGATCCTTTGCCTGCTGCTGGTCGTCGGATTGTTCATGGACATCAACGCCGCTCTGATCATCCTCGCGCCGGTCCTCGGGCCCCTGACGCTGGCCATCGGGATGGATCCGATCCATGCCGGGATCATGATCGTTCTCGCCTTGAACATCTCGCTGATGACCCCGCCCGTCGGTGCCTGTCTCTTCGTGCTCGCCAGTGTCACGGGTGAGAAAATCGAGCGCATCTCGAAAGCCCTCGTCCCGTTTCTCGCAGCCGAGATCGGCATCCTCTTCGTGATCGCCTTCTGGGCCGATCTCACGCTCTTCGTGCCACGCCTTCTGGGCCTGCGCTGAGCCCCTCCTCTTTTCCGAAGCACTACAGCAAGGAGACATCCGATGTCATTGAGCAAGAGCGTTTTTTTGGCAGCAACCGCACTGTGCCTCTGGGCCGGGCCGGCCGCCGCCGAGAAGGTGATGCGGATCGCCCATCTGAACCCCGAGAGCCCGTTCGAGAGCCACTCGGGTGCAATGACCGCGGTCTTCAAGTCGCTGGTCGAAACGGGCACCAACGGCTCGATCACCGTCGATCTCTATCCCAACGGACAGCTCGGTCGCGACGACGAGGTGATCCAGATGGTCAAGGACGGGCTGGTCGAAAGCTCGATCAACTCGGCGGGCGGCCTGGCCCCGCACTACGAGCTGATCGGCATTTTCGATGTGCCCTTCGCCTTCCCGAATATCGCCAAGGCGCACGAGGTGATGAACCTCGACCATCCCTTCGGGCAGATGCTGGCCGAAGACATCGAGGAAAAAACCGGCATCGAGGTCATGGGTCTGCTCGACTCCGGCGGCTTCTTCGCGATCAGCAACTCGCAGCGGCCGATCACCTCGGTGGACGACATGGAAGGGCTCAAGATCCGCACCATGACACTCCCCACCCACGAGGCGATCATCAGCTCGCTCGGCGGCCAGCCGACCCCCCTGCCCTGGGCCGAGGTCTATACCGCGCTGCAGACGGGCGTCGCCGACGGCCAGATGAACCCGATCCCGATCATCGCCTTCGCCAAGTTCCAGGAGGTTCAGGACTATCTGACGATCACCAACCACATCATCACGCCCTACATCTGGCTGGTGAACGCCGATTTCTACGACGGCCTGACCGACGAGGAGCGCTACGTCGTCGACTACGCCGCCGCGGTCGCGGTCGACGCCGGGCGCGGCATCTCGCGGATCATCGAGGCCTCCGAGAACGGTCTCCCCGCCCTGGCTGCGGCCATGGAGGTCAATGCGTTGGGTGCGGAAGAGCTGGCCGCCTTCCGTGAGGCCGCACAGCCTGCGGTGATCGAACTCATCGCCGAGCGGTTCGGCGAGGAGGGGACGGCCATGCTGGAAGAGCTTCTGGCCGCCCTCGAGGAATAGTCGGGCCGACGCTCGCGCCCGCCGCCGGTCGGTGGCGGGCGCTGCGCCGTCGGGACTCAAAGCCGATCGCTCAGGCGGCGAGGGAACGGGGCGGCATCGTCTCTTCCCAGGCGAGACCGGGACGGTAGCGGGCAACGATCTGGCCGTGCTCCAGGGCGAGGAGATGCAGCCAGCCGTTGTCGAAGAGGGCGCGCACCGCATCGTGCCGAGCCAGGATGTCGATGATCGCATCGCGCGGCGCCTCGATCAGCACCGAGAGGCGCAGCGGTTCGTGTACCAGCTTGGTGCCGTCGTGGACCGTCTGCCAGGGCAGTCCGGGCCGCAGCCGGCCGCCGTTGCCCTCGACCACGCCCATGCCGCCCACCACGTTGTGGATCAGCTTGTTGCCGCCACCGAAGACCTCGGGTGCCACCGACGAGCCGTAGTATTGCAGGCTGATCCAACTGGCGACGACGACGGGTGCGGTGATGATGAGCTCGAGCGTCCCGAACCCCTGATCGGCGCGCCAGTCGTAGGAATGGAGGAACGACCGACCGCCGAGGTCGACGCGCCGGGTGGCATCGCGCGGTGCGGCGACGAAGGCAGCACAGCCGGCGAGGCCCCATTCGGGGCGTATCTCGGCCCAATTGCACGCCCGGTCGGCAATCGATTGCGGCGTGGCTCCGGGCAGTGCCAGAGCCCGCTCGGTGCGGGCACTGATGCCGGCTGCGGCGAGCCACTTCTTGGCACGGGCGATGTCCGACTTGTGCTCGGGGGCCGGAACGTCCTCGTAGAGCGTGATCACATCGGTCGTGGTGTCGTGCAGCCCCGCCACGAAGTGGGTGTCGGCCGGCAACTCGATGCCCTGTGCCGGCAGGCCCGCGCGGGTCTCCGGATCGTTGAGGAGTTGGGCCAGGAGCCGGGCCGAGACCTCGCCCGTGTAGCCGCCGCAGGCGCCGCAGTGATAGGCGCTCTCGTGCGGGTTGTTGCGGACGTTGGCGCCGTGGCCGAGCAGCAGCACCAGCCGGGCGTGCCCCTCGGCCATCGACATGGCATTCAACACGGCGGCCGCGGTCGCGGCCTTGGCTTCGGCGTCGAGGCCGGGGACGAAGCGCGGCGCCGGTTCCGGGCTGGCGGCCGCGGTCTCCAGGCCCAAGGCATCGCGCCCCAGCTTGCCGCCATAGAGCGGCCCGACCGCCTCGACGAAGGCGAAGGACGAGACGGCCGCTTGGCGGAATCGCCCCCACGCCCTGGCGGTCCGCGCCCCGATCCGGGCATCGGCTTCGGCCTTCGGTTCGAGGTGGCTGGTCGCAGCGAGACCGGGGGTCAACAAGACGGGCAGGAGCGCTTCGACCAGATCGGAGCCGTGCCCGCAATGGGTCACCGGCAAGCCGAAGAAGCCGGCGAAGCCGATCGTCTCGATCGACGGATCCTGCGCTTCGAGCGCCCGGCGAAAGACTTCCGAGCGCACGTCGATGCAGAAAGCCGCCTGCAGCGCCGGCCGGCCGGCCTCGGCGTCCGGCATACCGGCGGTGCCGGACAATTCGGCAGCGAGGCGGCGCTGATGGGCGCGCTCGGCCGCTTCCTGGAGGATCGCATCGATCACCTGATCGGCCGTCGGCTCGGGCAGCACGGCGTGCGCCGCCACGGTGGCCTGCCATTGGCCGCCGACCGCCGATTCGGCATGGCGCAGCAAGGCTTCCTCCCAGACGAGCCGAATCGCCAAGAGATCGGTGAGCGTCGCTTCGGTCGCGCCGGAGAGTTCGGCCTGCCAGAGCAGCCAGCGCGCATGCTGCGCCCACCCACCGAGATCCATGAGCAGCCGGTGAAACGCCGTCTCGGCCGCCTCCGGCGTCAGCCCCAGCGCATCCGCCGCGCGCAGGATCGCGCGTTCGGGGGTGTCCGGGCAGCCGGCGACGTGCGCACTGAAACCGCCGAGACCGGCGAGTTCGGGCGTCAGGTCGTGCACCGCCCAGGCGCGCCATGCGGCGAACGCACGCTGTCCCGGTGCGGGAGTCCAGAGCGCCTGGCCGCGGTCGAAATGACCGGCGGCCCAGAGCCCGAGGGTCCTGGCGATGATCTCCGGCCAGTCGGTGCCGGTGGCGGCAGCAGCGAGATCGGCCACTGTCGGCAAGGCGGCGGGTGCCGCACCGACACTGCCGAGCGCCGCCTTCAGTGCGGCCAGATCAGCGGGCTTGCCGGGTGCCGTGCTGGCCGAGAGGGCGGCGGTGAGATCGTCGTCGAGGATCCGCCCCTCGGCGATCGCCGCGGTGTAGTCGGACCGCTCGCGGGTGATCCGCACGCCGGCCACCCGGGCGAGCCGGGCGGCGGTAGCGGCAAGGTCGGTATCGCTTTGCCCGAGGAAGGGATTGACGGCGACGGTGGCGTCGAGCGGGAACGCGGGCGGCACGGCGCGCCCGGCGGCCTCGGCAGCCTGGAGGATGGCGGTCACTCGGGTAGGGGCGATCTCTGGTTGGGTCAAGAACACGAGAGGTCTCCGTAGATCAGGGGCTCGATGATCGAGGGCTCGGTCGGTGGGCGGAGGCGGTCAGCGGGGCTGCAACGTTCGGTAGCCGCCGATCAGCCGGTCGAGTGCCGCATTGAGGTAGAGGCCGTTCGCGAGATGCACCCGCAGCCCAGCGGCAGCGGGATGGTGCGACCAGTGCGGGAAGAGCGCTTGCGCCACCGCCACTGCGCCGAACGAGGCGAGGATGAGGGCGATGAGCGCCCATTCCAGCGGGCCCGGGACCGGTGCCGCGGGCAGGGCGGAGCCGGCGAGCAGTTCGGCCAGCCAGTGAAAGCCGAAATAGGCGATCGCTGCCGCCGCCGACGCCAGCGTGGTCCGCCGGGTGAGCGCTCTCGGCGCGGTGTCGGCGAGACCTTGCGCCACGAGGTAGGCGACGCCGAAGATCAAGATGGCACCCAACGCCAGGGCCTGCGGCGACTTCGGACCCGTGATCACGCCGAAACCCATCGCGACGAGGCCATAGAGCACGAGGGCCAGGGCGAACGCGCGGGCCACGGCAGCGGCACCCGGGGTCGCGACCGGACCGGGCCGGCGAACGGCGAGCACCGCAGCGACCGCCGAGCCGGCACTGAGAAAGGCGTGCGCCTTGTAGAGCGAATGGGCCACGAGATGCAGCAGGGCGAGGGGCCAGAGACCGAGGCCGCACTGCAGCAGCATGAAGCCCATCTGTGCGACGGTGGACCAGGCGAGCGCCGTCTTCACCGCACTCTGGGTCAGCATGACGAGCGCACCGAACACCGCCGCGAAGCCACCGAGCATGACCAGGGCAGCCATCGCACCGGGGCTCGCCTGCACCACATCGGCGAGGCGGATCAGCAGAAACCCGCCGGCGTTGATGATACCGGCATGGAGCAGTGCCGAAACCGGGGTCGGCGCCTCCATCACCTCGGTGAGCCAGCCGTGCACCGGGAATGCGGCGGTCTTCAAAAGTGCGGCGAGGACGAGGAGCCCGGTGGCGATCTGTGCCGAGAGCGGCAACCCATCGGCTGCTGCGGCCCGGATCGCTGCGAGCTCGGCCGTGCCGAACGCGGTCCACAACAACACGGCAGCGAGCACCACCGCCACGTCGCCCGCTCGCCAGACCAGGGCGAACTTGGTGGCCGCCCGGCGGGCAGCGGCCCGCTCCGGGTAGAACAACAGCAGGCGTTCGAGCGTCAGGCCGACGAGAACGAAGGCAGCCGCCAGGACGAGGAGACTGCCGGACTGCACCAGCAACAGCACGCCGGCAATGGTAACGAGCATCAGCCCGTGGAACCGACCTTCCAACCGCTCACCGTCGAGGTAGCTCCGCGAATAGCGGACGACGATCCAACCGACGAACGCGACCAGCAAGGCCATCGTGGCGCTGATCACGTCGTGCTCCAGAGCGACGAGCAGCGCGCCCGAGCCGAGGACGAGCGTTGCCGGACCGGCAAACGCGATCTGCAGCGCGCCCGCGACGGTGAGCGCCAGGGCGAACAGGGCCGCTCCCTCGGCGAGCTGTGGCAGTTTACCCGGACGCGGACCCGGTCGGTTGATGGCCAAGAATGCGGCGGCCAAGAGGACGAGCGGGGCGAAGGCGGTAAGGGGCATGGGCGGTCTCCAACGGCAGCGAGGACTTCATGCCCAGATACCTGTTGCGCTCGTTCAAGAAAATTACATATTTTTACTCGTATCGTTCGATCAGACAGAAGAGAGTAGTGTTGAACCTGCATCACCTGCGGCTCTTTCGGGCCATCGCCCACGACGGCACGCTCACGGGTGCCGCGCGGCAGCTCAACCTGTCGCAATCGGCGCTTTCGACCCAGCTCAAGACCCTCGAGGCGACCCTCGGCCACGATCTCTTCGAACGGCGTGGTCGTGGTCTGGTGCTCACCGAGGCGGGACGGATCGCCTTGGACCATGCCGATGCGATCTTTCGGACGGCCGCGGATCTGAGCGCCACGCTGGGCGAACTCGGCCACGCGCGCCGGGCCTTGCGGGTAGGTGCGCTCGCCACCCTGTCGCGCAACTTCCAGGTCCAGTTTCTACGCCCGGTGCTCGGTCTCGCCGATGTCGAGGTGGTGCTGCGCTCGGGATCGCAGGCCGAGCTGTTGCGCGGGCTCGAGGCCATGGCGCTCGACGTCGTGCTGACCAATCTCGCACCGCCGCGTGACGCGGCCAGTCGTTATCGGATCCATCGGCTGGCCGAGCAGCCGGTCGGCCTGATCGGCACCCCGGGCCGGCTCGCCACCGACCGGCCGCTGGCAGCGCTGCTGGCGAACGAGCCGCTGGTCCTGCCGACGCCGGAGACGGCGATCCGTGGGGCCTTCGACGCCCTGGTGGAGCGGCTCGGCATCACCCCGAGCATCGCCGCCGAGGTGGACGATATGGCGATGATGCGGCTGCTGGCGCGCGAGGATGCCGGTCTCGCCGTCATTCCACCGATCGTGGTGCAGGACGAGCTCGCCGCCGGCTGGCTGGTCGAAGCCGGCGTGCTCGACGGCATCGCCGAGACCTTTCTCGCCGTCACCTTCGACCGCCGCTTTCCCAATCCGCTTTTGGGCAAACTCTTGGGCTGACACCCGCCTTCGTCAGATCGCCGCCAACGTCCACCTGCCGCCGTGGTGGCTGGATTGCACCACCGCTTCGATGAACTTCACGCCCTTCACGCCGTCGGTGACGGTGGGAAGAAGAGCCGTGGCAGGGTCCGGCTCGCGCTCTTCCATTCGCGCCCAGAGCAGCTCGGCAGCGTCCGCATAGAGGTTGGCGAAGCCTTCGAGATAGCCTTCGGGGTGACCGGGCGGGATCCGGGTCACACGGGCGGCTTCGGGGCCGATGCCGGCGCCCGAGCGGGTGAGCAGCCGCTTGGGCTCACCCAACGGGCTGTGCCACAGATAGTTGGGGTCCTCTTGCGACCATTCGAGCCCGCCCTTCTCGCCGTAGACGCGCAGCTTCAGGCTGTTTTCGTTGCCGCAGGCGACCTGGCTCGCCCAGAGCATGCCGCGCGCACCGTGCTCGAGGCGCAGCAACATCTGGCAGTTGTCGTCGAGCTTCCGGCCTTCGACGAAAGTGGTGAGTTCGGCCGCGAGTTCCTCGATGTCGAGGCCGGTGACGAACGTGACGAGATTGGCGGCATGCGTGCCGATATCCCCGGTGCAGCCGGCAGGACCCGAGCGGTCGGGGTCGGTGCGCCATTCGGCCTGCTTCAACCCTTCGGTCTCGATCCTGGTCGCGAGCCAGTCCTGGGCATACTCGACCTGGACGATGCGAATCCGCCCCAGGAGTCCGGCTTCCACCATGGCCCTGGCCTGGCGGATCATCGGGTAGCCCGTGTAGTTGTGGGTCAGGATGAAGTCTTTGCCGGTGTTCGCCACCAGCGCCTGCAGGGCCGCGGCATCCTCGAGCGTGGTGGTCATCGGCTTGTCGCAGATGACGGGGATGCCGGCCTCGAGGAAGGCGAAGCAGGCGGCAAAGTGCACGTGATTGGGGGTGACGATCGAGACCACGTCGATCCCGTCCTCGCGACCCGCCTCGGCGGTCGCCATTGCCTCGAAGTTGCCATAGATGCGGGCGGGATCGACGCCGAGTTCGAGGCCCGAGGCCTTCGACTTCTCCTCGGTGCTGGCGAAGCAGCCGGCCACGAGCTCGAAGTGATCGTCCATTCTGGCGGCGATGCGGTGGACGGCACCGATAAAGGCCCCCTGCCCGCCGCCCACCATGCCGAGACGAAGACGTCGCTTGACCATGACTGTTTCCTCCGGAATTCAAGAAATGCGGGGAGGATGATCCTCCCCGCGCCCCACCAAAACTTTCGAGGGGGCGCGGGGGAGATCATTTCCCCCGCATTCTTCTATTCTATTCCCAAAATCCGCCGATTGGCGGCAGGATCACTCCCACCGGCGGCGAAGTCGTCGAAGGCGGTCTCGGTGACGCGGATGATGTGGTCCTCGATGAAGCCCGCCCCTTCGGCAGCTCCATCCTCGGGGTGCTTGAGGCAGCACTCCCATTCCAGCACGGCCCAGTGGTCGTAGCCGTAGGTCGTCAGCTTGGAGAACACGTCGGCGAAGTCGACTTGGCCGTCGCCCAACGAGCGGAAGCGGCCGGCACGGTCAACCCAGCTCTGGTAGCCGGAATAGACCCCCTGGCGGCCGTCCGGGTTGAACTCGGCGTCCTTGACATGAAAGCTGGTGATCCGCTCGTGGTAGATGTCGATGAAGGCCAGATAGTCGAGTTGCTGCAGGACGAAGTGGCTGGGATCGTAGTTGATGGTGGCCCTTTTGTGGTTGCCCACGGCATCGAGGAACATCTCGTAGGTGATGCCGTCCATCAGGTCCTCGCCCGGGTGGATCTCGTAGCCGTAGTCGACGCCGCAGCTGTCGTAATGGTCGAGGATCGGTCGCCAGCGGCGGGCGAGTTCGGCGAAGGCTTCGTCGATCAAGCCGGCGGGACGGGGTGGCCAGGGGTAGAGGTAAGGAAATGCCAGCGCACCCGAGAAGCCGACATGCCTCGTAAGGCCCAGATTCTTCGACGCCGTGGCGGCGAGCTTCACCTGCTGCACGGCCCATGCCTGCCGTGCCTTCGGGTCGTTGTGCACCTCGGAAGGCGCGAAGGCGTCGAAGAGCTCGTCATAGGCCGGGTTGACCGCGACGAGCTGACCCTGGAGGTGGGTGGAGAGCTCGGTGATGGTGAGGCCGTGGGCAGCAACGGTGCCGGCGACCTCGTCGCAGTAGGTCTTGCTTTCGGCGGCCTTCGCGAGGTCGAACAAGCGGGCGTCCCATGACGGAATCTGGATACCCTTGTAGCCGAGCGAGGCGGCCCACTCGGCGATCGCATCGAGACTGTCGAACGGTGCCCGGTCGCCGGCGAACTGGGCGAGGAAGATGGCGGGGCCCTGGATGGTCGCGATGGCCATGGTTGAACCTTCCTGACGGGTCAGCTGGTCTCCCAGCCGTTTCGGATGACACCGCTCTCAGGGTACAGGCCTGCAGGCGGCTGGGGAAGACGCCCCGGCCTACGCCGGTGGGTCGGTTCCGTCACACGACCCGGTCGTCGGCGCCGATGACCCCTTTGGTCAAGATGAAGCAGGCGTAGCCGCGGCGATCCAGAGTGGTGACGACGGCAGCACAGCGAACCGTCTCGGCGTAGAAGGCGAAGCGCTCGATCGAGCCCATCTGCCAGCGCTCGCCGGCCGTTTGATGCACGGCTGCCAGAACGTCCCGGTGCGCCTCGTTGAGGACCTCCGGAGCATTGCCGTCCTCCATCCGGCGCACCGGGTGCTCGATGAAGCTGTCGAGCGGCATGACGGAGAGAACGGCACGGGTCGCGGTCGGCAGATCCGTCGCGAGCGGGATGCAGGGCACGCCGGCCTTCCGCGCGAGTTCGTGCGACGGGAAGTTGCAGTCGGCGATGCAGAGCATGTCGCCGTGCCCCATGTCGCGAAGGATCTTCAAAAGATCACCCGAAAGCAGCGGGTTCAGCCCGATCAGCATGGATACCTCCCCTCGGCATGGTCGTTTGCCGGGCAGCCGTAGCGCCCCGAGTACCTCTTTGGCAACACCCCCGCCTACCAGGAGACTGCGCTCATGCTCGGCCGGCAGATGGGCCACGGCGGCGATCTCCTGGCCGTTGACGCGCACCGGCTTCGACCTCGACTGGATGAACTGGCCGAGCGTCCGCGGTGGCCGATAGCCCATGACGAGAACAGCGGCGTCCCACCGCGAAAGGCTGCGCGAACCGGCGGCAGAGACGTCCGGCATCGCTCATCCTGGAATCCGCCATGATGATGGCATCCCTATACGCGGTTGATCGCCACGCTCTTTTCGGCATGCCCACTGATCCGCAGCCACGAGGCCCCGAAAGTGGCGGCAATCGGCCAGCAGGCGACCGTTCGTGGGTCTCCGGCAGAATGCGGCATCCGGTGACCATGTCGGCACCCGCCATCAATCCGCCGCCACGACGGTGTCCGACGCGAGACCGTAATGGCGACGGATGAAATCCCAGGCCTCCTCGGCGGTGTCCACATAGTGGAACAGCTCGAGGTCGTGCGGGCTGATCACCTCCTCGTCGAGCAGGGCGTCGAAATCGATGATCTTCGACCAATAGGCACGATCGAACAGCAGAACCGGGATCTTGCGCACCTTGCTGGTCTGGATCAGGCACAAGGACTCGAACAGCTCGTCGAGGGTGCCGAAGCCGCCCGGAAAAACGACGAGCGCCCGCGCCCGCATCAGGAAATGCATTTTGCGCAGGGCGAAATAGTGAAACTGGAAGGACAGCCCGGGGGTGACATAAGGATTGGGCGCCTGCTCGTGCGGCAGGGTGATGTTGAGCCCGATCGAGACGGCGCCGACATCGGCGGCACCCCGGTTGGCGGCCTCCATAATGCCGGGACCACCGCCGGTCACGATGACGAAGCGGCGGGTCGGCCCTACCTGCGTGGTCTCGGAGACGATCCGTCCGAAGCGGCGGGCCTCCGTATAGTAATGTGCGCGGGCGACAGCGCGCCGGCAACGCTCGACCTCATGCTGTTTGGCCGGATCGTCGGGATCTGTCGCGGCATCGGTTTCCGCCTCGGCGAGCAGCTGGGCGGCCGTCTCGGGGTCGTCGATCCTGGCACTGCCGTAGACGACGACGGTCGATTCGATCGCCATCTCCTGCAGTTCGAGCTCGGGCTTCAAGAGCTCGAGCTGGAGCCGCACCGGTCGCAACTCCTCGCGCAGCAGAAAGTCCGGGTCGGCAAAGGCGAGGCGGTAGCTCGCCGCGGAACTCTGCGGCGTCGGCGGCACGTCTTTCGCGTGCTCGAGATCCTCCCTGGCGCTCGGTCGGTTCAAATGGCGATCGTCGATCTTCGACATGAACGGGTCCGCTCCAGTTGGGCCTCTATCCTGCCCCGCTCGGTGCACAAGGCAAGCACCGAAAACAGCGCCCCGCACTCGTCGGGCTTTATCGGTCGACTATCGGACAGCAAAACGGCTCCCGACCATCTGGTGGGGAACCGTTTCGATCACGTCGATGTACCGGGAGCGGTGGCCCGTCTCCGGCGTCAGTGCGGCCAGGCCACCGTGTCGATCGGCGATCGTGCCTCTCGGCGCGGTCGGTCGCTTCAGGCGGCGAGCGACTTGGCCTCGTCGAAATTGGCCGAGGCGCGCTTGACGAACAGGTCGACCACCTCGGTCTGGGCCTTCATGCCGAGATCCATGGCTTCCTTCGCCTCGGCGATCGCCTTCTCCATGGCGGCCTTGGCGTCGTCCATGTAGTGCTGCGGCTGCTTCTTGCCGTCGAACCCCTTCATCATCGCCTCGCTGCGGGCGAACATGTCCTTCATCATCTCGCTCTGCCGCTTGGCCATGGTCTGGGCGAGATCGAACATGATCTTCTGCGCGGCGACGAACGTGTCGAGGTTCGACTTCTGCATCGCCATCATCGCGTCGAGATCCATCTTGGGCATCGTGCTGCTCGCGGCGCTGGATTTGGTCGTCATGAAACCCTCCCGGGTGAATGTTGCGATGCACAAAAAATAGCGCTGCAACATACGCGCGCAAGCGTTTTTGTGTTGCACTGCACAAAAACGCTTGCGACCTACCAACGCACACCGCGAGCCGGCGCGCTCGTCACGCCACGAGCGTGCCCACCCGATCGAGTGAGGCCGGCACGTCCTCACCGTACTTGGCGAACAGCGGCTGGACGAGCGCCGCCACCTGCGCCTTACCCAGTTCGTCCATGAGCGCGCAAGGCGGCTTCGAGAAGCGAAGCGCCAGCCTGGCGCCGTCGTCGATATCGGCGGGATCGGCGACGTCCTCGTCGAGCAGTTCGAGGACCGTGAAGAAGACGGCGGCGCGCGGCCGATCGACCAGCACCGGCGGCACCGCGTCCGCCGGCGGCGGTTCGCCCTCGATCACCCAGGGCTGATCGGCCTCGCCCTGCGCCACCATGCTCTTCGCCGGCTGGTAGAAATCACCGAGCGGGCCGAGGTTCTGGATGGCGTGCAGGTTGATCCGCGGCTTGATGATGTTCTGCACGGCGAACGGGCCCATGGCGACGCCGAAGGCCGCCTCGGCCGCCCGGTCGATGGTGGCGGTGTCGCCGAGACCTTCGTCGAGCAGCCGCGCCGCCTCGTTGGTGTAGGGGCAGAAGAAGCGGTTGATGGCGAAGCCGTAGCTGTCCTTGCAGCGGATCGGCCGCTTGCCGATCGCCCGACACCAAGCCTCTGCCCGGTCGACCGCGGCAGGATCGCTCACCGCGCCGCGTACCACTTCGACCACCGGGTTGATCGAAGCCGGGCTGAAGAAGTGGAGGCCGAGGAACCGCTCGGCGCGCTGAACGTGGCGGGCGAGATCGTCGACCCTGAGGCAGCTGGTGTTGGTCGCGATCAGCGTGTCGGGCGACAACAGCGGCGACAGCTCGTCGAACAGCCGAGCCTTCAGATCGAAGTCCTCGAAGACCGCCTCGATCACCAGGTCGCAGGGTGCCAGATCGGCGAGGGTTTCGGCTCTCTGCAGACGACCGGCGGCACGCTCCGCCTCCGGCGTCGTCATGCGTCCCTTGTCCGCCTGCCGGGCAAAGAAGGTCGACGCCGCGTCGCGCGCCGCTGCGATCTGCGCGTCGGCGCGATCGAACAGCAGCACGGCGCTGCCGTGCGCTGCCGCTGCGGTAGCGATGCCGCTACCCATGGTGCCGGCACCGATGATGCCGATCGTCTGGATATCGGTCGTCGTGGGGGTGTTGTTGCTCATGAGTTCAGGCCGGCCAAAAGCGGTTGCCGAGCAGCTTTTCGAGTTCGGGCTTGCTCAGTTGGGTCAAATCCTTCGCCTCCTCGTGGGCCAGCCGCGACTTCACCGACTGGTCGAGCAGCTCGCGAAACTCGCCGAGAGTCCGCGGTGCCGCGATGACGTGCAACTCGTCGAAGCCGTTCTTCCTGGCCTCGGCGCCGAGGTTCTCGGCGAGCATGGCAACGAAGCGAGCCTTGGCCACGCCTTTGGGCGAGCTGCTCGGCTCCATCGCGTGGCGGCCGGGCCCGGCGCTGTCGAACGTCCGGCCCGGACGGTCGGCTTCGATGTCCTGCGCCTTGCCACTCGCCACGTCGTCCTGCCACTCGCCGAGGATCGAAAAGGCTCGTTCGCGCCGATCGACGTCGAACAGGCGAGCTTTCGCACTGTCGGCGATCAATAGCCAGATCGTTTTTTTCTCGAGTGGCATGGTCTCCCGTCTCCTCGTGGCCGTGGCCGGATCAACGTCGTGTCGCGTGGTGCTATGGCAAAGATGGGGGTGGTCTGTCGAGCCCGGACGCTACAATCTGCGGAAAGATGCGCTACGACAGCAGGCGATGCAACCATCGGACGAGAACCGGATGACCGACAGGCGCCGCGCCAACTCAGCCTTTCTGACAGGTGTTGCCATCGCTGTTCTCCTTGCCACCCATAGCCGGGCCGAGCCGACGCTGCCGGAAGCCCCCGAAGTGACCGTCTGCGGACCACTGCGCGAGCGGCTCGCTTTTTGGAGCTGGAGCCGCGTCGCCGGCCGCGCCGATCCGTCGCGGCTCGCCGGCATCGAGGGCGTCGAGCCGCTGACCCATCGGACCCGCGACGGCCGCACCCTGCGCGGCTACCGGCTGCGGAGCCGTCTCGAGGAGGGTGCCGTCCGCCGCACCGTGCTGGTCGTCGGTGGCAACGCCATGTTGGCCGACCAGGTCCTGCCCGCCTTCACGCCTTTGGCCGACGCGGGGCTCGAAGTCGTCGTCTTCGATTATCGTGGCTATGGCGCTTCCGAGGGCAAGCCGCGGCTGCTGGCGATCATCGGCGACAAGCTGGAATTGGCGCGAAGACTGGCCGAAGAGAGCGCTGCCTCTCTCGCCTTCTACGGCATTTCGATGGGCGGCATCGTGCTGGCCAATGTGCTGCCGCATCTACCCGAGGCCGAACAGCCCGAGCGCTTCGTCATCGACGGCTCGCCCGCGCGGGTCTCGCCTTACGGCTGCCCGGAGAGGTTCGATCCGGTAGCCAATCTGCCCGCCTCTACGGAACGCCTGATGTTCGTCGGTGGCGAGGCCGACACGGTAGTGCCGCTGAGCGATTCCAGACCGCTGATCGAGGCGATCGAAGCGGGGGGCGGCCGAGTCGAAGTGCGGCCCGACTTCGCGCATCCTTTCATGGACCGCGATCCGCGCGTGCACCGCGAGCGCCTCGCCCTGATCCGCGACTTCCTCGCCGGTGATTAGCCGCGATCGGCGGCGAGCTCGGCGAGGATCGGGCAGGACGGCCGCTCGTCGCCGTGGCACTTGGCCGCGAGGGTCGCGAGCGTCGCCCGCATCTCCTGCAGGCTGGTGATGCGCCGGTCGATCTCGGCGATGTGCTCGAGGGCGATCGCCTTGACATCCGCGCTCGCCCGACCCTGGTCGTCGTAGAGCGCCAAGAGTCCGCGGCACTGCTCGACGGAGAAGCCGAGGCCGCGCGCCCGCTGCACGAAACGCAAGCGGTGCACATCGGTCTCGTCGTAGTCGCGGTAGCGGTTTTCCTGCCGCTTCGGCGGCCGCACGAGACCGACTTCCTCGTAGTAACGGATCGTCTTCGCCGGCAGGCCCGCCCGGGCTGCCGCCTCGCCGATATTCATGGTCACCTCGTCCTCCGGACTGCCGGCGGCACGCCAACAGCACGCCGCCGCCAGTCTCGCGATCCGGTCAGGCGGCTTTCGCCGTGTGCATCAGCCGCCAGAGCTTCTCGGGTGTCGCCGGCATATCGACGTGACGCACACCCAAAGGCTCCAGCGCATCGACGAGGGCGTTGATGACCGCGGCACAGCTGCCGACCGAGCCGGCCTCGCCACAGCCCTTCACCCCCATCGCGTTGTTCTTACACAAGACCTCGATCGTCGAGAAGTCGAAGGACGGCAGATCGTCCGCCCGCGGCATGCAGTAGTCCATGAACGAACCGGTCACCAGCTGGCCGTGCTCGTCGTAGACCGTGTGCTCCAAGAGCGCCTGGCCGATGCCCTGGACGATGCCGCCATGGACCTGGCCCTCGACCAGCATCGGGTTGAGGACGAAGCCGAAATCGTCGACGATGGTGTAGTTGACGATGGTGGTCACGCCCGTATCGGGGTCGACCTCGACCTCGGCGATGTGGCAGCCGTTGGGAAAGGTCCAGGCATCGAGTTTGATGGTGGTCGCGGCATCCAGCCCGCCCTCGATCCCCTCGCCCGGCGACGCCATGGTCTTGGCCTTTTGCGCCAACTCCATGATGCCGATCGACTTGTCGGTGCCGGCGACCGAGAAGGTCCCGTCGTCGAACACGATGTCGGCGGCGGCCGTCTCGAAATGCTGGGCGGCATAGGCCTTGCCGCGCTCGATCACGATGTCGCCCGCACTGTTGATCGCGGTCCCTTGCGCGGTCAGCGAGCGCGATCCGCCGGTACCGCCGCCGCTCTTGATCCGCCTGGTATCGCCCTGGACGATGCGGATCTCCTCGAACGGCACGCCCAGCTTCTCGTGCAGCACCTGGGCATAGGCCGTCTCGTGACCCTGGCCGTTCGACTGGGTGCCGACCAGGACCGAGACCGTGCCGTCGTCGTTGAACTCGACCCCGGCACCCTCCGACGGGTCACCCATGGTCGATTCGATGTAGTAGCACATGCCGATGCCACGGTACTTGCCCCGGCCTGCCGCCGCCTTCTTCCGCGCAGCGACGCCGGCGTAGTCCGCGTTCTTCATCGCTGCGTCCATCACCCGCTCGAACTCGCCCGTGTCGTAGACCTCGCCGGCGGCCGTGGTGTAGGGCATTTGGCCGGGCTCGATGAAGTTGATCCGCCGAAGCTCCGTCGGGTCCATCTTCAGCTCGCGCGCCGCGGCATCGATCAGCCGCTCGATGCAGTAGATCGATTCGGGCCGGCCGGCGCCGCGATAGGCATCGACCGGCACGGTGTTGGTGAAGACGCCCTTGACCGAATAGGTCAGGGCCGGGATGTCGTACACGCCGGGCAGCACCTTCAAGGCCGCACCCGTCGGGATGAAGGGTGCGTAGAAATAGTAATAGGCCCCCATGCTCGCGATGGTGGAGACGCGCAGGCCGGTGATCCGGTTGTCCGCATCGAGGGCGAGCTCGGCCGTCGTGACGTGGTCGCGCCCCATGCTGTCGGAAAGGAAGCTCTCCGAGCGATCGGCGGTCCACTTGACCGGCCGGCCGAGCCTGGTCGCGGCCAGGGCCGCCATGGTGTACTCCGGATAGAACATCGCCTTCATGCCGAAGCCACCGCCGACATCCGGGGTCACCACCTGCACCTTTTCGGGATCGAGCCCGAGATTTTGCGCGAGCGTGTCACGGAACGCCCAGGGGCCCTGGGTGCAGGTGTGCACCACCAGCTCGCCGCTCGCCTTGTCGTAGCTGGCAACCGCGGCCCGCGGCTCCATTGCGTTGCAGACCAGACGATTGTTGATCAGCTCGACCTTGGTCGTGTGTGCGGCAGTCGCGAACGCGGCTTCGACCTCGGCCTCCTGGCCATGGAACCAGTCGAAGGCGATATTGCCGGGCGCTTCGGGGTGCACCTGCGGCTGGCCCGGCTCGATCGCCTCCTTCGTCCCGGCCACGGCCGGCAGCTCCTCGTAGTCGACCTCGACGAGCTCGGCCGCGTCCTTCGCCTGAAGCAGCGTCTCGGCGACGACGAAGGCGACGTTGTCGCCGACATAGTTGACCTCGTCCTTGCAGAGGATCGGGTGCAGGGGATCGGCACGCTCGCTGCCGTCCTTGTTGGTAAGTGGAATGAAACACGGGACACCGGCCTCGATGTCACCGAAGTCGGCAGCGGTGAAGACGCCGAGCACGCCCGGCGCAGCCGCTGCGGCACTGGTATCGATGCCCTTGATCTTCGCATGGGCATGCGGCGAGCGGAGCACGTAACCGTAGGCTTGCCCGTCCATTCTGATGTCGTTGGTGTAGCGGCCGTGACCCGTGACCAGCCGCTGATCCTCGACCCGCTTGACAGGCTGACCGACCCCGAACTTCGCCATGCTGTCCTCCCGATGGCCCTGCTTTTGACGTGGTGCTGCACAATTGTAGAGCGCATCCGCGTCGACACAACGGCGCAGCGCCCGGGAGCCGGCAAAATGCCGTTCACCGAGGCCCCATCGCCGCGCATCCTGCGGTCCTGATTGGCCGCGCGCTTTCAGGGCTTTACCGGACGCGGCAGCGCTGTATGCTTCGCCCACGCTGACAATGAAGACGGGTCGCTCGATCGGCCCCGGGGGGCACATGGCGGTTCTGGAGCTCGCGGGCATCGCCAAGCATTTCGGTGCCATCGAGGCCCTGAGGGGCGTCGACCTGGCGCTGGAGCCGGGCGAGGTGCTCGGGCTGATGGGCGACAACGGGGCGGGCAAGTCGACGCTGGTCAAGATCATCGCCGGCAACTTCCCGCCGTCCGAGGGCGCCATTCGCGTCGACGGGGCGGAGCATCATTTTCACAAACCCATCGACGCGCGCCGTCAAGGGATCGAGATCGTCTATCAGGACCTGGCCCTCTGCGACAACCTGACGGCCGCCGACAACGTCTTTCTCGGCCGCGAAATCCGGCACAGCGTCGGGCCGTTCAAGTTCCTCAACTTTCGCGCCATGATCGCCCGGGCGGCCGAACTCTTCGGCGAACTCAAGTCCGAGACCCGGCCGCGCGATCTGGTCAAGCAGATGTCGGGCGGTCAGCGGCAGGCGGTGGCGATCGCCCGGACCCGGCTCACCGAATCCAAGATCGTGCTGATGGACGAACCGACGGCTGCGATCAGCGTGCGGCAGGTGCACGAGGTCTTGGAGCTGATCCGGCGGCTCAAGGACACCGGGATCGCCGTCATCCTGATCAGCCACCGCATGCCCGACGTCTTCGCCGTCTGCGACCGCGTCGCCGTGCTTCGGCGCGGCACGAAAGTGGCGGACAAACGCGTGGCCGACAGCTCGCCCGAGGAGATCACCGGTCTGATCACCGGTGCCATCGAGTACGCTTGAGGTAGGGACAGAGATGCAGGCACCGACCCCGGCCGACACCACCCGCCGTTCCAGTGTGGAAATCAGCGATGTCACCGGCCTGCGCGAGACCACCTACTGGCAGGCCACGGTCGCCAACCAGGCGTTCTGGGTCACCGTCACCGTGATCCTCTTGTGTCTGGCGACCGCGTACTATCAGCCCGACACCTTTGCGACCAAGGGCAACTTCTTCAACATCACGCGCAACTTCGCCGCTATCGGCATCATGGCGATGGGCATGACCTGCGTGATCATCACCGGCGGCATCGACCTCTCGGTCGGCTCGGTGATGGCGCTCGCCGCCGTGGTCGCGGCCCGGATCATGGAATCCGGCTTCGAGTGGTATGTGGCCTTTATCGCCGGGCTGTTGGCCGGTGCTGCCGCGGGGGCCGTCAACGGCTCGCTCATCGCCTACGTCAAGCTGCCGCCCTTCGTCGTGACCCTGGGCATGCTCTCGATCGCGCGATCCGCTGCCATCGTGCTCTCCGAGAACCGCGTCATCTACCAATTCGGCCCGGGCGCCGAAACCTTCAAGGCGATCGGCGGCGGTCAGGTCAGCGTCCCATGGATCGACGGCGGCATACTGCCGCTCTCCAATCTCTTCGTCGTCCTGGTCGTCCTCGCCGTCGTCATGTCGATCGTGCTCAAGTTCACCGCCTGGGGCCGCTATCTCTTCGCTATCGGCGGCAACGAGCACGCGGCACGGCTGACCGGCATTCCGGTCGACCGGATCAAGCTGCAGGTCTACATCCTGGCCGGCACCACCGCAGCGCTCGCGGCCATCATGAGCGTCGGCTACATGGGCTCGGCATCGAACGGCATGGGCCGGATGTACGAGCTCTACGTCATCGCCGCCACCGTCATCGGCGGCGCCAATCTGATGGGCGGCAAGGGCAGCATCTACGGCGCCTTCATCGGTGCCGCCCTCATCTTCCTGATCCGCAACAGCCTGATCATGTTCGGGGTCGATGCCAATTGGTACGACTTCTTCGTCGGGCTGTTCATCATCCTGGCAGTCCTGCTCGAGCGCCTTCGATCGCGACAGCAAGGCTGAGCGGATGCGGTGTCATCGCACTTCGGACGTCAACCCAAGAGAGCACGGGAGGCTCTAAATCCATGAAAAAGCTACTACTCGGTGCGGCCGGCATGGCCGCCCTTCTCGCCGTCGGCGACACCGGGGCCATGGCCCAGGACAAGCCGGTCTTCGCCCTCGTCCCGAAGAATACCAACAACCCGTTCTTCGATCAGGCGCGCGACGGCTGCAAGAAGGCCGAGGAGGAGTTCGGCGACTTCGAATGCCTCTATATCGGCCCGGGCGAGCACGGCGGTGGCGAGGAACAGCTGCAGGTGGTCAACGATCTGATCGCCCGGCAGGTCGACGGCATCGCCGTCTCGCCCTCCAACGCTCCGGCGATCGGCGCTGTGCTGCCACAGGCGAACGAGGCCGGCATCCCCGTCCTTACCTGGGACAGCGACCTGCTCCCCGAGCACCAGGACCTGCGCATCGCCTATGTCGGCACCAAGAACTACGATATCGGCGTCAACCTCGCCGAGCGGGTGATGGAACTCAAGCCGGACGGCGGCACCATCTGCATCCAGTCGGGTGGTGCGGCGGCGGCCAACCACAACGAGCGCATGCAGGGTATCCGTGACACGCTGGCCGGCGAGGAGAGCAGCGAGGCGCCGGGCAACCGGCTCGAGGACACCAATGGCTGGACCGAGATCGACGGCTGCCCGCTCTACACCGACGACGACTTCATGCGTGCCAACCAGCAGCTCGAGGACATCCTGGCGCGCGAGCCCGATCTCGACGCCTTCGTGCCCACGGGCGGCTTCCCGCAGTTCATCCCGGATGCGTATCGTGCCGCCGTCACGCCGCACAAGGAGCGCATCGACAGCGGCGAGCTGGCACTGGTCGTCGCCGACACCCTGCCGGTCCAGATGGAGCTGATGGAAGAGGGCCTGTCGCTCGGCCAAGTCGGCCAGCGGCCCTTCGAGATGGGCTACCAGTCGATGGTCTTCCTCCGCCGGATGGTCATCGAGGGCGGGGAGCCCCCAGAGGACCCGACCTATACCGGCCTCGACGTTTGCACCCCCGAGAACGCCGACACCTGTATCGGCGGCTGACGGCGACGAGAGAAGGCTGTGGGGGGGCAGCGCCTCCCCCCGCCCCGCCGTTGCTTGGCGCCGGCGGTCGGCGGGGGCGGGAAGGCACCCGCGGGGCACGGGGGCGGGGTAGAGGCGGGCCGGGGGGGGG
>Ga0081528_100035_pt1 | contig 121804 bp, 117 predicted proteins | sample HotLakmasection4_FD_71011 | JGI IMG/M metagenome (GOLD analysis project Ga0081528, IMG submission 71011) | Hypersaline microbial mat communities from Hot Lake, Washington, USA - Section #4 (SPADES assembly) (version 2) | ecosystem: Environmental > Aquatic > Non-marine Saline and Alkaline >...
GCCCAGCGCCGGCCGAGCGCGCAAGATGCCCAATGCTCGGGAAGATCGGCCCTCGGGAAGATCGGCGCTCGGAAAGATCGGCGCCCAGGGGGCAGCGGGCGAAGCACGTGTGACGGCCGGCTGAGGAAGCGCATCCAGCGCCTTTGCAAGGTGCTACCAAAGAGCTGGCCGAGATCGACCGGGAGATCGACGAGGTGGTCCGTGGCTCGGCCGCGTGGCGTCACAACGAGGAGTTGATGGCCTCCGGCATCGGCGTCGGACCCGCAATCGCCCCAACCCTGATGGCCGAACTGCCCGAGTTCGGCACGGTCGATCGCCGCCGCATCGCAGCGCTCGTCGGCTACGCGCCGTTCCTCCGCAAATCCTGCAAATGGCGCCAATCCGGCAAATGGCGCCAATCCGGCAGAAGGCAGAGCCTGCAGCGGCGGCGGCCGGCCCATCCCCCGCTCTGTCCTCTTCATGGTTAGGATGGTCGTGGTCCGACACGACCCGATCCTCGAGGCCTGCTGCGAGCGCCCGGTCGCCGCCGGCAACCCGCAGGTGGTCGCCCTCGTCGCCGCCGCCCGCAAGCTCCTCGACGCCATCATCCGGGGCCAAGAGGCGTGGCGATACGCTCGATAGCCGAGGCAGTCGCTCGCCACTTCCCTCCGTCACGTTGCGTTGCCGGTATTCGAGGCGGGCAGGTTCTCGATGTCGAGGGGCGGGAGGTTGTCCGATGGCGTGATGGCGAAGATGCGGCAGTAGAAGGTGTATTCGGCCAAGAGCACGGTTTGCTGGGTTTCGGCGGCGCGAAAGCCGTGGCCTTCGTTGGCGAAGGCGAGATAGGCGACGGGCAGGCCCTTGGCGCGCAAGGCGTCGCGCATCGCCTCGCTCTGCGCCGGCGGGACGATCTTGTCCTCCTGGCCTTGGAAGAGGATGAGCGGGCAGGCGAGTTGGTCGGTGTGGTGGATCGGGGAGCGGGCGCGGTAGCGATCGGCGGCCTCGGGCCAGGGGCCGATCAGCCGGTCGAGATAGCGGCTCTCGAACTTGTGGGTGGTGCGCATCAAGGCCTCGAGGTCGCCGATGCCGTAGGCCGAGGCGCCGGCCCCGAAGGTGTCGTGGAAGGTCAGGGCGGCAAGCGTGGTGAAGCCGCCGGCACTGCCGCCGCTGATCCCCAGGCGTTCGGGGTCGGCCAAGCCTTCGGCCACGAGGTGTTCGGCCGCAGCGATGCAGTCCTCGACATCGGCGATGCCCCAGCGCCCGTGCAGTGCCTCGCGGTAGGCGCGGCCGTAGCCGGTGCTGCCGGCATAGTCGACATCGACGACGGCAAAGCCGCGGCTGGTCCAGAACTGGTAGCCGAGGCGCAGCGCGGGCGAGGCGGCACCGGTGGGGCCGCCGTGGCTGCGCACGATCAGCGGCGGCAGTCGGTCGGTGGGTGGGGTGACCTCGGGATTGGTCGGCGGGTAGTAGAAGCCGTGCGCGGTGCGCCCGCCGCGGCTGGCGAAGCTGATCGGTGCGGGCCGGGCGATCCAGGCCGGATCGAGCTCGAGCGGGCCTGCCACCCGCAGCACCCGGTGGCGGCCTCGATCGAGGTCGACGGCGATCACGGCGGCCGGCCGGTCGACCGCTGCCGCCCGGCAATAGGCGGTCCGACCGACAACGGTGAGTTCGCCGAAGGCAGCGTAGGGCAGATCCAGCGACTCGAGGGCGGCGCGCTCGAGATCGAGGACGGCGAGGCGCTCGTAGCCCCGGTCGATGATCGTGACGAGCGCTTGCCCGGCATCGATCGGGGCCCACCAGCGGCTGCCGACCTGCCACAACGGGCCGCCCATGTCGTGGTCCGTGGCATAGAGCGGCCGGTCGCTGCCCTCGCCCGAGAGGTTCCAGAAGCCGGTCTTGTCGGAGAGCCAGAGCAGCCGGCCATCGGCAAGGAACTCGGGCTGCAGGACGGCCTCGCCACCCGCGCTGCCGGCGATGCAGCGGGGTTCTTCGAGACTGCCGTCGGCAGCGATCTCGGCCTGCATCAGCCGGGTCGCATCCCAGGGCATGTCCGGGTGGTCCCAGACCAGCCAGGCGAGCCGGCCGCCGTCCGGGGCGAGCCGCGGATAGGCGAAAAAATCGTGGCCGGTGGCGAGGATCACCGGATCACCGCCGGCGAGCGGAACGGCGACCAGGCGGGCCTCGGGCTCGCCGGTCCGGCACAGCACCTCCTCGACGGCGATCACCCGGCCGCGGGCCCGATCGATCGAGGGCTCGGCGAAGCGCCGGCGACCGTTCGCCGGCGGGCTCAGTGGCCGGGTGCTGCCGTCCGGATCGCGCCGCCAGAGGCGCTGATCCTGGTCGTCGACATAAACGATCAGGCCGTCGTCTGCGGCGAGGCAGGCACCGCCGTATTCGTGCAGCCGGGTGCGTACGTTGATCGGCGACGGGGTGAGTTCAGCGCTGGTTTCCGGCCGGAACGGATCGAGGGCGAGCAGGGTGACCCGGCCGCCTTCGTCCGGCCGCCCCTCCAGGAGAAGCAGCCGATCGCCGTCGGCCAGCAGCTGGCCGAGCTTGTTCTGCTGACGGGTGACCGTCGCCGCATCGATCGGCGACGGCCAGCCGCCGTAATCTCGAGTAGGGCGCCGGGACGGATCGGGCTCGAGCAACGGACACCTCGATCTTCGGGAACGTCGGGACGGATCGGTCGTCGTTGTCACCATCGCGCCACGGATCTCTCGGCCGGTCCAGTCTTCTCCGGCACCGCTCAGAAGGTGGCGCCTCGCACCTTGCGCCAACCGAGGCCTTTCGGGACCGAGCGACCGGCAGCCGCGGTCGCCCGCCGCTGGCGCCAACGGTCGATCGGCTGCTCCACCAGGAAGAACAGGAGAAGGGCGGCGCCGAGCGAGAGAGCGGTCGTCCAGAGCCAGAGGCCGACCGGTGTCGCCAGCGGGGCCAGCACCATGAGGATCGGGTAATGCGCGAGATAGACGCCGAACGAGAGCTCGCCGACCATCCGATCGGTCTGCCGATAGCGGGTCAGGACGAAGAGCAGCGGGACCACCACCGCCATGACGGGGGCCATGAACAGCGGCGCACGCGGCATCACCCAGTAGATCGCCAGGAGCAGGCAGAGGCCGGCGCCGACGACGCTCCAGGCGAGACCGTGCCGGGCGTCGAGCCAGCCGCGCACCGGTTCCTGCTCGACCAGGCGATAGAGGTGATAGGCGCAGGCGCCGAGGAAGTAGAAATAGGCGGCCGAACCGACGAAGTGATAGCCCCAGATCAGGTTCGACGCACCGGTCGCGAAGATCCCGACATGCCAGAGCCCGCCTGCCACGACGAAGCCCAGCGCGACCCGCCAGCCGCGCCGCAACACGAAGGGGGAGATCGCGTAGTAGAAGGCCTCGATCGCTACCGTGAACAGCGGATGGTTGAGCGACAGGCTGGAGCCGTTGTGGCCCTCGGTGCCGAACGGTGCCAAGCTCATCCCGCTCGCATCGAAGCGCAGGAACCAGAGCAGATCCTGCCCGACGACGAAGACGTTGGTGAACACGAGAAAGGCCAGCGCCGCCGGGTCGAGCGAGCCGAGCAACGCCCAGAACTCGCCGAGGCTCGCCGTCAGGCCGAACAGCCGGACCTCGTCGATCATCAAGAAGCTGAGGATGACGAAGAGATTGACGATGACGGCGGCGGGCCACAGCCGCATGAAGCGATTGGAGTAGAACAGCCAGTTGGTGTCCGCCGTCTTGTACTTCTCGTTGAGCACCAGCGCCATGTAGAAGCCGGAGATGAGGTAGAACATCTGCACGGCGGTGCGCCCGTCCGGCACCGGCAGGAACGTCTCCAGCGGCGGCAGGCCCTGCGCATAGACGGAGTAGGCCTGCGCATGGAAGAACACCACGAACAGCGCCAGGCTCAAACGCAGGCTACCCATCAGTGGTCTCCTCGACGAGCGCTGTGGCACGCCCGCCCGGTCGGACGTCGGTTGCCGAGAGAATCGAGGCCGAACCGCCGAAAAACCGTCATCAGCACCTCTCGTCGCCGGGTCGAACGATCCCCGAGACCGTTCTTGGCCCTGGACGTTCTACTCTCATTCCCCTAATGTTCCCTTAACGTTCGACAGGAAAAATCGAGGCAGCAAGGCAGGAGAGGGGTGATGCAGATCAGTCGCGCGGCCAAGGGGCGTGGGGCGACGCGAAACGGGGCCGGTCGCTTCGAGCGGCAGCAGCACGCGGCGGTCGACGACGGCTGGGGCAGCCTCGAGGCGCTGCTGGAGGCGGCGAGCCCGCCGCGAACGGAGCTCTTCGCCGATGCCAGCCGAACGATCATCGCGCGGAACACCTCGCCGGACATCCCGTTCGACCGCTCGATCAATCCCTATCGCGGCTGCGAGCACGGGTGCATTTATTGCTACGCTAGGCCGTCTCATAACTGCCTGGGGTTGTCCTCTGGCCTCGATTTCGAAACACGGCTTTTTATCAAACACGATGCCGCCGAATTACTCAAGTATGCCTTGGCGCGAACGGGCTACATCCCTGCACCACTGGCGCTCGGCAGCAACACTGATCCCTACCAGCCGATCGAGCGCCGCCTGCAGGTCACGCGCCGGATCCTCGAGGTTCTGGCCGAGTCCCGTCACCCGGTCAGCATCGTCACCAAGTCGGCTGCGGTGCTGCGCGATCTCGACCTACTCGTGCCGATGGCCCGCCAGGGCCTCGCCTCGGTGGCGCTGTCGATCACCACGCTCGATCCCGAGCTCGCGCGCAAACTCGAGCCGCGGGCCGCTGCCCCGCACCGCCGGCTGGCTGCGATCCGCGAGCTCTCGACGGCCGGCGTGCCGACGGCACTGAGCCTGGCCCCGGTGATCCCCGGTCTCACCGACCACGAGATCGAGCGCATCCTGGAGGCCGCCGCCGGGGCCGGGGCCACGGCCGCGAGCTGGATCCTCTTGCGCCTGCCCCACGACGTGAAGGAACTGTTCGAGGATTGGCTCGACAACCACTATCCGCTGCGCAAGGCCAAGGTCCTCTCGGCCGTCCGCCAATGCCGCGACGGTGCCTTGAACGACCCCGACTTCGGCAGCCGGATGCGGGGCAGGGGACCGGTGGCCGAACTGATCCGCCGCCGCTTCGCGCGGGCGGCCGAACGGCTCGGTCTCGCCGAGCGCCGGCTGAACCTGCGCAGCGATCTCTTCCGCGCGCCGGGGCGCACCCTGCCCGACAACGCCGCCCAGCTCGGCCTGTTCGACCAGTTGCCCGGCTGAGCCTCCGTCCTGTTCAAAGGCGAAGCGGCCGCCTATCCAGGGGTGGCTCAGCGGTCGAGGTTCGAGAAAGCATGGCGCGCCCGGTCACATCCTACGTCTGTCAGGCCTGCGGGGCGGTGCAGCCCAAATGGGCCGGGCGCTGCGATGCCTGCGGCGCCTGGAACAGCTTCGTCGAGGAGACGGCCGAGCCGCTGGCCAAGGGCACACCGGCTCGGCGCCGGCGCGGCCGTGGTCTGGAGCTCGTCGGTCTCGAAGGCGAGGGGCGACCGTTCCCCCGGCTGGTCACCGGCATCGACGAGCTGGACCGAGCACTCGGCGGCGGCCTCGTCGCGGGCTCGGCGGTGCTGCTCGGCGGCGATCCCGGAATCGGCAAATCGACGCTGACCCTGCAGGCCGCTGCCGCCCTGGCCGACGCCGGCAAGCGGGTCGTCTATCTTTCGGGCGAGGAATCGGTCGAGCAGATCCGGCTGCGCGCCGGCCGCACCGGGCTCGGCAAGGCCGCGGTCGAGCTGGCGGTCGGCACCTCGGTCGAGGCCATTCTCGACACCCTCGACGGCCCGGCCCCGCCCGATGTCCTGGTCATCGACTCGATCCAGACCGTCTATCTCGAAGCCCTCGATCCCGCTCCCGGTACCGTCACCCAGCTCCGTGCGGCGGCGCAGGCGCTGATTCGCTTCGCCAAGCAGCGCGGCACGGCCCTCCTCTTGATCGGCCACGTCACCAAAGAGGGACAGATCGCGGGGCCCCGCGTGCTCGAGCACATGGTCGACACCGTGCTCTACTTCGAAGGCGAGCGCGGCCACCAGTTCCGCCTGCTGCGCGCGGTCAAGAACCGCTTCGGCCCGGCCAACGAGATCGGTGTGTTCGAGATGCGCGAGGCCGGGCTCGAGCCCGTGGCCAACCCGTCGGCCCTGTTCCTCGGCGATCGCGAGGCCGGGATCAGCGGGGCTGCGGTGTTCGCCGGGATGGAGGGCACCCGGCCGGTGCTCGTCGAGATCCAGGCGCTGGTCGCCCAGAGCTCGCTCGCCACGCCCAGACGCGCCGTCGTCGGCTGGGACGCCGGTCGGCTCGCCATGCTGCTGGCGGTGCTCGATACCCGCTGTGGCCTTGTGATGGGGGCGCGCGACGTCTATCTGAATGTCGCCGGTGGCCTGAAGATCGGCGAGCCTGCGGCCGATCTGGCAGTGGCGGCAGCTCTCGTTTCGTCACTGGCCGACCAGCCCGTGCCGGAGGGTGCGGTGTTTTTCGGCGAGATCGGCCTTTCGGGCGAAATCCGGGCGGTGGCAATGCGCGAAGCACGGCTGAAGGAGGCGGCGAAGCTGGGCTTCTCGGTCGCTGTCGTGCCGCGGCAGGGCGGCGATCGCGAACTGCTGTCGAGCAGCACCGACGCGGCCGGCCTCGAGCTCCGGCCGCTCGGCAAGCTCGATCAGCTCCTCGACCTTTTCGATCTCTCACCTCACGATGGGCCGCGATGAACGATCTTCCCGTCACGCTCTTCGATCTGATCGTCGGCGGCATTGTCCTCCTTTCCACCCTTCTCGCCTTGAGCCGCGGCGCGGTGCGCGAGGCCCTGGGGCTGGCCACCTGGATCGGTGCGATCGTCGCTGCGGTGTATGCTTTCGAGCCGGTCCGGCCGATGCTGCTCGAGGCCATCGGCAACGAGCTCTTGACCGATGCCGCGACACTCGTTGTCGTCTTTTTCGTCCCGTTCTTCGCGCTGCGCATCCTCTCCGGGATGATCGCCCGCGCCGTCTCGGCGAGTGCGCTGGGGCCGATCGACAAGTTCCTCGGGGTCGGCTTCGGCTTCGGGCGCGGTGCGCTGATCGTCTGCGCCGGCTATCTCGTGGGCTCGGTGATCGTCGCCCGCGAGCAGCACCCGGACTGGATCAAGACCGCGATGCTGCAGCCGCAGGTCGAGCAGGGGGCGGACTGGCTGGCGACCATGCTGCCGCCCGGCATCCTCGATGCCTCGAAGGAGGCGGCCTCGGAGGCCGCGGCCGATGCCGCCGAACGGGCCCGAAGGCTGCGCGAATCGGGTGGCGAGATCGCCGACGGGGTCGGCTACGCCGATCAGGCGCGCGAGCGGATGAACGAGCTGATCCGGGGGCGCTTCGAATGACGACGGCCCGCACGGCGTTGCCCTTCGACGACGATCATCTCCATGAGGAATGCGGGGTCGTCGCCGTCTACGGCCACCCGGACGCGGCGGCGCATGCCATTTTGGGCCTGCACGCCCTGCAGCACCGCGGCCAGGAAGCGGCCGGCATCGTCAGCTTCGACGGGGCGCATTTCAACACCTACCGGGCGATGGGCCTGGTCGGTGACACCTTCAGCAACCCCCGCGTCGTCGACGGCCTGCCGGGCCATGCCGCGATCGGCCACAACCGCTATTCGACCACCGGTGCTTCGACCCTGCTCCGCAACGTCCAGCCCTTCTTCGCCGACTTCGCCTTCGGCGGCCTCGCCCTGGCGCACAACGGCAACCTCACCAACGCCATGGGCCTGCGCCGCCGCCTGGTCGAGGCCGGCTGTCTCTTCCAGTCGACCAGCGACACCGAGGTGGTGGTCCACCTGATCGCCCGCTCGACCGAGCGCAGCATCGTCGAACGCCTGGTCGATGCGCTCTACCAGGTCGAGGGCGCCTATTCCCTCGTCGCCCTGCACGACGACGGCATCATCGGTGCCCGCGATCCTCTGGGGGTGCGCCCGCTGGTCCTCGGCCGGCTCGGCGACACGCTGATTTTGGCGTCCGAGACCTGTGCCCTGGATATCATCGGCGCCGATCTGGTGCGCGACGTCGAGCCCGGCGAGGTGGTGCTGATCGACGCGCACGGCCTGCGTTCGATCTTCCCGTTCAAGCGCCGGGAACGCCGCTTCTGCATCTTCGAGTACGTCTATTTCTCGCGCCCGGACAGCACCCTCGACGGCAAGGGGGTCTACGAGGTGCGCAAGCGCATCGGCGAGGAACTGGCGCGGGAAAGCCCGGCGCCGGCCGATGTCGTCGTCCCGGTTCCGGACAGCGGGGTGCCGGCCGCCATCGGCTACGCGCAGGCTGCCGGCCTGCCGTTCGAGCTCGGCATCATCCGCAACCACTATGTCGGCCGGACCTTCATCGAGCCCAGCGACAACATCCGCCACCTCGGCGTCCGCCTGAAGCACAACGCCAACCGCGGCACGCTCGCCGGCAAGTCGGTGGTCCTCGTCGACGACAGCATCGTCCGCGGCACCACCTCGACCAAGATCGTCGACATGGTCAAGGCCGCCGGGGCCACCGAGGTCCACATGCGCATCGCCAGCCCGCCCACGACCCACAGCTGCTTCTACGGCGTCGACACGCCGGAGCGCAGCAAGCTCTTGGCCGCGCAGCACAGCCTGGGCGAGATGGCACGGCTGATCGGCGTCGACAGCCTGGCCTTCCTCTCGATGGACGGCCTCTACCGGGCGGTCGGCGAGGCGCAACGCAACGCGGAGCGGCCGCAATATTGCGACGCCTGCTTCTCCGGCGACTACCCCACCCGCTTGGCCGACCTCGACGGCAACCAGGCCCGGCAACTGACGCTCTTGCAATATGAACGCTGACCCCTGGCGGCTCGACGGCCGCATCGTCCTGGTCACCGGTGCCGGCGACGGCCTCGGCCGGGCCACCGCCATCGCCCTGGCGCAGGCCGGGGCCACGGTGATCGCGACGAGCAGGCGCCGCCGCCGGCTCGAAACCCTCGACGACGCCATCCGGGCCGAGGGCAAGACCGCCACCCTGCTGCCGCTCGATCTCGCCGAGCCGGAGAAGATCCTGCCGATCGGCCCGTCGATCTACCAGCGCTTCGGCCGCCTCGATGCGGTCGTCCACTGTGCCGCCGTCATGGGCCAGCTGATGCCGACCGCCCAGCTCGAGCCCGAGATCCTGCGCCAGTCGATCACCGTCAATGCGCTGGCGACGCAAGCACTGATCGCCACCCTCGACCCGCTGCTCCAGGCCGCCCCCGACGCCCGCGCCTTCTTTCTCACCGATCGGACGGCGCAGCGCGGCAAGCCGTACTTCGCCGCCTACACCGCCAGCAAGCTGGCGATGGAGGCCGTGGTCCTGGCCTATGCCGCCGAGACCCGGCAGAGCAACCTCGAGGTTCGCCTCGTCGCCCCGCCGCCGCTGGCCACCAAGCTGCGCAAGGCTGCCTACCCCGGCGAGGCCGCAGATAAGCAACTGGCCACCGATCTCGCCGCCGGGCGGCTCCTGGCGCTGCTCTCGGCGCCGGTGCTTCCCGACGACGAGGTCATCGACCTTTGAGCGCCACCCCGCTCTTTGCCACCCCCCTCTGGGCCGCCCTTCTGACCTTTCTCTACCTCTGGCTCGCGGCCCGGGTCATCCGCGCCCGCTACCGGACCAAGACGGCGCTCGGCAGCGGCGGCGATCCCGGCCTCGAACGGGCCATCCGGGCGCACGCCAACTTCGCCGAATACGTGCCCCTGGCGCTGATCCTGATCGCCTGCATCGAACTCCAGGGCGGCTGGTTCTGGCTCGTGCACCTCCTCGGCGCCACGCTGCTCGCCGGCCGCACGCTCCACGCCATCGGGATCAGCCGCGAACATGAAATCCTCGCCTGGCGCCGCAACGGCATGATCCTCACCTTCACCACCCTGGCGAGTGCGGCCGTGGCCAATCTGCTGTTGCTGGCACGCTGACCGGCTGGCGAGCAAGTCGCGACGGCTGCGACGGCCGAGGGAATCCACCTCGGACGGTCGCACGCGCCGTCCGGGTCGTAGCCGTCCGGCAGCCCCGGCCAACCCCCTTAGGCAAGTCCGCTGTGCCCCGAAACGCCGAAGGTTTCGGCATGGGGTTTTGTCGCGCTCGAGCCATTGGTACCTGGTGGGGTGGCGCCGGCGGACATGAACGACCGTTTTCGACCAATATGTTTTGGCAGGGGGTTATTGGCCACCATCCGCAGAAAGGCGTACGGTTGTAACTGTAACGAAACAACGAACCTTAGCGAGCGCGATGTTCAGCGCTCCCACAAAGGCAGAGCAAATCTCTTTTCAATACTCGCCAGATAACTCATCGGCTCTCCCCGAACCGCGTCACGCGAGGATTGATGAGAGCCTATTAAAACGCCCGTAGCGACCAATCCGAAGGTGGCAGCAAGGGCGAGACTTCCGCTTGTGCCAAATAACTCAGCGACAGCGGCGGCAGAACTTGGAACAGACGGAATAGCTATACAACCACCCCCCACCCACTGAAGGTGATTTCTCGTAAGGCTGCTTCTCAGTGTGTCCAACTTTGGTTTAATCTTTCTGTTGAAGAGCGTGACTAAGTCGGCTCGACTGCATCCAACCTTTAAGCAAGACCGCATACTTGCCAGCTCTTGCCGAAATTTATTGAACAGCGCCTGATTATTTTTCTTGAAGGCTACGATTTTTCGAATATCGATCGTTGGATCAATAATAATGTTCTCCATGACGATTTCGAGCAATCTCGCTTCAAAATTTTCGTCGTCTGAATGCCTATTGCCTAGAAGGCCTGGATTAGGCACTCGAAGAAATGGGTAGTTCGTCACAGGATCGGCGATGCTTGACTGTGAAATTTCATTGGCAAGTATTGCCATGTATGCAAGAGCCATTTTGGGATCGGTGATTTCCCATCCGGAGGTGTTTCGGTAGGTGAAATTTCTGCCAACGTCTGGAATGTTCTCCTTTAGGTGGCTACGAAATTTTTTTACTAGGCCTAGGGTCATTTTATCAGGATGCATAAAGTGATAGTCGTCATAATCCTTTGCAATACGCACGTGAGCGCTTGAAAACTGGAAACTGCGCTCGATAGCGTCCCAGTGATTCAGCATTATCTGGGATGCGGCTTCTACCTCAGTTGGATACGCCTTAAGGTTTTCAGCGACCAGAAGGCCCTCACCATGGAGAACTTCAAGCTCTGGCAAGCGATACGGCTTTCTCACCGCGTCTGGGACGATGGTTCGCACTTCATCCCAGAACAGAATGTAGGACCTGATCCAACCTGGTTCCCGGACTTCGATGTGTGGAAAGTACAAACAAGCGTCTCTGGGCATTTTGCACCTTCAGGCCCTACAGTGTAGTAGCACAGCGACAAGCATAGCGGCGCATGTTTGCTGAGCAATGCCAACTGAGCGGTGGGTGCGCTCAGGCGATGCGTGGTACCGGCGTCGAATTGCCCGATGAGCTGGCGTCATTGGACAAAACATATACGATTTCGTCACCGGCGGAAATGACCGTTTTTGGCCAGCCGTTCCGGCCGGGTGAGGCTTGGCAATTCGGCTGTGGCGGTCGGTCGCCCAGACTGTGGTTGTCGGCCCTTTCGACCGAGCAGCCTTGCTGGGCGGGGGGCAACGACTCGGGTCGGCAGGCGGCGGCGGTCCGAGCGGGCGACGGGGCACCCGGCGCCATCCGCTACGCTCACGAGCCGGCGGGTGGGGGGCGGGTGGCGAAGGCGATGGCGACCGCCGCCGGGGGTACCGCGAGGGCGAGGAAGGCCGGCTTTGCGCCGATCGCGTCGACGAGGCCGCCTGCCAGGGCCGGGCCGAGGGCGCTGCCGATGGCGGCGGCGACGAGGGCGGCGGTGAAGCCGAGCGAGCCGCGGCCGGCGAACAGCCGCAGGCTCCAGAACGAGAGGACGGCACTCACCGTCATCACGGCTGCACCGTGCAGGCCGGCCGAGGCGAGGATGCCCGGCCAGGAGTCGGGTGTCAGGGCGACGAGGGCGAGCGAGGCGGCGAACCCGGCGAAGATCGCCGCGAGCAGGGCGGCGAGGCCGAAGCGCGTCTCCAGCCGGCCGGTCGCCAGGCCCAGCAAGCCGCAGATGCCGTAACCGAGGAAGATCACCGCCGGTGCTGCGGTGTTCGGCAGCCCGGCGAGGCCGCCCGCGGCGGCGACCCGATCGGCGGCGAACGACAGGTAGACGGCATTGCTCGCGCCGAAGACGAGGGCGGTGGCGTAGAGCGGCAGCGTCTCGCGGCGCCAGAACACGGCGGCGGTGGTGCTGTCGGGCGGCCTGGCGCGGCCACCGGGTACGCCGACGGCCACGGCGAGTGTCGCGACGAGGGCGGCCAGCGCGAAGATGCTCCAGGCGGTGCGCCAGTCGAGGGCGCCGGCGCTCACCAGAAGTGCGAGTGCCCCCGCCGCCGCCACACCCAGCGTGGTGCCCGTCGAGACGGCGGACAGCGCACCCGGGCGGGCGCGCACCGGCACGACACGTTCCGCAGCGTCGTTGAAGGGCACCCAGCAAAGCCCGGCGCTCACCCCGGCAAGCGCGATGCCGACCGCGAGAGCCGCACTGTCCGAAGCCGTGGCCACCACGACGAAGCCCGCCATCGCCGCAAGGGCACCCGCCATGACGGGCAGACGCTGGCCGACCCGGGCATCGAGCCACGCCGCGAAGGGCAGGCCGACGAGAAAGGCGAGAAAGCCGCCGCTCGCGACGAGGCCGGCCTGCGTCGTCGACAGTGCGAACTCGGCGCGGAAATCGGGCAGGAACAGGCCGAAGCCCATCCGCGCCGGGCCGAAGGCGATCGCCGTGGCGACGAAGCCCGCCGCGGCGAGACGCCCCGTTAGCGTCGCGACGGCCCCGATCGTGCGATCATCCGGCAAAAAGCCACCCACTATTCGCGTCGGCTACACCTTCCCGAGATGGGCCCGGCACCAGCCTCGACCAAGCCGGGTGGGCTGGCAGCATTGTGCCGGACAACCGCTTCGGCTCGAGATCAACCGGCGCGATCAGGGAGCAGCCGTGGCTCGCCGGCGCCTTCGTGCTCCAGCGACTGCGGCGGGAACCGCGGGAAGTCCGGCCGGAACGGCCGGTCGAGGGCGGCGAGCAGTGGCGGGTCGCGGTCGTAGACATCGTCGCGGAAACGAACGGCACCGTCCGCGCCGATATCGGCCGTGCGATAGAGCAGACGCACCGGCATCGGTCGGTCGAGATCGACCCGCACGGTCTCGTCCCTGGCGATCACCGCCTCGATCCGGGCGCGGTCCCAGCCCGGGTTCGAGGCGAGCAGCAACTCGGCGAGGCCGAGCGAGTCCTCGACCCGGATGCAGCCGCTGGAGAAGGTGCGGGCCGGCTGGCCGAACAGGCCGCGGCTCGGCGTGTCGTGCAGATAGACCGCGAACTGGTTGGGGAACATGAACTTCATCCGGCCGAGCGCATTGAGTGGCCCCGGCCGTTGGACCAGGGTCCAGGGAAAGCTGCCGCCCTCGAGCGCCGCCAGGGTGGCGACCTCGAGCGGCACCCGTGTCCCGTCGCGGTCGACGACGTAGAAGCCCTGCTCCGCCAGATATTCGGGGTTGCGCCGGATCCGCGGGATGATGTCCTTGGTCAGGATGCTGCGCGGCACGGTCCAGGTCGGGTTGAACTCGATATAGGTGATGGTATCGGCGAACACCGGGGTCTGGCGGAAGGGCTGGCCGACGATCGCCCGGCTGCGCCAAGTCACCGCACCGTGCTCCAGCCGTTCGACCGAAAAGCCGGCGATGTCGACGTCGATCACGTCCGCGGGATCGAGCCGCAGCACCCAGCGCGCCCGCTCGAGATTGACGCGCAGCTGGGCGATCCGCTGGTCGACCGGCACGTTCAGTGCGGCCCTGGTCGCCGGCCCCACGCGGCCGTCGACGGCGAGCCCGTGGCGGGCCTGAAAGCGCCGAACGGCTTCCTCGAGGGGCCGGTCGACAGCCTCGGCGGCAGCGACGGGGAAGTCTTGAAGATCGCCCATCGCCATCAGCCGCTGGCGCAGGATCGGCACGCGCGGGTCGGTCGCACCGAGCTCCAGGGTCGGGCCCGCCGGCAGCATCTGCCAGCCGCCGGCAGCGGCGACTTCCCGGTAGCGGGCGAGCGCCCGGCGCAGCCCCTGATACGTCGGATGATCGAGCCGGGCGCGCGCGACCACACCGCTGATGTCGCCCGAGTCGAGGGCGTCGCTCACCGTCCGGATCACCTCACCGGCCAAGGCCGGCCGGTCGAAGTTCCAGTTCGGGTCGAGGTAGCGCGGATCGACCTTGCCGAAATAGAGCTGATAGAGCAGCCGGGCGAGCGCATCGGTGAGCACGATCTCGCGCTCGGGGCTGCTCGGCTCCAGCAGCAGCCGGGCCACCGCCGAGTGGTGGAAATCGGCGGCATCGAGGCCGTCGTCGGGGCTCGCCGCGATCACCGCCGAGAGCTCGGCGACGAGCCCGTCGTCGGTCCAGGCCGGCCGGTAGCCGCGCGTCGCATAGAAGCGCTCGATCAGGTCGAGTGCCGCGATCGGCTCGCCGGCGACCGACGGCGATGCGTCACTGCCGAGTGCGGCGAGCCGCTGCTCGAGTGCCGCGGGATCGGCGGCGAGCGCCCGGGGCAGGGTGACGAGGCAGACGAGAACGACAAGCAGTGCGCGCATCGCGGTCCACAAGCAGCGGTGATGCCGGTCAGCAGCAGATAACGCTGGCCACCGGCTCGGGTTCCATCGAGGATAGCGTCGATCGCCGTTATTGCCACCGCAACGCGTCGGAGTGCTCGTGCCCCATCGCCTTCTCGTGATCGGCAACCACAACTACTCGTCCTGGTCGCTCCGCCCGTGGCTGGTGCTGCGGGCCCTGGGCGAGCCCTTCGAGACGTTGCGCATCGCGCTCGACCAGCCGGAAACCAAAGCGCTGATCGCCCGCTATTCGCCGGCCGGGCGGGTGCCGGTGCTGATCGAGGACGGCATCTTGATCTGGGAGTCCTCGGCGATCATCGAGCATCTGGCCGAGAGTCATCCGGAATTGTGGCCCGCCGAGCCTGCCGCCCGCGCCATGGCGCGCTCGATCAGTGCGGAGATGCACAGCAGCTTTGCCGCCCTGCGTCACGACTTGCCGATGAACGTCCGCGCCACCGGCCGCCACGTGTCACCGAGCCCGGCCGCCGAAGCCGACATCGCGCGGGTCGTCGCGATCTGGCAGACCGCCCGCGATCGGTTCGGCGGCAGCGGGCGCTGGCTGTTCGGCCGCTGGAGTGCGGCCGACGCGATGTACACGCCGGTGGCCTCGCGCTTTCGCACCTACGGGATCGATCTGCCGACTACCGCAGCAGCCTACCGCGAGGCCGCCCTCGAGGCCCCCGCCATGCAGGAATGGACGGCGCTTGCCCGGGCCGAGAGCGAGATCATCGAGCACGAGGAGGTGGGCGAGCGGGGGGAGGTCGGCCGCTAGCGTTTCGGTGGCCGCAGCAGGCGCCCGGCGAGCACCCCGGCGGCCAGCGCCAACAGCATCGTTTCGCTAGGCCGCTCGCGGGTCGCCCGCAGCGCCTCGTCGACCAAGGGGGCCAGCGCCTCGGTGGCTGCGGCACCGGGATCGTTGGCCAAGGCCTGCAGCAAGCCGTCGTCGGGCAACGACTCGTGCCGCGACGGGCGATGGGCGACGAGCACGGCAATGCCGGCGAGGACGACCGCGACGGCGGCGACGACCAGTGCAGCACCCCAGGCCGGCATGACCTGCAGCAGGGCGGCGAAGATGGCGACCTGGACGAAGATGACGGCCAGCAGCGCCATCACGCCGGCAACGAGCCAAGCCGCCGAGGTCACCACGGACGCCCGTGCCCGCCGCTCCAGATAATCCCGGTCGGACGGCGTGGTCAGCAGGCGCGCGAGGCGTGCCGCCGCCGTCAGCATCACGCCCTGGCCCGTGGCGACGGGTCGGCCGGCATCGACCGGCCCTCAGCGACGGTCGATGAGACGGGAGATGATCAGCCCGAGGCCGAACGCGGCCAGCAACGTCACCAGGGGCTTGTCCTGGATCTGTGCCTCGAGCGCGTCGTACTGGCTCTGCCCTTTGCGCTGCAGCCGCCGGGCGATCTCGTCGGCTTCCTTGCGCAGCGCCTCGAGCCTGGCCGCGGTCTCGTGCTGCACGGCATCGACACTGTCGCGGCCGAGCCCGAGCAGCGTGTCGTTGAGCCGCTTCAGATCGGCCTTGAGCTGCTCGATATCGGCCTCCAGCCGGCCGGTATCCTGCTTCTTGTCGGTTTCGTCGTCACGTGCCGCCATCGGCTTACTCCCTTGGTCGTGACGCCCCGCGTCCAACGAGGCTTCGTTCGGCCGAGCCATGGCTGGGAACCGCTGCTGCGGACAACCCGGCCCCGCCGGCGCTACGGCCGGCTCTGATCAGTGGGCCAAGAGGGCCGGCACCGGCATGTGATCGACCATGCTCTGGGTGGCGCCGCCGAGCACGAGCTCGCGCAGGCGCGAGTGGCCGTAGCCGCCCATGACCACGAGATCGGCGCCCGTGTCGGTGGCCTGGCCGATGATCACGTCGCCGGCCCCGAGGCCGCCGCTGGCTGCCGTCACCACCTCGGCGTCGAGCCCGTGCCGGGCGAGGTGGGTGGCGAGATCCGCGCCGGGTTGATCGCCGACCTTGCCCTTGAGCGAACCCGGATCGACGACCAGGATAGTCACTTTCTCGGTCCCCGCCAAGAGCGGCAGCGCATCGTTGACCGCCCGGGCCGCCTCGCGCGAGCCGTCCCAGGCGACCAAGGCCCGCTTGGGCGGCAGGTTGCGCGCGCCGATATAGGGGATCAGCAGCGCCGGCCGGCCGGTCTGCATGAAGGCGGCCTCCAGGATCAGCTCGCCGTCGACATCACCCTCGTCCGGATCGACTTGCCCGACGATCGCCAGATCGTAGTGCCGGGCCTGACGGGCGAAGGCAGCGGCGAAGTCGTCGAGCATCACCCACTCGTGCCGGACCTCGATGGTCACCCCGGCCTGGTCGCCCTCGGCGCGGACCCGTTCCAGCACCTGCAGCGCCTTGGCCTCGTTGTCCTTGCGCTGCTCGCTCAGCACCTCGGCCGGAATGTGCACGCCGAGGGCCGGCGGCACGTGCGGCTCGGCGACCAGCATCACCGCCGCCAGATGCGCCTCGAAACTCTGTGCCAGGGCGATCGCGGCGTCGACACGCTTCGCGCAGGCCGGCTTCTCGTCGATATGCACCAGCAAGTTCTTCAAGCTCATGGCCGCCTCTCCCGACTCGCTCCCTGCCACCACCGTCTCGCCAATGCCGCAGGCGCGACGGCGCTGCATTGATCTGCATCATTACGCCGTTTAGTATCGTTTGTCGAAAAAGCGTGGCGGCGGGTTCGGGCGCTCACGTTTTGTGACAAATCCATGACAAACAGAAGACCGCAAACCTGGTGTTTGCAGCTGGAGGATTCGTGCGTGCACCGACGTCGGATCGCGAGATCGAGCTCAAACTGCTGGTCGATCCGGCACAACTCGGGGGCATCGCCGATCGCCTGCGCGACAGCCCGACCGCGTTCTCGCGGCAGGCGGCGCGCTGGCTGGAGAGCCGCTATTTCGACACCCCCGACCGTCGCTTCGCGCGGCGCGGGGTGGCCCTGCGGGTCCGGCGGACCGCCGGCCTGGGTGCCGAGGCCGACGATGCGCCGAGCTTTCTGCAGACCATCAAGGCCGGTAGCGACAGCCACGGTGCCCACACCGAGCGCGGCGAGTGGGAGTGTGCCGTCGACGATTGGACGCCGCGGCTCGACCTCGTCACCGACAAGGAGGCGCTGGAAAAGCTCGGCCTCGTTCTGCAGGAGGAGCTCGAGCTCGTGGTCGCCAGCGAGATCGAGCGCAACGTCGTGCTGGTCGAGCAGCCGGTGCCGGGTGAGCCAGCCGCGATCATCGAGGTTGCCTTCGATTCCGGTCGGCTGATCGCCCGACCGACCGGTGAGGGCGCCGCCGACCGGGTGCTGCCGATCGCCGAGATCGAGCTCGAGCTCAAGGCCGGGCCGACCCGCGGGCTCTATTTGCTGCTCGGCCAGTTGCGCCAGTGGGGGCGGCTGGCGATCGGCACGGAGGACAAGGCCGAGCGCGGCTTCAGGCTCGCCGCCGGCACCTGGCCCTCGGCCACGAAGGCGAGCAAGGTGACGCTCGAGCCGGCGATGCGCACCGGCGAAGCCTTGGGGGCGATCCTCGACAACTGCCTCGGTCAGTGGCTGCGCAACGTTCGGGTCGCCGCGGACGGTCGCGATATCGAGGGTGTGCACCAGCTGCGGATCGCCATCCGGCGCAGCCGCTCCGCCCTCTCGATCTTCGCCGCGGCCCTCGACACGGCCGAGCGCAAGAGCTGGAACAAACGGCTCAAGAGCGTGATCACCGCAACCGGCCCGGCGCGCCAGCGCGACGTCTTTGCGACCCAGCTGCTGCCGACGATCGCCGCGAGCGCTCCGGCCGATGCCGCGCCGGCGCTGGGGGCGCTGGCCGCGGGGCTGGAAGCCGAGCAGAGCGCCGCCTACGAAGAGGTGCGCCGGTTTCTCGCCAGCGACGAGCATGCCGACCTGCTGCTCGATTGGGCGTCGTGGGTGGCGCTCGAAGGCTGGCAGGAGGGGGCGAGCGAGACGGCGCGCGATGTCCTGGCCCGGCCCGTGGTCGAGGTCGCCCGTGAGCTGCTGCACAAGCGGCACAAGCGGGTGAAGAAGCTCGGCAAGGATTTCGCCGCCCTCACCGACGCGGAGCGTCACCAGGTTCGCTTGGCACTCAAGAAGCTGCGCTACGGGGTCGAGTTCCTGGGCGGGCTGTTTCCGAAGAAGGCCGCCAAGCGCTACGCCAAGGCCGCTGCAGCCCTGCAGGACGAGCTCGGCCTGCTCAACGATCAGGCGGAAGCCACGGCACTGCTCGACGAGCTGGCCGCCCGCGCCCCGGCGAAGCCCGCGGCCGGACGGCTCCGCCTCGAGCGCGGCATCGGCTTCGTGCTCGGCTGGCAGGCCGAGGCACTGACCCACCGGCGCGACGCCGCGACCGCGGCCTGGCAGACGTTCATCGCGCAAGCACCGTTCTGGCACGCGACGGGCGACAGCGCGTGACCGTCTCGATCCTGGTGACCAACACCAAAGGCGGCTGCGGCAAGACGACCATCGCGACCAACCTCGCCGCGGCCTTCGCCAATGCCGGCTTCGCCACCGGTCTCGCCGATGTCGATCGGCAAAAGAGCAGCCTCGGCTGGCTCGCCAGTCGCCCGGCGACCGCGGCACCCGTCACCGGTCTCGATTGGCGCAAGGCGACCAGCAAGCTGCCGGCCGGGCTGCAGCGGCTGGTGATCGACGCGCCGGCCGGGGTCCGCATCGCGCATGTCGAGGACCTGTTGAAGAGTGCGGATCTGGTGATCGTCCCGGTCCTCGCCTCGATCTTCGACGAGCGCAGCACGGCGCGCTTTCTCGCCAAGCTCGAGCGGATCAAGCCGATCGCCAAGGGCAAGAAGAACCTGCTCGTCGTCGCCAATCGGCAGCGCACCCGGCAGCGCTCGGCGCAGCGGTTGCGCGAGGCGCTGAGCGAGCTCGGCATCGCCCCGGTGGCCGAACTCGGCGATCGTGCCGTCTATACCGAACTCGCCGAGGGTGGGCTAGGCCTCTTCGACATCGCACCCGGCCGTGCCGCGGCCGGCCGCGCCGACTGGCTGCCGTTGTTGCGCGCGATCGAGGTGGCGAGCGGGTAACGCTCGGCGGCCGGCAGGCGTGGTCGCTGCGCTTGTCCCTTCCAAGAAGGCAAGCGAGCCACTACGATACCCACGCCGTACGCGAACGACGTTCCGTTCGCTCGCCGCCGGCAACCGACGCCCAGGGCGGGCGTCGTGGACCATCCGACGGGCCCCGGGAAGACAACCGATGACCGATCAGCCGCACCCCGAGCGACACGCCACCAGCCGATTCGCCACAGCCTTGCGGCGGCTACGCACGGCCGTCCTGGCGCTCGGCGTCGTGGGCCTGGTCGCCGGCTGCGCCGGCAACCAGGACGACGAGTATGTCGAGCGCCCGGCCGAGGAGTTCTTCGCCGAGGGCGAGCGGCTGCTCGCCGAGGAGCGCTACGAGGACGCCGCGCGCGCCTTCGAGGAGGTCGAGCGCCAGCACCCCTATTCGCAGCTCGCCGTGCGCTCGCAGATCATGGCCGGCTTCAGCTATTTCGAAGGCCGGCTGTACGAGGAGTCGATCGCCGCCCTGCGCGGCTTCATCGAGCTTCATCCCGGCCACCGCGACGTGCCCTATGCCCACTATCTCATCGGCATGGCGTACTACGAGCGGATCTCGGATGTCGGCCGCGACCAGGAGATGACCGAGGAGGCGCTCGATGCCTTCGGCGAGCTGGTCCGCCGCTTTCCCGAGAGCGAGTACGCTCGCGACGCCCAGCTGAAGATGGACCTCGCCTTCGACCATCTCGCCGGCAAGGAGATGGAGATCGGCCGCTACTACCAGGGCCAACAGAAATACGTCGCCGCGATCAACCGCTTTCGCACCGTGGTCGAGGCCTACGACACCACCACCCACGTGCCCGAGGCCTTGCATCGGCTGACCGAGTCCTATCTCGCCCTGGGGGTGATGGACGAAGCGCACAACGCCGCGGCGGTGCTCGGCTACAACTATCCGGACAGCGTATGGTACGAGCGGTCCTATGCCCTCGTGGGTGCGGCGATGAACGGCACGCCGGTCCAGACGAGCGAGGGCTCCTGGCTGAGCGGCTTTTTCTGAGACCGCACCTCGAGCACCGGCAACGGCAGCAGCAAGGGCGGCGTCGGCCATGCTGCTGAGCCTCGCGATCCGCGACATCGTGCTGATCGATCACCTCGATCTCGACCTTTCGCCCGGCCTCACCGTGCTCACCGGCGAGACCGGGGCCGGCAAATCGATCATCCTCGACGCCTTGGGCCTCGTCCTCGGTGCGCGGGCCGATCGGGCCATGCTGCGGACCGGGGCCGGGCAGGGGGCCGTCGTCGCCTGTTTCGAGCCGCGAGACGACCACGCCGCGACGGCCCTGCTCGCCGCGCACGACCTCGCCACCGGCGAGGCCGAGCTCGTCGTCCGCCGCAGCCTGGGTGCGGACGGCCGCAGCCGCGCCTTCGTCAACGACGCGCCGGTCAGCACCGGCACACTGCGCGAGCTCGGTGACCTGCTGGTCGAGGTGCACGGTCAGATGGACCAGCGCGGCCTGACCGACAGCAAGAACCACCGCGCCGTGCTCGACGCCTTCGCCGGTCACGACCAGCTCCTCGCCGCGACCCGTGCGGCCTGGACCGCCTGGCGCCGGCTGGCCGACGCGATCGCCGAAAAACGGGCGCAGATCGACCAGGTGCTGCGCGACGAAGACTATCTCCGCCATCGCCTGGCCGAGCTCGAAGCGCTCGCCGCCGAGAGCGGCGAGGAGGAAGCGCTGGCCGCCGAACGCAGCCGCCTGCTGCACAAGGAAAAGCTGATCACGGCACTCGACCAGGCGACGAGCGAGCTCGCCGGCAACGACGGGGCGCTGGCCAGGCTCGGTGCCGCCGAGCGCCGCCTGCTCCGCGCACCGGAGATCGCAGCCGAGCGCCTGCAGCCGGCCCTCGAGGCGCTGGAGCGTGCCTTGATCGAAGCGGCCGAGGCCGAAGCCGCGATCACCGCCGCCCTGAACGAGATCAGTGCCGACGACCGTTCGCTCGAAGCGCTGGAGGAGCGCCTGTTCGCGCTCCGGGATGCCGCGCGCAAGCACCGGGTCCCGGTCGACGAGCTGCCGGCGCTGCTCGAGCGCACCCGCGACGAGCTCGCCACGATCGACGCCGGTGCGGAAGCCTTGGCCGACCTCGAGCGCGAGGCGCGGGCGACGCGAAGCCGCTTTCTCGAGACCGCCGAGAGCCTCCACGACAGCCGCAAGAAAGCCGCCGAGACCCTGGTTCGCCTGGTCATGGCCGAGCTGCCGCCGCTCAAGCTCGAGCGCACCCGGCTCGAGGTGGGGATCAACCGGGTCGGGGAAGCCGAAGCCGGCCCCGACGGGCTCGACCGCATCGCCTTTCTCGTCTCGACCAATCCCGGTCAGCCGCTCGGGCCGATCGCGAAGATCGCGTCGGGCGGCGAGCTCTCCCGCCTGATGCTGGCCTTGAAGGTGGTTCTGGCGCGCGCCGCGGCTGCCGCGACGATGATCTTCGACGAGGTCGACGCCGGCATCGGTGGGGCCACGGCAGACGCCGTGGGCGAGCGTCTGGCGCGGCTCGCGGCGGAACGTCAGGTGCTGGTGGTCACCCACGCGCCGCAGGTCGCCGCCCGGGCCGATCATCACTTCAAGGTCGAGAAGCTGACCACCGACGAGGGGGCGACCGTCCGCGTCCGCCGCCTCGCCGAGCCCGAGCGCCGCGACGAGATCGCCCGGATGCTGGCCGGGGCCGAGATCACCGAGGCCGCCCGTGCGGCCGCCTCCAGCCTCCTCGACGTCGCGGCCGTCCGATGAGCGAGCAACCCGTCGACGAGTTGAGCAGGAGCGAGGCCGCGGCCGAACTCGCCCGGCTGGCAGCCGAAATCGCCCGCCACGACCGCCTCTACTATCAACAAGACGCGCCCGAGATCAGCGATGCCGAATACGACGCGCTGCAACGCCGCAACGCCCTGATCGAAGAGCGCTTTCCCGACCTGGTTCGGCCCGACAGCCCGCGCTTTCGCGTCGGCGCGCCGCCGGCCGACGTCTTCGGCAAGGTCGAGCACAAAGTGCCGATGCTCTCGCTCGACAACGCCATGGAAGAGGACGCGGTCCGCGACTTCCTCGCCCGCATCCGCCGCTTCTTGAACCTGTCGAGCGACGCCCCGGTCGATCTGGTGGCCGAGCCCAAGATCGACGGGCTTTCGTGCGCCCTGCGCTACGAAGACGGCCTGCTGGTCAGAGGGGCGACCCGTGGCGACGGGCAGGTCGGCGAGGACATCACCGCCAATGTCCGCACCATCCGCGACATCCCGCTTCACCTCGCGGGCGAGCCGCCGCCGCTGCTCGAGGTGCGTGGCGAGGTCTTCATGGAGCTCCGGGATTTCCAGGCCCTGAACGCCCGCCGCGAGGCCGAGGGCCAGGCCCTCTTCGCCAATCCCAGGAACGCCGCCGCGGGCTCGGTCCGCCAGCTCGACAGCAAGATCACGGCCGCCCGCAAGCTCCGCTTTTTCGCCTATGGCTGGGGCGAGGCCGAGCCACCGGTCACCGGCACCTATGGCGGCTTTCTCGAGCGTCTGAAGTCGCTGGGCCTGCGCGTCAACCCCCTGACCCGGCACTGCACCTCCGCCGACGAGCTCTTGGCCTTTCACCGCGAGGTCGCGGCCGAGCGTGCCTCGCTCGGCTACGACATCGACGGAGTCGTCTACAAGGTCGACGACCTGCGGCTGCAGGAACGGCTCGGCTATGTCGGCCGTGCCCCCCGCTTCGCCATCGCGCACAAATTCCCGGCCGAACAGGCGATCACCCGGATCCGCGAGATCCGCATCCAGGTCGGCCGGACCGGGGCCCTGACCCCGGTGGCCGAGCTCGAGCCGATCACCGTCGGCGGCGTCGTCGTCCGCCGGGCGACCCTGCACAACGAGGACTATATCGAGGACAAGGACATCCGCGTCGGTGATTTCGTGGTGGTGCAGCGGGCCGGCGACGTTATTCCGCAGGTCGTCGAGGTCGTCGGGGATCGACGACCGGCCGACACCGTTCCATATGAGATGCCGGATCACTGCCCCGAGTGCGGCAGCCTGGCGGTCCGCCCGGAAGGCGAGGCGGTTCGCCGCTGCACCGGTGGCCTGGTCTGTCCGGCTCAGGTCGAGGCCAGATTGGAGCACGTGGTCAGCCGCGACGCGTTCGACATCGAAGGACTGGGCAAGAAACAAGTGCCGCAATTGCTCGAAGTGGGCCTCCTGGAAGCCCCCGCCGACCTCTTTCGCCTGACCCGGGAGCCCGAGCGCCGCGACCGCTTGGGTGCGCTCGACGGCTGGGGCGAGAAGAAGATCGAGAAGCTCGACGCGGCGATCGACGCCCGCCGCCGCATCCCGCTCGACCGCTTCATCTACGCGCTGGGCATCCGGTTCATCGGCGAGGTCAACGCCAAGCTCCTCGCCCGCCACTACGGCAGCCTGGAGACTTGGCGGGACGCCATGCTGAAGGTCGCCGCCGGCGACGTGGATGCCCGGACCGAGCTCGCCGACATCGACGGCATCGGCCCGAAGCTGGTCGAAGCGATCGCCGAGTTCTTCGCCGAAGAGCACAATCTCGACGCCATGGCGGACCTGCTCGGCGAGATCGAGGTGGAGAACCCGGCCGTTCCAAAAACCACGAGTTCGCCCTTCGCCGGCAAGACCGTGGTCTTCACCGGCAGTCTCGAGGCGATGACCCGGGCCGAAGCCAAGGCCCTGGCCGAAAAGCTGGGGGCCAAAGTCGCGGGCTCCGTGTCGAAAAAGACCGACTACGTGGTTCTGGGTGCCGAGGCCGGCTCGAAGGCGAAGAAAGCCGCGGAGCTCGGCGTGACCACCCTCGATGAAGCAACCTGGCTCGAAAAGGCTGGTGCCCGATGACCCGTTTGTTGACGATCGGCCTCGGCTACGGCTTTCTCGGCCTCGGCGTGCTCGGCCTCTTTCTGCCGATATTGCAGGGTATTCTCTTCCTGGCGATCGGCCTGATCCTTCTCTCCCGGCACACTGTCTGGGCCGAGCGCCTGCTGCATCGCCTCAAGGAGCGCTTTCCCCGCGCCGGCGAGGTCTTCAGCCGGGCCGAACTGATGGCCGAGCGCTGGATCCACAAGATCGGCCGCCGGATGCGTCGCTCCTAGCGGCCTGCTAGGTTTTCGGCGGCGGCTGGTCCTGCTCTTCTTTCTCGTCGTCGTCATCGTGCAGGATCCGCTCGGCGGCACCGTCGAGATCCTCGAACTGGCCGCTCCGCATCGCCCACATGAAGGCCCCGAGACCCAAGAGTCCGAGGAACAGGGCGATCGGAATGAGATAGAGCAGCTGCGACACGCGCGCTCACCCGGCCTGTTGCGTCGAGGCGATCATGCCAGGAGCATGGGCCATGACCGGGGTCGGTATCAAGCCGAAGCGTCGGCCGTCTCTGCGACCTTGTAGCCGAAAAGAGCACCCGGCCGCGCCTGCACCATGGCCTCGACCTCGGCGATCTCGCTGTCGCTCAGATAGTCCCGCCAGCCGCCGACCTTGCCGCGGCGGACCTTGAAGCTCTCGGGATTGGCGGCATCCCCGGGCTTCAACCGCTGGCCCGAATAGCCGACCATTGCACCTTCGGCCTCCAGCTTGCGCATGTTCTCGACGGAGGCGTAGTCGACCACCTCGGCCGCCACCTCGGCCGAAACGGGCGTGCCGAGAAAATCCAGAATGCCCATGAGCGTAGCGGCCGTATCCCGGCGCAACGTCTCGTACTGCACGGTGTGCGACGCCCGCACCTTAGGCAGCGTGCGCTCCCAGATCTCGAGAAAGTCCAAGACACCCTCGAGCCCCATGGGCTCTTTGAGCACGAAATCGGCGAGATCGACCTCGGCACCGTGCGGCGGGTAGAAGTTCAACGCCTTTTTCGCCGGATGCATCCGGTGCCGCCACTGGAAATACTGCGACACGGCGGTGTCTCGCGGATCCCTCACCAACAACAAGACCCGTTTGTCCCAAAAGGCCGACCGCTCGTCCCACTCGCCGTTGTAGGTGCGCAAATAGTTGCCGTGGGTGAAGAACACCGACGGGATCTTCGGCTTCAGCCGCTTGAGATTGTCGTATTCCAAAGCCTCGGTGGCCGGAATGCCGTAGCCGAGCTGAAAGGCCCGCGAAAGCATCGTCCGGAGCCAGGTCCGCCCGCTCTTCGCCCAACTCACGAAAGCGACATCGGTCGCGGCCAAGAGCCGCGCCTCTTCCCAGCCGCGCACCCACCGCTCGATCCCGATTCGCTTCTCGGCCGGCAGGAAGAACAACCCCCGACCCAGGCCGAAGCCGAGCCCGACCACCAATTCGTGTCGCATGACATCCGGATTGCCAAAGAGATCACCGAGCCGCCAACCGGCCCAGGCGAGGTCTAGACCCCCGCGTCGGCCGACTCAAGGCACAGTGAGAAACAGAAGAAGTGCGGGGAGTATGATCCTCCCCAGACCCCACCATTTCTTGGCAAGGAAGGGCTGCGCACGCGACGTTTCGACGATGCCGAACCTCGGCACCACTCCGCATTCACGCTATGGTCGAAGCCGAACCCAGGCTCGGATTGTTCGGCAATGCAGGAACTTCGCCCACCAGGAATCACGCTGAGACAGCCCTCCATGATGAAGGACGCCGGGCAAATCCTGGTCGGCCGGTTGTTTCAGCCTCTCGCGAAGGTCGCTGGAGCAGCCTCGGGGCTGGGCGCCATTGTCGACGGCGTAGCCGAGGTCGTCAGCGTTTTCGGACCCGAGGACACCCTTGAAGAGAGCGGCTGGCGACTGGTTTATGGTGCACTGCAAGGCGCCATCGACGAAGCCGGCGCTCCGTTGCGGACTTCGAGCGGTGCGGGCCAACGCCTGACGGCCGAGCATTTTCTGCAGTTCGGGGGGCGGCATGTCGATCTTACGACAATCGAAATCCCGGCGCATTTCTTGGGCCAGCCGAAGCAATTGACGCTGCTGAGCGAAATCGAGCCGATCGTGAAAGCGGCACTGATCCACCAAGGCATGGACGACGCGGTCGCTGGGCAACGTGCACAGTTGCTACCCGTCTTTTTCGTCGCGGCGCTCGCCGACATTTGGCGCAAGGACAGGCGCTGGCTCGACGCCATCGAGCAATTGACGGACGCCGCACCTGAGATCGCCGCTCGCCAGGAGCGTGCGTGGCTCTACTATCGGGATGGCGTAGAGCGCGATCTTGCGCGGCCCCTCTTTGGTGGGCCAAAGTCCCTCCTCGATCTCTACCAGCCACTGCGGGGCTACTGGACCGAGCTGCCAGGTTCGCCACGAGGCGAGCGCCACGAATGTCGCCATGTTGTCGACATCGCAAAAGAATTGACCAATTGGATCGAAGGGCCGGAGGCCGACGATCTCCCACGAGTGGTGAGCGGTGGTCCAGGCTCCGGCAAGTCCAGCCTCGTCAAGTGGTGGGCGGCAGAGAGGCTGCGCCGCGAGCCGCCATTGCCGACCTTGATCGTACCGTTGCACCGTATCTGGACATTCGATCTCGAAGCCGAGGTGGACCGGTTCGCCCGAAGCGAGGGCTTCGCGCAGAATCCCGTAGATGCGATGGCGGGAGAGCCGAACCTCGTTCTCATCCTCGACGGTCTGGACGAGCTCGATGTAGATCAGCGCACTGGACCGCAGCAGGCGACACAGCTCGTCACCGCCGTTGTTCGCTTGCTGCGGGAGGCCCAGGGACAGAATCTTCGCGTGCTGCTGGCCGGTCGGGAGGTAGTCGTTTCGGCACTTCGAGGCTGGTTCGACAGACCACGCCTAGTCCTGCATGTGCTCGGCTATCTGACCGATGCGCAGAGGCAGGAGCACGACATCGGCAGAAACCACGCGGGTATTCGCTGGGATGACCCAGACAACAAACTCGCAACCGACCAGCGCCGAGCTTGGTGGCGGGCATGGCTCGGCGCTAGTGGCAACGAGACCAGCCAAATCCCGGCAGCGATCGCTGGCAACAGCCAACTGATCGAGCTCAGTGACCAGCCACTGCTGAACCATCTTTTGGCCATCGTGCACCGCGACGGTGCGTCCGAGATCGACGAGCACACCACCCTCAACGGTGTGTACGCGGGAGTGTTGAGTCACGTTTGGCGGCGAACCTGGGGTTACAGCGACGAGGCGTCCCTGCGGCTCGGCAAGATTCCTGGCCTCCAGCCATTGACCGAAGACGACTTGCAGCGTGTTTTCGAGAGCATCGGGCTGGCGGTCTGGCAATATGGCAGTGGCCGCTCGATCACACTCGCCCGGCTCGGCGAAGTTTTCGAAGTCGAGGGACTCGATGATCAACTGGCGGGCTTTACGGCAGTTGCCAAGAGCACGGCGCTCGATCTTCTCACCGCCTTCTACTTTCGCCGCGACGGTGCTGCTGAAACGTTCGAGCTGACACATAGGAGCTTCGGCGATTATCTGGCGGCAAAGCGACTCCTGCGGCTTATTCTAGACCTGCACGAGGCTCTGACCAGCAATGATATCGAGCGTCGCGAAGCCCTTCGCCGCTGGTATCACTGGACCCACTCGGCACGCATCACGCCGGAGATTGTCGATTTTCTCGAGGGCGATCTGCGGACGCTCGAAGTGGCCGAGTTGCAGAGCCTGCGTGGATCACTTATCCGACTATTCGACCAAAATCTGCGAACCGGGATGGTGCGCGAGTCCGCCGAGTGCAGCCGCCAGCCCACCAGCCAACGCGAGGCGCAGCAATTCGACTCTGCCGCCGAACTCGCCCTCTTTGCTGCCATCGGCGCCTGCACCGAGGCCATCATTCATCGCACGGCCGACTTGCCGATCGAGGAGCGACGACAGCGCGTGCGATGGTCGCCCGCTTGGCCCGACTATCAATCGGTGAGACGAACCAGCGCCTGGGACCTCTTGCGCCGGTTGGAAGCAGGCACTGCGCGTGATACGCTCGCCCGCCGACACATGCAAGGCCTCGACCTGACTTATCAGGTTATCGGCGGCGATCTGGCCGGAGCCCGGCTGACCTATGCTGTTGCCACAGACAGCGACTTTCGCCGCGCCAACTTCTTCCGCGTCGACCTCCGCCAAACCGATCTTTCGCGCGCGGTATTTCGAGGGGCGAATCTTAGTGGCGTCAATCTCGATGGCGCCAGTCTGCGCAGCGCGGATCTCTTTGGTGCCAATCTGATCGGCGCGCTTTTCGGCAAAGCCGACCTTACCGATGCTGATCTCAGCGGCTCGGTTTGGAGTGCCGTTGACCTGCTCGACGCAGAGACAACTACACCTTTGAACTGGTTCGGGCCCAATTTCTGGAAAGCCAAGCTTGTCCGAGCGAAACTGGGCGGGGAATTCTGCGGTGCAAACTTCTGCGAAGCCGACATGACCAGCGCGACACTCAACGGTGCCGATCTGACCCGTGCCGATCTCGCGGGAGCAAACCTGAGCGATGCCAGTCTCAGCAGCGCCATCCTTCACAGTGCCAATCTATATCGTGCCATTCTCGAGCGCGCGGATCTGCGCAGTGCCGACCTGAGCCGCACCAACTTCGACGAAGCAGACCTGAGCGGTGCCGACCTTCGCGGGGCCACCGGCCTCACGCGCCTGCAACTCCAGCGTGCGCTCAATGTCGACCAGGCCCGCCTTCCAGCCGATCTGCCCGAGGGGTCCGAGGATGACATGTTTACGGGAACTCTCATCCACTAGCGGGGGAGGTCGGTCCGCTTACTTGCCAAAGAAAGGGAGGGGGCTGGGGAGGCGATGCCTCCCCAGACTTTTCAATCTCTTGCCGCATGACGCAGTGCGACAGATGATGGGCGCGGCAACGAGGAGAGATGGGGATGCCTCTGGACTGGCTGGTGCTGATGGACGGTGTGGAGTTCGCGGTGCGCTGGCTGCACGTCATCACCGCGATCGCCTGGATCGGCTCGTCCTTCTATTTCGTTGCCCTCGATCTCGGCCTGCGTAAGCCGCCGCACCTGCCGAAAGGTGTGCACGGCGAGGAATGGCAGGTGCACGGCGGCGGCTTCTATCACATTCAGAAATACAACGTTGCCCCCGACCATCTCCCGGAGCACCTGGTCTGGTTCAAGTGGGAGGCGTACTGGACCTGGATTTCCGGGGCGGCACTCCTCGTCCTCGTCTATTATTTCGGGGCGGAGATGTACCTGGTCGATCGGGCGGTCCTCGACGTGCCGGTCTGGGCCGCGATCGTCATCTCCATCGTCTCGATCGCGCTCGGCTGGGTGATCTACGATCGCTTGTGCAAATCGCCCGTGGGCCAGAACGACATCCGCCTGATGCTCGTCCTCTTCGTCGTCCTGGTCGTGACGGCTTGGCTCTACACCCAGCTCTTCACCGGCAGGGCGGCGCTCTTGCATCTCGGTGCGTTTACCGCCACCATCATGTCGGCCAATGTCGCCATGATCATCATCCCCAACCAGAAAAAGGTCGTCGCCGCCTTGCAAGCGGGCGACACACCGGATCCCGAGTATGGCCGCGTCGCCAAGCAGCGCTCGACCCACAACAACTATCTGACGCTTCCGGTCCTCTTCCTGATGCTGTCGATCCACTATCCCCTGGTGTTCGCCACCCCGTACAACTGGCTGATCGCGAGCCTGGTGTTTTTGATGGGGGTGACCATCCGGCATTATTTCAACAGCTATTCGGCGGGCAAGGGGCATGTCTGGTGGACTTGGCCCGCGACCGTGGCTCTCCTCGCCGGCGTCGTCTGGCTGTCGAACGTCCCGGCCACCCCGCTCGCCGAGCCTGCCGCGGCCTCCGCCGCCGAAGAGCGCTTCATCGCAGCCGATGGCTTCGCCGAGGTGCATGCCACGGTCCTCGGCCGCTGCTCGATGTGTCACGCCGCCGAGCCTTTCTGGCCCGGCATCGCCGCGGCACCCAACGGCATCATCCTGGAGAGCGAAGCCGAGACGGCGCGCTATGCCCGCGAGATCTACCTGCAGTCCGGCCGCAGCCACGCCATGCCGCCGGCCAACCTGACCTGGATGGAGCCGGACGAGCGCCGGCAGATCGTCCGCTGGTACGAAGCGGCGCTCGCCGACGGTTGAAGGGGCGGCAGCCGACAGGGTTGCAGCCGCTGGTTGCCTTGCGCATCCGCCATATGATCGAGGCGGCAGAGGCCGCCATTCGCTTCGTCGGCGGCGGCAAGCGCGAAGACCTCGCTGCCGACGAGATGCGTCGCTTCGCACTCCTGCAGGCCATGGAGATCGTGGGCGAGGCTGCCAGCAAACGTTCGCCGGGGGTGCGGCAGGAGCTCGCCGATGTTTCTTGGCCGCGCATCACGGACATGCGAAACCGCCTCGCGCACGGCTACAGGCACGTCAACGAGGATGTTCTATGGACCATGGCGGTCGATCATCTGCCCGGCCTCGTGCTGCGCCTTCAGAAGGTACCCGGTGTCTCCCGGACCGACGTGGGTTCGCGGTAACGGTCTTCGGCGCGATCGCCCTCGACATCCGGCTGACGGCCCGCGCCCCACTCGTTCCCGCCACCTCCAATCCCGTTACATCGCGCGAAACCCCGGGCGGCGTGGGGCGCAACGTGGCGCTCGGCATGGCCCGGCTCGGCGTCCGGGTCAGTCTCGCGAGCCGGATCGGCGACGATGTGGCCGGCAGGGCGCTGATCGCCGCCCTCGAAGTGGAGGGGATCGGCACGGTCCACATCGGGCGGCGCCCCGACACGCCGACCGCGCGCTACTGGGCCATCCTCGAGCCCGGGGGTGAGCTCGCTGTCGGCCTCGCCGAGATGGCCGTGCTCGACGCCCTCGAGCCCGCCGATCTCGACGCGGCGGCACGCCAGCCGGCCGATGCCTGGTTCATCGACGCGAACCTGCCCACCGCCTGTATCGATCATCTCCTGCACCACCCGGCCCGCCCGGCACTGGTCGCGGTCGACACGGTCTCGACCGTCAAGGCCGAAAAGCTGCGGGGCCGGCTGTCGGCGATCGACCTGCTCTTCACCAACGAGAGCGAAGCCGCCGTCCTCGCCGGGAACAGCGACCCCCTGCGGCTGCTGGATCAGGGGGCCGAGGCCGTGGTCATGGGGGCTGGTGCTGCCGGGCTCGTCATCGCCGAGGCCAAGGGCCTGACCCGGCTCGCCGCCCTCGCCGTCGCCGAGTGCGACGTGACCGGCGCCGGCGACGCACTCGCGGCTGCCACGCTGGTCGCCCGCCTCGCCGGGCTCGAGCTCGCCGCCGCCGCCCGGCTCGGCCGCCTCGCTGCGGCCGCCGTCCTCGAAGGCGGCCGAGCGCCGACCACTGCGGACTTGCACAGCCTCGCCGGCGCACTCGATAATGCCGCGCATGCACACATTGACCGCCTTTAGCCCGGAAGTCGCCGCCGCCAGGGAAGCCGGACGGCCGATCGTGGCGCTCGAGACCACGCTGATCGCGCACGGCCTGCCGCGCCCACGTAACCTGGAGACGGCGCGCGCCCTCGAAGCGGCGGTACGCGAGGCGGGGGCCGTGCCGGCCACCATCGCCGTCATGCACGGGCGGATCAGGATCGGTCTCGACGCCGCCGAGCTCGAGGAGATCGCTGCCGCCGACGGTGTGATGAAGGTCTCGAGGCGCGACCTTCCTGCCTGTCTCGCACAAGGCCGGCTCGGTGCGACCACCGTCGCGGGCACGATGATCGCCGCGCACCTGGCCGGCATCCGCGTTTTCGCGACCGGTGGGATCGGCGGCGTGCATCGCGGTGCCGAGCGCGATTTCGATGTCTCGGCCGACCTCGAGGAGCTGGCCCGCATCCCGGTCGCCGTGGTCTGCGCGGGGGCGAAGTCGATCCTCGACCTGCCCAAGACCCTGGAGGTGCTGGAGACCAAGGGTGTCCCCGTCTGCGGCTGGCGCACCGACGAGTTCCCGGCCTTCTACTGCCGCTCGAGCGGGCTCGCCGTGCCGTTCCGCTGCGACGACGTGGCGGCCATCGCCCGTGGCCTGGACATCCAAAAGCGTCTGGGCTTTCCCGGCGGGGCGCTGATCGTCAACCCGATCGACGAGGACGCCGCCTTGCCGGAGGAGCTGATCGAGGCCGCGATCCACGACGCGCTCGAGGTGGCCGCCCGCGCCGGGATCGGCGGCAAGGACGTCACCCCCTTCCTCCTCGCCCGGATCGTCGAGCTCACCGGCGGCCGCAGTGTCGATGCCAACGTGGCCCTGGTGCTGAGCAATGCGCGGCTCGCCGCCGCCATCGCCATGGCCGTGGCTGCGCTCGACGACAGCTCAACGGCGGCTCAGATCGCCGCCGTATAGCCGCCGTCGACATAGAGGATCTGGCCGCTGACATAGCGGGCGGCATCCGACGAGAGGAAGACCGCGGCCCCCACGAGATCCCGAAGATCGCCGAACCGGCCGGCCGGAATCTTCTGCAGCATGGCCGCCTGCCAAGCGTCGTCGGCATAGAACATCTCGGTCAAGGCGGTGCGGAAATAGCCGGGCCCGATGGCGTTCACGCGAATGCCGTGTGGCGCCCATTCGGTGGCGAGCGCTCGGGTCAGCCCCAAGAGCCCGGACTTCGAGGCGCCGTAGGGGGCGGCGGTCGGCACGCCCACGGCCGAGGTCAACGAGCAGACGGTGAGGATGGTGCCGCAGCACCCGGCCTCGACCATCTGCCGGGCGGCGGCCTGGGCGGTGAAGAAGGCGCCCTTGAGATTGGTCTCGATGATCCGGTCCCAGAGCGCCTCTTCGACCTCGAGCGACGCGCACACCTCCTCCATGCCGGCATTGACGACGAGAAGATCGAGCCCGCCCAGGGCCGTGGCCGCCTCGTCGATCCCGCCGCGAATCGCCTCGACCTCTCGCACGTCCATGGCGATCGGCAAGGCCTGCCGTCCCAGCCCCTCGATCGCGGCCGAGACGTCGGCCAACCGCGCCACGTCGCGGGCGGTGACCGCAACATCGGCGCCGAACCGGGCGAGCCCGAGGGCGATCGCCTCACCGATCCCGCGGCTCGCCCCCGTCACCAGTGCCTTGCGTCCGGCGAGCTCGAAATTGGCGTCGACCGCCTCGATCATGGTAGGATTCCTGTTCAGAGCTGGCTCCGCGGTCGGAGGCTGCCGCGCGCCGACGCTTCGCGCAAGTGCCGGACGACGCGAGATCGCCGGGCAGCAGCAACCGGGAGGATATCACCATGCAGCACGAACTGGAGTGGATCGAGCGGCGAGCACTGGCCGATCTCAACAAGGCACTGGCCGGCAAGGCGGTGACCCTCGGCCGTGCCAGCCGAGACTTGGACGGCATCTATGTCTCGGCCTTTGCCGCCCTGGCGCCGACGGCCATCGTGCTCAACCGGACGATCGGGCTCGGCGTCGACCGACCCGCCGACGACGCCACGATCGACGCCGTGCTGCAGGTCTATCGCGATGCCGGCATCGGCCGCTACTTCGTTCATCTGCATCCCGAGGCTAGGCCTGCCGACCTCGCCCGTCGCCTGGAGGCCCGGGGCCTCGTCCCGGCCCGCGCCTGGGTCAAGTTCAGCCGTGGTCGCGAGCGGCCGCCTGCGGCCTCGACCCGGCTCGAGGTGCGGCAGGCCGGTGCCGCCGACGCCGCGGCCCTCGGCCGGATCGTCGCCGATGCGTTCGATCTGGGACCGGCGGGCGAGGCGCTGATCCCCGCCCTCGTCGGCCGCCCCGATTGGCACGTCTTCATGACCGCCTGGGACGGCAAGCCCGCCGGCTGCGGGACCCTCTATGTCGAGAACGACATCGCCTGGCTCGACTGGGGCGCGACCCTGCCCGACTATCGCGGCCTGAACGGCCAATCGGCGCTACTCCGGCGACGCATCGGCCACGCCCTCGATCTCGGCTGCCGACTGCTGGTCTCCTGCACCGGCGACGAGGTCCCGGGCGAACCACAGATCTCTTATCGCAATCTGACCAAAATGGGCTTCGTCGCCGCCTACACCCGCCGCAACATGGCCCCACCGAAGCCCGGGTGAGGACGGCGGTCACCGAGCCGTCGGTGCCGCCCCGCGCCGTCGTGGCGGCCGGTCGACCGCTGCAGGTAGAAAGCGAGTTTCACGGCCGAGCCGAAAGCAATAGCGGCGAAGGGAACCAGCCAGAGAAACGGCTCCTCGGTCATTCGACCTCCAACGCCCCGAGAAGCCACCGTGCGATCACGTGCACGACCACCGAGGCTATGGCGCAGGTCACCGCCAGGTCCGCTGCCATCAGTTCGTGTCGAAAGATATGGTAGGCCAAAGGACCAATGACACCGAGTGCCAGCAGTGCCGACGCGATACCCGTCGAGAAGCTCGCAGCTTCGATCGCTCGTTGCATCGGGTCGCCTTGACCAGCATACCAGGGGCATTTTCAATGGTCGGTGTTATCAACCCTTAGGCGAAAGTTGCCGCGAACAAGCGGGTCGATCCGCCGTTGCCGCATTGCGCTCGGTCATTGCGTTGGGACGCAAGGCAACCCCCTTGCCCCGCAACGCAACACACGGCACTTTCTTTCTGTCACAGAACAAATGTCGAGGAGACGCCGTGCAGCCGATGGTGCGGCTTTCGGCCGTGGGCAAGACGTTCGGCGATACCGTCGCCGTCGACGCCGTCTCGCTCGACCTCGCCGCCGGCAAGTTTCTCACCATCCTCGGCCCCTCGGGCTGCGGCAAGACCACGCTCTTGCGGATGATCGCGGGCTTCATCGCGCCCACCTCCGGCCATATCGAGGTCAACGGCAGTCGGATCGAGGCCGTGCCGCCCTGGCGCCGCTCGATCGGCATGGTTTTCCAGAGGCTCGCCCTCTTCCCCCACCTCACCGCCTTCGACAACGTCGCCTACCCGCTGCGCATGCGCCGCTTCGCCAGCGCCGGCATCCGGGAACGTGTCGAACGCTATCTCGACCTCGTGCGGCTCTCCGGCATGGGTTCGAGACGGCCGCACGAGCTTTCGGGTGGCCAGCAGCAGCGTGTCGCGATCGCCAGGGCATTGGTGTTCGAGCCCGACATCCTGTTGCTCGACGAGCCTTTGGCCGCGCTCGACAGGAAGCTCCGCGAGGACATGCAGCTCGAGTTCCGGCGCATCCAGAAGGAACTCGGCGTGACGAGCATCAACGTCACCCACGACCAGCGCGAGGCGTTGGTCATGTCCGACGAGGTCATGGTGATGCACGAGGGCCGACTGCAGCAGGCAGCTCCACCGGCCGAGACCTATGGTCGGCCTGCCAACCGCTTCGTCGCCGGCTTTCTGGGCCTGACCAATTTCCTCGACGCCAGGGTCGTCGGCAGCAAAGGCGAGCGGCTTGTCGTGCGCATCGGCGATGTCGAGCTCGAGGGCACGGGCGATGCGCCGGCAGGTGCCGAGATGGCCGCCGCCCTTCGTGCCGAAAAACTGCGCCTGGTGGCACCGGGCGAGCGTGCCGACGTCGTCTTGTCCGCCAGCGTCACCGAGAGCGTCTTCGAGGGTGATCGCATGCTCTACCAGGTGCGCGTCCCGGCGCTCGGCGGCGCGCGACTGCAACTCTACGACCACGACCCTGGCGGGCACGGCCGCCACGAGCCGGGCACGCCCGTCACCATCGGCTGGTCGTCGGCCGATCTTCTGCTTTTCCCCGACTGAACCAACGACAACAGAGGACACCTCGAATGAAGAAGAAGCTTCCGATCATCGGCCGCCGTCGCCTGTTGCAGACCGCCGCCCTCGGCGGCGCCGGCATCGCCGCACCCTGGGTCTGGCGCCGGTCGGCCATGGCCCAGGACAAGCCCGCCGAGATCATCGTCCGCGCCTGGGGTGGGGTCTGGGTCGACTCGCTCGATCAGGGCGTATCGCAGCGCTTCACCGAAGCGACCGGCATCGCCGTCCGCCATGACCTCACCGAGGACAACGAGCTGCAGCCGCGCCTCTGGGCCGCGGTCGACCAGGGCCGCACCCCGCCCATCCACGTCAACTGGGATACCTCGACCAACGCCACCAAGTCGGCCTTGCGCGGCGTCTGCGAGGACCTCTCGGACCTCTCGAACTTGGCCGAGATGCTGCCCGCGGCACGTCCCGCCGGGTTCGACGACGTGCCGATGATCAACATGTACTCCTACGTCTATGTCCTCGCCTATCGCGACGAGGCCTTCCCGGACGGCCCGCCCACGAGCTGGAGCATCATGCTCGACCCGCGCTTCGAGGGCCGCGTCGCCCTCTACAACGACGGCATCGGCTTTCACCCCTCTGCACTGATCGCCGGCGGCGGGACGTACGAGGACATCCCGGAGAACATGGAGCCCGCCTGGGCGTTCATCCGCCAGCTGAGGGAGCAGGAGCCGCTCTTGGGCGAGGATCCGGACTTCACCGCCTGGTTCCAGAACGGCGAGATCGACGTCGCCTGCACCATCCTTTCCAATGCCCGGGCGGCGAAGCAAAACGGCATTTCGGTCTCCTGGACGGTGCCGGAGGAGGGCGCCAAGGTCGACACGGATGCCATGTGGATCCCCAAGGGCCTGCCCGAGAACGAGCTCTACTGGGCCAAGGAATACGTCAATCTCGCGATGAGCCTGGAAGCGCAGCAGGTCTGGATGGACGGCCTCGGCCTGCCCGGTCTTCGTCCGGGTCTCACCCCGCCCGCCGACCTCGACGGCGACCCCGCCTTCCCGCAAACCGAGGAAGACTTCGCCCGGTTGATCTCCGTGCCGACGCGTGTGCTCGTCGAGCACGAGAGCGATTGGTTTCAGCGCTTCAAAGAGATCATGCAGAGCTGACGGTAAGGCGTTGTGGGGGAAATGATTTCCCCCACGCCCCCTCGGGACATCGGCGCTGCGGCTTGCACCGACGGCGGCGTGGGGTTATCTTAGCTAGGGTTAGCTAAGGAGTGATTGCCATGATCACCGTGAATATGCTGGAGGCCAAGACCAAGCTTTCGAAGCTGGTCGAGGCGGTGGAGAGCGGGGCCGAAGCGGAGGTGATCATCGCCCGCAACGGCAAGCCCGTGGCCAGGCTCGTGCCGCTCGATGCCGAGAAGCCGAAGCGGCGGCCGATCGGCTTTCTCGACGGCAAGTTTCCTTCGACCACGCAGGAAGAGTTCGATTCGACCAACGACGAAATCTACAAGATGTTCTTCGGTGACGAGGAGTGAGGCTGCTTCTCGACACCCAGATTGCGATCTGGTCGATCAGCGGCTCGGAGAAGCTCGACGGCAAGATGCGTGAGACGCTCGCGTCCGCCGAAACTGCGGTCTACGTCTCCGCTGTGAGCATCTGGGAGATCGCGATCAAGTTCGCGTTGGCCAAGCCGACGGCGCCACCGTTCTCCGGGATCGAGGCGATCGGCCACTGTCGAACAATGAACTACGATCTGCTTGCCGTCACCCCCGAGCACGCCGCCGCCGTCGGCACGCTGCCGCTGCATCACGGCGATCCGTTCGACCGCCTCCTCGTCGCCCAAGCGCTGACCGAGCCGCTGCGATTAGTGACGGCCGACAAGAAGATCGCCGTCTACAGCGACACGGTCATCCTGTGCTAGCCCAACTCGCCCTTCGTCCGGATCACCTTGTGCAGCAGGCCGTACTCGATCGCCTCTTCGGGGAACATCCAGTGATCCCGGTCGGTGTCCTTGGCGATCCGCTCGATCGGCTGGCCGGTCTCCATCGAGAAGATCCTGTTGAGCCGGTCGCGCATCTTGATGATCTGCTCGGCCTGAATCCCGATATCGGTGGCCGTGCCCATCATGCCGCCCGAGGGCTGGTGCAGCAGGAATCGCGTATTGGGCAGACAGAAGCGATTCTCCTTGGCGGCCCCGACGAAGATCAGGGCACCCGCCGAGGCCACCCAGCCCGTGCCGATGACCCGCACCTTCGGCCCCACGAACTTCAGCATGTCGTAGATCATGTCACCCGATTCGACGTGCCCGCCGGGCGAGCTGACGAAGACGTTGATCCAGTCGTCGCCGTCGGCCGCGAGGGCGAGCAATTGTGCGGTCACCGCCTTGGCCATCTTGTGCTCGACCTGGCCGGTGATCAGCACCGTCCGGCTCTTGAACAGCTTTTCCTCGACCAAGCCTGTCTTCGGGGCCTCTTCCGCCTTCTTCTTCTTCTTGTCGTCCTCGTCATCGAGCCACATCGAACAACCACTCCGTTGGCGACCGGCCGAAAAGCCGGCCATTGACCATGCGTGACCCCGCACATAGCGCTCGAAGCGCCGTCCGACAATCGCAACCGGCAGGCGAGGGGGGCGGTCTCGGCATGGCGCTCCTCGACATCCTGGAGGCGGTGCGTGCGGCCCTCTTCCCCAAAGGTGGCGGCAGACTCACCCCCTGGCTCTTCCTGTTGCCGGCCTGCCTGGTCACCGGCCTGCTCGTGCTCGGCATCGTGCCGCTGCTCGACGCGTCGTTGCGGACCCTGGATCGGGCCACCTTCCGCATGGGCGAGACCTGGAGCCTCGCCAATTTCGTCACGCTCTGGGAACGCCCGGTCTACGCCGTCCTCACCGGCCGCACGCTCTCGGCCGCTGCCGTCGTCACCGGCCTCACCCTCTCGATCGCCTTGCCCTATGCCTGGCTGATGGTCCGCACCCCCCGGCCCTGGCTGAGGAAGCTGCTGCTCGTCTCCCTCTTCCTCCCCTTCTTCATCGGCCAGGTCGTCCGCGCCTATGGCTGGCTGATCGTGCTGGGCCAGCAGGGCCTCGTCAACACCGCCCTCGCCGGCCTCGGCCTGCCGACCGTCTCGATCCTCTACACCTTGCCGGGCGTCGTTCTCGGCCTCGTCCAGTACATGCTGCCCTTTGCCGTGCTGATGCTCGCCCCCGCCTTCACCGCAGTCGCCGAGGAGGTCGAGCTCGCCTCGGCCAGCCTCGGTGCCACCCCCGCCCGGACCTTCACGCATGTCGTCCTGCCGCTCGTCCGCCCCGGCCTGGTGGCGGCTGCGGTCGTCGTCTTCACCCTCACACTCACCGATTTCGCGATGCCGGCGATCATGGGCGGCGGGCGCAACGACTTCGTCGCCAACGGCATCTACGACGCTTTCTTCCGCCTCTCCGATCCGGGCCTGGGGGGTGCGCTTTCGATCGTGCTCACCCTGATCGGCACCACCATCGCGGGGTTCATGCTGGCGCTTTTCGGGCTCGGCACGCTCGGCTATGTCGCGAGAAAAGGGCAATGAAGAGAAAAGCATGTGGGGGAAATGATCTCCCCCACGCCCCCTCGAAAGTTGCGGTGGGGCGCGGGGAGGATCATCCTCCCCGCATCATCGTCCAATGAAGCGCTCGCCCTTCACCGCGCTGCTCGTGGCGGTCGTGGTCTTCGACCTCGTCTTTCTGGCGCTGCCCAATATCGTCATCGTGGTCATCTCGTTCACCGCGGGCAACCTCGTGGCCTTTCCGCCCGAAGGTTTCTCCCTGCGCTGGTACGAAGCGCTGCTGACCCGTCCGGAATTCATGGCGGCACTGCAGCGCTCGCTCTGGGTCGGTCTCGTCTGCACCCTACTCGCCGTGCCCGCCGGCACCCTCGCGGCACTGGCCCTGGCCCGCTTTCGCATCCGCTTTCCGACCGGCATCCAGCTCTATCTGCTCTTGCCCTTCACCGTCCCGCTGGTCGTCTCGGGCATCGCGCTCATGCTGCTCTTCGGCAAAGCGGGGCTGTTGGGCTCGGTCTGGCCGATCGGCATCGCGGCTTGTGTCATCAACCTGCCCTTCATGATCTGGGCCGTTTCGGCTTCCGTGAACCATCTCGACCCCGACCTCGAGAACGCGGCGATGAACTGCGGCGCACCGCCCACCCACACCTTCTTCACCGTCACCCTGCCGGCCGTGGCACCGGGCATCCTCACGGGTGCCCTGATCATGTTCATCCTCGCGGTCAACGAGTTCCTGGTCAGCCTGATGCTGGTCGATGCGCGGATCGTCACGCTGCCGGTTCTGGTCTACAACGCCATCCGCAACATCATCACCCCCGACCTCGCCGCCGTCTCGGTGGTCTATCTCTTGATCGCCATCGCCGCGATCTGGCTCCTCGACCGGCTGGTCGGCCTCGATATCCTCCTGAAATCCAAGCGGAACTGACATGATCAACTTCTTCGAGCTCGAACAGCTCAGCGCGGCCGAACGGGCGGCCCTCTTGGCGCGCACCGAGGCCGATCTTTCCGCCTTCACGGCGCCGGTCGCCCGGATCGTCGAACGGGTGCGGGACGGAGGTGACCGGGCGATCGTCGAGCTCGCCGCCGAGATCGACAAGGTCGGCCTCGATCCGGCGAAGCTCGCCGCCACCGAGGAGGAGTTCAGGGCGGCCGAGGCGTCGCTCGCCCAGGACGTCAAGGATGCGATCCGCTACGCCATCGACAATATCCGCCGCTTCCACGAGCGGCAGAAGCCCGAGGAGATGTGGGTGATGGAGGTCCGCCCCGGCGCCTACGCCGGCGAGCGTTGGACACCCGTGGGCTCGGTCGCCTGCTATGTGCCGCGCGGCAAGGGGGCCTTTCCGTCGGTGATGATGATGACCACGGTGCCGGCCGTGGTGGCAGGCGTGAAGGATATCATCGTCCTCACCCCACCCACGCCCGAGGGCGGCATCGACGCGGCCTCCCTCTACGCCGCCGAGGCCGCCGGCGTCACCCGGGTCTTTCGCGTCGGTGGCGCCGTGGCTGTGGCGGCTGCGGCGTTCGGCACGGAGAGCGTACCCAAGGTCGCCAAGATCGAAGGCCCGGGCAGCCCCTGGGTGGTCGCCGCCAAGCGCCACCTCGCGGGCAGGATCGACACGGGGCTCCCGGCAGGCCCGTCGGAATCGATCGTGCTCGCGGATGCCACGGCCAACCCCGACATCGCCGCGCTGGACCTGTTGATCGAGGCCGAGCACGGCCCCGACAGCAGCGCCTATCTCGTCACCGACAGCCGTGCTGTCGCCGAAAAGGCCAAGGCCCGCCTGCCCGAACTGATCGCCAATCTCGGTCCGGAGCGGCGGGGCTACATCGAGGCCGTGCTCGGCGGCAAATGCGGCGGCATCGTCCTCGCCCCCTCCTGGGCGGAGGCGATCCGCTTCACCAACGACTACGCCCCCGAGCATCTCGGCATCCTCTCGGCCGAGCCCTGGCAGCATCTGGGTGCGATCACCGATGCGGGCGAGATCCTGCTGGGTGAGAACACGCCCATGACCATCGCCAATTTCTGTCTCGGGCCCGACTGCGTGCTGCCGACCGGCGGCTGGGCGAAAACTTTCTCGGCCCTGGGCGTGCGCAGCTTCATGAAGTGCTCGAGCCTCGGCTACATCACCCGCAAGGGCTTCGCCGAGCCCGCGCACCACGCCCGGGTACTCGCCACCTACGAAGGCTTCGAGGCGCACGCCCAGGCCCTTTCCGCGGTCCGCGAGCGCTTTCGCCCCTGATCGAGAACCGCTGAAGGGTGGCGTTTCTTCGCTTCTCCCACGCTCGCTGTCGGCGCTATCCTGAGGCTCGGCCACGGAGATCGGGAAGCATGCGGCAGCGAGCGGCGAGATGGGCAGGGCAGGGGGCGGTGCTGGCCCTGCTGCTGCAACTCGCCCTGCCGTTGCTCACCCTCCACCAGGCGACGGCGGCACCGGGTCCGGGCGGGGCTTTCGTCATCTGCACCGGTGCCGGGCTCGTCTGGATCATGCCGGACGGTGCGCCGGCATCGGGCGACGACGGCGAGAACGACGCCGGCCACCACTGCCCGGTCTGCTTCAGCAAGCACCTCCTGGCGACAGCACTCTCGCCGACCGCAGGGCCGTTGCCTCCGCCACGCCGGCACTTCGCCGGCACCGCGCTGCCGGCCGAGCACGCCACGCCGGCTCCCAAGAGCGCACCGCCACTGCCGGCCCGAGGCCCGCCGCTCGCCGCCTGAATCCTCTCAAGCCAGACCTCTCATCCCCATCGAGCCGGACGGCGGTCGCCCAGCCGAGGTCGCTCCGGTGCTCGGAGACGAAGCATGTTCCGTAACCCTTTGCCATCGCTCTGCACCCTCGCCGCGGTGCTGACGCTCGCAGCCACGGGCACCGCGCTCGCTGCCGACTATGCGGCCGGCAATCTGCAGATCGACGACCCCTGGAGCCGCGCCACCGCCTCGCAGCAGTCGAACGGTGCGGCCTATTTTACCGTCACCAACCACGGCAGCAGCGCCGACCGTCTGATCGAGGCCGCGAGCCCCGTCGCGTCCACGGTCGAACTCCACACCCACGAGGTCGACAGCGAAGGCGTCATGCGCATGCGCCGGGTCGAGGGCATCGACGTTCCGGCCGGCGAGGCGACGGCACTCCGTCCGGGCGGCCTGCACGTCATGCTGATCGGCCTCGACGACCGACTGGTCGAAGGCGAGCAGTTCCCGCTGACGCTCGTCTTCGAGGCGGCGGGTACCGTCGAGGTCGAGGTGACGGTCGAATCGGCGACCTACGGGGTCGGCGAGACCGAGCCGATGAGCCACGACCACGGTCAGTAACCGACGGCGGGGACGGTGCCCAAGCGGGCTCGGTCCCCGCCGCTGACTCACGCCGAACGCTTCGTCCCGGTAATCATGCCCCGCACCGGGTTCTCGCCATGGGCGACGCTGGAGAAGAGCACGCCCGCGACGTGCAGCGCGATCAAGAGCCGCATGCAGTTCGCCGCCACCTCGCGCACCTCCTCGAGCGGTGCGTGCGTCCTCTCCGAGACGGCCTCGTGGCCGCGCTGCCGCGAATCGCCGACGAGCGAGCGTCCCGACCGGCAAATCGCCGCCCGGGACGACCGCGCCGAACTCTCGGGCAGGCTGCTCGACAATGCCGCCGAACCGGCGTGCGGTGGCCTCGAGGTCAGCCTCGACCTGCCGGCTCTCAGACGCCGACCGGCCAGGTCTCCAGGCGATAGGCACTGTCCCAGAACAGCCATTCGTACTGGGTCGAGCGGACGAAGGCGCGGCCCATGGCCTGCCGCTCGGCGGCTCCGGCTGCGGCGGCGGCCCGGTCGGTGATCTCGATCACCTCCCTGACCGAGGCGGCAAAGGCCTCGTCGGCATAGGTGTCGATCCAGGGCTGATAGAAATTGTCCGCCACCGTCTCGGCGGCGATGCGCGTGCCGACATCGTGATAGATCCAAAAGCACGGCAGGATGGCCGCCACCAGCACCGGCCACGAGTCGTGATGAGCGGCGGCGATCAGGAAGTTGGTGTAGGCGAGGCAGGAGGGGGAAGGCTCGGCGGCTGCGATGTCCGCAGCGCTCATCCCGAACTGCTCGAGGAACTGGCCGTGCAGTGCGCGTTCGACCGCCAGCGCACCCAGGGCCGAGCCCACGAACGTGTCCATTGCCCCGAGGTCCGGTGCCCGCGCCCCGGCGATCGCCAGGGTCCGCGCGTACTGGTCGAGATAGAGCTTGTCCTGGGTGATGTAGAACTTGAACCGGTCGCGCGACAACGTCCCTGCCGCGAGCTCGCGGTTGAACGGGAGATCGTCGATCGCCCGACGAAGGGCTGCGGTCTCTTGCCAGATATCCTGCGTGAAGCTCATGGTCACCCTCTTGATGTAGCCCTACTTTACGACATCGTTCGATTTTGCCGGCTGCCCACACCATCGCCGCGAGATTCGCGGCGCCGCCTCGATATCAGCGGGCGTTCTTGGTTCCGCGAAGAACGCGGCGGGCCGCATGATCGTCCTTTCCACCGATGCGCCCCACCAATGCGCCGATGTCATGCCAGCGCCAATCGCAACCGCCGGCCGACAGCACGGGCGGCCTTCTGCATCGTCGGCAACGTCAGGGCTTCGTTCTCGGGATCGAGAAACCGGCCGGGCTGCGCTCGGCTGGTCTGCATCCGGTGCACCATCTCGGCCTTGCTCGGCTGCTGCTCCACCATCAACGGCGCCACCTGCCGAGCCAGCACCCGCCTCGGCAGATGTCGTCGGCATCGTGTCCACGCCTTTTGGTGACAGTTGCGCTCCCGACACATGACAATCGCTGACCGCGGAAAAATCGCCCGCCGGCCCGTTCGGGCCCGCGAGCGGCCAAGCGTATCGGGGCCTGCCACGTGTCGCCCGGTGCGACAAGGGCGGGATAGCGCCGTTGCATCCGAAGGCACGGCTTCGGTCCGCGCCTTTTCTTTCCCGGGGTCAGCCGGTGCCTGCTAGTCGGCTGGACGCCCCACCGCGTCCGCCAGTACGCACAGGAGCTCGAACATGATGTTGACGCCGACCCAGGCCGTTTGGCCGGATGGATCGAAGGGCGGGCTGACCTCGACGAGATCCGCACCCACCAGGTTCAGGCCCTGCAGCCGGCGGACCATGCGCTGCGCCTGGTGCGTGGTGAAGCCGCCGATCTCGGGCGTGCCGGTACCCGGCGCCATCGAGGGATCGATGCCGTCGATGTCGAAGCTGACATAGGTCGGCCGATCACCGACGATGGCGCAGGCCTCGGCCATCACCGCCTCGGGACCCTTGTCCATCAGTTCCTCGATCATCACGATCCGCACCCCGTTGGCCCGGCCCCAGTCGACGTCCTCGCCGTCATAGGCGGTGCCGCGGATGCCGATCTGGACGATCCGCTTCGGGTCGAGGAGGCCTTCCTCGCAGGCCCGCCGGAAGGGGGTGCCGTGGGTGTAGCGGTAGCCGCCGAAATAGCTGTCGTAGAGGTCGGTATGCGCGTCGAAGTGGATCATGCCCAAGGGGGCGCGGTCCTTGGCGACGCCGCGCAGCACCGGCAGCGAGATCAGATGGTCGCCGCCCGCGGTCATCGGCGTGATCCCGGCATCGCGGATGCGGGTGAAGAAGGTCGTCACCTTGTCCAGCGTATCCTCGAGGCTGGCCGGATTGACCGGGCAGTCGCCGAGATCGGCGCAGCGCGCCTGGTGGAAGGGGCGGATGCCGGTCGCCTGGTTGACGAGGCGGATCATGGTCGAGAGATCGCGCAGCTGGCGGGGGCCGTGGCGGGGGCCGGCGCGGTTGGTGGTGCCGCCGTCCCAGGGCACGCCGACGAGGCCGATCTGCACGTCCGCCGCCCTCGGGTCGTCGAGGTCGACCTCGGGCAGGCGCATGAAGCTGACGGGACCGGCGAAGCGCGGCAGGTCCATGCCGGAACGCGGGATGAAGTCGTGCGGGATGGCCATTGCTTGCTCGCTCGGGCTCAGGCTGCGGGGCTGGCGATCGCCTGGGCACAGGCGAGAGCGGACATGTTGATGATGCCGCGGGTGGTGATCGAGGGCGTCAGGACGTGCGCCGGCAGGCGCGGGCCGATCAGGATCGGGCCGATCGAGACCGCACCGGTGACCGTCTTGGCGAGATTGTAGCCGATATTGGCGGCATCGAGGGAGGGCATGATCAAGAGGTTGGCCTTGCCGATCAGCCGCGACTCCGGCAGCAGGCGGGCGCGGATGACCGGCGACAGTGCCGTGTCGGCGTGCATCTCGCCGTCGACCTCGAGCGCGGGATCGGCCGTCCGGAGCAGGGCGAGGGCAGCCTGCATCCGCCGGGCGGACGGCGTGTCGCGGCTGCCGAAGTTGCTGGCCGACAAGAGCGCCACCTTGGGCTCGATCCCGAAGCTGCGAACGACCGCGGCCGCCGCCAGGGTGGTGGCCGCGATGCCTGCGGGCTCCGGGTGGTCGCTGACATTGGTATCCGCGATGAAGAGCGGGCCTTCGTCGAGCACCAGGGCGTGCAGGGTGGAGGGCTCGCCGATCTCGGGGCCGAGCCCGACCACGTCGACGAGGTGCCGCAGATGGCCGGAGAACGTGCCGACCGGGCCGGCGAGGAGCGCGTCGGCCTCGCCACGGTCGATCATCAACGCACCGATCACCGTGCGGCGGGTGCGAACGATGTCGCGGGCGGCCCGCGGGCTCACCCCTTTGCGGCCCATCTTGTCGAGATAGCGGGCGACGTAGTCGTTGTAGCGCGGGTCGTTGTCGGGATTGCAGACCTCGACGTCGACGCCGAGGGCCAGCGGCAGCCCGAGCCGCTCGATCCGCGAGGCGATGACCTCGGGCCGACCGATGAGGATCGGTGCCGCGATGCCTTCGTCGACCACCACCTGCACCGCCCTGAGCACCAGTTCCTCCTCGCCGTCGGCGTAGACCAGCCGGCGCCGGTCGCTCACCGCCTGTTCGATCAGCGGTTTCATCAGGAAGCCCGAGCGGATCACCCGCTCGGAGAGCCGCTGGCGATAGGCCCGGTAGTCGGTGATCGGCCGCCGGGCGACACCCGAATCGACCGCCGCCTTGGCGACCGCCAAGGGCAGCTCGACGACGAGACGCGGATCGAACGGCTTGGGGATCAGGTAGTCACGGCCGAACGAAAGGCTCTCGAGGCCGTAGACCGAGGCCACGGTATCGGGGGTGGTGCCACGCGCCAGCCGGGCCAGCGCCTCGACGCAGGCACCGGTCATCGCCCGGTTGATGGTGGTCGCCCCGACATCGAGCGCCCCTCGGAAGATGAAGGGAAAGCAGAGGACGTTGTTGACCTGGTTGGGGTAGTCGCTGCGGCCGGTGGCGACGATCGCATCGGCACGGGTGGCCCGCGCCAGTTCCGGGTCGATCTCGCCCACAGGATTGGCCAGCGCCAGCACCAGGGGGTCGGCCGCCATCTTCTCGAGCATCGCGGGCTTCAGCACGTTCGGGGCGGACAGGCCGAGGAAGATATCCGCCCCCTCGATCGCCTCGCCGAGCGTGCGCATGCCGGTGTCCTGGGCATAGCGGGCCTTGTAGGGGTCCATGCCGACCGTCCGGCCCTCGTAGACCACGCCGTCGATGTCGGTGACGATGATGTTGCGGCGTGGCAGGCCGAGGCCGACCAGCAGATCGAGACAGGCGAGGGCCGCGGCGCCGGCGCCGCTGGTGACGAGCTTGCAGTCGGCGAGCCGCTTTCCGGCGAGGACCAGGCCGTTGGTGATCGCCGCAGCGACGATGATGGCGGTGCCGTGCTGGTCGTCGTGGAAGACCGGGATCTGCATCCGCGCCTGCAGCTTCTCCTCGACGAGAAAGCAGTCGGGCGCCTTGATGTCCTCGAGGTTGATCGCCCCGAATGTGGGCTCCAAGGCCGCCACCACCTCGACGAACCTGTCGGGGTCGGTCTCCGCCACCTCGATGTCGAAGGCGTCGATGCCCGCGAACTTCTTGAAGAGGACGGCCTTGCCCTCCATCACCGGCTTGCCGGCCAGCGGGCCGATCGAACCGAGGCCGAGCACCGCCGTGCCGTTGGTGACCACGGCGACCAGGTTGCCGCGCGCGGTCAGCGTGTCGGCCCGGTCCGGCGCGGCGGCGATCGCCGTGCAGGCATAGGCGACCCCCGGCGAATAGGCGAGCGAGAGGTCGCGCTGGGTGGCGAGCGGCTTGGTCGCCACCACCTCCAGCTTGCCGCTCACCGGCAGGCGATGGTAATCGAGCGCGTCCTGTTCGAGCCGGTCGGACATCGATTATCCCTCCCCGCATGCCCTCGGTTGCGCAACAATGCCCGAGACCAGGAGTCCGAAACGCATGCCCGAGGTGCTGCAGGCTGGTAGCCGCTTCGCACCCCTGCCGCAAGGCGCAGAGCCGACCCCGGGCTTGCCCGCCCCCGGCCTCGAGTGGCGGCGCAGCCACGGCCTCGTGCCCTACGAGCGAGCGGTGGCGGCCATGGAGGCGCGCGTCCAGGCGTTGCACGAGGGACAAGGCAGCGAGCTCGTCTGGCTCCTGCAGCATCCGCCGCTCTTGACCGCGGGGACGAGCGCCGACCCTGCCGATCTCCTCGATCCCGGCCGCTTGCCGGTATACCGGAGCGGGCGCGGCGGCAAGTTCACCTATCACGGGCCGGGCCAGCGCGTCGTCTATGCGGTGCTCGACCTCAGGCGACGGCGCCAAGATCTGCGCTGGTACGTGCACACCCTCGAGGAGTGGATGATCCGCACGCTCGCCGATTTCGGCATCCGTGGCGAACGGCGCGACGGGCGAATCGGCATCTGGGTGGTCATGCGGGACGGCTCGGAGCGCAAGATCGGCGCCATCGGGGTCAGGGTGCGGCGCTGGATCGCCTATCACGGGTTGGCCTTGAACGTCGCACCCGAGCTCGGCCACTTCCAGGCGATCGTGCCTTGCGGCATCGCCGATTTCGGGGTCACCTCGCTGGCCGAGCTCGGTGTCGCGGCATCGCTCGCGGAGGTCGATGGCGCCCTCGCCCACCGCTTCGGGCACCTCTTGGCCGCCGCCGGCTGAGACCCCGGGCCGCGACATACGAGAGCATCAGCCCGCCCTGCAAGCTTGCGACATCGCGGTTACGCGCTAGGTTACCGTTCGGACATCGAATTGGAAGTCACGGATGGCTCGTCGTTTCGCTGTCGCCCCACTCGCGGCGGCGCTCGTCACCCTCTTCGCCGGCGGCGAGGCGCTCGCCCAGTGCACCGCCTTTCCGGCGCCCGGTGTGGAATGGCGGCGCTGCCTGCACGACGGTGACGACCTGAGCGGCGCCGATCTCACCGGTGCGGACCTGCGCGACAGCTCGTTCCGGCGGACGGTCTTCGACGACGCCATCCTCGCCGGCATCCAGGCGAGGCGGGCGCGGTTCACCTCGGCCTCGATGGTCGGCGTCGACCTCACCGGCGCCGACCTCACCCTGGCCGAGTTCACCAGCGCCGATCTCACCGAGGCATCGCTCGTGGGCGCGACCCTGCGGCGCACCGGTTTCGTCAATGCCAGCTTTCGCGGTGCCGATTTTACCGACGCCGACGTGCTCGAGGCGGATTTCGCCCGGGCCGATCTCTCCGGTGCCACGTGGACCGACGGGACCACCGTCTGTGCCGAAGGCTCGATCGGCAGCTGCCGGCCGATGCGCCCGGAGGAGACCGGCGAGATCAGCAACTAGTCGTCGAAGGCGGCGTCGACCGGCACCCGCAAGGCGTTGACCAGCCGATTGGTCTCGTTGGCCATGCCGACGACGGCGATCAGCTCACCGAACATCTCGGGCGTCATGCCCTTGGCCTCCGCCGCCTTCTTGTGGCTCGCAACGCAGTAGTCGCAGCCGTTGGATGCACTCACCGCGAGGTAGACGAGCTCCTTGGTCAAGGGATCGAGGGCACCCGACGCCATCACCTCGCACAAGCTTTCCCAGGTCCGCTCGAGCGTCGGCGGGTGGACGGCCAGGGCCTTCCAGAAATTGTTGACGTCCTCGACCCCGCGGGCCGTCTTGATGGCATCGTAGACGGCGCGGACTCGCGGCGTGGCGTCGGCGTATTCGATCAATCGGCGCATCCGTGTGCTCCCCGTTCGGCCGGTCCATACGAGCGCTTGACAGCTCGGGCAACGGCGCCGATTTTCGCCGTCGAACGAACGAACGGCGTCCGAAAAAATGACGCCTTTTCAGGGAGCTGCCTCATGATCCGCCAAACCCGCCGTGTGCTGCTCGCCAGTGCCGTCGCGTTGACGACCGCCTTCTCGGTCTCGCCCGTCCAGGCCCAGGACACTCGGCTCCTGGCCTCGGTGCCCAGCATGGGCTTTCCGTTCTTCGTCCACATGATGAACGAGATCAAGGCCGAGGCGGAGACGCTGGGCGTGGAGATCGTCGAGGCCGACGGGCAGAACAGCACGCCCAAGCAGACGGCCGATGTCGAGGCCGCGGTCATTCAGGGCCTCGACGGCATCCTGATCAGCCCGACCGACGTCAACGCCATGGCGCCGGCGCTGCAGACGGCGGTCGACAACGGCGTGCCGGTGGTCACCATCGACCGGCGGGCCGACGGTGTCGACGGCATCCTCGCCCATGTGGGTGCCGACAACGTCAAGGGCGGCGAGGCGCAGGGCCAGTGGATCATCGACAACTTCCCCGACGGGGCCACGATCGTGAACCTGCAGGGCCAGCCCGGGGCGTCGGCGGCGATCGACCGCAACGAGGGTGTCCACAACGTCCTCGACGGCGTCGACGGCTACGAGTTCATCGTCGAGCAGACGGCGAATTTCGCCCGCGACCAGGGCCTCTCGGTGACCGAGAGCATCCTCGCCGGGCTCGACAGCCCGCCCGACGTGATCGTCGCCGCCAATGACGACATGGCCTTGGGTGCGATCGAGGCCGTTCGCGCGCAGGGGCTCGAGGGCGAGATCGCGATCCTCGGCTTCGATGCCCTGCCCGAGGCGCTGGCGGCAGTACGCGACGGGTCGCTCGCCGGCACGGTCGAGCAGTTCCCGGGCGGGCAGAGCCGGCAGGCGATGCAGATCCTGGTCGACTTCGTCCGCGACGACAAAGAGCCGGCCGAGAGCCTGGTCCTGCTCACACCGATCGTCATCACCGCCGACAATATCGACGAGGCCGAGCGGCTCGGCGAGTTGAACTGACGCCCATTCGTTGCGCTTGCGGCCGACATGAGCGACGGCACCGGGCTCGGGTCGGCCGCAACACGGCAAGATCGCGCGGCACCGCCGCTGTTGCGCATGACCGGGATCAGGAAGGCCTTTCCCGGCGTGCTCGCCGTGGACGCCGTCGACTTCACGGTCGAGGCGGGTGAGATCCATGCGCTTCTCGGCGAGAACGGCGCCGGCAAGTCGACCCTCTTGAAGATCCTGGCGGGCGCCCAGGCGCCGGATGCCGGGCGGATCGACCTCGCCGGTGAGCGTATCGAGCTCGACAGCCCGCACGACGCGCAGCATCGCGGCATCGTCACGATCTATCAGGAATTCAACCTGATCCCGACGCTGACGGTGGCCGAGAACGTGTTCATCGGCCGCGAGCCTTTGCGTTTCGGGCTCGTCGACTGGGCCCGGATGCGGCGCGAAACAAAGAAGATTATCGCGCGGGTCGGGCTCGAGCTCAGTCCCGACCGGCTGATCGCCGATCTCTCGGTCGCCGAGCAGCAGATGGTCGAGATCGCCAAAGCACTCGCCGTCTCCTCCCGGCTGATCGTCATGGACGAGCCGACCTCCGCGCTCGCCGAGAACGAGGTGCTGAAGCTTTTTCGGATCTGCCGCGACCTCAAGGCCGAAGGCATCGGCATCGTCTTCGTCAGCCATCGGCTCGACGAGGTGAAAAGCTTGTGCGACCGGCTGACCGTGCTGCGCGACGGCCGCCTGGTCGGTTCGGCCGATGTCGCCGCGGTCGAGATCGACGACATCATCACGATGATGGTCGGCCGCGAGGTCGATCGGCTGTTCGAGCGGCGCGGCGCGCATCGGACCGGCGAACCGGCGCTGCGGGTCGAGGGCTTGTCGGCCGAGGGTGACCCGCGCGATCCCTCGGCGACCCGGCTCGACGACATCTCGTTCACCGTGGCGAAGGGCGAGATCGTGGGTTTGGCCGGGCTCGTGGGTGCCGGCCGGACCGAGCTCGCCCGCTGCATCTTCGGTGCCGACCCGGTCAGCCGCGGCCGGGTCGCGGTGGCCGGCGATGTGGTCGACCTGCACTCGCCCGCCGGAGCGATCGCGGCCGGCATCGGCCTGGTGCCCGAGGACAGGAAGCAGCAGGCGCTGTTCCTCGCCCTCGCCGTTCGCCTCAACCTCTCGATCGCGGCGCTGGGCCGGCTGACCAGCCGGCTCGGCTTCGTCGACGAGCGGGCCGAGGCGGTGATGGTCGACGACTACCAGCGGCGGCTCGGCATCAAGATGGCGAGCCCCGGGGTCGAGGTCGGCAATCTCTCGGGCGGCAACCAGCAAAAGGTGGTGCTCGCCCGCTGGCTGGCGCTGCAGCCCCAGGTGCTGATCGTCGACGAGCCGACCCGCGGCATCGACGTCGCGGCCAAGGCCGAGGTGCATCAGCTGCTGTTCGAGCTCGCCGGGGCCGGCCTCGCCATTCTCGCCATCAGCTCGGAGCTGTCGGAGATTCTCACCTTGAGCGACCGGATCTTGACCATGCGCGAAGGGCGTTTAACCGGCGACGTGCCGATCGAAGAAGCCTCCGAGGAACGCTTGATGCAACTCATGACGCTCGGTGCCGCGGCAGCGGAGCGGGTGGCGATCGATGCTCGAGCGCACTGAGGAAGGGGCGCCGAAAGCCGCCGAGCTCGATGTTTTCGGGCTCCTGGCACGCTTCGCCCCGCTCGTCTTCCTGCTCGTGCTGATGGCCGTCTTCGCCATCCTCGAGCCGCGCTTTCTCTCGCCCTTGAACCTTTTCAACGTGATGCGCCAGGTCTCGATCTACGGCCTCCTGGCGATCGGCATGACCTTCGTCATCCTGACCCGCGGCATCGATCTCTCGGTCGGCTCGCTGATCGCCTTGACCGGGCTCGTGGCTGCGGCGGTCGCCAAGGGTGGCTTCGAGAGCCGCTTTGCCGTGGGTATCGCCGCCGAGGCCGCGGGCTACGGCTGGCCGCTGGCGCTTCTGGCGGCGATCCTGATCGGCATGGCCTGCGGCCTGCTGCAGGGCCTCGCGATCACCAAGCTCAAGGTGCCGCCCTTCGTCGTCACGCTCGGCGGCATGTCCGCCTTCAGGGGGGCTGCCCTGCTGTTTGCCGGGGGCGGGCCGATCTCGGGCTTCGACGACGGCTATCGCTGGTGGGGCCAGGGCTATATCGGCCCGGTGCCGGTGCCGGTGGTGATCTTCGCGGTGGCGGCGATCGTCGCCTGGATAGTGCTGCGCTACACCCGCTTCGGGCGCAACGTCTATGCGGTGGGCGGCAACCCCGAGGCCGCCCGGCTTTCCGGCCTCGACGTCGATCGCATCACACTGTCGGTCTACGTGATCATCGGGTTCATGGCCGGGCTCGGTGGCTTCGTGCTCTCCGCCCGGCTGAACTCGGCCGAAGCGGTGGCCGGCACGACCTACGAGCTCACCGTGATCGCCGGCGTGGTGATCGGCGGCACCTCGCTCTTCGGCGGGGTGGGCACCATCTTCGGCACGGTGATCGGCACCATGCTGATCGGTATCCTCTTGAACGGCCTCGTGCTGAACAATGTCAGCTCCTACATCCAGCAGATCATCATCGGCGTGATCATCGTCTTGGCCGTCGCCTTCGACACCTTCGCCAAGTCCAGGCGCAAGCGCGCCTGAGCACGGCACCCTCGACCCTTGCGGCGGCCGTGGCTGCCGTGCTCAACAGGGCGGGAACCGTGTCCGGAGGGTCTTCTTATGCTGCCGCCGAGTGGATCGATCGTCGTTTTGACCGGGGCCGGCATTTCGGCCGAATCGGGGCTTGCGACCTTTCGCGGTGCCGGCGGTCTCTGGGACGGGCACCGGGTGGAGGACGTGGCGACCCCCGAAGCCTTCGCCCGCGACCCGGCTCTGGTGCATCGCTTCTACAATCTGCGGCGCCGGCAGCTGCACGATCCGGCGATCAAGCCCAACCCCGCGCATCTGGCGCTCGCCCGGCTCGAGAACGACTGGCCGGGCGATGTGCTGGTGGTCACCCAGAACATCGACGATCTGCACGAGCGGGCCGGCAGTCGCAACGTCCTGCACATGCACGGCGAGATCCGTCGGGTGCGCTGTGTCGCCTGTGGCGAGGAGCGGCTCTGGCTCGGCGATCTCGGCAGCGAGACCCCCTGCCCGGCCTGCGGCGCCACGGCCAGCCTGCGCCCGGCGATCGTCTGGTTCGGCGAGATGCCGCTCGAGATGGACCGGATCATGACGGCCCTTGCGTCCTGCGATCTCTTCGTCGCGGTCGGCACCTCGGGCCATGTCTATCCGGCGGCCGGCTTCGTCGAGCTGGTTCGCGATGTCGGCCGGGCGCACACGATCGAGGTCAATATCGAGGCCTCGGCGATGCGCTCGGCGTTTGCCGAGTGCCGCGAGGGACCGGCCGGCACCGTGCTGCCGGCACTGGTCGAGGAACTCCTGGCCGCCGCCCGGTGAGCGAGGCGGTCGAGCTCACCCGCGAGCTCCTGCGGCTGCCGACGATCGCCCCGCCGGGCGACGAGGCCCGCTGCATCGAACCCCTGGCCGCCCGCCTCGCAGCCGCCGGCTTCGTCTGCCGAAGCGTCGACTTGGCCCCCGGGCGGCCGAACCTGGTTGCCCGCTTCGGCGACGAGCGGCGGCCGGCACTCGCCTTTACCGGCCATCTCGACACCGTGCCGCTCGGCGAGGCACCCTGGAGCCGCGACGCGTTCGCCGGCGAGATGGAGGGTGGGCGGCTCTACGGTCGAGGATCCAGCGACATGAAGAGCGGGGTCGCCGCCATGGTCGTCGCCGCCTGCCGGCATGCGGCCTCGGGTGCCCCGACCCCGATCGAGCTCGTCCTGACCTCGGGCGAGGAGACCGGGCTGGAGGGTGCAAGAAAACTCGCCGGTATCCCGGGCAGCCTCGGCCGGGCCGGGGCGCTCGTGGTGGCCGAGCCCACCGGCAACCTCCCGGCCTTCGGCAATCGCGGCACGGTCTGGCTCGAGGTCACCTTTCGCGGCCGGACGGCGCATGCCTCGGCCCCGGAGCACGGCAAGAACGCGCTGCTGCTCGCGGCCGAGGCGGCGCTGCGGCTCGCCGCCCACGACTACGGCGGGGCGCGTCACCCGGTACTCGGCCGGCCGACCCTCACGGTCTCCAGGCTCGCCGCCGGCAGCAATTTCAACTCGGTCCCCGACCGGGCAGTGCTCGGCCTCGATCTCCGCCCGTTGCCGGAGGCCGATCTCGACGCGGTGATCGCCGATATCGCAGCCCTGGCCGGCGCCGCGGCCGAGCTGCGCGAAGTGGTCCGCTGCCCCGGACTCTGGACCGACCCCGCCGATCCCTGGCTCACCGCTGCCCTAGAGGTCGTGGCCGGCATCACCGGCACCGCCGCGCGGCAGGAAACCGTGCCGTTCAACACCGACGCCGCCTTTCTCGCCCCCGCTTACGGTAGCGTGCCGACCCTGATCCTCGGCCCCGGCGAACTTGCCCAGGCGCACCAGACGGACGAATGGTGCACGGTCGCCAAGATCGACGAAGCGGTCGCGATCTACCTCGAGCTCTTGCGGCGGTTTTGACCAGCCCTCAGTGATCCGCGGCGGCGTGGCTCTGCGCAAAGGCGGCTTTCTGCTCCGGCGTCGCCTCGGTCTGGTGCTGCGCCTTCCAATCCTCGTAGGGCATGCCGTAGACGATTTCGCGAGCCTCGTCATAGGAGAGTTCGAGGCCCTTTTCCGCCGCTGCCGCCTGGTACCATTTCGAGAGGCAGTTGCGGCAGAAGCCGGCGAGGTTCATCAGATCGATGTTCTGCACATCGGTCCGCTCGCGCAAATGCCGGACAAGGCGGCGAAAGGCGGCGGCTTCCAGTTCGGTCCGCGTCGGCGCGTCGATGTCGGGCATGGCGGCTCTCCTTTGCGGTTGCCTCGACTGGCCCGGGAGATGGCCCCGGCAGGATGGGTCGGCAAGGGCGAGCGCCGAGCACGAGCACGCCGGAGGCTCCAGGCCGCCCGCCCGAGCCCTTCGCGGCAATCTGTCAAAGGGCGCCGAGCATGCGGAAGCTGACGGTTTCGTTGTGGCCGACGATGAGGTGGTCATGCAGTGCTATGTCGAGCAGAGCGAGGGCGGCGGCGAGCTCCTGGGTGAAGGCGATGTCCGCGGGCGAAGGCGTCGGGTCGCCGCTCGGGTGATTGTGGAGCAGAATCACGGCCGAGGCGTTGTAGAGGAGGGCCGCGCGCAGCAGCTCGCTGGGCTGAACCGCGATCCGCCGGATCGAGCCCTCGGCCACGACGTGCTCGCAGATCAGCCCGTTGCGGTTGTCGAGCAGCAGGCTGACCAGCTGCTCGGTTTGCCGTCCACGCAGCCGCTTCAGCGCATAGAGCCGCAGGGCGGCGAGCGAGTCGAGCCGTTCACGTGAGGCGAGCGTTTCCAGGCTTGCTTCGCGATAGAGTTGGGCCACGAGTTCGATCGCTTCGGCGAGCATCGGCAGCAGCCGGGCTCGCCCACAGAGATCGGCCTGTGATGCGGCGAGCACGGCCGAGAGCGAACCGAACTCGGCGACGCACCGCCCGGCCGAGTGCAGCCCGTCGCGGTCGCCCAACCGTACCAATAGTGCGGCCAACTGCTCCACCTTTCGCTGGTCCCCCGCGTGGTCTTTCAGCCCACCAGTCGGTACCAAGTCGATCGAGCCATTGTGCGCCATGCCGATTTCTTTCGCGCCTATATTACCTGCGGAATTGGCAGTTTTTCTGCACTGCCGCTATTGTCCACGCTGCACGGCTCACTGTTGGTTCAGCAAGAAAGCATCACTTGTTACCTGATAGAAGACGAAATTCGAGCGATAAAGCTGACCGTTCCAAAGGTTTAGCACCGACGCGCTGTGGGCTTCAAGAGCTTTATCAACCTAAGGTTGATTTTCTTCTGGGAAACTGTCTGCCGGCAGCAACCGAGAGTGGCGTCGATGCATACCCAATCGAGACACAGAGGGGATTTGGCCTTTCGAGCGGCCAGCCGCCTGCTAAAGTCATGGCCATCAGCGGCGGGGTTGCCGGGAGCTGCGGATGGCAGAGATGCGGATCCGACTTGCCGAGGCGCGTGTTTGATGGTCCGGGTCTTGGCGGTGCCGAGCCGCGCACCTGCCGCACCGCCACTCGACCTCGGCGAGGCCGTCGATGTCGCGTATGCCGATCGCCTCGCAACCGCACCTCACGGGATCGACGTGGTGATCCTCGATGCGGCCGCGGGTGATGGTTGGCCGGTCGACAATGCGCTGGCCGCGGCTGCTCTCTGCCGCGGCCGCTGTGCCTTGGTGGTTCTCTGCAGCTCGGCCGCCGACGCCGAGCTGATCGAAAAACGGGCGGCGTCCAGCACCGTCGCCGCCGTCGTCGACGAGCGCCTGCTGCCCGGCGATTTGGCGCAAGTAGTCAAGGGTCTCGTGGCACGAGCCGGCACGAAGCCCCGGCCCGGCGGCGGCTAACCGCGGCCGGAAAGTGCAGCGTTCGGCAAGCCTTTCAGCAGCCGTCGGTCAGCCGCCCGCACCGCCATCGCCACCACCGAAGCCACCGCCGAAGCCGTCGCTGGCACCGTCGCGCCAATCGTCGTCGGCGTTCCGCACACCACGCCGCATGCGCCGCTTCGGGTCGAGCTCACGGTTTGCTCGGTCCTCGAAGTCACGCGCGATCAAATCCCACAATTTCAACGCCAACCACACCGACGATGCAATAAAAACGATCGAGATCAACAGGCCGTAAACGATGTCCATGCCGCGTCTCCCGCAGCTGTTATTTCGCCCAGCGCAATAGAAATGGTACCACGCGGGGACATCATACGGCGAGTCGAAAACAGATGACCGAAAGATTGAAAAGTATTAATCGATCAGCCGCCGGTCACACTCATGTGGCGGCCGACCGAGGGGCGGTTGTGGCGGCGATCGATGATGAAGTCGTGGCCCTTGGGCTTGCGGTCGATGCCCCGGCGAATGGCATCGAGCAGCAGGCCGTTGTCCTCCGAGGCGCGCAAGGGTGCACGCAGGTCGATCGCGTCCTCCTGGCCCAGGCACATGTACATGGTACCGGTGCAGGTGACCCGCACCCGGTTGCAGGACTCGCAGAAATTGTGGGTCATCGGCGTGATGAAACCGAGCCTGCCACCGGTCTCGGCGATGCGGACGTAGCGGGCCGGACCACCCGTCCGGTCGGCGAGGTCGGTGAGCGTCCAGCGCTGCTCGAGCCGGGCGCGAACCAGCGAGAGCGGCAGGTACTGCTCGGTGCGGTCCTCGTCGATCTCGCCGAGCGGCATGGTCTCGATCAGGGTGAGATCGAAGCCCTCGGCCCCGCACCAGGCAAGCATCCGGTCGTACTCGTCCTCGTTGACACCCTTGAGGGCCACGGCGTTGATCTTGACGTGCAGACCCGCCTGCTTGGCGGCGGTGATGCCGGCCATGACCTTGTCGTACTTGCCCCAGCGGGTGATCGCCTCGAAGCGGGCGGGCTCGAGCGTGTCGAGCGAGACGTTGATGCGCCGAACCCCGGCGGCGTAGAGGTCGCCGGCGAAGCGTTCGAGCTGGCTGCCGTTGGTGGTGATGGTGAGCTCGCCCAAGCTACCGGGGGCGTCGCCGAGCTTGCTGCCCAGCGCCCGGATCAGGGACATCACGTCGCGGCGGACCAGGGGCTCGCCGCCGGTCAGACGGATCTTGCGCACCCCGGTAGCGATGAAGGCGTCGGCCAGACGCTCGAGCTCTTCGAGGGTCAAAAGGTCCTTCTTCGGCAAAAAGACCATGTTCTCGGCCATGCAGTAGACGCAGCGGAAATCGCAGCGGTCGGTGACCGATATCCGGACATAAGTGATGTGACGGCCGAAGCTGTCGACGAGCATGCATCCCTCCCGGGCTCGCGCGATGCCGGGTGGGTCCGCCGCGGCGCGAACGAATTCCCGACTATCGACTGAAATCCAAACGTAATACGCTGCCGGTCGGTTGTGAATGCCCGACCATCGTCGGGTGGCCCGGAGGGGCACGTGATGGGCTGTCGTTCTTCATGAACCTCGCGTTTCTCGCTGCCGGCACGACCGAGGCGGCCGAAGCCCGGCGTGCCTTCGAGGCGCGCTACCCGGCGGTCGAGCCGGCCGCCGCCGACATCATCGTGGCCCTCGGCGGCGACGGCTTCATGCTGGAGACGCTGCACCGGTTCATCGACCTGGACATTCCGGTCTACGGGATGAACCTCGGCACGGTGGGCTTTCTGCTCAACGAATACGGGCGCGACGACCTGCCGGCGCGGATCCGGCAAGCGCAACCGGTCGAGCTCTACGCGCTGCGCATGCGCGCCCGACAGGTCGACGGCACGGTGGTCGACGGCATCGCGATCAACGAGGTCTCGGTGTTTCGCGAGACCCGCCAGGCCGCCGCCTTGAGCCTCGACATCGACGGCGTGAACCGGCTGCCGGAACTGGTCTGCGACGGGGTGATGGTGGCGACACCCGCCGGCTCGACCGCCTACAACCTCTCCGCCCACGGGCCGATCATCCCGCTGGGTGCCAACATCCTCGCACTCACCCCGATCAGCCCGTTCCGGCCGCGCCGCTGGCGCGGCGCCCTGTTGAGCAGCCAGACCCGGTTCCGCATTCGGGTGCGCCATCCCGAGAAGCGGCCGGTGAGTGCGGTGGCCGACTTCACCGAGGTGCGCGACGTGGTCGAGGTCGAGATCTGGGAGGATCGCGACAAGCGCTTTCAGCTCCTCTTCGATCCGGAGCACAATCTCGAGGAGCGGATCTTGAAGGAGCAGTTCATCCCGTGACGATCTCCCTTGCCCGCCGGTCGGCGATCGCCCTCGTCCTCGCCTGTTGCCTCCTGCCGGCGGCCGCTTCGGCGCAGAGCCGGGGCGCGCCGCAGCCCGTCCTCGAGCAGGAGCCCTTGACGATCGAGACCGCGAACGGCTCCGTCGACTTCACGGTCGAACTGGCCCGAACACCGATGCAGCAGATGCGCGGCCTGATGTTCCGCGACGAGGTGCCGCCCGGCACCGGCATGCTCTTCACCTACGACGCGGCGCGCCCGCTCTCGATGTGGATGAAGAACACCCCGACCTCGCTCGACATGCTGTTCATCGACGCCGACGGCGTGATCCGGGGCATCGAGGCCGAGACCGTACCGTTCTCCGAAACGGTGATCACCTCGCCAGCACCGGTCACCGCGGTCCTCGAAATTCTCGGCGGCGAGGCCGAACGGCTGGGGATCGAGCCGGGAGATCGGGTGCGGCACCCGCATTTCACCGCTCACGCCAACTAAGCTGCATACATTCGCCGCCTCGACCTGGGCGTAGTCCTTGCCCAGTCGATACCCCCTGCGCTACCCCACGCCATGTATTCGATAAAAGTTGCTCGGGCGAAAACTGGCAGGAGGTCGAGTAATGCTCATCCAGAGCACCGAGCGCAGCCCATCGCTGCCTATCCGCACCTTGTCCAAGGGGGAGCCACCCGATCAGGCGGTCGATCTCAGCCGACTTTACGCCACGCCGCGGGACCCATCGTCGGGACGTACGCTGGTCGGGATCGTGCAAACCGTGCAGCAGCCCGGCAGGCGCGACTACGGCAAGCTCGTCAAAGGCGCCGAGGCTGCCTACAACTTTGCGGTGAACGATGCCCTGCTGAAGGTACCGGCCGGCTTGGATGCTACGGTGCGCGGGGGGCTAGTGCTGTGGGACGGGATCGAGCTTGCGGGAAAGATCCGAGCCGGCGAGGCCGATGCCGTCGATATCGGCCTTTCTATCGCCAAGGCCGGCGCCAACACCGCGGCCATTCTCGATGCCCTCGACGTCGTGCCCATCAATCCGCTCTGGACCAGGAGTGTCATCATGGGCTGCACCGTGATGCTCGCGCTCAAAGAGTTCTACGCCAGCGGCAAAACAGTCGAAAAAACCCTTGTCTACGGATTCGAGCCCGAAGACGTTCGGAAGCTTCCCGCGGGAGACGTCCAGCAAGCCGCCTATTGTTCGATGGGTCTCGCCGCCGCGGCGATCGCCGGCGGCAAGCTCGTTGCGGCAACGCCCGAGTCCGCCGGTAGCGCGGTACCGCCGCCACCGCTCGCATTCGACATCGATGGCCCCGTCGCCCAGATGCTACGCTCGAGTGTCGTGGCCGGAAAGCCGATCGACCGGGAAGGCTCAGCCTAGCCGCTGGCAGGTGGCGATGATGCGTTTGCCGGCTTCTTCCAGGAGCTCCGTGGCGGTCGCGTAGGAGATGCGGAAATGGGGGTCGAGGCCGAAGGCGGAGCCGTGGACGACGGCGACACCGCCCTCCTCGAGCAGGTATTTGGCGAAGGCCTCGCTACTCTCGATCACGGCACCTGCCGGGGTCTTGCGGCCGATGATACCGGCACAGCTGGGGTAGACGTAGAAGGCGCCTTCGGGGGTCGGGCAGTCGAGGCCCGGGGCCTCGTTCAAGAGGCCGACGATGAGGTCACGGCGCTGCTTGAAGACGGCGTTGCGCTCTTCGAGGAAGTCCTGCGGCCCGTCGAGGGCGGCAACGGCCGCGGCCTGGCTGATCGAGCAGGGGTTCGACGTGCTCTGCGACTGGACCTTGCCCATCGCCTTGATCAACTCGGCCGGGCCGCCGGCATAGCCGATCCGCCAGCCGGTCATGGCGTAGGCCTTGGAGACACCGTTGACGGTGAGCGTGCGGTCGTAGAGGCGGGGCTCGACCTGGGCCGGGGTGGTGAAGCGGAAGTCGTCGTAGACCAGGTGCTCGTACATGTCGTCGGTCATGACGTGGACGTGCGGGTGCTGCACCAGGACGTCGGTGAGCGCCTTCAGCTCGGCCTCGGTGTAGGCGGAACCCGTCGGATTCGAGGGCGAGTTCAAGATCAGCCACTTGGTTTCGGGCGTGATCGCGGCCTCGAGCTGGGCGGGCTGCAGCTTGAACGATGTCTCGGCCGTGCAGTCGATGGCGACGGGGGTGCCGCCGGCCAAGAGCACCATGTCCGGGTAGGAGACCCAGTAGGGGGCCGGGATCAGCACCTCGTCGCCGGGATCGAGGGTGGCGACCAGCGCGTTGTAGAGCACCTGCTTGCCGCCGGTGCCGACGGTGATCTGCGCGGGCTCGTAGGCCAGCCCGTTCTCGCGCGCGAACTTGGCCGAGATCGCGGCCTTGAGCGCAGGCGTGCCGTCGACGGCGGTGTATTTGGTGTCGCCGGCGCGAATCGCCGCGATCGCCGCCTCCTTGATGTGGTCGGGGGTGTCGAAATCCGGCTCGCCGGCGCCGAGGCCGATGATGTCGCGGCCTTGCGCCTTCAGCTCGCGGGCGAGGTTGGTGACCGCGATGGTGGGCGACGGCTTGATGCGGCCGAGGCTCTGGGCGATGAGCGCCATGGCGCGTCCTCCGGGCTGGCTCCTGTGGCTCGCCGTCCCGTATGGCCCGACTCGGACCCGCGGACAAGGCTGGGAGGTGGCCCGCCGGGTGCGGCGAGGCGTCAGCTTCGCGCGGGGTCGCCGAGCAGGCGGTCGAGCCGGGCGAGGCGGGCATGCAGCGCGCGCACCTCCGCGTCGAGTTCGGCGAGCTCGGGTCCGACGGCCTCCTCCAGGTCGCGCCCGATACCGGCCAGCGGCGGCATGGCGCCCAGCCGCCGCTCGTCGGCGCGCCCCTCCGCGGGGCTCAGCTCGCCGGTCTCCACCGCCTTTCTGACCAGAAGCCAGGCGACGCAGTAGCCGAGAAGGGCGGTCAACTCGCCGATCTTGGCGACCTGGCGCAGGCGGCGGAGCGCGGCATCTCGATCGGCCGCGGGATCGGCCACCAGCGCGCCGCGCACCTCGGTCGCGAGCCGCACGGTCTGGGCCAGGAGCTGGTCCGTCGTGGAGCGTGGGTGTCGCGCCGGGTTGGTCAGCGTCACTTCGCTGGTCATCGCAGTTTCCATCGGTCAGATGCACCGACCCGCGCCGGTCGGATCGCTCGGGGTGCTTGCTTATAGCCCGATCAACCATGTCCAGCGGGCCGGGACGGTCGGTCGAATACCGACGTGCGGCCCCGGCGTTCACCATGGCGCGCCGGGCCGGGTCGACCGATCGGTCGGGTGATGGTGCCGGGTTCGGGCTGCGAGGGAAGCGTCCGGGTGGCCCCCTTACGCTTCGGTACTGCCGGGCTCGGGGAGCCATTCGTCGGGACTCGGGATCTGGGCGAACGTGTACGGGCAGGATGCGGGCAGGCGCTGGAGCATCTCCGGCTCGTGCCGCACGAGTTGTGGTTTCAGGCGGCGGAGCGCCTTGGCGTCGTTTCGATCGAGGTCACGGATAATCCGACGCTCGATCGACGGGGTCAGTTTCTCCTCGAGATCGATGCGAAACGCCGCGATTTCCGATTCCCAGCCGGTTCCGGGATCGGCAGCGGTCGAAAATTGCAGCTGCAGCAGGCGGGTAATGATTTGTTGCGTCAGTGACTGGCAGGTGTGCAGCTCGCCCTTGCCCAAGTCCTCGACTTCCTCGGCGAGCAGGTGCCAATCGATCGGCTCGGCTTGCGTAGGTTTGCCTGGGCGCGCAGGTGTTTCGCCTGGTCCCGGGTCCAGGCGTAGAAGTCGTCCTCGTAGGTGGGGCGGTCCTTCACCTCGGCAGTCACAGCTTCCTTCACCCGAGTTTCGAGGGGGTGCGGGGGAAATCATTTCCCCCGCATTCCTCTATCACGTCAGCGACGGCAGCTTCAGCCCCATTTCATTCGCACAAGCGATCGCTTCCTCGTAGCCGGCATCGGCGTGGCGCATGACGCCGGTGGCCGGGTCGTTCCAGAGCGTTCGCTCGAGACGGCGGGCGGCATCGTCGGTGCCGTCGGCGACGATGACCATGCCGGCGTGTTGGGAGAAGCCCATGCCCACACCGCCGCCGTGGTGCAGCGAGACCCAGGTGGCGCCCGACGCGGTGTTCAACAGCGCGTTCAGAAGCGGCCAGTCGGAGACGGCGTCCGAGCCGTCCTGCATCGCTTCGGTTTCGCGGTTGGGCGACGCGACGGAGCCGGAGTCCAGGTGGTCGCGGCCGATGACGACGGGGGCGTCGAGCTCGCCCGATTTGACCATGTCGTTGAAGGCGAGGCCGAGCTTGTGGCGGAGACCCAGGCCGACCCAGCAGATGCGGGCGGGGAGGCCCTGAAACGCGATGCGTTCGCTCGCCATGTCGAGCCAGTTGTGCAGGTGTTTATCGTTCGGGATCAGCTCTTTGACCTTCTTGTCGGTCTTGTAGATGTCTTCCGGGTTGCCGGAGAGGGCGGCCCAGCGGAAGGGGCCGATGCCGCGGCAGAAGAGCGGGCGGATATAGGCGGGGACGAAGCCCGGGAACTCGAAGGCGCCCTTTAAGCCCTCGTCCTTGGCCATCTGGCGGATGTTGTTGCCGTAATCGAGGGTGGGAATGCCCTGGTGGTGGAGGTCGAGCATCGCCTGGACCTGCAGCACCATGCTCTGCTTGGCGGCCTTGGCCACACTCTCGGGGTTCTTTTCCTGGCGGTCGAACCACTGCTCCAGGGTCCAGCCGGCGGGGAGGTAGCCGTGCAGCGGGTCGTGAGCGGAGGTCTGGTCGGTGACCACATCGGGCGTCACGCCGCGTTTCACCAGTTCGGGAAAGATCTCGGCGGCGTTGCCGAGCAGGCCCACCGACAGCGGTTCTTGTTGTCGGGTCGAGCGCTCGATGAGCTGCAGGGCTTCGTCGAGACTCTCGGTGGCGCAGTCGAGATAGCGGGTCTTCAGCCGCATCTCGATCCTGGACGGCTGGCATTCGACGGCGAGCATCGAGGCCCCGGCCATGGTGGCGGCGAGCGGCTGCGCCCCGCCCATGCCGCCGAGGCCGCCGGTCAGGATCCAGCGCCCATCCAGATGGCCACCGTAATGGCGCCGGCCGACCTCGACGAAGGTCTCGTAGGTGCCCTGCACGATGCCCTGGCTGCCGATATAGATCCAGGAGCCGGCGGTCATCTGGCCGTACATCATGAGCCCGAGCTTATCGAGCTTGTTGAAGTGGTCCCAGTCGGCCCAGTGCGGGACGAGATTGGAATTCGCGATCAGCACTCGCGGGGCATCCGTGTGGGTCTTGAAGATGCCGACAGGCTTGCCGGACTGGACGAGCAGGGTTTCGTCCGCCTCGAGGCTTTCGAGCGAGGCGACGATGCGGTCGTAGCTCGCCCAGTCGCGGGCGGCCCGACCGATGCCGCCGTAGACGACCAGGGCTTCGGGGTGCTCGGCGACCGCCGGGTCGAGGTTGTTCATGAGCATGCGCAGGGGCGCTTCGGTGAGCCAGGACTTGGCGCGGAGCGTCGTGCCGGTCGGGGCCGCGATCTTGCGACTGTTGTCGAGCCGGCCGGTACTCATGACTTTTCTCCGAACGCCAGCATGGTCTCGAGCAGCGTCAAGAGCGTCGGCTGCAGGGCCTGGGCCTGGTCGTGATCGAAGGCATAAGGCGGGTCCTCGTGCATGTAGGTGCGCTGGGCCAGCTCCAGTTGCGCCGCATGCACGCCGGCAGCCGGGTTGCCGTAGTGGCGGGTGATCCAGCCGCCCTTGAAGCGGCCGTTGGTGACGCTGCTGTAGGGGCTCTTCGTCATGGCCGCTTCGAGCGCCGCCTCGAGTTCGCCAGCGCAGGACCTGCCGTCGTTGGTGCCGAGGTTGAGCGACGGCAACTCGCCTTCGAAGAGCCTCGGGATCCGGCTCCTGATCGAGTGGCAGTCGTAGAGCAGGGCCAGCCCGTGGCGCGCCTTCACCCGCTCGATCTGCTCGCCGAGCGCGTCGTGGTAGGCGGCGAAATAGGTGCGCGTGCGCGCCTCGATCTCGGCGTCGTCCGGCGCTTCGCCCGCACGGTAGAGCGGGTCGCCGGCGAAGGTGGTGGTCGGGACGAGCCCGGTCGTCACCTGGCCGGGGTAGAGCGAGGCGCCGGCGGGATCGCGGTTGACGTCGATGACGTAGCGGGAGAACACAGCGGTGACCGTGGTGGCGGGCAGCAGCTCGGCGAAGGCATAGAGCCGGTCGATGTGCCAGTCGGTGTCGGGCAGGGTGCGGCCGATCTCGGTCAGCCGGTCGCGCATCCCGATGGGGAGTGCGGTGCCGCTGTGCGGCAGGCTGAGAATCAAGGGCGTGTCGTGCTCCTCGACCGTCACGGTACTGGTCATGAGGTGGTCTCCAGGCCGGGGAGGATGTCGGTATTGCCGGCAATGATCCGACCCCCGGCGACGAGGGCTCTGGCGGCTTCGATATCGGGGGCGAAGAACCGGTCGGTCGTGTAGGTTTCGACCGCCGCCCGAAGGGTCCGATGCGGTCGCTGCAGGCGGGGCGAGGTGAGCACCGGCGCATGGACGTCGAGCCCCTGCCCGGCCGCCAGGAGCTCGATCGCCAGGATCCCTTCGAGGTCGTCGGCCATCGCCGTCAGCCGCCGTGCGGCGTGGGTCGCCATCGAGACGTGATCCTCCTGGTTGGCGGAGGTGGGCAGGCTGTCGACCGAGGCCGGCATGGCGCGCTGCTTGATCTCACAGGCCAGGGCCGCGGCGGTCACATGGGCGATCATGAAGCCCGAGTTGAGCCCGGGATCGTCGACCAGGAAGGGCGGCAGGCCGGAGATCGAGCCGTCGGTGAGCATGGCGATGCGCCGTTCGGCCATGGCGGCGATCTCGGCGGTGGCAATCGCAATCTGGTCGGACGCCAGGGCGACGGGTTCGGCGTGGAAATTGCCACCCGACAGGACATCCCCCTCGTCCGCGAAGACCAGAGGGTTGTCGCTGACGGCATTGGCCTCGGTGAGGAGCACGGATGCAGCGAAGCGGAGCTGGTCGAGGACCGCACCCATGACCTGGGGCTGACAGCGCAGCGAATAAGGGTCCTGAACTTTGCCGCAGTCGAGGTGGCTCGCCCGGATGGCGCTGTCGGCGATCAGGTGGCGAAAGGCCGTGGCGACCTCGATCTGGCCCGGATGGCCGCGGATGGCGTGGATCCGGGCGTCGAACGGAGCATCCGAGCCACGCGCGGCGTCGACGCTCATCGCCCCGGTCACGAGGGCGGTCCGGAACAGGCGCTCGAGGCGGATCGATGCTGCGAGGGCGAGGGCCGTGGACACCTGGGTGCCGTTGAGAAGCGCCAGACCCTCCTTGGGGTGGAGGGTCACGGCGGCGAGGCCGCTCGCCTCCAGCGCCTCGCGCGCCGGCATCATCTTCCCGTTGTAGCGGGCCTCGCCGATGCCGAGCATCGCGGCTGCCATGTGGGCCAAGGGTGCGAGGTCGCCCGAGGCCCCGACGGAGCCCTTTTCGGGAATCACCGGCAGCACGTGCCGCTCCAGCATGGCCACGAGCTGGTCGAGGGTGGCCTCGCTGATCCCGGAATAGCCGCGGGCCAGGGAGGCGGCCTTCATCGCCATGACGAGGCGGGTGAGCGGTTCGGTCAGCGGCGCACCGGTCCCGGTCGAGTGCGAGAGGACGAGATTCTGCTGCAGGGTGTCGAGGTCGGCCTTGGCGATGTGCGTCGAGGCGAGCTTGCCGAAGCCGGTGTTCACCCCGTAGACGACGCGCTCCTCGTCGACGATCGCCCGGATCGCGGCAGCGCTCCTGCGGATCGCCGGGCGGCAGGCCGGATCGAGGGTCACGGCGGCACCGTCGAGGACGGCGCGCCACTCGGCCAGCCCGACGGCACCCGGCCGGAGCGTCACCATTTGCGCCATCGTCCCTCCCTCAGCACCGCGAACAGCGGATTGTAACCGACACGATAGGCGAGCTCGGCCGGGGTTTCGATGTCGAAGACGGCGAGATCGGCGCGTTTGCCCGGCGCGATGGTGCCGATCTCGTGGTCGAGGCCCAAAGCCCGGGCAGCGTTTCTCGTCACACCGGCCAGCGCTTCCTCCGGGGTCAGCCGAAAGAACGTGGCCGCCATGTTGAGCATCAAGAGCAGCGAGGTGACCGGCGAGGAGCCGGGATTGCAGTCGGTGGCGACGGCGATCGGGACACCGTGTTGCCGGAGCAGATCGACCGGCGGCAGCTGCGTTTCGCGCAGCGTGTAGAACGCGCCGGGGAGCAGCACGGCGGTGGTGCCCGCCTCGGCCATGGCGACGACGCCGTCTTCCTGGAGGTATTCGAGGTGGTCCGCCGAGAGTGCCTGGAACTCGGCGGCGAGCACCGCCCCCTTGAGATCCGAGAGCTGTTCGGCGTGCAGCTTGACCGGCAGGTCGACGGCACGCGCCTTCTCGAAAACGCGGCGGATCTGGGCGGGCCAGAAGGCGATGCCCTCGCAGAAGCCGTCGACGGCGTCGGCGAGGCCGGCCTTCCTGACCGCCGGGATGATCTCGTCGGTGACGATCCGGACGTAGCGGTCGGGGTCGGCCTCGTGCTCGGGCGGCACGGCGTGGGCAGCGAGGAGCGCGGTCTGGACCAGGACGTCGCGTTCGGCACCGAGGCGTCTCGCGGCCTGCAGCATCTTCACCTCGTTCTCGAGATCGAGGCCGTAGCCGGACTTGATCTCGATCGTGGTGACCCCTTCGGCCAAGAGGTGATCGAGCCGCGGCAGGGCCGCGGCCACGAGGTCGTCGACGGCGGCCGCGCGGGTGGCGGCGACGGTCGAGAGGATGCCGCCGCCGGCCTTCGCGATCTCCGCGTAGCTGGCCCCTTCGAGCCTGAGTTCGAACTCGCGTGCCCGGTTGCCGCCGTGGACGATGTGGGTATGGCAGTCGATCAGGCCGGGCAGCACCCAGCGGCCGGCGAGATCGGCCGTCTCCTCGGCCCGGGGCGCCTCGCTCGCCGGGCCGAGCCAGGCGATCCACCCGTTCTCGATCAGCACGGCGGCGTTTTCCATGGCGCCGTAGGGCACGCCGCCGGGCTGCATCGTGGCGATGCGGGCGTTGGTGAGCACGAGACTGCTCGGTTCGGCCATGCGTGCGATCCGTTTTCGCGCTAGGGCTTCGTCGCCATACTGCGCCAGGGTCGAACCGGAGGTCGGCATGATCAAGCTCTTTTTCGCGACCGCACTCCTGCCCGAGGGCTGGGCGTCCGACGTCGCCGTCCGGGTCGATGCGGCTGGCATGATCGAGGCGGTCGAGCCGGGATCGGTGCCGGACCCGGACGCCTCGTGCGAGGCGATCGGGGTGCCGGGGATCGCGAACCTGCATTCGCACGCCTTTCAGCGCGGCATGGCGGGGCTGGCCGAGCGGGCGGGGGCGGCCGAGGACAGTTTCTGGACCTGGCGCGAGGTGATGTATCGTTTTCTCGCCGTGCTCTCGCCCGATGATGTCGAGGCGATCGCGAACCAGCTCTATGTCGAGATGCTGGAGGCCGGATTCACCGCCGTCGGCGAGTTCCACTATCTGCATCACGCCCCGGACGGTCGGGCCTACGCCGATCCGGCCGAGATGGCGGGGCGGATCGTGGCGGCGGCCGACACCGCGGGCATCGGCCTGACCCTGCTGCCGGTGCTCTACCATCAAGGTGGCTTCGGCGCGGCGCCGCTCGGCGACGGGCAGCGGCGGTTTCGCCTCGATGCCGAAGCCCTGGTCGATCTCGTGGCGACCTTGCGGCGACGGCATCCCTCGCTCGTCGTCGGTGCGGCGCCGCATTCGCTGCGCGCCGTGACGCCCGAGAGCCTGAACGCGGTAGCAGCCGCGCTGCGCGACGGGCCGTTGCACATCCACGCCGCCGAGCAGGAGAAGGAGGTCGAAGACTGCCTCGCCTGGTCGGGGCGGCGGCCGGTGCGCTGGCTGCTCGACGAGGCCGGGGTCGATCGACGCTGGTGCCTCGTGCACGCCACGCATCTCGACGACGGCGAGGTGCACGATCTGGCAAGTTCGGGAGCGGTGGCGGGCTTGTGCCCGGTGACCGAGGCCAATCTCGGCGACGGGATTTTTCGCGGCGTCGATTATCTCGGCCACGGCGGGCGGTTCGGGGTGGGCTCCGACAGCCACATCCGGGTGGACCTCGCCGACGAACTGCGCACGCTCGAATACGGCCAGCGGCTGCGCGACCGGCGCCGCAATCGGCTGGCACGTCCGGGAGAGTCGGTCGGGCGATCGCTGTTCGAGGCGGCGGCGCAGGGCGGGGCGCAGGCGCTGGCGCAGCCGCTTGGCGCCATTGCCCCTGGCCGGCGCGCCGATATCGTCAGCCTCGATCCCGAGCATCCGGCACTCGTCGGCAAGGCGGCCGACGACCTGCTCGACGGCTGGCTGTTCGCGGCCGGCCGGTCGCCGGTGGCTGCAGTCCATGCCGGCGGCAGGAGGGTGGTCGAGGGCGGACGGCACGTCGCGGCGGCGGCGACAGCAGCACGGTTCGCCCGGGTGATGCGGCGGTTGGCGGGGCGACTCTGAGACGATCGGCATGCCGCTTGGCCGGCCCCTCGGTGGCGGGCTCCGGGAGGTCCGCCCGGACCTCACCGGCAGCAGGATCGCCAGGGTGATTTTTTTGGCGTAGCGCACGGTCATGCCGTGTTGCTGCACGGCTTCGTGAAGAAGTCGCAGCAGACGCCGCGCCCGGCGTTGGAGCCGGCGCGGAGGCGGCAGAAGGAGGTGGAGGGGTGAGCGACGTGCAAGGCCGCACCGGGAGTTGCTCGGTCCTACTGTGTCATAAATTCTTACAGTGTATCAGGATATCTCACTAACCGACTGATCGTGTTCAGCCATTGGAGCGATCATAGTGTCCGAACTCGACGAATTCGAAGCCCCTATCGGCGAACTCGCAACGGCACTCGGCCATGCCGACCGCGAGGTGCCTTTCCGCGCCTAGAGCGGTTTCCGCTTAGATGGAGCCATACTTAGCGTTTCGGATGTAGTTTCGACATTCCCCGGATGAAAAGAGGTCTAGCAGCCGGCCGATTACCTTGTTCAAATTTTCGGCTGTCCGCGGTGGCACCTTGCGCAATAAGTGCTTCAGCCTGGCGAAGACCTGTTCGATCGGATCGAGGTCGGGGCTGTAGGGTGACAGGTAGAGTAGTGTTGCGCCGCATGCCTCGATTGTTTCCTTCACACCGGCGACTTTGTGACTGCTGAGATTGTCGACGATGACGATGTCGCCCGGGCGGAGCGTCGGCGCGAGTTGCTGCTTGGTCCAAGCCTTGAAGCAGTCGCCATTGATCGGGCCGTCGAAGACGCAGGGCGCGTCGATCCGCTCGTGCCGCAGCGCTGCCATGAAAGTCGTGGTCAGCCGATGGCCGTGTGGAGCACTGCCTTCGACCCGCTTGCCCTTTGGCCCACGCCCGTAGCGCGGCACCATATTGGTCGACGTCCGGGTTTCGTCGACGAAGACCAGCTGCTCGAGTTTCAGTTTTCTTTGTCCATCTCGCCACTCGCCACGGGCTTCGGCGACATCCTCGCCTGTTCGTTCTACAGCGCGGATGGTCTTTTTTTTCGTGTCAGCCCGAACTTTTGCCAATATCGGCAGATCGCAGCACGGCTCGTCCTGGTCCCCCGCTCGACCAGGCGGACCCCGATCGCCTCGATGGTCAGGTCCGAATCCGCCGCGATCCACTCCCGGATTGCCTCCTTGTCTCCCGGTAATGGCGACTTCTTGAACCCGCCGAACTGTGCCGGCGAAACATCACCCGTCGCACGATATCGCTGCATCGACTTGATCACACAGCTCGGACTGACACCGAATTGCTCGGCGACTTGCCGACACGAGCCACCCTTCTGGACAGCCTCCATGATTTTGCGGCGGAAATCATTCGAGTAAGGGCTCGGCATGCATGGCTGGCCTCCTCATCCAGCCATCATCGTGAATCACAGCGGCTAACATTCGGGAATCGGGAAATGATTCCTCCTAATGGAAATACGCTCTAGACGACTGGATTGTTGTTGCCGCTCGAGCGGCGAGTTCCGTAAGCAGGCAGCGAGCCGGCTGCAGCAGACCGCTGATGCCGAAGCCCGCGCCGACACGAGAAGCCTCATCGCGGTGCTCGATCGCCGCATCGCCAAGATCGCCGCACGCATGCGCGCGATCATCGAGACCGATCCCGAACTGGCGGAGGCCGATCGCCGGCTCCAGACCGTCCCAGGCGTCTGCCCCATCGTGGTCGCAACGCTCATTGCCGAGTTGTCCGAACTTGGCCGACTTGACCGTCGAAGCATCGCGGCCCTCGTCGGCGTCGCGCCCATCGAAGGCCAGCAGGCCTTCGATCCGATCCCCGCAGGGAACGCCGTCAGCAGACGGCGGAGGAACTGGCGACAGTGGCAAGCGCGCCGGACGGCGGACGATCGGCGGCGGCCGTCCCGTCGTCCGAACGATGCTCTCCATCGCCGGCCTTCACGCCTCCCGCGGCGACCTCGTCTTTCGGGCCTTCCGAACGCGGCTCGAAGCCGCGGGTAAGCCGGTCAAGGCCGCAATCATCGCCACGGCCCGAAAGCTCCTGACCGTACTCGACGTCATGCTCGCCGGCCACACCGACGATCAACCCACGGCACCGACCTGACTACAGTTGCCGGCAAACCCGGGGCGGTTCAGCCTGCCCCGACGCCGCCGAATTCCACCTCGCCCACGGCCGATTTTGCCGCTGAAAGCGCCCCGAGCGTCGCCGCCGCCCCGTCCGTCGACAACATCGAATCCCAACCGGCCGAAACCAGCGCCGATCGCGCCACGCTGCGGCTCGCCCGCTCATCCGCTCATCGCGATCACCGATCGGCGACCGTCAAACTACCGGCCAATCCTGGAGCTGGTGAGAAATCCGGGCTGATCGATCCCGAAAGCAACTTCAAGGGCGACTGCCGACGAGGGCATCGGCCTGCTGCGTGGCGATGACGGCGGTTGGCTGGTCTGCGGCAGCATCGACGCGCCGTCAACGGTTCCTCTGACCTGCGCCGAGGGCGCCTGTGTCTTTGCCATCGATTGGACAGCGTCGCCCTCGAACTGGCCACGCGCCGCGAGCGGCGGCAGTGGCCGGCACGGGGAGCTTTTCGCCTATGCGCCGCTCACGACACCGCGCCCCTGCATTTTCTCGGGCGCGAGGCTCGGCGGCTTACCGCGCCGTATTCGTGATAGCTGAAGCCGAGCAGCCCCGCCCAAGTCCCGACGCCCAAAGCGAGGTGGCTCAGGCCCTGGATCAGTGCCACCCGGCCGCGGCGCAGCACGGCCAGCATGGTCACGAGACCGAAGACGATGCGCCCGCTGCCCTTGAACGCTCGCTCGAGGACCGCAGCCGGCGAAGGATCGCGCAGACGGTGCATGACCGTGTGCGTCGTCCCGTTCCGAAAGAACCGCTTGATCACCCAGGCAACGGTCGTTCGCCCGGGTTGCACCGTCTCGATGACCTCGGCATCGCGCGCGCTGACCGCCTTGAGACCGGCAGCAATCGCGCGGGAGAAGAAATGCTCGTCCTCGCCGCCGGTGAAATTGAAGGCCATGTCGAAGCGCCAGCCGTGGCGCCGTACGGCATCGAGCGAGACCAGCGCATTGTTGGTGTAGAGGCGTTCGATCGGTGTGCCGTCGTCCAGAGGAGCGATCTCGTAGAAGCCGCTCTGGGTGACCCATGCCGGCGGCGGCTCGACATAGGCGGGCGTGACCGGGCCGCCGACGAGGCGGGCGTCGTGCTCGTGCGCGGTGGCGAGCAGCGAATCCAACCATTGCGGAACCGGCGTCTCGTCGTCGTCGATCATGGCGAGCCAGTCGGCCGACGTCGGTGCTGCGTCGAGTTGGGCGTTTCGCGCATAGACCAAGCCGCGACGCGGCTCGTGGCGATAGATGATCGGCCAGCGCAAGAGTGGGCGATGCGCCTCGACGATCGCCTCGGCCTGCCCGGTGCTGCTGTTGTCGATGATCACGATGGTGATCTCGGGTTCCGCCGTCCGGACGAAGGTCAGGTGTGACAACCCTTCGAGCAAGTGGCCGAGACCGTCCGGCCGATCGACGGTGCAGGCCGTGATCGCGACGTGCGCGCGGGCGGCGGCGCCGCGGCGGTCGGAGACGTCGACAACGAACGCATCGTCGTCGTCGGCACAACGGGCAACCTGCTCGATCATGTTTGGGACACCAGGCGGGCCGCGGAACCGCGCCGCAAGTTTTCGATTGCAGTCAACAGAGCGACGCGACTTCCGGCAGCGTCGACAACGACAAGGAGTGCGACGAGGATCGACGACGCAGCGCCGCACGCGACGACGGACCACAACAGGTCGTCGAGACGGGCCGACCAACCGATCAACGGCGCGGTAACGGCGCAGACGGCGAACACTTTCAGCGAATCACCCGTCGGCCAGGGCAACGGCAACCAGCGGCGCGTCACGACGATCGCCACTCCGACGATGACCGAAACGCTCGCCAAGGTGGCGATCGCCGCACCGAGCGCACCGTATGGCGGGATCAGCAGGAGGTTCAAAGCGATATTCACCCCTGTGCCGCCGCACACGATCAGAGCATTCGTGCCGGTGCGCTTCGTCAGCGTGAAGCCATAGGAAAAGTAGTAGGATCCGATCCCCTGGATCCAGGTGGCGGCGATGATCCAGGGGATCAGCAACGTCGCGGTCTCGCGGAAAGCCTCACCGAAGATCAGGCGTGAAACCAGCGGTGCCGCCGCCGCCAAGATGGTCGCTACGGGCAACGAAGTGATCAAGAGGAGGCGGACCTGCTGTCGGCAATGCTCGTCCAGCACGGTTTTTTCGCCGAGCTCGAAGCAGCGAAAAACGGCGGGCGAAACCGCAAGAAACGCGGACAGCATGAGCATTTGCAGGCTACGCTGGGCGAATTCGTAAGGTGCAGCGTAAGCCCCGGCCGCATCGACCCCGACGAGTGCCGCCAACAGATATCGGTCGGTGATGCCGATCACGGCCGACGCGAGACCGACCACTGCGAGGGGCAGGCCGAAGCTCGCCATCCGGGCAACGCCAGAAAGGTCGAAGCGCTGCAGGATCAGCCGCCTCCGTGCCCTCCAGACGAGGTAGAGGGCGGGAAGCAGGTGACCGACGAGGACGCCGGTGAGCAGTCCGAGCGTGCCGAAACCCGCCGCCAGCAAAAGGGCGCCGAGGGCGAGGCTGGCGGCTGCCCGGCCCGCGAGCATGCCGGCATAGAGGCTCGGACGTTGCCGTGACTGGACGACTGCGAGTGATATCTCGAGCGCGGCATAGGCGAGTGCGATACTCGTGCCGAAAAGGACGACCTCGGTCGCGACGGGCAGGAGTTCGAAGCCGACGAGGAAAGCAACTGCCAGCAGCAGAAGGCAGACGACGAGCGCGAAGCCGGCCAGCGCCGCGCCGATCGAGGGTGGTCGCTCGCCATCCTCGGACGGCAGGAAGCGCAGGATCGCGCCCTGGATCCAAAAGAAGAACGCCGCATAGAGCGTCAACGCCGAACCCATGACGAGCGTGAAGACGCCGTAAATCTCTGGCGTGGCCAGGCGCGTGTAGATCGCCACGGCCAGTAGCCCGCAAATGGCCGCCAGAATCCTCGCGCCGAAATAGATCGCGGTCGAGCGCATCATGGTGCACCTCTCCCGGGATGGTCTGCTGTCGTGTCGACGTGGGCGGCTGGCGTCAGTCGCAGCTTCAAGACGACGTCGCGCCTGAGGATGATCGCCAACGCGACGAAGATGATCCATTGTGAGCTGTTGGCGCCGACCAACCCGGCTTCGGTGATATTGCGAAGGGCGAGGCAGATGAGGAAGATGAGCGGGAACGCTGCTTCCGGTCGCGTCGCGTCTTTGCTGGCGAGGATCGCTGCGCGCAGCAAGGTCGCGAGAAAAACGAGGAGGATGGCGACCACACCGACCAGACCACAGGCGATCCAGAGCTCGAGCACGCCGTTGTGCGAATGATAGGGCGTATAATCGAGGCGGGCCTCGAACTGGTTGAGCCAGGGAAAGCCCGGCTGCCAGAAAGAATCGTAGCCGTAGCCGAGCCAGAAGCGGTCGGTGATGTAGGGCCAGGCGAGATACCAGATGTCGGTTCGCCCCGAGGCGGTGGCATCCTTGCCGACCGCATCGAGGAACAGGCCGAACAGATCGATCTGTGCCAGGATCATCGCCAGAATCGGGGCGGCGACGCACGATGCGAGCAGAATGGCGATGCTCAGGCCGCGCGCCTTCTGCCACATGACGAAGCCGACAGCGAGCAGCATGCCCACGATCGACATGACCAGCGAGGTCGACGACAGCGAACCGACCAGCAGCACGAAGGCGAGACCGAGCATGGCGCCGAACACGAGCCGCAGCAAACCCCGATTCGTCAGCATCGCGTAGAAGAGAACCAGGATACTGGTCGCAACGGCGGCGCCGAAGCTGTTCTTGTGGGTAAACGCCCCGATCCATGCACCGCGCCATGCATCGGTGTCGTCGATGCCGATCGACGGGACGGCGAAAATCAAGACGGTGCTGATGCCGAGGATCAGGCTCGCGTTGATCGCGAGAAGCCGAATCAGGCTCCGCAGGTCGAAGTAGTGGCCGAGAAAATAACCGAAGGCACTGGTCGCAACCAGGGCAAAGGAACGTGCGAGGGTCGTTGGTGGATCGACCGACCAGAGGGTCGAAGCGACGGCCAGCAGGATCACGAAGGCGAGGAGCGGCAGCCGCAAGACCGCTCGCGGAATGGCGCCGGTGAGCAGAGCCATGGCGAGCCCCAAGCCCCAGCCCAGCATGTAGATCATGCCGACCAGCGACTCCATCGGACCGTCTTGCAGCAGGACCTGGAAGAGGTTCGAGCCGAAAATGACGAGGCCCGAGATGACCGCCAACTCGGGCAACGGCAGTCGCAGAGACGGCGGCGACGCCGGCTCCGACGATGCATGATAGAGGCTGTTCGCCACGTCAGGATGGTCCGCATGCCGGCGCCGGACGTCCGGCGCACAGGCGACCTGTTCGAGAGGCACGTTGCGCGCTTCTCGGTCTTTCGAGGAAAAGCTCTGGCATAGGGCATCCAAGCGTCTAGCGCGAACGAACCCGTCGGTTATTATCTGTTCCGCCTATGTTCTCCAACCACTCGCGCTGGCAATGCGCCTTATAATACGACTTCTCGTTAATGGCCGTCCGGCGGGCCGACGTGCACATCCGTGCTCGGCGTGGCGGTCGGGTGACGTCCGATCTTACGGCGCAGCGGCGCCGCGCCGCGACGAAGTTTCATGCGATCTCGGCCGGCCCGACTAGCGCTTCGTCGTCCGGGTTGCGCGACCGAGACTCGTTGTGCCCGTTCGCAGTGGCTGCAACAGCCGGTGCTCGATGCAACCTTCGGATGTGCGCAGTGCCTAGCAGATACGTGGCAACTGTTCGCCGATCAGCGGGTCGACGGAGCGTCTGCCGCCGAACGCTGTCCGCATGGTGACGCCGATGCGCCCGGCTGCAGCTACCTTACCGATGATTGCGGCATCTCGCCCATGGGGGTGCCGCTGCATCGCTGAAAGGATGCGCTCGGCCGCTTCGCCCGGGACGATGGCGGCCAGTGTTCCCTCGGACGCCAGGTAGAGGACGTCGAGGCCCAAGAGTTCGGCCGCACTGCGCACCTCGGGACGCAATGGCAGTGCCGCCTCGTCGATCTCGATGGCGCACCCCGACGCGTGCGCGATTTCGCTCAACACGGTGCCGAGACCGCCGCGTGTGATATCCCGCATCGCCCGGATCGCGGAGCAGGCCTCCAGCATCCTTGCGACGAGCTCGCCCAGCGGTCGGCAGTCGGAGACGAGCTCGGTCTCGAAGGCGAGCTTGCCGCGGGCCGCGAGGATGGCGATGCCGTGATCACCCAAGGGGCCGCTGACGACGACCCGATCGCCGGGTTGCGCGTTCCCCGCGGCGACCGCGATACCCGCCGGGATGACGCCGATCCCCGTCGTGTTGATGAAGAGCTTGTCGGCACTGCCGCGCTCGACGACCTTGGTGTCGCCGGCGACGAGGGCGATGCCGGCTTCGCTGGCCGCTGCGCGCATCGAGGTGGCGATGCGCTCCAGCGTGCCGATCGCCAGCCCCTCCTCGATGATGAAGCCGCAGGTCAGATAGAGGGGACACGCACCGCCGACCGCCAGATCGTTGACGGTCCCACAGACGGCGAGCCGGCCGATATCGCCGCCCGGAAAGAACAGCGGATCGACGACGAAGCTGTCGGTGGTGATCGCCAACCGGTCGCCTCGGGCGGTCAGGTCGGCGAGGCCGAGCTTGGCCTGATCGTCGAGCGGGCGGAGATGCGGATTGTCGAAGCGGCGCAAGAAGACCGCCTCGACCAGATCGTGCATCGCCTTGCCGCCGGCGCCGTGGGCGAGCGAGATCGTCCGCTCGGGCCGACCCGGTGGATCGTCGCTCATGCCGACGCCGGCTCGACCGGGCGGCCGTATTGGTAGCGGGCGGCACAGGCGCCTTCGGAGGAGACCATCAAGGCACCGAGCGGCGATTCGGGCGTGCAGGCCTTACCGAAAACAGCGCATTCCTGCGGCCGGATCAGGCCCTTCAACACGTCGCCGCAGCGGCAGACGTCGGGATCGACGACCCTCAGGGCGGGGACGGGAAAGCGGCGTTCGGCATCGAACCGGGCATAAGTCTCGCGGATTTGCACACCGGACTGTTCGATCGAGCCCAGGCCCCGCCACTCGAAATGCGCGCGCCGTTCGTAGACGCGCTCGATCGCGCGCAGTGCGGCGGCATTGCCGGCGGTGCCGGCGACGCGACTGTACTGGTTCTCGACCGCGGCTCGCCCGTCCCGCAATTGGCGGAGCACCAGCAACAGGGATTGCAGGATGTCGAGCGGCTCGAAGCCCGAAACCACGAAGGGTTTGTCGTACTCTTCGGCGATGAAGCCGTAGATTTCGGCGCCGATCACCATGCTGACATGCCCCGGACCGATGAAGCCGTCCAGCGCGAGGTCCGGGGTCTCCAAGAGTGCCCGCAGGGTCGGCACGATGGTGATGTGGTTGCAGAAGACCGAGAAGTTGTGGATGCCCTCGGCTTCCGCCTGGAGGATGGTGAGTGCCGTGCTGGGCATCGTCGTCTCGAAGCCGAGGCCGAAGAAGACGACCTCGCGGTCGGGGTGCGAGCGGGCGAGGGCCAGAGCGTCGAGCGGCGAATAGACGACGCGCACATCGGCTCCTTCGGCCTTGGCCTGAAGAAGGCTGCCGCGCGAGCCCGGCACCCGCATCGCATCGCCGAACGTGGCGAGGATCACCTCGGGCCGCCGGGCCAGGGCGACGCAGTCGTCGACCCGGCCCATCGGCAGGACGCAGACCGGACAGCCCGGGCCGTGCACCAGCTCGATGCCGGGGGGCAAGAGCTGCTCCAGCCCATAGCGATAGATGGTGTGCGTGTGACCGCCGCAGACCTCCATGATCTGCAGCGGCCGATCCTCTTGCCTGTCGATCTCGGGCACGATCCGCTCGATCGCCCCGAAGAGGGCTCTCGCCTTTCGAGGATCGCGGAATTCGTCGACGAACTTCAATCCCGGTCTCCCTGTACCAGGGTCACGTTTCGGCGGATTGTCGCATCGTGGCGACCTCGCTCTGCATCTCGCCGAGTTCGCTGAGGATGGCCAGGGTCGCAGCGGCTTCGCGCTCGTCGATCAGGCTCATGGCAAAGCCGACATGGACCAGTACCCAGCTTCCGACGAGGTCATCCAGGTCGGTCACCCCCTCGGAGATGCAGATCACGTTGACCTTGCGGCGCACGCCGCCGAAGTCGGCGAGGGCCAGCTTGTCCGCGGCGTCGACGATCTCGATGATGCGGCCGGGTATGCCTAGGCACATGACCCCTTCGATCCTCTGATGCGGGCAGCCGCCACCGCGGCTTGCCCCACGGCTAAGCCGCCATCGTTAGGCGGCAGGCGCGCGTGAGACAAGACCCGCCAGCCCCGACGTTGGAGTTTGGCCCGGAGGGTGCGCAACAGAAAGGCGTTCTGGAAGACGCCGCCGGAAAGGGCGATGGTCCGCGGTGCGAGCCCGGCATGCCCAGCCGCCAGCCGCTCGGCGAGTTCCACCAGCGCTTCGGCGAGTCCCTGATGAAAGCGATAGGCGATCGCCCCGGGGTGCCACCCGCGCTCCAGATCGGTCAGGATCTGCGGCCAGAGCGGGGCGGGGTCGAGGCCGGTGTCGTCGATAGCGAACTGGTAGCCGGCCGGCTGCCCGAGGCGCCGCCGCTCGCGCCAGAGCGCCGCTTCGAGCTCGGCTGCCGCCTGCCCCTCGTAGCGAACGGCGCCGCGAAAGCCGACGAGTGCCGCCACGGCGTCGAACAGGCGGCCGATGGACGTCGTCAGCGGCGCGTTGATGCCCTGGCGCATCGCCTGCAGGAGAAGGCGCGTGCGGGCAGTGTCGTGCGCCGCGAAGAACGGCAGGTGTCGATGACGATCGAACAGCTTTTCGATGTCGTGCGTGGTGGCGAGGTGGGCGAGCGCCATACGCCAGGGCTCACGAATGGCCGCTGCACCGCCGGGCATCGGCACCGGGCGCAGATGGGCGAGCCGGTGGTAGCCGGCATAGTCTACCGCGAGCGCCTCGCCGCCCCAGAGCGTGCCGTCCGGCCCGTAGCCGAGCCCGTCGAGCACCAGGGCGAGGACAGGGGGGCAGCAAGCCGGAACGTCGTGCTCGACCAGGCACGCGGCGGCGTGGGCGTGGTGATGCTGCACCTCGATGAGTTTCACGCCCATGGCAGCGGCGAGGTCCCGGCCGATCGCCGCACTCGTGATCCCCGGATGGAGGTCGACCGCGACCGCTTCGGGCCGAACTGCGAAAAGCCGGCGATAGTGGTCGAGCGCTGCCGCGAACGCGTCGAGGTTTTCCGGCTGTTCGAGGTCGCCGAGATGCTGCGAGAGCACCAGCGTGTCGTCGCGTTTCAGGCAAACTGCCGCTTTGAGCTGGCCGCCGAGCGCCAGGGTATCGCCGGTCTCCAGCCCCGGCGGTGCTCGCAGCCGCAGTGGTGCCAGGCCGCGGCCGAGGCGCAGCCGGGTGGTCCTGCCGCCGTCGACCCGGACCACGCTGTCGTCGACGCGCACGGCGATCGGCCGGTCGTGGCGCAACACCGCGTCGGTGATCGGGGCGAAGACGCGCCATGCCTCGGCATCGTCGATGACTTGGGGTGCTTCGGCGAGGTTGCCGCTGGTCATCACCAGCACGTCCTCTCGCCCGTCGAACAGCAGATGATGCAGCGGCGAATAGGGCAGCATGGCGCCGATGCGGTGCTGGCCCGGCGCCACCGATGGGGCGATCGAGCCGGGAGTCCTCTGGCGCACGAGGACGATGGGGGCTTCGGGACTCGTGAGGTGAGCGGCTTCCGCGGGCGATACGATACAGTGCCGGCCGAGGCTGTCGAGTGATCCCGCCATCACGGCCAGGGGCTTGGCCGGGCGGCGCTTCTGTTCCCGCAACCGGCGGACGGCCGCCTCGTCGGTGGCGAGACAGGCCAGATGATAACCGCCGATGCCCTTGATCGCCACCGTGCCACCGGCATCGAGCAACCGCCAGACGGCGGCACGGATTGCCGGCCAGTCCTCGAGATCGGCCGTGCCGTCGACCAAACGAAGCCGCAGGCGAGGGCCGCAGACGGGGCAGGCATTGGCCTCGGCGTGAAAGCGCCGGTCCGTGGGATCGTCGTACTCTCGCCGGCAGGCCGCGCACATGACGAACCCGGCCATCGTCGTCTGCGCCCGGTCGTAGGGTGTGCCGTCGAGGATGCTGAGCCTCGGGCCGCAATCGGTGCAGTTGGTAAAGGGGTAGGCGAAGCGGCGGTCGTTCGGATCGTCGATCTCGTCGCGGCATGACCGGCAGGTCGCAAGATCGGGGCCGACGCCGAGGTCCGGCTGCTCGGCCCCGGCGCTTTCGACGATCGCGAACGGTGCTGCGAGGTCGAGAGCTGGACGTGCGATCGGGGTCGTCGCGATGCGCTCGATCGCCGCCGCCGGCGGTGCGGCATCGCGCAGAGTAGCAACGAACCGCGCCAGGCGCTCGGCGGTCGCGACGGCTTCGATCACCACCGCACCACCCACGTTCCGTACCGTGCCCGCTACGCCGGACCGGCGTGCCAGGCGACAGACGAAGGGCCGAAATCCGACGCCTTGCACGACCCCTTCGATGCGGATCGAGAGTGCCGCCGGCCGGTCCGTGGCCGCGGCGTCGCCGGCGGATTCGACCGTCAGCTTCGCACCTCCACACTGACCAGCAGAATGTCCTGGGCGTTCGGATGCAGGGTATCGTCGGAGACGGCTACGTCCAGGGCCGCTCCCTCGGCCAGTGTGCCCGCGGCCGCCTGTGCGAAATGCTCGGCGAAGTGCGCTTTCGACAGGTGCGAGAGGGCACCGAGCCAGACCTTCACACCGACGACGGCGACAGCGCCTTCGGCCGTCGCGACCGCCTCGATCTTGCGCATCAGGCCGCGCATCAGCGAGGCTTCATGCATGCAGGCCTGCCGCTTCGGGCTGGGCGGATTCGGCACGAAACCGCGCGATGTCGCGAACGATCGCTGCCGTTACGGCCGGGATGGCCGCCAGGACAGCTTCGGAGATGGTGGCGCCGTGTTCGAAGGTTTTCGCTTCCACCGCATAGACGACGCAGCGTTGCGGCAAGCTGCCGAGCGCCCGGGCGAGCTCGATCGCCGCTGCCAACCCCAGCCCGTGGGTCGAGCCGGTGAACCAGGACGCCGGCAAGGCTTCGCGGTGGACGTCGATCCGACGAAAGCTGCCGGGTGCCGCGTCGGAAACCGCCGCATCGACCAGGACAGCGGCGGCCGCCCCGGCCAAGCGGTCGACGAGATCGGCGGCATCGCCCCGATGACCTGTCACCCGCACCCCCGGTCCGGCCGCGGCTGTGAGGGCCTTCGCCACGGCGAGCCCGATGGCATCGTCGCCGCGATCCGGATTGCCGATGCCGATCACCAGGATTTCGGCCACGGCCGGTCGCTCACTGCCGTTGGACATTGAGCTTCAGAAAATGCGTGGCGCAGGAGATGCAGGGGTCGTAGTTGCGGATGGTCTGCTCGCAGCGCCACTGCAGGGCGTCGTCGGCGAGGTTGCTCCAGGCCGGGATGAAGGCGCGCAGATCGTCCTCGATGCTCGGCTGGTTCTGTGAGGTCGGCGGCACGATCTCGGCCTCGAGGATGGTTCCCTCGGCGTCGATCGCGTAGCGGTGGTGGAGAATACCACGCGGTGCCTCGGTACAGCCGTAGCCGGTGCCGGAGCGCACATCGAACGGCACGTACGGCCGGTCGGGCTCCACGTAGGCGTCGACGAGCCGCAACGCCTCGTCGCAGGCGTAGAGCACCTCGACACTGCGGACGACGATGCTCTGGTAGGGATTGCGGCAGACCTCGCCGAGCCCGGCTGCCGTGGCCGCGTCGCGGGCGAGTGGCGACAGCTTCGCCGCGTTCAGGCTGTAGCGCGCCGCTGGCCCCACGAGGTAATGGCCGCGCGCCTTGATCCTCGCCTGCAAAGCCGTGGAATAGGCGACCTGATGCTCCTCGAAATGGTCGGCGAAGGCGTGGACCGGAATGTCGAGCCCGCGGCTGGAGACGATCCGCCCCTCGTTCATCGGGTACTCGTTCGGGTGCACGAGGGCGACGAACTCGTAGTCGCGCTCGCAGGGCGGAAAGTCGAAGCCGGCGACCCAACGCACGGTCTCGAGGGCCCGATCCCGCGCCCGCTCGAGGGTCTCTCTGAGCGGTGCGAGCGCGTTTTTTTTCGGCACACGATAGAAGCCGCCGACGCGGACGTTGATCGGGTGGACCTCGCGGCCGCCGATCAGGGCGACGATCTCGTTGCCGGCCTTTTTCAGTTGCAGGCCGCGCTGGACCGTTGCGGCATGGTCGCGCGCCATCTCGATGGCACCGGCATAGCCGAGGAAATCCGGGGCGTGCAGCATGTAGACGTGGAGTGTGTGGCTCTCGATCCACTCGCCACAATAGATCAGCCGCCGGAGATCACGCAGCGGACCGTCGACCGTCACACCGAGCGCATCCTCCATCGCCTGACAAGCACTCATCTGATAGGCGATGGGGCAGATGCCGCAGATGCGGGCGGTGATGTCGGGCGCCTCGCTGAAGGCTCGGCCGCGCAGAAAGGCCTCGAAGAAGCGGGGTGGCTCGAAGATGCTCAGCCGCACGTCCTCGACCGCCCCGTCGCGAATACTGACGTCGAGTGAGCCCTCGCCCTCGACCCGGGCGAGATAGCCGACCTCAATCGTTTTGTGCGTCATGCTTCTCGCTCTCCGCACGGAAGGCCGGGGCGTTGGCGTTGAAGGTGCGATAGGCGCGCTGGATGCCGCGTGGATCCTGGCCCAGTGCCGCCATCCAGCGGCTCAGGGCTGCCGTGTTGGGCGTCTCCATCGGACCGTAGCAGCCGTAGCAGCCGCGATCGTAGGCCGGGCAGATGGCGTAGCAGCCGGCATGTGTCACCGGCCCGAGACAGGGTGTGCCATGGGCCACCATCACGCAGACATTGCCCCGCCGCTTGCATTCCATGCAGACACTGTAGGCCGGCAGGTCGGGGCGGCGGCCGTGCAGGAAGGCCGTCAGCACCTCCAGGAGTTGGCGTTTGTTGATCGGGCAGCCCTGCAGTTCGAGATCGACCTTCACGTGTTCCGAGATCGGCGTCGAGGTCGCGAGCGTGTCGATATAGTCGGGCGAGGCGTAGACGACGGCGAGGAAGTCCTCGACATTCTGAAAGTTGCGCAGCGCCTGGATTCCGCCCGCGGTCGCACAGGCGCCGATCGTGACGAGCTGTCGGGATTGGGCCCGGATCTCCCGGATCCGCTCGGCATCGTGCGGTGTGGTCACCGAGCCCTCGACCAGCGACACGTCGTAGGGGCCCTCGACGAAGCTGCGCGTCGCCTCGAGAAAAACGGCGATCTCGACTTGGCCGGCGACCGCCAAGAGCTCGTCCTCCAGATCGAGAAGGCTCAGCTGACAGCCGTCGCACGAGGCGAACTTCCAAACGGCGAGCTTCGGCTTTGCGGCGGTCGCCATGTCAGACCTCGCTCCTGGTCACGAGCCGACCGATCCGCTGCCAAGTGAAGATCGGCCCGTCCTTGCAGACATAGTTCGGACCGAGCTGGCATCGACCGCAATGACCGATCGCACATTTCATGTTGCGTTCCATCGAGACGAAGATGCGCTCCGGCGCCACACCGAGTTCCTCGATGCCTTCGGCCGCAAAGCGCATCATCACCTCGGGACCACAGAGCAGGGCGATGGTCGTCTCGGGGTCGATCCGGATGCGCGGCAAGAGATCGGTGACGACTCCGACATGGCGCTGCCAGTCGGGTGGCGCATGATCGACGGTGATCTCCAGTTGGATGTCGGCCCTCTGCTCGAGTTCCTGCAGCTCTTGCCGATAGATCAGCTGCGCGGGAGCACGGCCACCGACGAGACAGGCGACGTTGCGGAACCTGTCGCGATGGCGGAGCAGGTGGCGCAGGGCGCCGCGCAAAGGGCAGACACCGAGCCCACCGCTGACGACCAGCACGTCCCGGCCTTCGCACAGGTCCATGGGCCAGGGGCTGCCGAAGGGGCCGCGCACGCCGATCGGCATGCCGGGCTCGAACGCGGCGAGCGCTTCGGTGACCTTGCCGATCGCGCGGATCGTGTGGGTCAGATACGGGTCGTCGCTGTGGCCGCTGATGCTGATCGCCGCCTCGCCGATGCCGAAGGCGTAGAGCATGTTGAATTGCCCCGGCCGGAAGGCGAAGCCGTCGGCGGGTTTCTCGATCGTCAGGGTGTGCACGCCCGCCGCCTCGCGCTGGTTACCGTGTACCCGAAAGAAGCGTGGCAGCCACGGACTGGCGGCGGGCTCAGCCATTCGGCGCACCGTAGACATCGGCGAGTTGCAGGCGCGCCGAGCGCAGCCGGCCCAAGAGTTCGGGCATGAAATTCATCATCAGGGCATAGCCGAGGTCGTGGTCGGCATCGCACTTGCCGCGCAGGCAGACGGCGTCGAAGCCGATCGCCCGGGTCAAGGTCAGTGCTCTGGCGGAGAATGTCGAGCGATGCGGCGGAACGAGCCAGGAGACGCCGAGGATATCATCGTCCTGCAAGGTGCGAACGGTGACCTGCCCGCGTCCCCGAATATTCATCTCCAGCGCCACCCGGCCGTGGCGGATGAGATAGAACCGATCGGCGGCGTCACCCTCGCGGAAGAGATAGTCGCCCTGGTCGAAGCGGAAATTCCGCGCGCAGCCGGCAATGAACGCCAACTGGTCGTCGTCGAGGCCGTGGGTGAAGTCGTGGGAGCGCAGCAGGTCCGGGATGTCACGCCGCATGCGCCCCTCCTACGCGTCCTTCCGGCCGCTGGCGCGGATCGCGGCCGCTTCCTCGGTGATGTCGATGCCGACCGGGCACCAGGTGATGCAGCGACCGCAGCCGATGCAGCCGCTGGTGCCGAACTCGTCGTGCCAGTCGGCGAGCTTGTGGGTCATCCACTGGCGATAGCGGGATTTGGCCGATCGGCGGACGCTGCCGCCGATCAGATAGCTGAAATCGAGCGTGAAGCAGGAATCCCAGCGCAGCCACCGCTCGGCATGGCTGCCGTCGAGATCGGCGTGGTCCTCGACCGTGGTGCAGAAGCAGGTGGGGCATACCATCGTGCAGTTGCCGCAGGTAAGGCAGCGGCCGGCCACCTCCTCCCAACGCGGATGCTCGAGGTTCTGCTGCAAGAGCTCCTCGAGCCCCTTGGTCTGCAGTGTGCGCCCCATCTGCGCGGCGGTGCCGGCCACGACAGCGGCGGCGCGCTCGAGATCCGCAGGCCCGGCCCGGCGACAAGGCAGCTCGCGCATCAGTTCGCTGCCGGCGGCACTGCCGGTTTCGACGAAAAAATCGTGGCGTTCGGCGTCGATCAGCTCGGTCAGCGCCAGATCGTAGCCGGCCTCGGCCTTCGGGCCTGTGCCCATCGAGACGCAAAAACAGGTGCCACCCGCCCGCCCGCAGTTCACGGCGACGATGAACGCCCCTCGGCGGCGGTCCTCGTAGGACGGGTCGACGACGCGGTCCTCCAGAAAGGTCCGGTCCTGGACCGCGATCGCCGAGAGATCGCAACTGCGCACACCGAGAAACGCGAGGGGCTGCGCCACCTCCTCGTCCTCTACCACAGTGTGCTCGACGCCGTCCCGACGTAATCGCCACAGCCGCCGGCGGGCGGGGTGGAGATATTTCTTCCACGATTGCGGGCCGATGGTGTGGCCGAAAAACGCGCCGTCGTCGCTTTGCACGAGACGATAGGTGCCGCCGTCCTGCTGGTCGCACCAGCCGGCGGGCAACTGGGCGACAGAGTCGATTTCCTCCAGAACCACGGCCTGCTGATCGATCGTCGGGCCGATGACGCGAAAGCCGCGGTGCTTCAGTCCGTCGATCAGAGTCTGCAATGCGTCTGCGGCGAGAAGCCCCGCCTCGCCGGGTTCGGAGAGCGTCTCTTGCCCCCTGCTGTCGTCATCGGACGATGCCATAGTCCTGCGAATCTACCGTTCTGTCGGCGGTGTCGCAAGCCGCAGCGGCGGATGCCGGCAGCATCATCCCGCCTGCATCGCTTTGTCGCCCCGGGCGGGCCGTTCGACCAGCTCCGGGGCGAGGGCCCGAAGCGCATCGTACTGGCTGAGGAACACGTCTCCCGTCAGCTCTTCGAGAAACCGGGAGCGCTCCAGGCGGTCCATGACGGGGCCTTTGACTTCGGAGAGGTGGAGCTGGACGCCGGCTGTGTGCAGGGTCTGGTTGAGGGCTTCGAGGGTTTCGAGTGCCGAGTGGTCGATCTCGTTGACGGCCGAGCACATCAGGACGACGTGGCGAACCTCGGGTGCTGCGGCGACGCGGTCGGTGACGGTTTCCTCGAGCCAGCCGGCGTTGGTGAAGGTGAGGCTTTCGTCGATCCGCATGGTGAGGAGGTGCGGGCTGGTGAGCACTTCGTGACGGAGGACATTGCGAAAGTGCTGGGTCCCGGGGACGAGGCCGACAACGGCGACGTGGGGGCGCGAGGCCTTGTGGAGGAAGAGCAGGATCGAGAGGCCGACGCCGGCGGTGACGCCGACCTCCACACCGGCGACGAGCGTCATGGCGATGGTCAGCAGCATGGCCGCCCCGTCGCGCCTGGAATAGGTCCAGGTGCGGCGGATGGCACCCAGATCGACGAGACTGAGGACGGCGACGATGATGGTCGCGGCCAGTGTGGCGTTGGGCAGGTAGTAGAGCCAGGGGGTGAGGGTCAAGGCGGCGACGCCGATGCCGATGGCGGTGAACGCCCCGGCGGCCGGGGTTTCCGCACCGGCGTCGAAATTGACGACGGAGCGGGCGAAGCCGCCGGTGACAGGGTAGCCGCCGGTCATCGAGGCCGCGACATTGGCGGCACCGAGGCCGATGAGCTCCTGGTCGGGGCGGATGCGCTGGCGGCGCTTGGCGGCCAGCGTCTTGGCGACGGAGACGGATTCGACGAAGCCGATCAGGCTCAAGAAGAGGGCAGGGGCGGCGAGCTGCAGCCAGAGTTCGGCGTCGAACAGGGGCAGGGTCAGCGGCGGCAGGCTGGTCGGGATCTCGCCCACGATGCGCACACCATGGTCGGCGAGCGCCAAGCCGGCGGTGGCGGCGGTCGTGACGATGATGGCGATGATCGGGCCGGTGCGGGCGACGAGATCGGCGGCACGGGGCGGCAGGCCGAGCTTCAGCAGGAGCGGCTTGAAGCCTTTTCTCACCCAGAAGAGGAAGGCAAGCGCGGGCAGGCCCAGGGCGGCAGTCACGAGGTTCAGGCTGCCGATGCCCTCGGCGAAGCTCAGGGCGATCTCGACCAGGGTGTGGCCGGAGGTCCTGATCCCGAGGAGGTGGCCGAGTTGGCTCGCCGCGATGATCAGGCCGGCGGCGGTGATGAAACCGGAGATGACGGGGTGGGAGAGGAGGTTGGCGAGAGCCCCCAGGCGGAGCAGGCCCATGGCGACGAGGATGACGCCCGAGAGGCAGGCGAGGATCAAGGCCGCTGCCATGTAGTCGGCGGTCCCGGTGGCCGCGACCTGGCCGGCGGCGGCGGCGGTCATCAGCGAGATGACGGCGACCGGGCCCACGGCGAGCGTGCGGCTGGTGCCGAAGAGCGCGTAGACCACGAGCGGCGCCATCGAGGCGTAGAGGCCGACGACCGGCGGCAATCCTGCGAGCATGGCATAGGCCAGGCTCTGCGGGATCAGCATGATGGTGACGATGACCGCGGCCAGCAGATCCGAGATCAGCGTGTCGCTGCGGTAGTTCCGGCCCCATTCGAGGATGGGGAGGTAGCGGGCTAGTCTCGGCTGCATGGTGGCTCTGTTGTCTATTGAAAAGAAGCACAGAAAATGTGGGGAGGATGATCCTCCCCACGCCCCACCATTATTTGGCGCTGTTGGGGCATGAGGGGCACCGGAACAGAGTTGCGGTGGGTGCAGGGAGGATCATCCTCCCTGCAGGTCTTTTCATGCCGCAACCTTGGCTCGGCGTTGCGGCAGGTAGCCGTAGGCTGCCATGCCGACGATCATCGCAATGGCGAAGACGATGATCTCCCATTTGAGCGTCACCAGTGCCGCCACGACCGGACCGGGGCACAGGCCGACGAGGCCCCAGCCGACGCCGAAGATGGCACCCCCAGCGACGAGCGGCGTGTCGATCGTCCGGTTGGTGGGGACGTGAAAGCGCTTGTCGAGGATCGGGGCGGCCATTCGCTTCTTGATCAGGTAGGACGCGGCCGAAGGGATCAGCGCGCCGCCCATGACGAAGGCCAGCGTCGGGTCCCAGGCCCCGGCGACGTCGAGGAAGGCGAGGACGCGGGCGGGGTTGAGCATGTCGGAGACGGCGATGCCGGCGCCGAAGAGGATGCCGCAAAAGACGGCGAGCAGGGTGCGGTTGAGCATCACACGACCCCTTGCAACACGTGGCGGACGACGAAGACGGTAAGCGCTGCCACGACCATGAAGGTGATGGTGGCGACGATCGAGCGGGGCGAGAGGCGGGCAAGGCCGCAGACTCCGTGGCCGCTGGTGCAGCCGGAGCCGAGCCGCGTGCCGAAGCCGACGAGCAGGCCGCCCAGGACGAGCAGACCGAGGGACGGGGTGATGATGATCTCGGGCTCGCGAACGAAGGCGATGGCGAGCCCGGCGCCGAGAACAGCACCGCCGAGAAAGCCGAGCGCCTGGGTTCGGGCAGGCGACCAGCTGCCGCCGTCGACCAGGCCCACGACCGTGGCGGTCATGCCCGTGATACCGGCGATGCGACCGGCGAAGAGGAGGTAGAGGGCGGCCGAGAGGCCGATCAGGAGGCCGCCCGCGAGCGGCCAGAGGAAGTGCAGTTCGTTCATGGGCGGGCTGTTCCTCTCCGGATGGCGGTTGCCGCGGTTGGCTGGTGAAGACTTGCGGAACGTTGTCGGACGGTATATTTGCAATATTACGTAAAGTATGCAAGTGACGTGCTGCCGCAAAGCGCGGCGATCGCGCGTGAGGAGCCCGTATGGCCGCAGCCGAAACGACGAGCCACCCGACCCTCGAGCAACTGAAGGCCAAGGCACCGGAGGCTGCGGCGTTGTTGCGGCATCTCGCCAATCCGAGCCGGCTGATCCTCCTTTGCCACATCGCCCAGGGTGAACGGTCGGTGACCGACATCCAGCATGATCTCGGCTTCAAGCAGCCGGCACTGTCGCAGCAGCTGGCCGATCTGCGCCGTTCCGGCCTGGTCCAGACGCGCCGCGAGTCGCGGACGATCTACTACGCGATCAAGGACGGCCGTGCACGAGCGGTGATGGCCATGCTGCAGCAAATCTTCTGCGACGACGCGCCGGCGGCGAGGTCGGCAGTCGCCGAACCGCCACCGGCGGCCCACGCGAGCGGCGATGCAGCTCGGTTCGCGCGGCTCGCCCACGACACGTGAACGAGCGCACGTCGACAAGCGTATCAGGCTTTGGAGAGTAGGATGACCGTCTCACCCATCGTCGAAAGCTTCTGGGACGAGGCCACGGGTAGCTGGCAATACGTCTTTTACGATCCGGCGACCAGGAAAGGCGCGATCGTCGACCCGGTCTGGAACTTCGATCCCAGGGCCGGGGCGACCACGACGCGTGATGCCGACCGCATCGTCGCCTATGTCCGCGACAACGATATCGACATCGTATGGATCCTCGACACCCATCCGCATGCCGATCACTTCTCCGCTGCCCCGTATCTGAAAGAGCAGCTGGGGGCTCCCACCGCCATCGGCGAGCAGGTGGTGAAGGTGCAAAAGCTGTGGCAGGAGATCTACAACCTGCCGGATTTGCCGACCGATGGCAGCCAGTGGGATCGGCTCTTCGCCGATGCCGACACGTTCGACGTCGGCGAGATTCCGGTGCGGGTGATGTTCTCGCCCGGCCACACGCTGGCCTCGATCACCTATGTCGCGGGCGACGCCGCCTTCGTCCACGACACGCTGATGGTTCCGGACAGTGGCAGCAGTCGCGCCGACTTTCCGGGCGGCGACGCGACCGAGCTCTACCGGAGCATCCAGCGGATCCTGGCACTGCCCGACGAGACGCGCCTCTTCGTCGGCCACGACTACGCGCCGAACGGCCGCGAGCCGCTCTGCATGGCGACGGTCGCCGAGCACAAGCGCTCGAACATCCACCTGAAGGACGATGCCAGCGAGGCCGACTTCGTGCAGGTGCGAACCGAGCGCGACCAGACCCTGCCGCTGCCCAAGCTCATGCTCGCCGCACTGCAGATCAATATCCGTGGCGGTCGCAAGCCGGCACCGGAGCCGAACGGTCGGGCTTACCTGAAAATCCCGTTGGATTACTTCGAGCCGCGTGGCGAGCCGGAGGACTGAGGTCGGCTCGCGGGTCGGGCTGTCTTCAGCCTGTTCCTGCCTGCCATTGCGGGTCGTCGAAGCGCTGGATCTCGATTCGGTAGCCGTCGGGGGAGAGGAAGAGCGAGCTGAACACGCCGAATTCGGGGCTGGCTCTGGGCGGCTGCAGGTAGCTGACGCCCTTGGCCGTCAGGAAGCTGTGCCAGGCGTCGACGTCGTCGGTGACGATGGTGATGGTGACGCCGGTCTCGGCGCGTGGCCGGTCGGGCAGGTGGCAGACGCCGAGATAGCTCTCGGGTGTCAGGCGGAAGATGTGGCACGCACCCTGGTCGACGACGAGGTCGAGCTCCATCACCTCGGCGAAGAAGGTCGAGGCCCGCGCGAGGTCGTCGGTATAGGTGAAGACGATGCTCTGGCTGATCGGCGGCCGCATGAAGCTGGCTTCCTTCCGGGGTGAAATCCCGGGAGAGCCTACTCGATGCGGCCGAGCTCCTGCCAGTGGCCGTCGGCCGAGGGGATGGTCGTCTCGGCATTGCCGGCGAAGCGCTCGATGGCGTCGGTCGAGAAGGCGAGATAGAGCTTGTCCTCGATGATCACCCAGGCCTCGGGGTCGATCGGCGCCTTGCGACCGACCGCCATGGCACCGGAGCAGAAGCCGCCATAGCGGGGGGCATATCGCTCCGGGTCGTCGGCGAAGCGGGCGCGGTGCTCGGTGGTGGCGAACTGCCAGCGGGCATCCTGCCACTCGTGGGTGATGGCCGGGTCGCCCGGTATCGGGCGGCCCTCGGTGAAGTAGGCCACGGGGTCGTAGCCCAGGATGGCGACGTTGTCGGCGGTCGTGTTGACCGCGTCCGCGGCGAGCGTGGTGCCGGGAAGCATGCCGAGGCAGAGGAGTGCTGCGCCGAGCGCGTTCTTCAGTCGGCTGATCGAGGTGTGCACCATGGGCACCTCCTATTGACCGCCGGTGCCGGACAGACCGGTGACGGCTGTTGCCAATAGCGACCGAGAGTCGCAGAGTCCGTGCTTCTGGGCAAGTCAACGGTGCGTGAGGTGCGCATCGTTCAAGGAGTCGTCGTGACCGAGCGGGTTGGCCGGCAGGAGGTCGGGAAAGGTCGCCCGAAGCGACGCCTCGCCGCCATCCTGCACGCCGATGTTGCCGGCTTCAGTCGGCTGATGGGCGAGGACGAGGTCGGCACGCATGCCCGGCTGATCGGCGCCCGCACGGTGCTCCAGGCCGGGATCGGCGGGCATGGCGGGCGCGTTGTCGGCACCGCCGGCGATGCCGTCCTGGCCGAGTTCTCGAGTGTCGGCGAGGCGCTGGCCGCGGCCCTCGAGGCCCAGGCGCGGTTGGCCGAGACGCATGCGGGGCTGCCGGAAGCGCCGCGGCTCGTCTTTCGCATCGGCATCAATCTCGGCGAGGTCATCGTCGACGGCGACGACATTTTCGGCGACGGGGTCAATGTCGCAGCACGCATCCAGGGTCTGGCCGAACCCGGCGGCATCGCCGTCTCGGGGGCCGTCGCCGATCAGCTCCGCCAGTATCCAGGTGTGGTCTTCGAGGCGCTCGGCCGGCAGCGGCTGAAGAACGTGGTGGACCCGGTGCCGGTCTACGCCGTGCGTCGTGCCGACCGTGGGGCGGCCGTCCCGGCGGCGCGGCAGCGGCGCCTTTGGCCCTGGGTCTCGGCGGCGCTCGTCGCCCTTCTGCTCGCTGGCGGGGTGGTCCTGCAGCAGGGCTGGCTGGCCCCAGAGCCGGCGACGTCCGGACCGCCGGTTGCGGCGCGGCTCGCCACCGGCAAGCCGACGATCGCCGTGCTGCCCTTTCGCGAGCAGGGTGGCGAGACGGACGGCGAGTATTTCGCGGACGGCGTGACCGAGGACGTGATCAGCGAGCTCGGTCGCTTCTCCAGCCTCCTGGTCCTCTCCTGGAGTGCGGTGGCACCCTACCGGGACGCTGTTGCGGCCTTGGACGAGCTGAGCCGCGAGCTCGGCGTGCGCTATGTCGTGAGCGGCACGATCCGCCGCGCCGGCGAGGCGCTTCGGGTGTCGGTCCAGCTTACCGATGCGGTGCGTGGCGTGCTGCTCTGGTCCGAGCGCTACGAGGTGGCGTTGGCCGATGTCTTCGATGTGCAGGATGCGATCACGCTGCAGGTGGTGGGCGAGCTCGCCGGCAGCGTCAGCCGGGTCGAGGCGGCGCGGGTGCTGGAGCGGCCGACCGAGGACCTCGGCGCCTACGACCTCGTGCTGCGAGGCCAGGCGATGCTGCGCACGGTCGAGCGGGAGGTCAATTTCGAGGCGCGCGCGTTGTTCGAGGCAGCACTCCTGGCCGACCCCGGCTATGCGGACGCGCATGTCGGCCTCGCGATGACCGAGCTCGACGCGATCAAGTACGGCTGGACCGAGTGGCCTGCCGCGGCCCTGGCGCGCGCCGCGACGCATGTCGACGAAGCGCTGGCGAACGACGGTGACGACCCGCACGCGCATGCGATGCGCGCCGAGCTGTTGCGGCTGAAGGGCGAGCTCGGTGCTGCCCGGCGGGCGAGCGACCGGGCGATCGCCCTCAACCCCAACAGTGCGCAGAGCCAGGCGACGCGGGGCGGGATCCTGGTTTATCAGGGCGAGCTCGAGCCCGCGATCGATGCGCTCGAGCTCGCCCTTCGGCTCGACCCGCATCCCGATGCCTCCTGGGTCGTCAATCTCGCCATGGCCTACTACCTCGCCGGCCGCCATACCGAGGTGGTGGCGCTTTTCGACCGCTTCGGCGGCGCCTTCGAGGAGGAGCCGGCCCAGCATCTGCTGCTCGCCGCAGCCCACGGCCAACTCGGCCAGACGACGGCGGCGACGGCAGCGCTCGAGCGGTTGCGCCGGGTGAGCCCGTTCTTCGATGCCGAGGTCTATGCCGGCAATCTCGCCGAGCCCGCGCATCGCCGGGCCTTGCTCGACGGGCTCGAGAAGGCCGGGCTGGAGGGCTGAGGTGGCCGCTGCGGGGGAGGGCCCGATGTTCGAGCCTGTCGAGCTGCCGGAGGTCGAGGCCGATGCCGTCGTCTCGACCGGCCGGCTGGCCGAGCCCGAGCGCGTCGCCCGACGGGTGCGCGAGATCGGCGATGCGGCGCACGCGTGCTCGATCCAGAGTGTGTCGAAGCCTTGCGTCTTCGTGCTCGTTTGCGAGGCGATCGGGCCCGAGCAGGGGCGTGAGAAGATCGGGGTGAACGCAACGGGTCTGCCGTCCGATTCGCTCATGGCGGGCTCCGCATCTTCGCCCCGCCGCTCGACGCCGCCGGCAACAGTGTCGAGGGGCAATGCGTGACGAAATATCTGTCGGAGCGGCTGGGTCTCGATCTTTTCGCCTCGAAGCCGGTGCGCCAGCGGCAGGTCTGGCGGGAACGGGCGGTGCGGCGTAGAGAGGGACGGCGCGCCGTTCGAAACCGTCCGTGGAGCCTGCATGTCCGATCTCGACACCGTCCTCGCCCGCATCGATGCCGATCTCGATGCGGCGCTCGATCGGTTGAAGGCCCTCTTGCGGATCAAGTCGATCTCGACCGACCCGGCCTATGCCGCCGAGTGTCGGGCGGCCGGCGCGTGGCTGGTCGGCGACCTGGCGAGCATCGGCTTTCAGGCGACCTTGCACGACACGCCGGGCCATCCGATCGTCACCGGGCACGCGCGGGATGCCGCCGGTCCCTCGGCCCTTTTCTATGGTCACTACGACGTCCAGCCGGTCGACCCGATCGAGCTCTGGGAGGGTGACCCGTTCGAGCCCGTGCTGCTCACCCGCCCCGACGGCAGCCGGTATATCCGGGCGCGCGGGGCGTCGGACGACAAGGGCCAGGTGATGACCTTCGTCGAGGCCTGCCGTGCGTGGAAGGCGGTCACCGGCAAGCTGCCGATCCCGGTGAGCTTGGTGATCGAGGGCGAGGAGGAATCGGGTGGCGCCAGTCTGCCGCCGTTTCTGGAAGCCCATGCGGCCGAGCTCGAGGCGGATATCGGGCTGATCTGCGATACCGGCATGCTCGATCCGAAGACACCGGCGATCACGACGATGCTCAGGGGCCTCTGCGGCGAGGAGCTCATCATCGAAGCGGCCAATCGCGATTTGCATTCCGGCCTCTACGGCTCGGCGGCGCGCAACCCCAATCATGTGCTGGCCCGCATCCTCGCCGACCTGCACGACGAGACCGGCCGGGTGACGATCCCCGGCTTCTACGACGGCGTGCACGAACTCGCACCCGAGCTCGAGGCCGCCTGGGACAACCTCCCGGTCGACGCCGCCGATTTTCTCGGCGCGGTCGGCCTTTCAGTGCCGGCGGGCGAGGCGGGCCGGTCGATCTTCGAGCAGACCTGGTCGAGACCCACGGCCGAGGTCAACGGCATGGGCGGCGGCTACCAGGGCGAGGGGTTCAAGACGGTGATCCCGGCCAGGGCCTCGGCCAAGGTCTCGTTCCGGCTCGTCTTCGACCAGGACCCGGACCGTATACGGGAGGCTTTTCGCAGCTTCGTGCGGGCCCGGGTGCCGGCCGATTGCAGCGTGCGCTTCATCGAGCACGGCTCGGGCCGCGCGATCACCTTTCCGATCGATGCGCCGGCTTTCGGCCGGACCCGCGACGCGCTCACCGCCGAGTGGGGCAGGGAGGCGGTCTTCATCGGCTCGGGCGGGTCCATCCCGGTCGCGCACGAGCTCGAGGCGAAGCTCGGCATGAACGTGGTGCTGACCGGCTTCGCGCTCGACGACGACCGCATTCACAGCCCGAACGAGAAGTACGAGCTCGAGAGCTTCAGGAAAGGTATCCGTTCCTGGGCCCGGATCCTCGCGGCACTGGCCGGCTGAAGGTCGACCAGCGGATGCCTGGCCGACGCTCGCGACGAGCGCCTTTCGGCCTGCCCGGGCACTCGGCCGCGGTTCGGAGCACGCGGCGATGACGCTCGAGCTTTTCCTGGTTCTGGCGCTGCTGGCCGCCGCCATCGTCATGTTCGTCGTGAACCGGCCACGCATGGACGTGGTGGCGGCGCTGATGATGGCGGCCTTGCCGCTGACCGGGGTCGTCACGGTCGGCGAGGCGATCGCCGGCTTCGCCGATCCGAACATCGTGCTCATCGCCCTTCTCTTCATTCTCGGCGAGGGCCTGGTGCGGACCGGGGTGGCGCGGCGGCTCGGTGACTGGATCAACAAGAAGGCCGGCGGCAGCCGGGTCAAGCTCGTCGCCCTGCTCATGGTGGCGGTGGCCGGGCTGGGCTCGGCCATGAGCTCGACCGCGGTCGTCGCCATCTTCATCCCCGTCGTCCTCAGGATCTGCCGCAACACCGGCACCGCCCCTTCGCAGCTGATGATGCCGGTGAGCTTCGCAGCCTTGATCAGCGGGATGATGACGCTGGTCGCCACCGCCCCCAATCTGGTCGTCAATGCCGAGTTGATGCGCCAGGGCGAGGCGGGCTTCGGCTTTTTCACGATCACCCCTTTCGGGCTCGCGGTGCTGGTGCTCGGTGTCCTCTACATGCTGGTCGCCCGGCACTGGCTGCCGAATCATGCGGCCGACGAGGCGGCAGCCGGCCGAAGGCCTACCTTTCGACTGTTGATCGACCGCTACAACCTGCACGAGCGCGAGTATCGGGTGCGGATCAAAGCGGGCTCGAAGCTGGTCGGGCGACGGCTGGAGCAGGTCGACCTCAGGCAGTCCGGGATCAATCTGCTCGCCATCGAGCGGGGCGTCGGGCGGGCCAAGCGACTGATCCAGCCGGTGCGGACGACCCAACTGCTCGCCGGCGACATCCTGCTGCTCGATGTCCGGGTACCGGCCGAAACGATCCCGAAGCTGGCTCGGGAGTTCGCCGTCGAGCTCTTGCCGTTGGGCGCCACGCATCGGCATCTGATCGATTGCGCCCAGGATATCGGCATGGTCGAGGCGATCGTCCCGGCGGAGTCGGGGCTGATCGGCAAGACCGTGCTGCAAGCCAGGGTGCGTACGGAGTCGGGTCTCACCGTGGTCGGCCTCAGGCGCGGGCAGGAGGTGATCGCCGAGGGTCTGCTCGAGGAGAAGCTGAAGGTCGGCGACACGCTCCTGGTGATCGGCTTCTGGTCGCAGATCAAGCGGCTGCAGCAGGACACCGGCGAACTGGTGCCGCTGGAAATGCCGACCGAGCTCGACGACATCTTGCCGGCGCACGATCGGGCCCCGCAGGCGCTCGCCATTCTCGCCTTGGTGGTGGTGATGATGGTCACCGGCATCCTGCCCAATGTCCATGCGGTGCTGCTCGGCTGCCTGTTGCTCGGGCTCGCCCGCTGCGTCGACACGGCCAGCGCCTATCGGTCGATCAATTGGCAGAGCCTGGTCCTGATCGTCGGGATGATGCCGTTCTCGCTCGCCCTGCAGCGCACCGGTGGCGTCGATCTTGCGGCCTACGGCCTGCTCGGGCTGTTGGGCGAGGGCTCACCGCGGTTGGTCCTGGCGGTGATCTTCGTCATCACGGCGGTGCTCGGCATGTTCATTTCGAACACCGCGACCGCCATTCTGATGGCGCCGATCGCCCTTGCGGTCGCAGCCGACCTCGGCGCCTCCCCCTATCCCTTCGCGATGATCGTGGCGCTGGCCGCGTCCACCGCCTTCATGACCCCGGTCTCCTCGCCGGTGAACACGCTGGTGGTGGGCCCGGGCAACTACCGTTTCGGCGACTTCATCAAGATCGGTGTGCCGTTCAGCCTGATCTCGCTCGTCACCTGCGTGCTCCTGGTGCCGGTGCTGTTGCCGTTCTAGCCACCGCGCTCGTCGCGGGGTGCCGGCCGATGGCCCGTTTCGCCGAGCCAGCCTCTACGCTTGAACCACCAAAGCAGGCCGGTGGCGATGGCGGCCATCAGGGCGAGGGCCGTGACGTAGCCGAAGGGCCAGCCGAGCTCCGGCATGTTCCAGGGGTGGGCGGTATCGAAGTTCATGCCGTAGAGGCTGGCGATGAAGCTCATCGGCATGAAGATGGTGGCGATGATGGTGAGCACCTTCATCACCTCGTTGAGCCGCGTACTCTGGCTCGAGAGGTAGACGTCGAGCAGGCCCGAGGCGATTTCCCGGTAGGTCTCGATGATGTCGATGAGCTGGACGGTATGGTCGTAGGCGTCGCGCAGATAGGGGCGCGTCGTCGGCGTGATGATGCCGGTCTCGTCGCGGAGCAGGGCATTCAGGAGTTCGCGCATCGGCCAGATGGCGCGGCGCAGGACCAGAAGGTCGCGCTTGGTGTGGTGCAGCGCTTCGACCTGGCGGCGATCGGGATCGCCGACGACGCGGTCCTCGAGCGCCTCGAGCGCCTCGCCCATGCTCTCGAGCATCGGGAAGTAGCCGTCGATCGCGGCGTCGATCAGGGCGTAGGCGAGGTAGTCGGCGCCGGCGCCGCGGATCCGGCCCTTGCCGTGACGCAGCCGTTCGCGCACCGGCTCGAAGCAGTCGCCGGGCCTTTCCTGGAAGGTGAGGACGTGGCCCTCGCGGACGATCATCGAGACCTGTTCGCCGTCGACCGTGCCACTCGCGGTCACCATGCGAAAGACGATGAAGAGGTGGTCCTCGTAGACCTCGAGCTTGGGCCGCTGGTGCGTGTTGGTGATGTCCTCGACGGCGAGTGGGTGAAGTCCGAACGCCGCCGCCACCTGCTGGATCGCCTCGTGATCGGCGAGCCCCACGATGTCGACCCAGAGCACGCCGCCGGCGCTGCGCAACGCCGGCAGGGCCGTGGCACCGATCGAGTGGCTCTCGCGCAGGCCATCGGCCGGTTCTTCGGGGCTGAAGGTGACGGCGTCGATCGACGTCGCCACCGCTGCCGGGTCGGCGACCAAGAGACCCGGGGCGGTGCCCGGGGCCGCCCGCTTCTTCACGATCAGCCGCGATTTCCTGCGCCGCATGGCACGGCCCCTTTTCGGCTCGAGAACGCCCTTGCTCGTAGCAGATGCGGGCCGGCGGGACAGCGCTGCCGCGCCGAGCCGAAATCCGGGAATTTATCGCTCGTCGGTGATTTAGCTGGTTCCATGCGGCGTCGATTTCGAGTCATATGCGGGGCGTCGGGCCGGTGAACGCCGATGCCTCGCCGGCCTTGCGGCCGGCCGGGTGGTGAACGTTGATAAACGGGAGGTGCCGATGGCTCTGGACGAGACCTTTCTCGAAGGCTTTCGCGAGCGGCAGCGCGCGGCGCTCGCCGGCAGCGGCAAGGAGAAGCTGGAGAAGCGTCACGCCAAGGGCCTGATGAGCGCCCGCGAGCGGCTGAACTATCTCTTTCAGCCCGATACCTTCCAGGAGATCGGCGCCTGGGTGACCCACCAGTGCACCGCCTTCGGCATGGACAAGAACCATGTGCCCGGCGACGGGGTGATCGCCGGCACCGGCTATGTCGACGGCCGGCAGGTGACCGCCTCGAGCCAGGATTTTATGGTGCTGGGCGGCTCGCTCGGCCGGATGCACGCCGAGCGGATGGTCCAGGGCATGGACCATGCGCTCAAGGTCGGCTCGCCCTTCGTGATGATCGCCGATTCCGGCGGGGCGCGGATCCAGGAGGGGGTCGACGCGCTCTCCGGCTACGGCCGGGTGTTCAGGCGCAATGTCGATCTTTCGGGCGTGGTGCCGCAGATCGCGGTGATCGCCGGACCCTGCGCCGGTGGTGCGGCTTATGCGCCGGCGCTGATGGACTGGATCATCATGACCCGCGAGAACGCCCAGCTGTTCATCACCGGGCCGCAGGTGATCAAGTCGGTGACCGGGCGCGACGTCACCATGGACGAGGTCGGCAGTGCGGCGATGCACAGCAGTGTCAGCGGCAACGTGCACTTCGTCGCCGAGGACGACCGCCACGCCCTCGACATCACCCGCGAGCTGTTGAGCTACCTGCCGGCCAACAATGCGGTGGACCCACCGCACGCGCTGGCCGACACGTTGGTGCTCGACGACGATCCGGGGATCGAGGATCTGGCCCAGTCCGATCCCTCGGCGGCGATGGATATGCACGCGATCCTGCGCCGGCTGGTCGACGACGGCCGGTTCTTGGAGGTCCATGCCGAGTTCGCCCAGAACATTATCGTCGGCTTCGGCCGGGTGAACGGGCTGGTCTCGGGCTTCATCGCCAACAACTCGATGGTCAAGGCCGGCTGCCTCGACATCGACGCCTCGGACAAGGCGGCGCGTTTCATCCGTTTCTGCAACTGCTTCAACGTTCCGGTCACCACGCTGGTCGATGTGCCGGGCTTCCTCCCCGGGATCGCGCAGGAACAGGGCGGGATCATTCGTCATGGCGCCAAGATGCTCTTCGCCTACGGCAGTGCGACGGTGCCGAAAGTGACGATCCTGACCCGCAAATCCTACGGCGGTGCTTATCTGGCGATGTGCAGCCAGGATATGGGAGCCGATGCGGTCTACGCCTGGCCCACGGCCGAAGTCGCGGTCATGGGTGCCGAGGGCGCGGTGAGCATCCTCTACAAGAACGAGTTGAAGGCGGCCGAAGACCCGGCGGCGAAGCGGGCCGAACTCGTGCGTGCCTATCGGGCCGAGTTCGCCTCGCCTTACCTCGCGGCGGCGCGCGGCTATCTCACCGACATCATCGAGCCTGCGAGCACCAAGGCCGTGTTGTCGCTCACCCTCAAGAAGCTGCTGGAGAAGCGCGAACTCCGGCCGATGAAGAAGCACGGCAACATCCCGCTCTGAGCGGGTGCCCGACAGCGAACTGGCAACCGGCGAGCCGAGATGAGGCTGATGGTGGAGGCGGCCTAGATGAGCGTGGGTGCGGTATTCGTTCAAGGCATGATCGGCTACCTGATCACCGTCGTGGTGGCGCTGGCGACGGCCGGGCTGATCGCGGGGCTGGTCAAGGGACTGCGCGCCCGTAAGCCGGCGGCGCCGGTTGCCGCTCGACCGGCAGCCGGCACCGCGCTGCCCGACGAGGCCGAGATCGCGCGTCGCGTCGCGGTGGTCGCGGCAGCGGTGGCGACCATGGCCGGGCGTACCCGAATCGTGCGGATCGAGGAGGCGGCGGTGCCCGGCATGTGGCGCACCACCGGGCGGGCGTTACATCACCGCTCCCACACTCCGCATCGTTGAAGATCTTGAGGCAGCCCGCGGCGACGAGGCCGGACGACGAGGAAAGCGAGCGATGGCGAGAATGCGGCATTTGAAGATCACGGTCGAGGGCAAGGTCTACGACGTGGTGGTCGAGGACGTGACCGAAGACGACAGCACCTTCTATCCGTCGCCCGGGCTCTCCAGCACCGCCCACCATCCGCCGGTGGCAGGTTCTGCACCGGCGCCCACTGCGGCTGCGCGCGCGCCTGCTGCGGCGGCACCGGCAGCGGCCGGCGAGAACGACAAGCTCGCGCCCATGGGCGGGATGATCGTCGAGATCCTGGTCAACGAGGGTGACAAGGTCGACGCCGGCCAGCAGGTGCTGACCATGGAGGCGATGAAGATGAAGCAGGTGGTGACGGCGCACAAGGCCGGCACGGTGCGCAAGATCCACGTCAAAGCGGAGCAGGCGGTCGACGCCGGCCAGCCGCTCTTGACCATCGAGTGAGGCGGGGCAGGGGATGGGCGACATCCAGTTTCTGCAGATCTTTCAGGGTGTCGCGACCCTGGCGGACGCCGATCCCCTGATCTTCTGGGGCCGCTTGCTGTTGATCATCGTCGGCTGCTGCCTGGTCTACCTCGGCCGCAAGGGGATCCTGGAGGCGCTGATCATGGTGCCGATGGGGCTCGGCATGGCGGTGGTGAATGCGGCGGTGATGTTCGTGCCGCCCAGAATGGCGCTCGAGGTCGATGCCGAGACCGGCCTCGGCATGGGCACGCTCTTTCTCAATCCGCTGGTCTCGGAAGGGGTGCAGTGGGTCGATCTTCTGCAGATCCAGTGGCTGCAGCCGGTCTACGCCTTCACCTTTTCCAACGGTCTGATCGCCTGCCTGGTGTTCATCGGCATCGGCTCCCTGCTCGACGTCGGCTTCGTCATGGCGCGGCCGTTCAAGAGCATGTTCATTGCCCTCTGCGCCGAGTTCGGGACAATCGTCGCCTTTCCGCTCGCCGTTGCCATGGGCTTGTCGCTCGCCGATGCGGCGGCGACGGCGACGATCGGCGGGGCCGACGGGCCGATGATCCTGTTCGCCGCCCTGATGCTCTCGGACGACCTCTTCGTGCCGATCACGGTCGTGGCCTATCTCTATCTGGGCCTCACCTATGGCGGCTACCCGTTCCTGATCAAGGCGATGGTGCCGAAGCACATCCGTGGGCTGCGGATGCCGCCGGAGCCGATGCCGACGATCACCCCCGGCGAAAAGACCATGTTCGCCGTCGTTGCCTGTGTCGCTCTTTGCCTGCTCTTCCCGGTGGCGGCGCCGCTCTTTTTCTCGCTCTTCATGGGAGTCGTGATCCGTGAGAGCGGGCTCCGCCACTACCAGGAGACCTTCAGCGGTCCGGTGCTCTATGGGGCCACGTTCTTTCTCGGCCTCCTGCTCGGTGTGCTGTGCGAGGCGAGCATCATTCTCCGACCCGAGGTCTTGATCCTCCTGGTGATCGGGATCATCGCGCTGACCTTCTCCGGCATCGGCGGGCTCCTCGGCGGCTACGTTCTCTATTGGTGGCACAAGCGCCGCGGCGAGGTTTACAATCCGGTCATCGGCATCGCCGGCGTCAGCTGCGTACCGACCTGTGCCAAGGTGGCGCAGAAGACGGTGGCCGAGGTCAGCCCGGATGCGGTGATCATGCCGCATGCCTTGGGGGCGAGCATCAGCGGCGTGATCACCTCGGCCATCTTCGCCGCCGTGCTGATCACCATCGTGCGCGCCGCCGGCGGCGGTGTCTTCTGACCGGGTGACCGGACGAGGCGCACCATCCCGGCGCTTGCCGCGCTGGGCGTACTGGCTCAGCGGAGCGGTGGTGGCCTGCAGCGGTGCGTTCGTCGCCAACCGATGGTCGGCCGATGTGCCCCTTGCCGACCGCGGGCCCTACTGGCTGGCCGGCACCGCGGTGATCTTTCTCGGCCTTTGGATCGTTGCCAAGGGCACCGGCCGGCCGCCGGCCGACCGGCACGGCGACGAGGGTTGAGCGGCAGCGTCGCGGCTGGGCCGGCGCTGTCGTTTCGGCACGGCTCGGCGGTTCCGGCCGAGCTGTCGAGCCCGGTCCGTCACCGCTGCTGCGCCGGCTGGCGTGTGGACTCTCGTCGCGGCAAGCGTGCCCGCGCTGGTCCGGCTTTAAGCCCAGCGGGCGCCAGGAAGCCGGCGGCGGCCTTCGGCTCACCGTCAGCTTCGCGGCTCGGGCTGGCGACGGCGGCGGCCGGAGCTTTGGTCCAGGCGGAGAAATCTTACGCGTAGCGATCGGCGGCGAGGCCGGGCATCGGGGCGCCCGCTGGGCTTGGTGCCGGCGGCAGGGTTCGAACCCGCGACCTACCGCTTACAAGGCGGTTGCTCTACCAGCTGAGCTACGCCGGCGCATTGTGGTGATTTAGGTAGGGCGGGTGCGGCGCGTCAACGCATAAAGGGCAAGCGATGCCGCCACCGAGACGTTCAGGCTGTCGATCCGGCGGTCGATCGGGATCGCGAGCGTTTCGTCGCAGGTTTCCGTGGTGAGCCGACGCATGCCGTCGCCTTCGGAGCCGATCACCAGCACTCGGCGCGGGGCAAAGGGCGCCTCGTCGATCGGGATCGTGCCCTCGGCGTCGAGGCCGGTGATGCGGAAATCGGCTTCCTTCAAGCGTTGCAGGGCGCGTGACAGGTTCACGACCTCGACGATCGGCAGCATGTCCAGAGCACCCGAAGCGGCCTTGGCGGCCGTGCCGTTGAGATCGGCCGAGCGGCGTTCGGGAACGATCACCGCAGCCACGCCGAGTGCCACCGCCGAGCGCAGGATGGCGCCGAAGTTTCGCGGATCGGTCACCTGGTCGAGGGCGAGCAGCAGGCTCTGCTCCGGCTGGATGGCGATCACCCGCTCGAGCTGCAGCGGCGGCAAGGGGGCCACGTGCATGGCCACCCCCTGATGGACGGCACCGCGGGGCAGGCGCTTGGCGATTTCGGCGTCGGGCATCGGCGTGATGCGCAGCCCGCGCTTGGCGGCGGCATCGCGGATCCGCGGCATGCCGTCCTCGGAGGCCAGCAGCTGGTGGCAGGTGCGGCGCTGGTTCCTGATCGCCGCCAGGACCGCGTGCTCGCCGAAGAGCCAGAGCTCGCTCGGGCTCGGCCGAGCGAAGCCGCGACGGCCGTCGCCGCGCTGCTCGGCGCCGGGGCGTCTCGGTGGTTGCGACTTGCCGCCGCGGCGGCTGCCGGCAGCGCCCGGCGAGCGGGGAAGATCGGAGGGTTTGCCCGGTTGACCGGGTCGGTTCTTGGCGGGGCGTTCGGACATCGGGAATCCCAGGAGTGTTGCGGGGCGTCCAGTTGACAAGACAGTGTTTCAGGCGATATGCGGCACGACGTTTTCGCCGCAGGCGGGCGCCTGGAGGGGTGGCCGAGTGGTTAAAGGCAGCAGACTGTAAATCTGCCCGCGTCAGCGTACGTAGGTTCGAATCCTACCCCCTCCACCAATCCGCCGATGACGAGAGCATCGCACAACAGGAGCCGCGGGTGTAGCTCAACGGTAGAGCTCCAGCCTTCCAAGCTGGCGGTGGGGGTTCGATTCCCCTCACCCGCTCCAGATCGACCGCCGCGAACTCGCGGCATTTCAGCCCAGTAAGGTGGAACAGGAACCCGGTCATGGCGAAGGCGAAATTCGAGCGGACGAAGCCGCATGCGAATATCGGGACGATTGGTCACGTTGATCACGGCAAGACGACGTTGACGGCGGCGATCACGAAGATTTTGGCCGAGACGGGTGGGGCGACGTTCACGTCTTACGACAACATCGACAAGGCGCCGGAGGAGAAGGCGCGCGGGATCACGATCAATACCGCACATGTCGAGTACGAGACGGCGAAGCGGCACTACGCGCATGTCGATTGCCCGGGTCATGCCGACTACGTGAAGAACATGATCACCGGGGCAGCACAGATGGACGGTGCGATTCTGGTGGTGTCGGCGGCGGACGGGCCGATGCCGCAGACCCGCGAGCACATTCTGCTGGCGCGGCAGGTGGGTGTGCCGGCCCTGGTGGTGTTCTTGAACAAGGTCGACATGGTCGACGACCCGGAGCTGCTGGAGTTGGTCGAGCTCGAGGTCCGCGAGCTGTTGAGCTCGTACGATTTTCCGGGCGACGACATTCCGATCATCGCCGGCTCGGCGCTGGCCGGTCTGGACGAGTCGAATCCGGAGCTGGGCAAGGCGAAGATCCTGGAGCTGATGCAGGCGGTGGACGACTACATCCCGCAGCCGGAGCGGGCGGTGGACCAGGCGTTCTTGATGCCGATCGAGGACGTGTTCTCGATTTCGGGCCGCGGCACGGTGGTGACGGGCCGGGTCGAGCGCGGCATGGTCAAGGTCGGCGACGAGATCGAGATCGTCGGGATCCGCCCGACCACCAAGACGACCTGCACGGGTGTCGAGATGTTCCGCAAGTTGCTGGACAGTGGTCAGGCCGGTGACAATGTCGGTGTGCTGTTGCGCGGCACCAAGCGGGACGATGTCGAGCGTGGCCAGGTGTTGGCGAAGCCGGGCTCGATCAAGCCGTTCACCAAGTTCAAGGCGGAGACCTATGTCTTGACCAAGGAGGAGGGGGGGCGGCACACGCCGTTCTTCACCAATTACCGGCCGCAGTTCTATTTCCGGACGACCGATGTGACCGGGACGGTGCAGCTGCCGGAAGGGACGGAGATGGTGATGCCGGGCGACAACGTGACGATGCATGTCGAGCTGATCGCCCCGATCGCCATGGAGCAGGGCCTGCGCTTCGCCATCCGCGAGGGCGGCCGCACCGTCGGTGCCGGCGTCGTCGCCGAAATCGTCGGCTGAGGTAGCGCGGCGGTCGGGCAGCGGGGGCAGCCGGTCGTTTCGAGAACGCTTGCCCTTTGGCGGCCCTTGCCCTAGATACGGGCAGCACCCGGCGCCCGCGTGGTTGCCGGGCGCTGCTTCGTCCGCCGGGTTCGGGCCCCGCTACGGGCGAATCGGCCGCCGGAGGAGTGTAGCTCAATTGGCAGAGCACCGGTCTCCAAAACCGGGGGTTGGGGGTTCGAGTCCCTCCACTCCTGCCACTCGGTGGTGAACCCCTGTTTGTGATCGCTGCCTCGGATCGCCCGCTGTTCGGCGCCGGGCGGAGCGAGCTTGGAAGAGTGGATAGAGATGGCGAAGACATCGCCGGCGCAGTTCGTCCGTGAGGTGCGTCAGGAGATCAGCAAGGTCACTTGGCCGACTCGGAAAGAGCTGACCGTGACGACGATTAGTGTCTTGGTTATGTCCGCGCTGGCCGCGCTGTTCTTCTTCCTGGTCGATCAGCTGATCGCCGTGATCGTGCGGCTCGTTCTGGGGCTCGGCGGCTGATGGCGGCGCGCTGGTACATCATTCACGTCTATTCGGGCTTCGAGCAGAAGGTGAAGGATGCGATCCTCGAGCAGGCCGAGCAGAAAGGCATGTCGGCGCTGTTCGAGGATGTGCTGGTGCCGTCCGAGGAGGTGGTCGAGGTCAAGCGCGGCAAGAAGGTGTCGACCGACCGCAAGTTCTTCCCGGGCTATGTACTGATCAAGATGGAGCTCAACGACGAGACCTGGTCGTTGGTGCGCAACACGGCGAAGGTCACCGGGTTTCTCGGGGCCGGCGGGCGACCCTCGCCGATCCCGGATGCCGAGGCCGAGCGGATCAAGGCGCAGGTCCAGGAAGGGGTCGAACATCCGCGGCTGTCGATCTCGTTCGTCACCGGCGATCGCATTCGGGTAACCGACGGGCCGTTCAGTACCTTCGAGGGCGTGGTCGAGGATGTCGACGACCACAAGGGCCGGCTCAGGGTGTCGGTCTCGATTTTCGGGCGGGCGACCCCGGTCGAGTTGGAGTATTCGCAGGTCGAGCGTCTCTGACGCCCGGCTCACGAGAGCGTCGGCTACTGCCGACCCGGCAGCGGGAGCGCCGCGAGGGGCGCGTTTGCACCGCGAACAGGAGAGCCTAGATGGCGAAGAAGATCACCGGCTACATCAAGCTGCAGGTGCCGGCGGGCAAGGCCAACCCGTCACCACCGATCGGCCCGGCCCTGGGCCAGCGCGGCTTGAACATCATGGAGTTCTGCAAGGCGTTCAATGCGGCGACGCAGGGCATGGAGCCCGGCATGCCGATCCCGACCGTGATCACGGCCTATGCCGATCGGACCTTCACCTTTGCGACCAAGACCCCGCCCGCGAGCTACTTCCTGAAGAAGGCGGCGGGGCTGCAGAAGGGTGGGCAGACGCCGGGCAAGGCGACCGCGGGCAAGGTCACCATGGCGCAGTGCCGTGAGATTGCCGAGACGAAGATGAAGGATCTCAACGCCAACGACCTCGACCAGGCGACGACGATGATCGTCGGCTCGGCCCGGTCGATGGGCCTCGACGTGGTGGAGGGCTGAGGCGATGGCCAAGCAGGGCAAGCGGCTGAAGGCGGCATTGGCCGGCGTCGACCGGCAGAAGCTCTATGCGCTCGACGATGCGGTGACCACGATCAAGGGTGCCGCCACGGCCAAGTTCGACGAGACGATCGAGATGTCGCTCAATCTCGGTGTGGACCCGCGGCACGCCGACCAGATGGTCCGTGGCGTGGTCAATTTGCCGCACGGGACCGGCAAGGTCGTGCGGGTGGCGGTCTTCGCCAAGGGCGACAAGGCGGAGGAGGCCAAGGCCGCGGGTGCCGATGTCGTCGGTGCGGACGATCTGGCGGAGCAGGTGCAGGCCGGGCAGCTCGATTTCGACCGGGTGATCGCGACGCCGGACATGATGCCGCTGGTCGGTCGGCTCGGCCGCATCCTCGGCCCACGCGGCTTGATGCCGAACCCGAAGCTCGGCACCGTGACGCCCAACGTCAAGGAAGCCGTCGAGGCGGCCAAGGGCGGGCAGGTGCAGTTCCGGGTCGAGAAGGCGGGCATCATTCACGCCGGCATCGGCAAGGCGAGCTTCGCGCCGGAGCAACTGATCGCCAATGCCAAGAGCCTGGTCGATGCGGTCAACAAGGCGAAGCCCAGCGGTGCCAAGGGGACCTATCTCAAGAAGGCGCATCTGAGCTCGACCATGGGCCCGGGTGTCGAGGTGGAGGTGGGCACACTCGTCGCCGGCTGACCGTGCCGCCGCCGGCCGGATGGGGATCGCCGGCCGGGGGCGATCGCCGGGACGAAAAAAATCGCTTGCGAGAGTGGACGAGCACGCTATGCTCCGCGCTCCTGAGAGCCGGAGCCTGCGGGGATAGTCCACTCATCCGTCGGGATGGGTGGTTGTCGTCGTGGTCTTTTTGGAGCACTCGTTCATATCGTGTTTCAGGGTCGAGCGGGCGGGTTCGCGCCGCCTACTCGACTTGCCGTCGTGCTGAATTTGGAGGCCATCCGTGCTCCGCGCCGAAAAGAACGAGATCGTCGACGATCTGCGTGGCATCTTCCGTGATGCGGGCGTCGTGGTCGTCACCCATTACATGGGCCTGAACGTGGCCGAGTTGCAGCAGCTGCGGGTGCAGATGCGCGGCGAGGGTGCGGCGTTTCGGGTGACCAAGAACCGGCTCGCCAAGCTCGCCGTCGACGGCACGCCTTTCGCGCCCATCGGCGAGCTCTTGAGTGGGCCGACGGCGATCGCCTACTCACCGGATCCGGTGGCCGCACCCAAGGTGATCACTGCGTTCGCCAAGAAGAACGACAAGCTGACGATCGTCGGTGGTGGCTATGCGGGCACGCTGCTCGATGCGGCAGCGGTCAGCGCCTTGGCCGAACTGCCGTCGCTCGACGAACTGCGCGCCAAGCTGCTCTCGCTCATCAACACCCCGGCGACGCGGATTGCCGGCGTGCTGCAGGCGCCGGCCGGGCAGCTGGCCCGCGTGCTCAAGGCGAAGGCCGATCTCGGCTGAGCCTCACATCTTGCGACTTTTGCCGCCGGCAGACCCGGACGGCCTGACATACGGACCCGTTGGAGGAGTGACGAAATGGCTAATCTGGAAAAGCTGGTCGAGGACCTGTCGAGCCTGACGGTGCTCGAGGCGGCCGAGCTCTCGAAGATGCTCGAGGAGAAGTGGGGCGTCTCGGCTGCCGCACCCGTGGCCGTCGCGGCCGCCGGCGGTGCCGCACCGGCCGCTGCCGCCGAGGCCGCCGAGGAGCAGACCGAGTTCGACGTGATCCTCGCCGCTGTCGGCGAGAAGAAGATCAACGTCATCAAGGAGGTCCGGGCGATCACCGGGCTCGGTCTCAAGGAGGCCAAGGATCTCGTCGAGGCGGCGCCCAAGCCGGTCAAGGAAGCCGTCAGCAAGGACGAGGCCGAGAAGTTCAAGAAGCAGCTCGAGGAGGCCGGTGCGACCGTGGAGGTCAAGTAAGATCGGCACGGCGCCAGCAGGCGATACGCGGACGGCGGGCGCGAGCGGTTTCGCTCGCGGGCGGCTCATCGTGAGCGGCCGCCGCGTTGCTCAACGCAGGTTTCAGATCAGGAAGGCGGTCGATGCGCAGCGCGTCGGCGCGCCTTTCTGTCGTTGTGCCGCGGCAGTTCGCTGCCGCCGGCGATAGAGCGCGCCGCCGACTTCACGGTGGCGCCGATACGGGAAACGGAACGCACGAATGGCAGAGGCGAAGACGGCGCGTAAGCGGATCCGCAAGAGCTTCGGTCGGATTCCGGAAGTCACGACGATGCCGAACCTCATCGAGGTGCAGCGGCAGAGCTACGAGGGCTTCCTGCAGATGCACACCCAGCCGGCGGATCGCGATCTGACCGGGCTCGAGGAGGTGTTCCGCTCGGTCTTTCCGATCAAGGATTTCGCCGACCGGGCGGCATTGGATTTCGTCAAATACGAGCTCGAGCCGCCGAAATACGATGTCGAGGAGTGCCACCAGCGCGGCCTGACCTTTGCCGCACCGTTGCGGGTGACGCTGCGCTTGATCGTCTGGGACATCGACGAGGACAGTGGTGCTCGCAGCGTGCGGGACATCAAGGAGCAGGACGTCTACATGGGCGACATGCCGCTCATGACGGACAACGGCACCTTCGTCGTCAACGGCACCGAGCGCGTCATCGTCAGCCAGATGCACCGTTCGCCCGGGGTGTTCTTCGACCACGACCGCGGCAAGACGCACAGCTCCGGCAAGTTCCTCTATTCGGCCCGGGTGATCCCCTATCGCGGCTCCTGGCTGGATTTCGAGTTCGACGCCAAGGACTTGGTCTATGTGCGGATCGACCGGCGGCGCAAGCTGCCGGCAACGGCGCTGTTGCTGGCACTCGGCATGGACGGCGAGGAGCTGCTGGCGAAGTTCTACAACGCGATCGACATCCACCGCGCGGGTCAGGGCTGGAAGATCGCCTTCCGTGCGGACCGGGTGCTCGGCCAGAAGCTCACCACCGACCTGATCGACGCGGCTTCCGGCGAGACCCTGGCCGAGGCCGGGACCAAGGTGAGCCCGCGGCTGATCAAGCGGATCCAGGAGCAGGGGGTCAGCGAGCTCTACCTCTCGGTCGAGGACGTGATCGGCCAGTTCGTGGCGCGTGACATCGTCAACATGGAGACCGGGCTGGTTTACGCCGATGCCGGCGAAGAGATCACCAACGAGCTGCTCGGCAAGCTCGCCGAGGCCGGGATCGACGAGCTGCCGATCCTCGACATCGATCACACGACGATCGGCCCGTACATCCGCAACACCCTGATCCTCGATCGCTCGAGCAATCGCGAGGAAGCGCTGCTCGACATCTATCGCGTCCTGCGGCCGGGCGAGCCGCCGACCCTGGAGACCGCCGAGGCCCTGTTCGCCGGGCTCTTCTTCGATCCCGAGCGCTACGACCTCTCGCCGGTCGGCCGGGTGAAGATGAACCAGCGGCTCGGCCTCGAGGCCGACGACACCGTGCGCGTGCTGCGCAACGAGGACATCCTCGCGGTCGTCAAGCATCTGGTCGAGATCAAGGACGGCCGCGGCGAGATCGACGACATCGACAATCTCGGCAATCGCCGGGTGCGCTCGGTGGGCGAGCTGATGGAGAACCAGTTTCGTGTCGGTCTGCTGCGCATGGAACGTGCGGTTCGCGAACGGATGAGCTCGGTCGAGATCGATGCGGCGATGCCCCACGATCTGGTCAATGCCAAGCCGGTGGCGGCCTCGGTGCGCGAGTTCTTCGGCTCCTCGCAGCTCTCGCAGTTCATGGACCAGACCAACCCCTTGTCCGAGATCACCCACAAGCGGCGGCTCTCGGCCCTGGGTCCTGGTGGGCTGACGCGCGAGCGGGCGGGCTTCGAGGTGCGCGACGTGCACCCGACGCATTATGGCCGCATCTGCCCGATCGAGACGCCGGAAGGCCCGAATATCGGCTTGATCAACAGCCTCGCCACATACGCCAGGATCAACAAGTACGGCTTCATCGAGAGCCCGTACCGGCGCGTGGTCGACGGCAAGGTCACCGACGAGGTGGTCTATCTCTCGGCGATGCAGGAGAACCGGTACACCATCGCCCAGGCCAACTCGGACCTGACCGAAGAGCGGCGGTTCGCGGCCGATCTCGTCAGCTGCCGGCAGAACAACGAGTTCATCCTGGCCCGGCCGGATTCGATCGATCTGATCGACGTCTCGCCCAAGCAGCTGGTTTCGGTGGCTGCCGCCCTGATCCCGTTCCTCGAGAACGACGACGCGAACCGGGCGTTGATGGGCTCGAACATGCAGCGCCAGGCGGTGCCGCTGCTGCAGCCCGAAGCACCCTTCGTCGGCACCGGCATGGAGGACGTGGTCAGCCGTGATTCCGGGGCGGCGGTGGTCGCCAGGCGGTCGGGCATGGTCGATCAGGTGGACGGCTCGCGGATCGTGATTCGCGTGACCGACGATGTCGAGCGCGCCGACTCGGTGGTCGACATCTACAATCTGCGCAAGTTCCAGCGGTCGAACCAGAACACCTGCATCACCCAGCGTCCGTTGGTGAAGGTGGGTGACCGGGTCTCCAAGGGTGACATCATCGCCGACGGGCCGTCGACGGATCTGGGCGAGCTGGCGCTCGGCCGCAACACGCTCGTCGCTTTCATGCCCTGGAACGGCTACAACTTCGAGGATTCGATCCTGATCTCCGAGCGGATCGTGCGCGAGGACGTCTTCACCTCGATCCACATCGAGGAGTTCGAGGTGATGGCCCGCGACACCAAGCTCGGGCCGGAGAGCATCACCCGTGACATCCCGAACGTCTCGGAGGAGGCGCTGCGCAATCTCGACGAGGCGGGGATCGTCTATATCGGGGCCGAGGTGAAGGCCGGCGACATCATGGTCGGCAAGGTCACGCCCAAGGGCGAGACCCCGATGACGCCCGAGGAGAAACTGCTGCGCGCCATCTTCGGCGAGAAGGCGGCCGATGTCCGTGACACCTCCTTGAAGGTGCCGCCGGGCGTCCAGGGTACCGTGGTCGAGGTCCGCGTCTTCAACCGCCGCGGCGTCGACAAGGACGAGCGCGCGATCGCGATCGAACGGGCCGAGATCGAAAGGCTCGCCAAGGACCGCGACGACGAGCGCAGCATCCTCGAGCGCAACATCTTCGGCCGGCTGCGCGAGCTTCTGGACGGCCAGAAGGTCACCGCCGGGCCCAAGGGTGTGAAGGCGGGCTCGACCGTGGATGCAGCGCTGTTGGAGGCGACGCCCCGGCGGCAGTGGTGGGAGATCGCGGTCGACGATGTCGAGCGGATGACCGAGTTGCAGGCTCTCAAGCGGCAGCTCGACGACGGCATCAAGCGGCTGACCGAGCGGTTCGAGAACAAGGTCGAGAAGCTGCAGCGCGGCGACGAGATGCCGCCGGGCGTCTTGAAGATGGTCAAGGTGTTTGTGGCGGTGAAGCGCAAGCTGCAGCCGGGCGACAAGATGGCCGGCCGGCACGGCAACAAGGGCGTCATCTCCAGGATCGCCAAGCTCGAGGACATGCCTTACCTCGAGGACGGCACGCCGGTCGACGTCGTGCTCAACCCACTGGGTGTGCCGTCGCGGATGAATGTCGGGCAGATCCTGGAGACGCATCTCGGCTGGGCGAGCGCCAAGCTCGGCCGGCAGATCGGCGAGCTCGTGGCCCGGCTCGACGAGCCCGGTGTCAAGGAGCAGCTGCTCGGCAAGTACGAATCGGTCTACGGCGCCGAGGTCCGGGGCGAGATCGAGGCCTATGACGAGCGCGCGTTCGCCGAGCTCGGGCAGAACCTGACGCACGGCGTGCCGATGGCGACCCCGGTCTTCGACGGTGCGCGCGAGCCCGACATCGTGAGGCTCCTCGAGGAGGCGGGCTGCCATGCTTCGGGCCAGTCGGTGCTGATCGACGGGCGGACGGGCGAACCCTTCGACCGGCCGGTGACCGTGGGCTACATCTACATGCTCAAGCTCGGCCATCTGGTCGACGACAAGATCCACGCCCGTTCGGTCGGCCCCTACAGCCTGGTCACCCAGCAGCCGTTGGGCGGCAAGGCGCAGTTCGGCGGGCAGCGGTTCGGCGAGATGGAGTGCTGGGCGCTGCAGGCCTACGGTGCCTCCTACAGCCTGCAGGAGATGCTGACGGTGAAGTCCGACGACGTCTCCGGTCGTACCAAGATCTACGAGGCGATCGTCCGCGGCGAGGACACCTTCGAGGCCGGCATCCCCGAGAGCTTCAACGTGCTCGTCAAGGAATTGCAGGCGTTGGGGCTCAATGTCGAACTGCAGCAGGAAACCATGGGCGAAGATTGAGCGTTCCCGTCCAGCCAGTACACGGCCCGGGTGGTCCGGCCCCGACCACCCGGTGTCCCCTTTGAAGCGGCGCTAGAGAGCAGGTTCCCATGAACGATTTGCTTTACCTCTTCGGCCAGCCCGCGACCGGTCAGAAGTTCGACCAGATCCAGATCTCGATCGCGAGCCCGGACCAGATTCGCGAGTGGTCGTACGGTGAGGTCAGGAAGCCCGAGACGATCAACTACCGGACGTTCAAGCCTGAGCGCGACGGCTTGTTCTGTGCCAAGATCTTCGGGCCGATCAAGGACTATGAGTGCTTGTGCGGCAAGTACAAGCGGATGAAGTACAAGGGCATCGTCTGCGAGAAGTGCGGTGTCGAGGTCATCCAGTCGAAAGTCCGTCGCGAGCGGATGGGCCATATCGAGCTCGCCGCCCCGGTCGCCCATATCTGGTTCATGAAGTCGGTGCCGAGCCGGATCGGTATCCTGCTCGACATGACGCTCAGGGACCTCGAGCGCGTGCTCTATTTCGAGAACTGGGTGGTGATCGAGCCGGGCTTGACGCCCTTGAAGCAGCACGAGTTGCTCAGCGAAGAGCAGGTGATGCGTTATCGCGACGAGTTCGGCGACGATTTCCAGGTGGGGATCGGGGCCGAGGCGGTGCGCGACATGCTGAAGTCGCTCGACCTGCCGCGCGAGCGCGAGCAGATGCGTGCCGATCTCGTCGAGACGACGTCGGAGGCCAAGCGCAAGAAGCTGGTCAAGCGGCTGAAGCTCACCGAGACCTTCCTCGAGTCGGGCAACAAGCCCGAGTGGATGGTGCTCGAGGTGGTGCCGGTGATCCCGCCGGAGCTGCGGCCCTTGGTGCCGCTCGACGGCGGCCGGTTCGCGACCTCCGACCTCAACGACCTCTATCGCCGTGTGATCAACCGCAACAACCGCTTGAAGCGGCTGATCGAGCTCAGAGCACCCGACATCATCGTCCGCAACGAGAAGCGGATGCTGCAGGAATCGGTCGACGCCCTGTTCGACAACGGCAGGCGCGGCCGGGTGATCACCGGGGCCAACAAGCGGCCGCTGAAGTCGATGTCCGACATGCTCAAGGGCAAGCAGGGCCGCTTCCGGCAGAACCTGCTCGGCAAGCGCGTCGACTATTCGGGCCGCTCGGTGATCGTCGTGGGGCCGGAGCTCAAGCTGCACCAGTGCGGCCTGCCCAAGAAAATGGCGCTCGAGCTGTTCAAGCCCTTCGTCTACGCCAAGCTCGAGCTCTACGGCAAGGCGCAGACCATCAAGGCGGCCAAGCGCATGGTCGAGAAGGAGCGGCCGGAGGTCTGGGACATCCTGGAGCAGGTGATCCGTGAGCATCCGGTGCTGCTCAACCGGGCACCGACGCTGCACCGTCTGGGTATTCAGGCGTTCGAGCCGACCCTGATCGAGGGCAAGGCGATCCAGCTCCATCCCCTGGTCTGCACCGCCTTCAACGCCGATTTCGACGGTGATCAGATGGCGGTGCACGTGCCGCTGTCGCTCGAGGCCCAGCTCGAGGCCCGGGTGCTGATGATGTCGACCAACAACATCCTCAGCCCGGCCAACGGTAAGCCGATCATCGTGCCGACCCAGGACATCGTCCTCGGGCTCTACTATCTGTCGCTCGAGATCGAGGGCGAGCCCGGCGAGGGCATGGTGTTCTCGGATGTCGGCGAGGTGCAGCACGCGCTGGCCTCTGGGCTGGTTACGCTGCACGCCAAGATCAAGTGCCGGATCGAGACGCTGAACGGCGAGGGCGAGGTCGAGCCGAAGCTGGTGGAGTCGACTCCGGGGCGGATGCTGCTCGCGGAGATTCTGCCGCAGCACGTCAAGGTCGATTTCGAAGCGCTGCTGAACCGGACCTTGACCAAGAAGGAGGTCTCCAACGTCATCGACGTCGTCTACCGCCACACCGGTCAGAAAGAGACGGTGATCTTCGCGGACCGGCTGATGACCCTGGGCTTCTCCTATGCCTGCAAGGCCGGCATCTCGTTCGGCAAGGACGACATGATCATCCCGGCCGGCAAGCACGAGTTCGTCAGCAAGACGCAGGAGTTGGTCAAGCAGTACGAGCAGCAATACGCCGACGGCCTGATCACCAAGGGCGAGAAGTACAACAAGGTCGTCGATGCCTGGCAGGGCTGCTCCGACAAGGTCGCCGACGAGATGATGGAGGCGATCCAGTCGGTCCATCACAGCAAGGACGAGGACGGTCGCTTCAAGCAGCCGAACTCGGTCTACATGATGGCCCATTCGGGTGCGCGCGGCTCGCCGGCACAGATGAAGCAGCTGGCCGGGATGCGCGGTCTGATGGCCAAACCCTCGGGTGAGATCATCGAGACGCCGATCATCTCCAACTTCAAGGAAGGCCTCTCGGTGCTCGAGTACTTCAACTCGACGCACGGGGCGCGCAAGGGCCTGGCCGACACCGCCTTGAAGACCGCGAATTCGGGTTACCTGACGCGGCGCCTCGTCGACGTGGCGCAGGATTGCGTGATCGTCGAAGAGGACTGCGGCACCGAGAAGTACATCACGCTCACCGCCGGTCCCGACGAGGAGCTCGGCGAACGGGTGCTCGGCCGTACTGTCGCAGAGGACGTGGTGGCACCGCAGACCGGCGAGATCGTGATCGCCGCCCAGACCTTGGTCGACGAGGTCATCGCCCGGCGAATCGATGCGCTCCGGGTCGACACGATCAAGGTGCGCTCGGTGCTCACCTGCGAGAGCTCGGGCGGCGTCTGTGCCGCCTGCTACGGGCGTGATCTCGCCCGCGGCACGCCGGTCAATATCGGCGAGGCAGTCGGCGTCATCGCGGCGCAGTCGATCGGCGAGCCCGGCACGCAGCTCACCATGCGCACCTTCCACATCGGTGGTGCGGCACAGGGCCAGGCCGAGCAGTCGGCGATCGAAGCCCCGGTCGCCGGGCAGATGAAGGTCCTCAACCCGCGGCTGGTGACCGACAGCCAGGGCCGGACGGTCGTGCTCGGGCGCAATTCCGAGGTGGTCCTCTACGACGAGGTCGGCCGCGAGAAGTTGCGCCACAAGCTGCCGAACGGGGCGCGGCTCAGGGTCGAGCCCGACAGCCGGGTCGAGAAGGACCAGGTTCTCGCCGAATGGGATCCGCACACTTTGCCGGTGGTGGCCGAGACGGCGGGTGTCATCACCTTCCAGGATCTGGCCGAAGGCCTGAGCTTCCGTGAGGTTCAGGACGAGACCACGGGCAAGGCCTCGAAGGAGGTGATAGACTGGCGGCAGAACGCGCGGTCGGGCAACCTTCGCCCCTCGATCCTCTTGCAGACCAAGGAGGGTGAGCCGATCATCCTGCCGTCCGGCAACGAGGCCCGGCACTATCTGCCGGTGGGCGCCATCTTCACCATCGAGAACGGTGCCGAGGTCAAGGCCGGCGACGTGCTCGCCCGGTTGCCCAAGGAAGCGTCGCGGACCCGTGACATCACCGGTGGTCTGCCGCGCGTCGCGGAACTCTTCGAGGCCAGAAAGCCCAAGGACCCGGCGATCATGGCCGAGATCGAGGGCAAGGTCGAGTTCGGCAAGGACTACAAGAACAAGCGGCGCCTGAAGCTGATCCCGGCCGACGAGGACATGGAGCCGGTCGAGTACCTGATCCCCAAGGGCCGGCACGTGGCCGTGCAGGAGGGCGATCTGGTCAAGCCCGGCGATCCCCTGGTCGACGGCACCCCGGTGCCGCACGACATCCTCCGGGTGCTCGGGGTCGAGGCCTTGGCCCAGTTCCTCTGCCACGAGATCCAGGAGGTCTATCGCCTGCAGGGTGTGACCATCAACGACAAGCACATCGAGACCATCGTTCGGCAGATGCTGCAGAAGGTCGAGGTGGTGGACCCGGGCGACACGACCTTCCTGGTCGGCGAGCAGGTCGACCGGATCGAGTTCGACCGGGTCAACCAGCGGGCGATCCTCGAGGATCGCCGGCCGGCAACGTGCTTCGCGGTGCTCCAGGGGATCACCAAGGCGAGCCTGCAGACGCAGAGCTTCGTCTCGGCGGCATCCTTCCAGGAGACCACCCGCGTGCTCACCGATGCGGCCTTCTCGGGCAAGATCGACCGGCTCACGGGTTTGAAGGAGAACGTCATCGTCGGCCGGCTGATCCCGGCGGGCACCGGTGGTGTCCTCAATCGCCTGAAGAAGCTGAAGGCCGGCGACGATCGCTTCGCGCCGCCGACCGAGATCGGCCCGGACGAGGATCAGATGCGCATCCCGGCCTTCTCGGAGATGCCGTCGGCCGAGTAGCGGCGCGACTGCCGGCGACGTTGGGCACGAGGTCGTCCCTGTTGCGGGGACGGCCTCGTTGCATTCGGCGGCGACGGCACCATCTTCACGTTGCGGTGCAGCGATGTGGCCGCACGGTGGGGCAGGCGGTCGCGGGCCATTGCACCGATTGCCCTTGACCGCATCGGTGCCGACGCCTAGAACCCCTCCACGCGCATCTCGGGTGTTGGTGGTGACCCTCGCGGCTCAGACGCTGCACCGGATCAACGGCGACGGATAATCGAGCGGACGACGGTGGCCGAGGCCTTCTGGCATTTGGCCGCTTGTTGTTCGCGTGGTTCGGGTAACCGGCTGGTGCAATTGCCGGTTGCCCATATTCGCGTCGTCAGACGAGGAAAGTTTGGACTATGCCGACGATCAATCAGCTGGTGAATCAGGGACGTCATGTTCCGGCCAAGCGCAACAAGGTGCCCGCGATGCAGGCCTGCCCGCAAAAGCGCGGGGTGTGCACGCGCGTCTACACCACCACGCCGAAGAAGCCGAACTCGGCCCTGCGCAAGGTCGCCCGTGTGCGGCTGACCAACGGGTTCGAGGTGACGAGCTACATTCCGGGCGAGGGCCACAACCTGCAGGAGCACTCGGTGGTTCTGATCCGCGGTGGTCGCGTCAAGGACCTGCCGGGTGTCCGTTACCACACGATTCGCGGCACGCTCGACACGCAGGGTGTCAACGGCCGTAAGCAGGGCCGGTCGAAGTACGGCGTGAAGCGCCCGAAGTAAGCGAAATCGAGGAAGACGAGCGATGCGGCGTCGTGCGGCCGAAAAGCGGGAAGTCAATCCCGACCCGAAGTTCAACGATCTGGTGGTGACCAAGTTCATCAACTGCCTGATGGAGGACGGCAAGCGGTCGGTGGCCGAAGCCATCTTCTACAGTGCCCTCGACCGGTTGCAGCAGCGGTCCGGCCGGGACCCGCTCGAACTGTTCCACGAGGCGGTGGACAACGTGAAGCCGACGCTCGAGGTGAAGTCGCGGCGGGTCGGCGGTGCCACCTACCAGGTGCCGATCGAGGTGCGTCCGGATCGCCGCCAGGCGCTGGCCCTGCGCTGGATCATCGGCACCGCCAAGAAGCGGGCCGAGAAGACGATGACCGACCGGCTCGCCAACGAGCTGCAGGACGCCGCCAACGGTCGCGGTGCCGCCTTCAAGAAGCGCGAGGACACGCTGCGGATGGCCGAAGCCAACCGCGCCTTCTCGCATTATCGCTGGTAAGCAGCGGAACGGAACGACAGTCATGGCACGCACCATTCCCATCGAGCGCTACCGCAACATCGGGATCATGGCCCACATCGACGCGGGCAAGACCACGACCACGGAGCGGATCCTGTTCTACACCGGCCGGTCGCACAAGCTCGGCGAGGTGCACGACGGTGCTGCGACCATGGACTGGATGGAGCAGGAGCAGGAACGCGGCATCACGATCACCTCCGCTGCCACGACCTGCTTCTGGAACGACCACCGGATCAACATCATCGACACGCCCGGTCACGTCGACTTCACGATCGAGGTCGAGCGCAGCTTGCGCGTGCTCGACGGTGCTGTTGCCGTATTCGACAGCGTGGCCGGTGTCGAGCCGCAGTCCGAGACGGTCTGGCGGCAGGCCGACAAGTACCGTGTGCCGCGGATGTGCTTCGTCAACAAGATGGACCGCACCGGCGCCAACTTCGATCGCTGCGTGGCGATGATGCGCGACCGGCTGGGCGCGCATCCGGTCATCATCAACATGCCGATCGGCAGCGAGGCCGAGTTCAGGGGCGTGATCGATCTGGTCGAGAACCGGGCGATCATCTGGCACGACGAGAGCCTCGGCGCGCAGTTCTCCTACGAGCCGATCCCGGCCGAGTATGCGGAGACCGCAGCCGCGCATCGGGCAGCACTGGTCGAAGCCGCGGTCGAGCTCGACGACGATGCGATGGAGGCCTACCTCGAGGGCCAGGAACCCGATGTCGCCACGCTCAAGGCCTGCATCCGCAAGGGTACCATCGCCAACAAGCTGACCCCGGTGCTCTCGGGTTCCGCCTTCAAGAACAAGGGTGTGCAGCCGCTGCTCGATGCGGTCATCGACTTCTTGCCGGCACCGTCCGACCTGCCGCCGGTCGAGGGGTTGAAGCCCGAGAGCGAAGAGGTGATGACGCGTGTGCCGAAGGACGACGCGCCGTTCTCCGCACTCGCGTTCAAGATCATGACCGATCCGTTCGTCGGCTCGCTGACCTTCGCCCGGATCTATTCCGGTCAGGTCGAGAGCGGCTCCTACGTGCAGAACACGGTCAAGAACAAGCGCGAGCGGGTCGGCCGTCTGCTCCTCATGCATGCCAACAGCCGCGAGGAGATCAAGGACGCCCAAGCCGGTGACATCGTGGCCTTCGTCGGGCTCAAGGACACGACGACGGGTGACACGCTGTCGGACCAGGCAAAGCCGATCATCCTCGAGCGGATGGAGTTCCCGGAACCGGTGATCGAGGTCGCGGTCGAGCCGAAGACCAAGGCCGACCAGGAGAAGATGTCGATCGCCCTGAACAAGCTGGCGCAGGAGGACCCGTCGTTCCGTGTCGGGATCGACGAGGAGAGCGGGCAGACCGTGATCAAGGGGATGGGGGAGCTCCATCTTGAGATCCTGGTCGACCGGATGAAGCGCGAGTTCAAGGTGGACGCCAATGTCGGTGCTCCCCAGGTCGCCTATCGCGAGACGATCAGCAAATCCGCCGAGATCGACTATACCCACAAGAAGCAGACCGGCGGTTCGGGCCAGTTCGCCCGGATCAAGCTGGTGTTCGAACCGGGCGAGAAGGGCACGGGCTTCAAGTTCGAGAGCAAGATCGTCGGCGGTTCGGTGCCCAAGGAGTACATCCCGGGCGTGCAGAAGGGCCTCGAGCAGTCGATGTCGAACGGCGTGATCGCCGGCTTTCCGATGACCGATGTCCAGGTGACCCTGATCGACGGCGCCTACCACGAGGTCGACAGTTCGGTAATGGCGTTCGAGATCGCGTCGCGCGCGGCCTTCAAGGAAGGGGCGAGCAAGGCTGGTCCGCAGCTCTTGGAGCCGATCATGCGCGTCGAGGTGGTGACCCCGGACGAGTACATGGGCGACATCATCGGTGACCTGAACAGCCGGCGTGGTCAGGTGACCGGCATGGAGCCCCGCGGTAACGGTCAGGTGGTCAACGCCATGGTGCCGCTGGCGACGATGTTCGGCTACGTGAACACGCTGCGCTCGCTCTCTCAGGGCCGGGCCCAGTACACCATGCACTTCGATCACTACGATGCGGTACCGCAGATGGTGGCCGAGGAAATTCGCGCGAAATACGCCTGAGCAACCAGGCAGAGGACGGAGACGGTAGATGGCGAAGGCGAAATTCGAGCGGACGAAGCCGCATGCGAATATCGGGACGATTGGTCACGTTGATCACGGCAAGACGACGTTGACGGCGGCGATCACGAAGATT
>Ga0081528_100036_pt1 | contig 120179 bp, 91 predicted proteins | sample HotLakmasection4_FD_71011 | JGI IMG/M metagenome (GOLD analysis project Ga0081528, IMG submission 71011) | Hypersaline microbial mat communities from Hot Lake, Washington, USA - Section #4 (SPADES assembly) (version 2) | ecosystem: Environmental > Aquatic > Non-marine Saline and Alkaline >...
CTTTTCCCAAAGTGACCCTCTCCCCAACTCAGCCCGCGATTCAGGGCACGTCGGTTCTCTCTCTATCTGGTTGTGCTTCAGCTCCCGCTTTCAGCACCTCCGTCCCGCTTGTTAAGCTCAGCTTGATGTACACTTTCGTACATCGTGACAGCATCTTACCTGCCGGACCTGCTGTGGTCAAGTGACAATCGTCACAAATGGAGACTTTTGTCACCTGTGCAGCAGGTGCCTGTCACTAGCCTGCCTGTGGACCTGGCCGGATTACCCAGACTAGGGCACAATGTGCAGCGATTCAACCACGCTCCGGGAAGGGCGAACCTGAATGGAACAACTGGTCCTGCTCATTATTATTGGCGCAATCGCAGGCGTGATGTCGGGGATGTTCGGCATTGGCGGTGGGGCGATCATCGTCCCCGCGCTGATGATCTTCCTCGGCTTCGAGCAGACCCTGGCCAACGGCACCAGTCTGGCGGCGCTGCTATTGCCCGTCGGCATCTTCGCCGCCATCGATTACTACCGCAACAAAAAGCTCAGACTCGCTCCGGCGCTGATTGTCGCCCTCGGCCTGACAGCCGCAACCTGGTTCGGTGCATCGCTGGCGCTTGATCTGCCGCGTGATACCCTGCGCCAGAGTTACGGGGTACTCCTCGTTTATATGGCGTGGCGTTATGTCGCCCCGCGTCAATGGTGGAAAGAGATACGCGGCATATCGGTACAGAAAGTGATCGAGGATGCCGAGATCAACCCGATCAGCCCGCGTGTGCTGTTCGTCTGCCTGCTGATCGGTCTGGTGGCCGGCATCTTCAGTGGATTATTCGGCATTGGTGGCGGCGTCGTGATCGTCCCCGCGCTGATGGCCTTCCTCGCCTTCGATCAGAAGCTGGCGACAGGGACCAGCCTGGGCGCGCTGCTGCTGCCCGTCGGCCTGCCGGGGGTGCTGCGTTACGGCCAGGTAGGGCAGGTAGACCTGGCCATCGCCGCGCCGCTGGCCATCATGCTGATGCTCGGGGCCATCATCGGCGCGCGTGTGACGCTCAGCCTGCCGACCAAGACCGTGCGCCGTTTGTATGGATTTTTCCTGCTGTTCGTCGGCCTTCGCTTTTTATTCACTCCATAATGAGGAGGTCATGCTAAAATCAACGTGTGATCAGGCGTGTCGGCCTGCGTCATAACCGGTTGCCGACGCGCCGCTTTGCATCGCCCAGGAAATTAAAGGCAGTCCTGACCCGTATAGATTTATTGTCAGGCGAAAAAACTTTCGCGACTTGGATATTCTTGTTCCACACGGGTTACACGCACGGAGGACTGCATGACTCCCGAAATGTGGATTACGCTGGCTATCCTCGTGGTCGCCATCGTCCTGTTCGTCACGGAATGGCTGCGCGTGGATGTCGTCGCACTGGTCGTGGTCGTCGCGCTCATTCTGACTGGCGTCCTGACGACCCGTGAGGCCATCGCCGGCTTCTCCAGCACCGTCGTACTGTTGATCGCCTCGCTGTTCATCGTTGGCGGGGCAGTGCTGAATACCGGCCTGGCCAGCGTCATCGGACGTACTATCCTGCGCATCGCCGGGACTGGCCAGGTGCGCCTGATCGCCGTAGTGCTGATCGCCGTCGCCATCATGTCCGGCTTCATGAGCGATACGGGCGTGGTCGCAGTCATGATGCCTGCGATCGTCAGTCTGGCAGCGGCTGCCGGCATATCACCCTCGCGCCTGCTGATCCCGCTGGCCTATGGCGCGCTGCTCGGTGGGGCCAGTACGCTGATCGGTACGCCGCCCAACATCGTCGTCAGCGACCTGCTGGCACGCACAGAAGGCTACAGCCCGTTCAGTTTCTTCGACTATACGCCGCTCGCCGTCCTGCTGGTGATCGCCGGCACGATCTTCATGCTGACGATCGGACGCCGCCTGCTGCCCGATCGCAAACGCGAGATCGATGAGCAGGCCGTCGCCACCCCTGGCGAGCTGTTCGAGCGATACGCCCTGCCGGATAGCATCTACAAACTGCGCGTGCGCAAAGCCAGTGAACTTATCGGCAACACCATCAGCGACGCCGCGCTCGGCCACGATTATGACATCGACATCATCGAGATCATTCGTCCCGCGCCGGAGCGAACGCTGGCCGCAATTGGTGGGCAGCGGATCGTCCTGCAGAACCGGCAGAACGTCCCCATTCACCCGCGCCCCGATACCGTGCTGGAACGCGACGACGTGCTGATCGTGCGCGGCACGGGTGAGGCCGTCGGGCGAGCCGCCGCCAATCACAACCTGATGATCCAGCCGCGCGGTGCCAATAGTGAGACAGAACTCATCAACCGGCAGGTTGGTGTGGCCGAGGTGATCATTCCGCCGCGCTCCTCCTTAATAGACAAGACGCTTGGCGATGTGCGCTTCGGCTCGCGCTACCGCCTGACCGTGCTCGACATCGTGCGACCGGAAGGCCGGACGTCGGCGGTCCGCGATACGCGGCTGCGCAATGGCGACACGCTGCTCGTCCAGGGCGAGTGGCGCGATATCGTCGCGCTGCGTAAGATGCGCCGTGATTTCGTGCTGATGGATGAGGAAGGCATCGCCTCCCAGGTCTACAACACCGCGAAGGCACCCATCACTGGCGCGATCCTCTTCGGCATGATGGTTATTATGGTCTTCGGCGAGTCGATTGGCCTGGGCGCGACCCCGGCAGCGATGCTCGCGGCGCTGCTCATCATCCTGACAGGCTGCCTGACCATGGACGAAGCCTACGACGCGATCGACTGGAAGAGCCTGGTGCTCATCGCCGGTATGCTGCCCATGAGCACCGCCCTGGAGAAAGTCGGCCTCGTGAGCTTGATCGCGGATGGCTTCGCGCTCACCCTGGGAGAGTTGGGGCCGGCCTTCGTGCTGGGTGGCCTCTTCCTGATGACCTCGGCGTTTACGCAGGTACTCAGCAATACAGCGACCGCCGTGCTCATCGCACCGATCGCCCTGGCGACTGCCATTAACCTCGGCGTAGCGCCGCAGGCCTTCCTGATGGCGGTCGCCGTCGCCGCGTCGATGGCCTTCGCTACCCCGGTCGCCTCGCCAGTCAACACGCTGGTGATGGGTGCGGGTAACTATCGCTTCAGCGATTATCTCAAGATCGGCATTCCCATGATCTTCGTCACGTTCATTGTGTCGGTCATCGCACTGCCGATCCTCTTCCCGTTCTGATCGGCATCAGCACACACGAAAACGGGGCGTCCATCGTTGCTATGGACGCCCCGCTTTGTTTTTCCGCAGTTGTCAAGTGTGCGCTGGCTTAAGCCCGCATTGAAGTCTCTTGAGACTAGGATTACGGTGAATCAAGACTGCTGGCATCTCCGCGAACCACTTCCTATAGTAGACAAATCAAGGTTCGGGCCAACGCTTTGTTTTTTCCAACCTTAACCCAAAATAAGACCGTTCACTATCCCACCTGGGGAATTTTATCCCAAGGTATTTGGGATAACCCTGGGATAATTGGGAAATATCGCTGCCTCAAACCGTCTTAAGCCTCTTTCTCAAGCCAACGCCCACGTTTCTTAACATTTGCCCGCGTGTGGATTATTCGTCCGGCGGCGTGCTGTACAACCACCAGAATTCATCCTGCGGATACACCGGCATCAGCACCGGTGCCCAGATAAATTTGCTCTTGTTGACGACGCCCCGCAGGTTGCCATCCGTCCGCCGCACCTTATCGGTCAGGTCACCCGTATCAGCGTTGAGGTCTGACAGCAGCCGCAGCAGTTCCTGCACGATTGTGCGGCGCAACGCCTCCGGCTTGTAGATGTTGGGGCACTGGGACGGACTCTCCTGGCACTCCTTAAAGAACGTTGACATCGCCTCAAGGCGGGAGTGGGCTTCGCGCACGACCTTCTCTTCGTAATGGGCGCGCCATTCCTGCTGGACGCTGTCATGATGCCGCGTCGCCTTCTCCAGACGTGCCTGCTGGCGCGCATTCAGCGCCGATCCCAGCGCGTGCAGACGTCGCAGCCGCATCGCCAGCGCGCCTACGGTCAGGCTCGGCATGCGGTTGAAGAAACCGCCGCCCGCGCTGCCGTAAAGCTGTTCGCCCCGTACATACGCATCGAGCGAGTGGGCCATTGCTTCGGCCTCTTTCAGATCGGTCTCTATTGAATACTCAGCCGACATCATCTCTCCTATCCAAACTGAACCCTCTGACCTTATTGTATCATGCCTGCCTCCGACACCCTGGCTGTGCGTTCACGCTTTGCTCACTTTCGAGGACTATGCTCTGACCAGCGCAGGCCTATCGAAGAGGACTCATGGCCGATCAGCCTAAAGACCGCACAAGCAACCAGACAGAGAACGATACGCCACGCCCTGAGGCAGACCCGACAGGGCGATGGGTGCTCTTCGCCACCATCAGCGCATCAAGCATGGCGTTCATCAGCGGCAGCGCGCTGAACGTGGCCCTGCCCGCCATCCAGCGTGACCTGGGCGCAACCGGTGCCGATCTGCTGTGGATCGTCAACCTGTATTCGCTGCTGCTGGCTGCATTGATTCTCGTCGGCGGCAGCCTGGGCGATCTGTTCGGGCGCAAGCGCGTCTATATGATCGGCATCGCCATCTTCACCCTGACCTCGATCATATGCGGCCTGGCCCCCTCGACGAGCGTGCTGATCGCGGCGCGCGGCGCGCAGGGCATCGGCGGCGCAATGATGATCCCCGGCAGTCTGGCGATCATCAGCGCCTACTTCTCAGACGAACAGCGCGGGCAGGCAATTGGTACATGGTCGGCCTTCACCACGCTGACGAGCGTGCTCGGCCCGGTACTCGGTGGCGTACTTGCGGAAAACGGCCTGTGGCGTGCCATCTTCTTTATTGTGGTCCCACTGGCGATTGGGGCGTTCTTCGCGCTGCTGCGCTACGTGCCGGAGAGCCGCGACGAAGAAAGCCCGCGCCACCTGGACATCATCGGCGCGCTGATCGTCACGCTTGGCATGGCCGGGGTGACATACGGCGCTATCGAAATTGGGCGTGTCGGCGTCCAAACGGGTTTTGGCCGCCCTGAACTGGTCGGCGCGTTGATGGGCGGCATCATCCTGCTGATCGTCTTCGTGATATACGAAAGCCGCACCGATACGCCGATGATGCCGCTGCGGCTGTTTCGCTCGCGCACGTTCAGCGGTACCAACCTGCTGACCTTCTTTTTGTATGGGGCGCTGGGCGCGGCGCTGTTCTTCCTGCCCTTAAATCTGGTGCAGATTCAGGGATATGGCGAGACACTCGCCGGCTTCGCGCTGCTGCCGTTTTCGGTCCTGCTGATTCTGCTGTCGCGCTGGGCTGGCGGCCTGGTCGACCGCGTCGGGCCGCGTCTGCCGCTGACGGTCGGCCCGCTGATCGTCGCTGTGGGCTTTGGCGCGCTGGCGCTGCCCGGCATCACCGACGGCCCCTCCGATTATTGGGTGACGTATTTCCCGGGGGCGGCGCTGCTCGGTCTGGGCATGGGCTTCACCGTCGCCCCGCTGACAACTGCCGTTATGGGCAGCGTGCCCAAGCACAATTCCGGCGTGGCCTCCGGCATCAACAACGCGCTTTCACGCACTTCGCAGGTGCTATCGACTGCCGTCATGGGCGGTCTGGCGCTGGCGATCTTCGGCGCGGCGCTCAGCAGCAACCTCATGATGACCGATCTCACAGCGAACACACAGCAGACAATACTGGAGCGCGCTGAGGACCTGGGTAACACCGGCGTCCCCGATGACCTGGACAGCGAACGCACCGAAAGTGCGCGCACCGCCATCGATCTGGCGTTCATCGATATGTTCCGGGTCATGATGCTCATCGCCGCTGGTATGTGTGTGCTGAGCGCGGTGCTGGCCGGCATCTTTGTGGAGAAAACACTCAGCCCCCCACAGGAAGCACGCGAAGAAACCTGAGCAGACATCAGGTGACACCGTAAGAATCCTACAAAAATACCCGCGCGATCTCACCCGATTTTCACACTCAGTGGGTATCATCCCGACCGGGTAATACCATCACAACTAAAAAGCATAGGAGCCGTACATGGCCGAGCAAGATGCAACCCCGATTGTTCTGCGCTGCCTGTTTAACGTACCGACGGAAGACCCGTCCTATATCGACATCGAGTTTGTCGATGCCGCCCAGGCCGAAGCCGCCATCTCAACCCTGATGAGCGCCGACGGCGGGCTGGTCAGCCTGGAGAACGCCAGCGGCGTCTCCGTGCTGGTACGCGCCTCACACCTCGTAGCCGCCTTCGCCGTCGATGACTTCGATGAAGAAGAGGAAGAAGAAGAGGAAGAGGAAGAAGAGGAAGAAGAAGAAAGCGAAGAAGGCAGCGAAGAAGAAAACGAAGAAGAAAGCTAAAGCGGATTCATAGAATGCAGGCTGATCGTTCATCGCTGCCCTGTATGACTTCGCGGTCGCCCTCTCGATTGGAGAGCGTCGGAGCATCGCTGAACGGGTACAATGGTCGCAAAGCCCGGTGAGTTATCCCTGAGGTGTCGTGATGGTGGGCAGTGAGAAGGCCCTGCATGCGGAGATACGCGCAGCCCTGAGCCTCGACGCGGAGGCGGCATTGCTGGATGCGATGATCGCCTGGGCGGCACTCATGATCGAGCGCGGCATGACGCAGGAGGGCGCGGATGTGCTGGCCTGGGTGCTGCGACAGACAGCGCTGCCATCCGATGCCCGCGAGCAGGCCGAGGAAATCTGGGAGGAGCTGGCGGCGTATATCTGTCCTCGCGTGCTGCTCGATGCGCAGGACTTCGCCGCCGCTGCCGAACAGACCGATCTCATTGAGTACATCTTCGCCGGGGAAGATGAATCGCCATAGCCTGAATGCAAAAGTCTGAATGCAAAGGGCGGGGACATCATGCCCCCGCCCGCTTTGCTTAGCGTGGTTCCAGCCAGTAGACCTGACCATACCCCTCTGCAGTCCAGCCGATGATCTCCCCGTAGGCGACCTGCCACCATGCGGTGTTGTCGCCGCAATACGGGCCACTCAGCACGGTGAACGGCGCGCCCGCCGGGATGCGGCCAAGCACCGTCGCGCCATAGGCCGGCTGCGACCGGACGCGGTTCGGCAGGTTGGGGACCGTTGTCACTGCGCCCAGTTGCCCCGGCACCAGCCGCGAGACCATGAAGCCAGGGCACTGTGGCGCGCCCGGCAGTGTGACCGGCTCCGTCCAGTAGGTGTTGACGCCTTCGCCCTCTGCTGTCCAGCCAACCAGTCCAAAGTAATCGACCTGCCACCACCAGCGGCCATCCGGCCCGCACTGCGGACCATTCAGCACGGTGAAGACGCCGCCGCCGGGGATCTCCCCGATCACCTCGCTGTACCAGGCCCCGCTCGATTGCGTGCCCGGTTGCGTGCGGACGACGTTCGGCAGGCCGGGCGTCACGCGCCCCTGGCCGCCCACGATCAGACGCGGCACCAGGGCACAGGCCGGGATCGGCGTCGGCGCTGTTGGCGGGACCACGGAGACAGGCTCCAGCCAGTATTGGTTCCAGCCGTTGCCCTCAGCCGTCCAGCCGATCAGACCGTTGTAGTTGACCTCCCACCAGTAGAAGCCCTCGCTGCAGACGGGACCACTCAGCAGCGCCACCACCTGACCTGCCGGAATCCGAGCGATCACGTTGTTGCGCAGTGACGGATCGCTGCGCATGCGGTTCGGCAGCAGGCTGTCGGTAGTCACGCGGGCGGAAGCGCCCGGCAGCAGGCGTGTCGGCTGGTAGCAGGGGATGCCCCCGCTCGATTGCACTTCCTGCGCCTGACTGCCGCCCATGCCAACCAGCAGCGTCAGCAGCAGGACCATGATGCTCCCCAGGAGCCATTTTCGCATTTTCATGTTTTCCCTCTCCCTGTTTGTCATTGCCCGGGGCACATCAACCAGCGGTCGATCTCCCCGTGCACCTCTCGTGTATCAATGTAGACTCCAAAAACGGGCCGAGGGTTTCATCTCAGGGGGGTCACATTGCAAAAAAGTCATAAAAAGACACGTTTTCTAAACCAGGCTGGGCAGTTTGCACACAATCTCACATGCATTGTGATTCTTTCTTCACCGCGTATCTGAAGTGTGATACCCTGTGCGCGGATATCGTGGCAGCCAACACCCCCATTCTTTGAAGATGACGTTCTTTGAATAGTCGAATTGAAAGGAGCGAGCGCCCCTGGGCGCCAGCATGAAGCGTATTCTCATTATTGGGGGGACCCGCAACATGGGCCACCTCCTCACGCAGCAACTGCTTGCCGCCGGCCACGATCTCACACTGCTGAATCGGGGCCTTGAGAACGAAACACTACCAGAGGGCGTGCATCACCTGCGCGCCGACCGCACCGACCGTCAGCAGATGAAACGTGCGCTGATGGCCAAAGACTTCGACGCCGTCATCGATTTTGTCCTCTACAATGCCGAAGAAGCCCATACCATCACCAACCTGCTGCACGAACACACCGGGCACTATATCTTCATCAGCACCGGGCAGGTCTACCTCGTCCGCCAGGGGATCGAACGCCCCTTCAGCGAGGACCAGTTCGATCAGGGCATGCCCTTGCCCGCCCCCAAGCCGCACACCTTCGCCTATGAAGAATGGTCCTATGGGACGAACAAGCGCGCCGCTGAAGAGGTGCTCTTCCAGGCCCATGCGGAAAAAGGCTTTCCGTTTACGACGCTGCGCCTGCCCATGGTCAACAGCGAACGCGACCCGTTCAAGCGGTTGTATAACTACATCCTGCGCCTCAAAGACGGCGGCCCGCTCCTGATCCCGGAACGGCCTAACTTCGCCCTGCGCCATGTCTACGGCGAAGACGTCATCCAGGCCATCAGCCGCCTGATCGACAGCGGTACCGGCACTGGCAAAGCCTATAACATCAGCCAGGATGAATCCGTCAGCATCGATGAGTTCCTGACACTCCTGGGCGAGATCATGGGTGTGACGCCGGTCGTCGTGCGCGTCAGCCGCGAGGCGCTGCTGAAAGCTGGCTTCCTGCCGGATTGCTCGCCATTTACCGAGCGCTGGATGAGCGAACTCACCAACGACCGCAGCAAGGCCGAGCTGGGGATGCAGTACACCCCCCTCCGTGACTACCTGACGACGCTGGTCAATTACTACGCGACGCATACGCCGCAGCCGCCCGTCAGCTACAAACGCCGCGCCGCCGAGGTCAAGATGGCGACAAAGCACGGCGGCGACGCCAGCATCCTCGCCAGTTGATCAGACGCTATACGCGCTGAATTGGGGACAATCCAGAAGGGGCCGGATAATTCCGGCCCCTTCTTCGTGTGCAGAAGCGATCAGGTTTTATCGCTGAAGCCGTGCGGGTGCGTCTTGTGCCAGTTCCAGGCCGTTTCCATGATGGCGTACAGGTTGGTGAACTCCGGCTGCCAGCCAAGCTCCTCGCGGATGCGGCTGCTATCCGCCACCAGGCTCGGCAGATCACCGGGGCGACGCGGCGCTTCGATGACCGGGATGGCGTGCCCTGTCACCTGACGCGCTACCTCGACCACCTCGCGCACGCTGAAGCCCGTCCCATTCCCCAGGTTATAAACGCGGCTGCGGCCATCGGCCAGTGCTTCCAGGGCGAGGATGTGCGCCTCTGCCAGATCAAGCACGTGGATGTAATCGCGGATGCATGTGCCGTCCGGCGTGGGATAATCGGTGCCATAAATGCTGAGCGCTGCCCGCTGGCCCAGCGCCACTTGCAGCGTGATCGGGATCAGGTGTGATTCCGGGTCGTGGTCTTCGCCGATATGGGCGTTAGGGTGTGCCCCACATGCGTTGAAATAGCGCAGGGCGCAGTACTTCAGGCCGTAGATTTCGTCCATCCAGCGCAGGGTACGCTCCGCCATGTATTTCGTCTCGCCGTAGACGCTGCCCGGCGACAGCTTCTCATCTTCAGTGATGGGCACGCGCTCCGGGTCACCGAACAGCGCCGCCGTTGATGACAGGATAAAGCGTTTGACGCCGTGCAGCGTGGCGTACTCCAGCGTGTTGAAGATCGCCACCATGTTGTCATGGAAGTACTTGTGCGGGTTCTGCATACTCTCGCCGACGAGGATGTGCGAGGCAAAGTGCATGATGCCGTCGAAGGTGTGCGCGCTGAAAAGGGCGTCCAGGTCCGGTTTGTGCAGCAGATCGCCAATGACCAGTGTCGCGTCCCGATGCACCGCGCTGCGATGCCCGGCGGATAGATTGTCGAAGACGACGACCTCGTACCCTTTGTCGATGAGCTGTTCAACCACGTGGCTGCCGATATAGCCTGCACCACCCGTGACGAGGATTTTCATAATGGGGCTGCCCTTTCGGATGACAGATTAAACCTGTCCCTGCTGCGATGTGCCGCAGGTCAGCGCTGATTATACGCCGCCCGCCTGCGAACGCCATAGGCGCAGCCGCCCGTCATCGGTGCTGACAGCCAGCCCTTCGCCCGACACATCGACCGCCGCCAGATTACCGACCACCCGCCCACCAACCGGCAGCGACCGCACCACCTGCGGCCCACTCTCTGTGAGCTCTACCCCGGCCAGCGTCAGACGATCCTGTGAGGGCAGGGCGATCTGCAGCACGCCGCCGATGTGCGACGTCAGCAGCAGTCAGCCGCAGCAGAGCGAATCCAATTAACCAGCGCATAAGCTCTCCTGCCGGGGTGAGGGTGAGCATCGCGCCTGTATTTCTTCAACGAGATTTCAGAGACATTACGAGGGGTTGCTTGACGTAAGCACAAGATATTGCTTTATAACGTTATGGTTTGATTATCGATAAAATCCGAAGCCCAATTTTCGTGGAATAATACTTTTTCGATATATAGAAGACTCAGTGTTTATCTATTGTTACACGAAGAAACGTTTTTCTAACCAATCTATGCTTGGATTTTAGTAGACAGACGTTCTAGGATGTCGTACTATAAACAACGAAGGCCATGCTGAGACGGTCCGCCAAGACATCATCTCAGATGGCCCAATTATCCACATAGTGAATAAGGATTCACTATGAAACATAAAGTATTGGCCAAAAGACTGGTCGCACTACTTTACTTGCTGCATGTTCTCACAGGTGAGAAGCTTGCAGCGCTATCAGCCAGCTTGTTACATCTGTTACTAAGCTGGCCAGATGAAGATGACGACGACGAACCGAAAGATTCACAAGAGTCATCTTCATAGTTAAGTTGGGTGAGATAGTTTTTCTGTCTCACCCCAATATATCACATTCGCATTATAGCATAGTGACATCACTATGTTCAATACAGACAGAATTGATTGCAGAGGGGATTTAGAGGGCAAGTTGCCCCGCCCTCAATGCGAAGTTAACGGTTCGGCCTAGCCCTCGCCGACGAACTGCACCGATTCTTCGTAGAGGCCGCGATGATCAGCGTAGGCGTTGGGGTCCTTCAGGTCGATCGACAGCCACGACTGCCACTGCGTCCCCTCGTTCGGCTCAAAGATGCTCATATTCGCGTTGCTGATGAGCGCCTGCACGCGGTCCGGCGGCAGTTTAATGGCGATGCCGTCGCCCCCGACGAAGCAGAACACCTTCCGGCCCACCTTGTATGCCGGGTAACCAAAGGCCTTACCACCGCTGACGCCGGGGATACTCAGCAGCAGTTCGTCCATGGTGTTCTTTACTTCTTCACGGTGATCTGAAGCCATGCGCTTGTCTCCATCTGATAGATCGATGCGATCAGCATAGCACAAATGTTTTAGCGGCGCAATTCAGGCGAAAACGACGCATCAGTCACCCGCCTGGGCGGGCACATCACGCGGGCCAAGCTGACGCACATCGAAGTGCGCGCCATAGGTCCGTGTGGGCACCTCCGTATAGTGAAACGGCTTCTCGCGCGGGGGCATCCGCCGCAGGATCGCCGCCAGCAGCCGCAGGCCGCTGCGCACACCCCACCGGATGATACCGTGCGGCTTCGGAAAGCCAAACGCCGCCAGCAGCCGATCATCAAGGAAGCTGTAGATCACCTCGCGGATGAGCGGCCACAGCGGGCGCGGATACCAGTTCAGGAAAATGCGGACGGTCGCTTCACCAATTGCGTGGTTCGCCGGATCATACCGGAAGTACTCAGCTTCGTGCGCCACGTTGAACGCCTCGTAAGCGTCGATGTCTTCGGGAATATCGCGGATGCCCATCCGCTTGCCAATTTCCCGCCAGAAGATGAAGTTCGCCAGTCTCTCTTTCTGAGTCGGCTTGCGCCAGCCGAACTGGTCGTGCCAGCGGATCGGCTCAAAAACGAAGGTCGACAGCACGTAGAGCATGTCTTCATTGCGGATGTTGTAGCGCCCGTGCAGGCGGTTCATGTTGGCGATAGCCGCCTGACCGTACTCGCTATCGTAGCCGTGTTCCGCGATGCCGGCCAGCATCAGCGTCGTATCGTCATAACGCTGCTGCCCATGCGACGCGAACTGTCCGGTCGCCTGCAGGATGCGGCTGGTATGGGGCACGCCATAGGTGCGGAACAGCGCGAACTCCAGCGATTTCCGCAGCAGCCAGGGATACTCATATGCGCCGACCAGATAGACAATTTCCTCGTGATCGCGCACGGGATCGAGTTCGTTTTCAATGTAGTTGGCGATGGCGTAGCGATCGCGCACGTGCACCGGGGCGCGAGTCGGGATGGGGTCGTTCATGGCACAGCCTGTAGGTAAGCGTCGGATTGAAATACTGTAGTGGCCATCCGCGACCATTGCAAGCGGGTCTTAGGCAGGACTAAAGTCAGCGGGCGTTAATGAACCTGCGACCACGGCTGGCTTATAATGAGGCGAGGCGGCTGCCCGAATATCGCCGCCCGGATGGAGACCCCCCATGAATAAACCCAAACGCGACGACCTGCCCACGACGCGCCCGCGCTTCGGCCTGCGCTTCTGGCTCAACCTGACGACCAGCTTGCATATCGCCATTTACACGCTGTGGTGGTTCGGCGTGCTGACCATGCTCGGTTCAGCGGATATCTCGCTCAGCGTGCAGCCGCATCCCGCGTTCTGGTTGGTGCTGTGGACGCCGGTGCTCTTCATCCACATCGCCACCTACTACTACATGACCGGTAAGGCCAACAACGACGCCGACGAGCGCGCCGCCTATCGCGAGGGGCTGCGCACGGGCTACCGCGACGCCATGCAGGAACTGATCGACAGCGGGCAGATCAGCGCCCGCAGCACACCCCGCGACACCGTCAGTGATGCGCGCCTGCGCCTCGATGATGTGGAAGCCGCCGAGAAGAACGGCACAGGGCCCGCCCCTCAGCAGAACGCTTACCGGCAGTGATGCGCGTCTAACCCGCTTCTTATGCGCTTGCCCTATCATCTTGCGAAACAAGCATGGAGAGAAATCAACGATGCGTGACTTCGGTGATAGGGCCGAATACATCCCGGACGAGAAACCCAAAAACGACAAACCCAAGCGCGGCGACCGTGACTTTGGCATGCCGCGCAGCGACTATCCGCCGCTGTTCACAGATGCCCTGGTCGGTTTACTCGGCGTCACTCACAGCGACCTGGACCGTAACCAGGCCGGTGAAATCACGGAGCGCCAGCGCGAGAAGCTCGGGCAGGAACTCAAGGGCGAGGCCAACGCCATGTGGCTCATCCTGAGCGTGCTGCTCGGCGTGACGCTGCTGCTCGCGGTGATCTTCACGTTTCAGGGCCTGTCGATGGGGCCGCTGCTGGTAGGGGCCGCCCTGCTGATCGTGCCGCTGATGGCACTCAGCTACTATCGGCAGCGCAGCGTCACCAGCGACCGCGAGGAAGAGACCGTCGGCCAGATCGAAGGGCCGCTGACGCTGGTCGGCTACGGCCCCGGCGATTACTGGAACATCAGCGTCGGCCGCCAGAAGTTCAGGGTCAGCCGGCGTACTTTCGATGGACTCAGCAACTATGCCCCGGCCTACGTCCGCGCCTATTACAGCGATAAATCCAAAGTGCTGCTGAGCGCGGAAGTGCTGCCCATGCCCGATGATATGGCCTACAAGCTCAAAAACGCGCCGCTCGATGATGCCGCCCTGGAAGACGGCAGCGACGATGACAGGCTCATCATGGGCGATGCGAATACACCGGACGCGCAGAACGAGAACCGCCGCAAAAACCATCCGCTCGATTAGATGGGCGCGGAGATACATCGTCGCAAGCGCAAGCGCCGCCCGGAACTCCCCGACAGACAGATTGCGCGGGCCTTCGGCTTCAGCGCCGAAGACCTGGCCGCTAACCGGTCGGGCTTTATGTCACTGGCGCAGCAGTGGGATATCCCCGCGAGCTGGCAGCGCTGGCTGCCCTGGCTGGCGCTGCCTCTGGCCGCCATGACCAGCCGCCGCGAGCCAGTCCGCGAACTGTGCGGGCGGGCGCATCTGCACTACAGGCAGACGCAGACCTTCGCCTTCCACCGGATTGACCTGCGCGAGCATTTCGCTGTGAGCTTCGGCAGCAACCACGACGAGACGTTCCGCCTGACGGCACGTCAGTACCGGGCGCTGTCAGAAGGCGTGCCTTATCGGGTCTACTGCGCACCGGACGAACGGATTATTCTCTCGCTGGAGCGCGCATTGAATCATTGTGAGGAACGGGCATGAACGCATCCTCTGCGGCGGGCCAGATATCACCCCCGCCCTCGACCGAACTGCTGATGTCGCTGGTGGGCTTCACATCGCTCGACCTGGCCGCTAACCGTGATGGCAAACTCAGCCAGAAGCAGCGCGCCCGGCTCAGGCCGCCGCGTATCGGCGGATTGGCACTGCTGGTGCTGCTGGCCCACGTCGCGCTGATACTGGCACTGCTGGGCGGCATCGCCCTGCTGACAGGCCGCTGGGAGCTGCTGGTCGTGGCGCTGCTGGTCGCCGGGCTGGCTGGTCTGCCGGTGGTGCTGGCCAACAACGAAGCCTTCGTGCGGCCCCTGCTCGCCAAAGACCTCAGCGCCGGGCGCGTCGCCGCCGCCTGTGGGCCACTCGCCCGCCAGATGCAGACCGGACGCGCCACACGCTATTACGTCATCGTGGAAGGCGTCCGCGTGGAGGTGCCCCGTCGGGCCTTCGGCATGTTCCGTGAGGGCGTGGATTACTGCCTTTACTATCTGCCGGAGAGCCGCACCCTGCTCAGCGTGGAAGTCGCCTAGCCCAACCTGATTCTGAATGGTGGCTTAGCCCAGGCGGCGTTTCAATGATCGTTCAATAAGAGTCCGCCGAAATTATTTGACACTCCTAAGTATCGCACGTACCATGCCGTCTCATCGGATCGCAGCCGCAACTGAGAGAAAGGCGTTCTCTATGAAACGGCTCACACTACTTCAGATTGGCAATATCGTCGCACTCGTCCTCGTGCTGATTATGAATGGCCTCTCCCAGGCCCCCGACTTGTTCCCGAACACGGTCGGCCAACTGGGCGAAAGCCGGGCGATTTTCTTCCTGCCTGCTGGCTATGTCTTCAGCATCTGGGGCGTGATCTACATCGGCCTGATTGGTTTTGCCATCTATCAGGTACGGCGCGTCGGCGTGGAAAATGAAGTACCGCAGCGCGTCGGGCCCTGGTTCATCCTCAGCAGTATCGGCAACATCACCTGGCTGGTCCTGTTCCTGTACGATCAGGTCTGGCTGAGCACTGTCGCCATGCTGGTGATTCTCTTCTCGCTCATCATGATCTATCTGCGCCTGGACATTGGCCGGCGTGCGGTCGGCTGGCAGGAGCGCTGGGCGGTACACATCCCGTTCAGCATCTACCTCGGCTGGATCAGCGTGGCGACCGTCGCCAACTTCTCCGCTGCGCTCTACGTCAGCGATCAGGTGACGAGCTTCCTGGGCATCAACGCGGATATCTGGGCCGTGGTTATGATGACCATCGCCGGGGTACTGGCCGCCGCGATGCTGTTCACCCGCCGCGACATTGCCTATGCGCTGGTCGTCGTCTGGGCACTGGTCGGCATCAACGCGCGCCCCTTCGATACGGGCGTCTTCAACATCCTCGCTGACCTCAATATCAACCTGGTGAACTCCGCAGCCCTGGTCGTCGCTGGCGTGATTGTCGTCGGCGTGGCCCTGGTCGCCTTCAGCCGCTTAATGCAGACACAATCCAATCCGCAGCGCCTGCGGGCATAGCCTGCGGGCATAGACAGCGGGCATAGACAGCGGGCATAGACAGCGCTTCGCCTCGTCCCCGGCCTCTCTTCAGGAGAGGTTGGGGGTAAGGTTGAACCTGATGACATCGCTATCAGTGGGCTTTACGCAGGCGCTTGTGATAGATGCAGTAAGGCGCGTGGCCATCGAAGAAGGGGAAACCCGGGTGCAGCAGCGTCCAGCCGTGACGCTCGTAGAAGCGGCGCGCGCCCCGGTTATCCGCCTGCGTCGAGAGCAGTGCATTGCGGCAGGGCTGCGCATCAAGCAGATGATCGTGCAGGCCGCTGCCGACGCCCGTGCTGCGATAGCCAGAGAGCACGCCCAATTCGACCAGCACCCAGGCGGATTGCAGCGCCAAATGATCTCGCCCGACGTGCTCCGCAACTTTATCATGCCACCACTGGCCCGGCTCGCTGAGTGTGCCGAAGCCCATCGCGATCACTTCGTCGGCGTCGCTGTGCCGGGCGACACAACCATAAAACCCCGGGTAGCGTGCATACCGACTGAAGAAATCCAGGCTCTCGCCATAGTGGCGCTGCGGCCAGACCTTCGTATAGACCCGCACCGCATCCAGCAGCAGCGGAGATTCAGCCGTGTAGGGAATGAGTTCGTAATTGAGTGCATGTTGTGCGTGCATGGTCGACATCTCAGGCGTCAGTCATTGGATTCATCATAGTCATCTACCGCGAAGTTGCCAACAGACCAGTTTTCAGGAAACCACGCCCCACAAATAAACAGAACCATTCACGCCGAAGAACGCCAGCCGCAGCCCATCCGGTGAGAAGGTGACATCCGTCAGACGGCGCGTGCCCATCTCAAGTGACGCGCCCGGGATCGTCTGATCGGAGGCAGACGCCAGGTTCCAGAGCTGCGCGCCTTCATCCAGCAGGCTGGTCGCCATCAGGCTGCCATCCGCACTGAACGCCGCCGCCACCCGGTTGCCGCTGATCTCCGACAGCGATCCAGCCAGACTGCCATCTTCGAGCTGCCACGCCGTCAACGGCGCATTACGCCCCCCGCTGACCACATAGCGCCCATCCGGCGAGACAGCCAGCACGCCAGTCGCGCCACCCTCACCGATCTCCAGGCTGTAGCGCAGCGTATCCTCCGGCACGGACCACAGCGCGATATAACTCAGCGTACCCGTGAGCACCCGCGTACCATCCGGGCTGAATTGCACCTGACTGATGGACGCGCCCTCATGGTCGAATGTGGCCAGCAGCGTCTCGCTCGCCCAATCCCAGACGGTGACACGGCTGTCCTGGCTGGCGATGGCCAGTCGCTCCCCATCGTCACTGAAAGCCAGCGCCACGACCGGGGCCGGGCTGGGCGCGAGCGTCACAATCGACCGACGCTCCGCCGGCTGCCAGATTCTCACGCCGCCACTCTGCCCACCGAGCGCCAGCCAGCCGCCGCCGCTCGCATAGGCGCTGACGCCTTCATAGCCCGTCTGGCCGCTGAACCGGTTTTGCTCGACGCCGCTCAGGTCATGGACGCGCACCGTGCCGTTATCCTGCACGACATAAAGTTCACTGCCATCCGACGCAAAGTAAACATCGGTGCCGCCCAGCCGCTCCGTCGTGAACAGCAAGCGACCCGTCCGCAGGTCCCAGGCGAACAGCAGCGTATTGTTCAGCGCGGCCAGGGCGCTGCCATCCGGCGCGAAGCTGCTGGCAAACAGCGAGCTGCGGTTCGTCCCGGGCGCATCCAGACGGCCCGCAAGCTGAACACGATTGGCATTTTCTGCCGTGATCGGGACGGTCGGCAGCAGATAGGGCGGCGGCGAGGCCGTCGGCTGCGCGCTCTGATCGGGTGCCGTCGCCGGGGCGGTATCGGCGGCCGGACCACAGGCGGCCAGCACGAGCAGCGCGAGTGCGACCAGCACCCCGCCGGTGACTTTACGCGGCAAACCCGACATCATCACGCCCCCAGTTGACGCTGCAGGGCGTCGTAACGTTCGGCCAGATCGGTGACGTCAATCGACGGCACCAGCGCCTGCCACGTCAGCACGAAATCATAATCGAACAGCGCCCGCCGCAGATCAGTCGTGCTGCCCGTCGCCCGACCGCGTGCCTCGTAGATGGCACCGCGCAATGCGCGCCGGTTCAGGTCGTCGCCCACGCCCACTGACGACAATGCACTCAGGGCGTCGTCATAGCGATCGAGAGCCAGCAGCGCCCGCGCTCGATACTCCGCCACGACCGGGCGCAGCGCATCCGGCACGCCCACGACCAGCACCGAGCGTTCCAGCAGGCGCAGCGCTTCGTCCGGGTCGCCATCTGTATCGAGCAGAATTCGCGCCTCAACGAGCAGCGCCTCGCCACCACGCCGCGCACTGCTATCAGCCAGATCAGCGGCGTCCTGCATAGCAGTCTCCAGATCGCCCGTCTGGTAAGCGGCGACCATGCGGCTGATGCGCACGTCGTCGCGCACGTCATCTGTCGGGCTGAGCGCGAGAGCCGTGTCATAATCGGCAAACGCCTGCTCAAACTGCCCCTGCACCAGCAGCAGATCAGCACGGCGCAGCAGGGTCGGCACGTAGTTGGGGTCATCCTGCGCGCCCTGCAGACCGCGCGTGTAATATTGCAGTGCCCAATCCGGCTTGCCCTCTGCCAGATGCGCGTCACCCCACAGCATGTAACCGCCGACACGCCCCGGTATGGCGAAGGTGTACGCCTCCGCAAACTTGACGGCGCGTGCGGGCTGGTCCGCCTCCAGGGCGAGTTCCGTGCGCAGGAAGTGCGCTTCTTCAACGAAGTTATCCGCCAGCAGCAGCGTGTTGAGTTCCTGAATAGCTTCTTCGAGGCGGTCTTCATCGCGCAGGATTTGCGCCCGCTTCAGACGGATGCGCGTATCGCCGAGCAGGTCGCCTTCAAGGACGGGCGCATAGGCCCGGTCGAGCGCCTCAAGCGCTTCGTCCGGCTGGTCGCCCAGCAGATAGCGATCCGCCAGCAGCAGATACGCCTCCACAAAGCGACCGTCACCCTGCGCCCCCTGGATGACCTCCAGCAGGCGCGTTTCCGCGTCTTCGAGCAGTTCGCCCACGCCAAAAGCCGACGCACCGTCGGCGCGGCGCTGACGCGCTTCCGCAAGGGCGATCTGTGCATGGGCCAGATCAACCAGTGGCGCATCAACGCGAGACTGTGCCCGCTCCTGCCACAGCGTCTCACCCTGCTCAAGCGCACGCTGGGCCGCTTCCAGATCATCATTGGCGAGGTGCCATTCGATCAGCGCGTAAAACGGCAGGAAGTTACCCACGTTCTCCGTCGCCTGCCGCTCCGATTCAATCAGCGGCAGCGCCTGTTCAAGCTGGCCGGCGGCGATCAACTGGCGCGCCTGTTCGAGCTGGCGCGAGCTGATCACACTTGCCGGGACATAAGGCCGCGTCGGGCTGGGCGCGATCGTCGGATTGCCGCGCGGGAACTCCGCCGGGACGGTCGGGCTGGGCGTCAGCGTCACCTGGGGCGTCACGGATGGCGTATGCGTAATACCCGGCGTCGGTGTTGAACTGGCGGTCGCGGTGGGCAGCGCACGTGATGCCACCGAGAGCGGCGCGCCGGGGGCCGTCAGCAGCAGCAACAGCACGAAGCCGCCACACAGGAAAAACGCGAAGGCCGCCGCGGCCACCTGTAGCTGGAAGACCAGCCACTCCCGCTCACCAGCGCGACGTTTTTTGATCTGCCACTGCGACCCGTTGGTCGGCAGGGCGTTATCCGCCGCCGCCTGACGCATGCGCTCGACGGCTTCGGCGCGTGCCTCTTCGAGAACCTGCGGGTCCGCAACCGGGATACCACGCGGCCCCGGCGGCGGCAGTGGGATAGCGGCGAACAGCGGGCCAAAATCGATCTGCGGTGCCGCTTCTTCAGGGGGGGCGTCAGGCTCTGTTTCGGCGGCAGTTTCTCGCGGTTGCAGCTTCTTGACCGGCCGGATGGCCTGTTCGTCTGCCGTGGGCGCGGGCTTGGATGCGGCCGCCACTGGTTCGGCCTCAATCGACTTCACGAGTTCGCCAGTCTGGCCCGTGGATTTACGCGGCGATTGTGACTCCGCCGGGGTTTGCAGGCTGCTCAGATTCGCCCGCAGCAGCTTTTTGGGATCAATGCTCAGCTTGCGCAGAGCCGCCAGCGCACGCGGATTATAAGGGTTGAGCTGCAGCACTTTCTTCAGCGCCAGCAGTTGTTCCTTCTGGTCGCGCGCGACGGTCGCCATGCCGAACCAGGCAGCTTCATTGCTGGCGTCCAGCTTCAACACCCGCAGGAAGGCCTGGCGTGCCAGGTCTTTGTCGCCACGCTTCAGCGCCTTGAGCGCCCCTTGCAGCAGCTTTTGCGTCACCTCTTGCGACACGACGATCCCTTTCACGCGCTCCGGTCTGATGGTTAACGCTCGTCCACGCGACGTGCAGCACAGGCGATGCCGCCGCACGCAGCGCGTCGGCCCTTTCAGCGCAGACTGACCTTATCATTTTAGCCAAAAGTTGTTGCAGATAAAAAAAGGGTGCCATCAGCATAGGCAATCCTGGATGGAATCGGCCATCTGGTGCTTAAATCGCGCCCGTTTTTTCGATACAATACTTCTTTGCAGTCTTTGGCAGTCTCTGACGAAGTCCAGGCGCAGCAGCAGCAACCCGGCCTCTTTGATCGCAGCGCGTCGCAGGCTGTGCAGGACGCAGACCGTTATGCGCCGGGAGTTAACGGCCATTCCAAATGCAGGGAAGGATGGTTCATTATGCTAAATGAAGTCTTGCAGGAAACCCGCGAAAAAATGAAAGCCACACTGCACGTCTTTGAAGAGGATTTGCAGGGCATCCGTGGTAACCGGGCCAGCACCGCCCTGGTGGATCGTCTACAGGTGGATTACTACGGCCAGCCGACGGAACTACGCCAGCTCGCCAACCTCAGCACACCGGAGCCAATGACGATCACAATCCGGCCTTACGACAAAACAGCGGTGAAAGCCATCGAGACGGCCATCAATCAGGCCAATCTGGGCGTCAACCCCAACGTCGATGGCGAGATCATCCGCCTGAATATGCCGCCGCTGACGCGGGAGCGCCGTCAGGAGCTGACGCGCGTACTCGGCAAACGTGCAGAAGACGCCCGCGTGGCGATCCGCAATGTCCGGCGCGGGGCCAACGACGACATCAAGATGCTGCAGGATGAAAAAGAAATCGGTGAGGACGACGCCCATCGCGGCCTGGATAAAGTCCAGGAGATGACGGACGAGTTCATCAAGAAGATCGATGAGGCGGCCAAAGCCAAAGAAGCCGATATCCTGGAAGTCTGATCGCACGATCACAGGGGGCGGGGCCGCATCAGGACGCGGCTTCCGCCTCGTCATGCAGCTCCACGACACGCCCCTGAGCCGGCCTGATGACCGCTCAGCCGCCTGAAACGCGTGAACCTCTCTCAAGTTTATAAAGAATTCTTATGAGGAACTATCGTGGTGCGGGTGTATACTGTGGTACACAGTCGTACCAGAACGATATAGACACGCGGCGCAACCATCTGATCTGCAAAGCTACCCCTGCTGTCCAAACAAGCCGAGGTCAAGAGATTATGACGCTCATCACGCAGGATCATCCGAGTGAAAAAAGCATCGCGTTGCCAGAGCGCGTACCGCGTCATGTGGCGATCATCATGGATGGCAATGGACGCTGGGCGCGTCGGCGCGGCCTGCCTCGTTCCGCAGGTCACCGCCAGGGCACGGAGAATCTGCGGCGCATCCTGCGGGCTGCCGTTGATTTCGGCGTGGAGATCATGACGATCTACGCCTTCTCTACCGAAAACTGGTCGCGCCCCCGTCAGGAAGTCCAGCTCCTGATGCGCATCCTGGAGATGGTCATCGACCGCGAACTGGTGGAACTTAACCGCAACGGTGTGCAGATCCGCCACATTGGCGAGATTGACGGCATCCCTGATCGGCTGGCGAAAAAAGTCCGCCACGCCTGCGAAATGACCCGTCACAACAACCGGCTTATCCTGAACGTGGCCTTCAACTACGGGGGCCGCGATGAAATCGTGCATGCGGTGCAGCGCATCATCGCGGATGGCATCCCCGCCGAAGACGTTACAGAATCCCTCATCAGCCGTTATCTCTACACCAGCGGCCTGCCCGATCCAGACCTGATCATCCGCACTAGCGGTGAATTCCGCCTGAGCAACTTCCTGATCTGGCAAGGCTCATACAGCGAATACTACTACACCGACGTCTACTGGCCGGATTTCGACAAAGACGAATTCCACAAAGCGCTGGTCGAGTATAACCGCCGTCGTCGCCGCTTCGGCAAAACCGACGAGCAGATCGACGACGAAGTCGACAACGCCTAACCCTCCGTCACTTCCGGGAAGATTTCAACAACCGCCTGACGAAATCCTGGCAGCAGCTCGCCACGCACTTAATCCGCGGCCTGATGGCGCGTCGATGCGCCGTACTTCTTGCGGACACGCCGCGCCGCCACCATGCGGTGCACCTCACTCGCACCATCATAAATGCGGAAGGCGCGCGCCGCCTCATACCAGTTGCTCAGCGGCAGGTCCCGGCTGATGCCTGTCCCGCCCGTTATCTGGATGGCGCGGTCTACGATGCGGTTGACGGCCTCGCTGACGAAGACCTTCGCCATGCTGGTCTCCTCACGTGCCTGATCGCCATTCGCCAGCAGCCATGCCGCCTGCTGCACCATCAGACGCCCGGCGTGCAGTTCCATCTCGCTATCCGCCAGCATGAAGCCCACTGCCTGATGTTCAATCAGCTTGCTGCCGAACGCCTCGCGCGTGCTGGCGTACTCAGCAGCGATCTCCAGCGCCCGCTGTGCGATGCCCATCCAGCGCATGCAGTGCGTCAGCCGCGCCGGACCAAGCCGCGCCTGCGCCATGCCGAAGCCCGCGCCCAACTCGCCCAGGATGTCGGCGTCTTTCAGGCGGACATCTTCATAGACGATTTCCACATGCCCGCCGAAATCCTTCTGCCCGATGGTCGGCACGTCGCGCACAATGTTGATGCCGGGTGTATCACGCGGCGCGACGAAGATGCTGCACCCATGCTTAGCCGCAACCGTCGGATCAGTGACGGCCATAATCAGGAAAAAATCCGCGACCTCGCCGTTGGTGGTGTACCACTTACGCCCGTTGATGACCCATTCATCACCCTCACGGACGGCCTGCGTGCGGATCATAGTCGGGTCGCTGCCCGCGCCCGGGGGCGGCTCCGTCATGCTGAAGCCGCTGAACGCCCCGCCAGCGACCAGCGGCCGCAGGTAGCGCTCGACCTGAGCTTCGTTGGCGTACAGGTGCAGCAGATGCATATTGCCCTCGTCCGGTGCCGCGCAGTGGATCGCCAATGGACCGAGCAGGCTGCGCCCTGCCGCCTCGAACACAGGCACAATCTCCTGAATATTCAGGCCCAACCCGCCGAGATTGCGCGGCATCGTCGGGCACCACAGACCGGCGGCCTTCGCTTCAGCGCGCATCGCGTTCAACTGCTCGATCGTCAGTTCCGCCCCCGATTGATGCAGTTCATGCTCAACGGGGATGACGACTGAATCTACAAACTGCTGTACGCGCCGGGCGAGATCCGTCACGTGCGGGGGAATCGAAAAATCCATTTTTCACCGTTCCGTTAACTTCCAGGTTAATAAAGAAATAGATGACAGTTGCAGACATTATAACCCGCCTGCGGACGTTTCCGGCATGGGCCGCACCTGCACCGTAAGCCCGACACAAAATGTAAGCTATGCCGTAATTTTAAATTGAGTTTCTTAAGGTTTGGTCACCGATTTTTACCTTATATTCTATAATATAGTGCGCGATAAGAGAGAACAGACGTGCACATCCGTTTCGCAGCTTGCCCCGGCGAGCCTACCAATCGATCACCGTCGTTTAGCTTTGTGGGTCTTGAGATTACAGTACTGGTATCCTGGCGAATGTAGCGTGTGTATTGGAACTAATTGGACTATCAGAGGGGGCGCAAACGCCATATTATTGACCCAATAACGACGACACAACGATGCATTGCACCGTGCAGGTGCCGCAGCACAGGGTTATGACCGTCTTTTTAGCAGTTTGATCACCTGAGGTGTGTACGGCACCGCGCACAGAGGTTGTTTTAAGAGAGATTTTTTCAGGAACGCTCCTTGCGAATGTGTGTCCTCCTATCACTTGGCGAAGGGGAGAGCGGCGGCTCTCCCCTTTGTCATTCCTGTGTCCAAACTGTGTCATTACGGGCCGGGCTGGATACACCCGCGCCAGCGAATCAACGCGACAGACGCTCAAGAAAGCGGTCGATGTCGATCACATAGCGGACATGCTCCGCTTCTCCGATCAGATCATGCTCATCCCAGGCGCGCACGGCCATCACGACGCGCCGACCATCCAGCTCGACCACTTCTGCGACCGCGTGGACGCGCTCACCGATAGGCGTCGCCGCCAGATGCCGGACGTTGATCTCAATGCCGACGCTGGCCCGCGTGATCGGCAACTGCGGATCGACAGCAGCGACGGCGGCGGCTTCCATCAGGGCGATCATCGCCGGCGTGCTGTAGACATCCAGGCCACCGCTGCCCATCGTCCGCGCGGTATCATCCATGGAGACGGTATGCAGCGCCTCACCGATCAGGCCCACGCGCAAACCTGGCAATTTGGAATAGTCGAGCTGCGATGATTGCTGGCTTTCGTCCGTCATGCGACCTCCTGAGTTTTTACGAGCGTGTTAGGCGCACCGGCTAGTATTGCACCAGCCTTTCCCATTATACGCGTGGATGCAGCGTCAGGACATTACGGCGCGCCCGCCGCTGCCGCGCCACGCAGCAGGACCAGCCGTCCATAGCGTGCGATCTCGTGTGCCGCTGCATCCGGGTAGCGCGCCACACCGGGCAGCGTCGTCACGATGAAATCAGGATCGTCAGCCCAGCCGGTCGGGTTCTGGTTGAGGTTGCGCACGCCGTGTTTGTGCCGCAGCAGATAGTCATACGGCAGGCCATAGGTGTAATCCGCGTCGATCGCGTTCCACGGGACGATCCACCACAGATTACGCGCCTCCGGCAGCAGATCATAGCGCACGACGACTTCATCCTCCGGCCAGGCCACAGCGATCAGCGTTGTAACGGCGTCAATCTGCCGATACAGCCACAGATTCAGCGGCTTATCAGCGGCATCATCATGCTGTAACACGCGCAGGATGCGATCACCACCCCCGAACAGGATCGCCAGGACGGCCACACCCACCAGCAGAGCGCGCTGCAGGCGCACGCCCGGCAGCCACCGCACCAGACGATCCACGGCCACAGCGGAGAGCAGCAGTTGCACGCTCACGAAGCCAGGATAATAAGAAGGCTGCTCCCAGGGCGGCGTGCGCGTCAGGACGAAGCCCGCCTGAATCACAGCCAGGAAGACGAGCATCAGCCCGTAGTGACGCCCCCAGGCGGCACCCTGTCGCCATGCCCACAGCGCCCAGGCGGCACCGATCCAGAAGGCAACGCTCAGCAGGTGATTGAACAACACCGCCAGCGCATAAACCGGCGTCGACTGCCAGCCTGCCGGGTCGCTGCGGTACGCCAGCCAGAAGGCCACCCGGTACTGCTCCGGCACGGTGAGGGCATAGCTCAGGAGCCGCTCCACGATGGAGCGCTGTACAGTCGGTGGTGCAGTGGTGACGTCCGTCTGTGGCGTGGGCGCAGCCATGCCGGATGGCGTCCCGGGGGTGGGCGGCGGGGCGTCGTAGGGTGGGATGAGGGGCGGCCCCTCCGGCTTGAGGTAAGCCGCCTGCGCGATAGCTTCCGCGCCGACCAGCGGCTCTCGGTTAAAGAACGCCCGCAGATCGGCGAAATCGCGCTCAAGCTGGAAACTCAGATAAGGAGCCAGCAGCAGCACGACCAGCAAACCACCAATAAGCAGGCCAGCAGGCCGCCACCTTGAGCGCGTCAGCAGGGCGAAGACCAGCATCGCCGGGAACAGCAGCACCGCGCCGAAGTGCAGCATAAAAGCGACGGTCGCCAGCACACCAGACGCCGCCAGCCAACCCGCGCCACCCGTCCGCCACCAGCGGAAGAGCGTCCACAGCACCAGGGCGAAGAAGGTCGGCAGCCAGAGCTGCGCCCACGCCGTGAACGATCCATAGATGCCCGTATCACTGAACGTGAAAAAGATCAGCGCGAGCAGGCCCACACGGGGGTTAAAGGCATCCGCGCCCAGGCGATAGACCGCCGCCGCGCCGATCAGATGCACGAAGAGGCTAGTCCACAGCATGACCAGGCGCGGCTCCTGCGTAATCAGCAGCGCGGGCAGATGCAGCCAGGGCAGCATGGGCATATTGTAAGCGGAGACGCTGCTGAGCGTGCCATACACCGGGAAGCCACCGCCCACCAGCCAATCGGTGCCGCGCATGACCACCGGCACAATATCGACGTCGAAGCCCATGTTGACCGCGCCAATGAGCTTGGGCAGCAGGCCGATCAGCAGGATCAGCGCGGCCAGCAGCGGCATCAGTGAGCCAGAACGCACGCGGGACATGCAGGATGATCAGCCGTTGAAGACGCCCGCCAGTTGGGCCAGCGCCAGGGCCAGGAACAACGAACTCAGCAGCACCGCCCAGGCGATCAGCCGCCCGGTCGTCTGCGCGGGCGAGACGGGCCGCTCCTCAACCGTGACTTCGCCCAGCAGATCACACTGAAAATCCAGGTTGACCTTGCCTCGCGTCAGCCGCATCAGGTAATCGCCATCGTGGATGACCATCCAGCCGTCGTCCTCGTCGCGCCAATCCGGGCCGAGCCGCGCTTCGATGGCGGCCAGCAACCGCTGCCGCGCCGCCTGCGGCGGGATGACATCGGGTTCGGCTGCGGGTTGTACTGCCGGCTGAGCCTCTGGCTGAGCCTGCGTGCGGGCATCTGATGTCTGCATATCGTCTCGGTTCATCGCATTTCGTCGTGATTATTCGTAGCGCAGGACGTTCATCACCCGTTCGCGGACGGCGACGTTAGCGCTTAGCAAGGTCGCCACCACGCCGATCAGCACGGCCACCACAATCAACGCAACCGCCGTCAGCCGGGCATCAGCGGGCAGCGGGATCGGCGTACCACTCAGACTCGTGAACAACGTCACAAACACGGAACTCAGGCCAATGCCGATGATCGCGCTCAGCAGAGCGACCAGCACCGTCTCGATCAGCATCACGCGCAGGACGCGCCCCGCCTTCAGCCCGACAGCCTTCAGGATGCCAATCTGCCGCCGCCGCTCCAACGTGGAGAGCGCCACCGCGTTCGCCATAATGACTGCCGCCGCCGCCAGCGATAGCAGCCCGACCACCGTCGGGATCGCGGCGAACTGATCGATGATGCGCGAGATGAAGCTGTCGATGAAGCTCACATCCAGGGCGAAGGTCGGCGGCACGCGGATCGCTGACAGGTTGACCAGCGCCTCGTTAACGCCCTCGTCCTCAATGCGGAACGTGTAAATCTGGAAGGTTGGCTGCGCGTCAATCACGCCGGGCGCGATGATCACGCCGCTGCCGAACAAATTATTCTGACCACTGCCGGAAAACCCGACCACTTCGACATCGTAGTTACGGCTGCCCACGCGATAAGTGATGACCGACCCGACTTCAATACCGAGCAAGCGCCCTTCGACCGGGCCGACCAGCACTGGCTGATCGGCATCTTCCGGCGTCAGGTTGCGCCCGGCGACGACGTTTACGAGGCCCTCGTAAACTTCGGGATTATTCGACTGCCAGACGACGAAGTTATCCCACTGGAAGTACGCCTGCACCGCCGGGTCGAATAAATTCGCATCTGGCGGGCCGTCGAAGCCATCATCATCAGCGGCGGTATCATCGTTGAAGCGCCGGTTAAAATCGCTGTCGCTCAGCGGATCAGGCACGGGCACGCCATCCACAGCGACCAGATCGGCATTATACGGATTGAAGCTGTTACGGGCGACCACGCCGGGCACATCACGCAGCGCGTTGTTGATCGCAATGTTGCCGATGGCCGTCAGCGGCCCGGGCGAGACCGGGAAGGCCAATACGTTACCGCCCAACTGGTTCACCAGCGAGAGGTTCAGGAGTTCACGCGTGCCCTGGCCGACGAAGGTAATGCTGCTCAGGGCGAACATCCCCGCGCTCAGGGCCAGCAGGACCGTCGCTGTACGCAGCCGCGCCGTACTCAGATTACGCAGCGCCAGCCGCAGCGACACACTGCCGAAGCTCGGCAGCTTGCCAATCAGCCAGACGAGCACCCACAACGCCATCACCAGGAAGCCCAGGAACAACAGCGTAAAGGCCACGCCAATCACGCCGATGATGTACGGCGCCAGCGGGCTGATGATAATCGAGGCGCTGCGCTCCGCAGGCAGCAGCACGCTCGGTCGGATGATCTGCCCGACGATCAGGCCGATGAGCACCGTCACCAGCAGCAGCAGGCCGATCGTCTGTAGCGCGCCCAGGCGCGGTATATGCGTCTCGTTCGGTCGCAGAATGATGCCTGGTCGCACGCGCAGCGCCGTCAGAATAGGGGCCAGGCCGAAGATGACCGTAATCACCATGCCCAGCACAAAGCCGTACACCAGCGCCTCCGGGTAGATGCGCCAGACGAGCTGCTGTTGCAGGAACGTCTCGCCGTACTGGTTGACGAGGCCACCCAGCAGGATGCCGATCACACTGCCCAGGATGCTGCCGAACAGACCGAGCAGCAGGCCCTCCGCCAGAAACAGCGCCGCGACCTGACGCGCCTTCAGGCCGAATGTTTTAACAGCGGCGATTTCGGTCGTTCGTCGGCGCACCATGACCAGCATCGTATTCATGATGCCCACGCCACCGATGAGCAAAGCCCCCAGGCCCATCACCACGATGAAATCTGCGATGACCTGACTGATATTCTGATAGCCTTCCAGCAGTTCGTAGCTGGTGCGTGCCTGCGTGCGCTCGCCATCCCGTGTGAGCAGGACGAGCGCTTCTTCATAGGCTTCGGCCTGCTCCGGCGTAATCGGATCAGGAAACGTAATGGCGATGGTGTTCGGCTGGATTTCATCGCCGATCGTGGCGCGGGCGTCGGCAATATCGAGATACGTAAAGCCGAAGAAGGCCGCGAACAGGTTGCTGATGCCGGCCTCCTCAGCGGTATCCACGATGCCGCGCACGATGAACTCCGCCTCTGTGCCGCCAATGCGCACCCGGTCGCCAACGGCGATATTCTGCTGCTCCGCCAGATTCTGGCTGATGATGACGTCCAGCTCCGACGTGAACAACTCGCCAATGGGGACGCCTTCGGGTTCAACGGCGGTGATGGTGTAATTCGAGGGGTACTGCCCCGGTTCGATATAGTAGCCGGTCACGAACTGCGGTCGTCCGAAGGCAGTATCGGCCTGCCCTTCATCATCGACGCGGGCGACCTGCCCGCCGCGCCCGGTCACATACACGCTGACGGTCGCGTTGCGTTCGGCAGCCCACTGGCGCACCGCCGCGATCTGCGCATCGGTGAAGGCGGCGCTCTCCTCGCCGAAGCTCGCGCCGAAGCCATCGCCAAAGCTGCCTTTGGTCAGGCGGATATCGCCTTTGTTGTCGATAGCGATGTTGCTGATGAGCGAATCACCAATGGCCAGCCCCAGGCTGCGCAGCGCGACGACCGTCGCGACGCCTGCTGCCACACTGAAGATTGCCAGCGCCGTCCATAATCCACCACGGCGGATGTTGCGCCAGGCGTAATGTGTATAAAAACCGACTCTTGCCATGCTGCGTCCCTGCTGAACTGTTCAATTATCCGGCTGTGTCTGTGCGGCTATACGCGCACAGCCTGACGATGTTGCAGCCGACGCCCTGATCAGTATGATCGCGTTGGGCTGTCACGCAGTGTAGCGGCAAATGACGTCACACAGAAGACCAGACCGGCGGCGCTCAGCAGACCTTCAGCCAAACAGGGAGCGCTCAGCGGCCCTGGACGATCCAGTGGGCCACGCGCAGGAAGATCGTACTCAGCAGGACGGGCAGCGCAATCGGCACGATGAAATCCATCACGAACAGCCACTCGCGGCTGCCAGCGACATCCGGTAGCTGGCGCGTCAGGTTCAGCAGCAGGACGTAAAACGCGCCGAGGGCGATCGTCGCCGTAATCGCCGTGCTGCGATTCGGCGCGACCAGCCCGACCAGCACGCCGAGCGTGCCGATCATGATCGGCTCCAGCAAGACGCGCAGCAGCGAGACGAGCATCGCCAGCAGCATGACGATCAGCGTCATGATCGGCGTCTCTGTCGGGGGCCAGAGTGGGCTGTACATCGCGTACAGGATGGGCGGGGCGAAGACGACGATTACCTGCGCCACCAGCACCAGATCGTCGCTGCGCTTCCACATGGCGGCGGCGACTTTGCCCAGAAAGATCTGATCGAGCGACATGGGCGTCGCCCGCAGCAGGTTGAAGGTGTTGTTCTTCATTTCATCCTGCATGTTGTGGGCGGCCGTCCGCGCTACGGTGAACAGGATATGGGCGTACAGCAGCATGGTGATCGGCACCAGCATGATCGAGGCGAGGAAGAGCAGCAGCGTCACATGGACGATGCCCGGCACGAACAGCCCGACGGTGAAGAGCAGGCCCCACACCGCGAGGCCAATCAACAGGGGGCGCAGCGCTGGCGGCACCGTATGCCCACCCAGGCCCAGATGCCGGCGTACTATCGGGTTCGTGTTGCGCGCCCAATACGGCAGGAAAGCCGATGCCTGCTCCATGAGGCTGTCAAATTCCTGTTTGTTGATCGCCATAATGGGCCTCTTTCACTGCGGTTGCCTCTTCATTATAGCGAGACAACCCGCCTGATGGGAGAGACTTCATCGGAATCTCACAGGTGATGAATCAACCCGGCAGCAGCCGGGGAACGCGTGCTATAATGCCTTTTGAGTCGATCTGCCCCTGCGCTGACCGGCTGATTTGCTGATAGGCTGACAGGCTCACCCATGCGTCCAACCCCGGCAGATTCTATCCCCGCCGCAGATGCAGCCAACGGCGACCTTGAAACGCTGCTGATCCGCCTGCGCGAGATCGTCGGCAGCTATCTGACCATCGACGACGTACGCATCCCACGTAAACGCGATTTCCGGCGAGAAGACCTATCGATCCTGGCGCACGGCAACAGCCAGGCGGTCGTGACCTTCTCAGGTCGCTTGCGCGGTGACAGCGAAACGACCTACGATCAGCTCGACGCCGCGCTGGCCCCGCTCGACCTGTTCGCGCTGTTCCGGCGCGGTGCGGATCAAAGCCCGCACCACATCCACATCATCGCCGGTCGCGCCGCTGATCCGCCGCCGATGGCGCGCTGGCTGCCGATCGTGCTGTTCATCGCCACCGTACTGAGCGTGCTTTTCACCGGCCTGACGATCGCCGCCGGAGAGATTAGTCTGAGCGACCCGGCGGAGGCCGAGCGCCTGATGAGCGCGCCACTGCTGAATCTGTGGCTTGGCCTGCCCTATGCGTTCGCCATCCTGGCGATCCTCGTCCCGCATGAGATGGGCCACTGGCTGATGATGCGCCGCTACCGGGTCCCGGCATCGCTGCCATACTTCCTGCCCGCGTTTGGCATCAGCCCGTTCGGGACGTTCGGCGCGGCCATCCTGCTGCGCGGCAGCCTGAAGAATCGCAAGGTGCTGTTTGATCTGGGTGCGGCGGGGCCGCTGGCCGGGCTGGTAGTCTGCATCCCGATTCTGCTGATTGGCCTGAACACATCGATTATCGTGCCCTATCAGCCGGGCGGCCTGCTGGAAGGCAACTCGCTGATGTATGCCGCCGCGAAGATGCTGGTCTTCGGGCAGTTCCTGCCGAATGGCGAAATCGACGTTTTGTTGAACCAGTTCGCCTGGGCGGGCTGGACGGGCCTGTTCGTCACGGCGCTCAACCTGATCCCACTCGGCCAGCTTGACGGCGGGCATGTGCTGTACAGCCTGCTGGGCGATACGGCGCGGCGGCTCTACTGGCCGCTGCTGATGGTCATGCTGGTGCTGGCGATCTTCGTCTCATCGGCGTGGATCGTGTTCGGCGTCCTGCTGCTGCTGGTCGGGCGCTTTCACGCTGTCCCCCTGGACGACCTGACCCAGCTCGATGGACGGCGGCGGGCGCTGGCAGTCTTTACGCTGCTGATCTTCGTGCTGATCTTCACACCTAACCCGATCTACTACGCGGGTCAGCCGTCCGGTCTGCTGAGTGCTGTCGGCATGACGGGCTTCTTGCTCGGTCTGCGTGGCGTTAGAGTCGGCTGAATTCATCCTTGTTTGTGCAAAACAGAGCTATACTGACGAGGATGCACACCGGGCTGCGAGACGCCAGTGACGTAACAGACCGGAGCAACTCTTCATCACGAGAAACGCATGACAGCATGTCGAAAGGTGAATGATGCGCTTAACGGGACTGATTATACTGCTGCTGACGCTCATCGGGGGTGCCAGCGCACAGGATGAAGTCGATCACACGCCACCGAACCGGCTGCGCGAAATGGGTTCGCTCATCGAGGGCGTCCAGCACTTCAGAGGGACGGCTGCCGGTGACGGCGTCTATTATGACCTGTTCGACCTGCGCGCCGGTCAGACGGTCGAAGCGTACGCGCAGGGCGTCGACGGCCTGGATACCTACCTGGCCATTGGCGATATTGATTTCCTCGAAGTCTTCCTTGAGGACGATGACAGCGGCCCCGGCACGGATGCTTATCTGCGCTATACCGTCCCGGAAGACGGCGACTACTCGCTGTGGATCGCCCCGTATGACGAAAATACCACCGGCGACTACCTGCTGGTGATCGCCGTCGATGCGCCCGCCCTGATCAACGAGCAGGCCGCGCCGGAGACGGGCGACACGGTCGCCGTGCTGTACATAGGCGGCAGCGACGCCCTGCCAGATGCCAACTGTTCCGTCCTGCAGGAGCGCCCGCAGCTCTCCGGCCCGATGGAAACGCGAGAGACACCTAATTTCGTCATTCACTATACGACCCGTGGTGAAGACGCCGCCACGCCGGATTACATCAAAGAGGTGGCGGAAGCGCTGGAATTCACCTGGGAGCAGGTGACCATCAACATGGGCTGGCCCGCACCGCCGCAGGACTGCGGCGAAGGCGGCGACCGCCGGTATGACATCTACATCGAGGAGATCCTCGACAACGAAGATCTGCTCGGCTATGCCCAGCCGGAAGCGCGCGTCGGCGATAACCCGAGCACGCCGGAGATCGAAGAATGGGCGGCCTACAGCTACCTCGCCATCGACAACGACTTCAGCGGCATGGAGCGCCCGCTAAGCATCATGCGGGCCACCGTCGCGCATGAATTCATGCACAGCGTCCAATATGGCTACGATGTCAGCGACGCCTTCTACGCCTTCTACGAAGCCAGCGCCGCCTGGAGTGAAACCCGCGTCTTCCCGGATGATGAGGACGCCGCCCGCTATGCCGCCGACCTCTTCGCCCTGCCGGACCTGTGCCTGGGCAGCGAAGCCGACGAACTGCGCATGTACGGCGAGTGGCTGCTGGTCGAATCGCTGACGATGGATTACGGCGATAATGTCGTCGAGATGTTGTGGCGCGAGATGGCAACCCGCGAGGGCATCACCGGCTTCTTCGACGCGCTCGAACAGCGACTGGGCGTCATGCCGGAAGAGGTCGTGCTGCGCTGGTCGATCCGCAATCTGCTGCGCGATTACGCGCTGGCTGAACGCTTCGGCGATGAGGCGGTGCTGCACGTCGAGGGGCAGATGAAGGACGTCGGCGATCTGCGACCCTGGCAGGATGGCGTGCAGCCGCTCGGCGTGGATTACGTGCGGCTTGATCTGGCCAGCGGCGTCTACATGCTGACGCTCAACGGCCCTGGTCTGCTTCTGTACGTTATCGGCATAGATATCGACGGCGGGCGCGCCCAGCTATTCGACCTGGGGACGCAAGGCACCGTCGATTTCAGCCCGTACGACGACCTGTACGCGATGATCTTCAACCCGCAGCGGCACGAAGACACCCGCACCTGCCAGCCCGCCGACTGGACTCTGAACGTCGCGCCCAGTGCGGAGCTTGGCCTGATGCCCACCGGCGAAACGTGGAACGCCAGCCAGTATATCCCCTCAGGCTGAGCGCACGCCATCGGTACAGCATCGCGTGCGATACGGCCTGACAAGAGGTGCCGTTGCCGACGTTTGGCCGTTTCAAGCTCACGCCAGACCTGTCTATGAGAGAGGCAGCGCAAAGAGCAGGTTTTTCTCTTCTTCACACAGAGAGCAGGGGCCGGATGCATCCGGCCCCTGCTGCGTTCCGGCACAGCGGGATATCTCACCCGGTCTGATCACGCACCCCGCAAACACAGAGCAAGGTCTAACCTCGAGTTCATACAGCGCAGGTATACTCGCGGGCGTTCAGAGCGTCTGTTAAAGGGAGATTGCGCCCGATCCCGCGAGCGCATCCACACACATGTGGCATTTATCATCAGTCAGTAAAGAGGGTTTTTATGGAACTCGGCACACCGGAACAGCCTTTACGGGTTGCCATCATTGGATCGGGGCCATCGGGCTTTTACGCAGCGGATGCCCTGACGGCCAGGAACGCCACCGTCACCGCCCATGTTGATATCTTCGACCGCCTGCCAACGCCCTTCGGCCTTGTGCGCGGCGGGGTCGCCCCCGATCACCAGAAGATCAAGTCCGTCACCAAGGTCTATGAGAAAGTCGCCAACCGCGACAATGTGCGCTTCTTCGGTCATGTCAACTACGGCAGCGACCTCAGCCTGAGCGATCTGCAGCAGCACTATCATGCGGTGCTGTTCGCCGTCGGCTCCGCCAGCGATAAGAAGCTGGGCATCCCCGGCGAAGACCTGCCCGGCAGCCACGCCGCGACCGAGTTCGTCGGCTGGTACAACGGCCATCCCGATTACCGCAAACTGAGCTTCAACCTGGAGGCGGAGAGCGTCGCCATCATCGGCATCGGCAATGTGGCGATGGACGTCACGCGCATTCTGGCGCGCACTCAGGAAGAACTGCTCGCCACTGACATCGCCGACTACGCGCTGGAAGCGCTGGCCAACAGCAAGGTCAGGCGGATTTACGTCCTCGGGCGGCGCGGGCCGGCCCAGGCGGCCTTCACTAACCCGGAGATCAAAGAACTGGGCGAGATGCCCGGCGCGGATATCATCGTCACACCGGAAGAAGCCGAACCCGATCCGCTCAGTGCGGCGTACCTCGGCGGCCCAGGTGCTGACCGCAAGGACATCAAGAATGTCGAAATCCTGCGCGAGTACGCTGCCCGCACCCCGGAAGGCAAACCCGTGCAGATCATCATGCGCTTCCTGACTTCGCCCGTGGAGATCATCGGCGAGGACCGCGTCGAGGCCATCAAGATCGTCAAAAACGAGCTGTATCAGGCCGAGAGCGGCGAACTGCGCCCCAGAGCGACGAAAGAAACGGAGACGATCCCGGTGCAGCTCATCTTCCGCTCGGTGGGCTATCGTGGGATTCCACTGCCGGATGTGCCTTTCTATGATTTTCAGGGCACCATCCCCAACGACCGGGGCCGCGTACTCGTGGAACAGGGCAGCGATCAGGTTGTTAGCGGCATGTACGTCGCCGGCTGGATCAAGCGCGGGCCAACCGGCATCATCGGCACCAACAAGCCTGACGCCGTCGAGACGGTCAACATGCTGCTGGAAGATGTCAGCGCCGGGGCCGTCTGGTCGCCGGACGCGCCCACGCCTGAGGCTATCCCCGCACTGCTGGAATCCCGGGGCGTGCGTTACGTCACCTGGGAGGACTGGGTACGCCTCGACGGATCGGAAACGGAACGCGGTATCGCGCTCGGTCGCCCACGCCTGAAGTACACGACCATCGAAGATATGCTGACCGCACTGGAAGGCACCCGCTCACCCTCCGGCGACTAGCCGCCAGCGACAGCACCAGCATATTTTCAGATCACTTTCAGACCACTTTCAGACCAGCGTAAGGGGCCAGGATGACTGGCTCTTTTTGCGTACAGACAGCGGATCAGTAGGTCGATTGTAAGGGTGCACGCCCAACCGTCAGACAAATTTGTGAGCGATTTGTATTCGTTATGCAGAAATTATGTGAAATCATGTTATGCTGATTTTGATGTGTCGGGGGGAAGTGCTGTCAAGATTCTTAACGGTCAGCCATGCTGAACATCCCTATCATAAGGATGTGGGCACCTGTGCAGATCGCAGCACCAACGCAGCCGTGCACAGGTCAGGCCCACATAAGGCGGGACCTCGCCGTGAGGCACAGCAAGGTCCATCGTAAGGTGCGAGGAGAATTCAGGCATGACGCGCGTGCTCTACATCGAAGATGACTTCAACAACCGCATTCTCGTAAAGCGCATTCTGATGGCAGCAGACATCGACATGCTCGAAGCCGACAATGCCCGCGATGGTATCGAACTGGCACGGGCTAACCCACCTGATCTCATCCTGATGGACATCAGCATGCCGGATATGGATGGTGTCACCGCCACGCAGCGTATCCGCGAGCTGCCGGAGATCGCCCATCTGCCCATCATTGCCGTAACTGCCAATGCCATGAGTGGCGATCGCGAGAATTATCTGGCTGCTGGTTGTGATGGTTATATCAGCAAACCGATTGACATCGATACGTTCGTCGACGATATCCTGCAATATATCGGCACACGATCGAGCAGCACGTAAAGCGAAGGGTGCTATGAGCAGACGCACGCAAATCCACCCCAGTGAAGCACATGTCCTGGTCGTGGAAGATAACGTCCCCAATTTCGTCCTGATTGCGCGTATGCTGGCCTTCATGGGGGTGCAGCGCTGTGAATGGAAGACATCAGGCTGGCAGGTGGTGCAGTTCGCGGAGACACTGCCGCGCATCGACCTGATCCTGATGGACATCCGCCTGCCCTATGAAGATGGCTATCAGGCCCTGCAGAAAGTCCGCGCCAACCCCAAGCTGAAAGATACCATCATCTGCGCCGTCACCGCGGAAGCCAGCGAAGACCAGATGCGCCGTGCGCAGAAATCCGGCTTTGACGGCTTCCTGGGTAAGCCGCTCGATCCGGATCGCTTCCCGCATCAGATCTCGCGTTTGCTCGCGGGGGAGCAGGTCTGGGAGTGGCAGTAGCGCGCATCAGGTGAGCAGACCGTCAGATCACCTGACACTGCTGACACTGCTGCGCCACAGTCGTATCAGCGCGTCGCATTCTGCGTGTCGTGCGAGGGGAGCGGGCTGAGGCCAGCCTGGGGGCGACCAAAACCAGAATAGACCGGTCCTATAACAGCCGGGGGTATGACGCACTGCGTCATCAGGCAAGAGAGGGAAGAACGAATGGATCAGCTACTGGCGCTGCTGGGTGATTGGCATACCACCGCTCAGGATGATCTCCCCCCGAAGACCTTATCCGAAAAACTGCTGGCACGCCTGCGGGCAGCGCTCAACATCCAGGGCGCGGCGATCTACCGTGTGACGGCCGGGGGTCTGCATGTCTGGCAGACGAGCGGCGGTATCAGCGTACCGCTGCAGACGGACCTTCGCCAGTTGCCCGATCATCACAACGCGCTGCGCACCGACGCCGTCATCATCGCCGCGGATGGCCACATCATCGCCCCGCTGCGCTCGCAGACGACGACCTTCGCCCTGCTGGAACTGGACAAGGACACCGGCACATTACTGAGCAGCGATCTCGTCGGCACGCTGGCACAGACGCTGGCCGTCCGGCTGGATCAGGCTTTGATGCGCGACCGGCTGCGGCGTCATCAGCAGGCGGCTGAACTGCTGCGGCAGGCGCTGTCGCTGGCGGATGTCAGCACCGCGCTGAACGTCGGCCTGGCTGATGCAGGTCAGGAAGGCGCGCTGTACCTCTTTGATGTTGATGAGGCGCAGGCCCCGCGTGGTCTGCACGCCTTCCCGGTACATGGCGAACCGCGCACAATCAGCGGCGAGGACGTTTCGCCCAGGGCGCTGGCCACCTGGCAGACATGGCTCGGCCAATCCGCGGATTTCATTTACGGCACGGCGAGTCTGTCATGGGTCGCCCAGCCGCCGGAGGAACTGCCGCCCGCACTGCGCGCACTGCTGCTACCGGAAAGCGGCAGCAGCCTGGTACTGCCACTGCGCTTCGGCCAGAAGACGCCGGGCTTCTTCGTACTCACGGGAACGCAGACGCCGATCGCGATGACGCCGGGCGAACGCCGCCTCAATCAGACACTGGCTGATCAGGCGACGCTGGTGCTGGCACAGCGCCAGTTCGCGGCCCAGGTCGCCTACCGCCTGGACGCGATGCAGCAGCAGGCCGCGCTCACCCGGGATGTGCAGCCGGATGCACAGCATCAGCCGCTGCAGATCGCGCAGTTGCTCGACGGCATTACGCGCGTCGCCAACAGCACCCAGGATGAATCCGCCCTGATCCAGAAGGCGGCGGAGACCTTGCACATCCTGACGGGCGTCGATCACGTTGGGCTGGTTGTCCTCGACCGCAGCGGCGACGAAGGCACCGTCCTGGGCGAGTGGCCCGATACCGGCGCACGCGGACTGCGCGTCAGCGGCAGCGGCGGCACCTGGGGCCTGCTGACCGAGGCACGCCGGGCACTCGTCTTCCTCGACGCGCTGAACGACACGCGCATGCAGGCAGACAGCCGCCGCGTCATGCGTGAACTGGGCATTGTTTCGGCGGTGTTCGTCCCCATGTTTGATCTTGACGGCAAGCTGATGGGGTCCGCTGGTCTGGATTTCTACGAGCGCGTTGATCACTTCGACCCGGCTACGCTGGAAATTGCGGAGTCGGTCGTCTCGCAGACATCGATCAACCTGCAGAAGCTGCGCCTGCTGCGCGACATCCAGCGCCAGACAAGCCAGCTCGAGCAGATCTCCGATTATAGTCAGCAGGTGCAGGAAGCACTGGAGACAGAGCGCATTCTGGCGACCACGCTCGACGCGGGTACGCAGATGCTGCAGGCCGTCTACGTGGCCATTAACCTGTACGACCGCGACGCCCATGTGCTGACGCAGGTTGCCGCACAGCGGCCAGATGGCCGCCAGTTCAACAGCGGGCAGGTCATCACGGAAGGCGAGAACACGCTCGTGTTCCGTGCGTGGCAGCAGCACGAAACCCAGTATCAGCCCGACCTGAAGACGGCGAAGATCACACACCCGTATGGGGCGGTGCTGCACAGCCTGCTCGCCCTGCCAATCCAGGCGCGCGGCGGTCTGCTGGGCGTTCTGGAGCTGGGCAGCGACCGGCCGCACAGCTTCACGGAGAGCGATATTTCCATCGCCGGGCAGCTCACCGGGCAGCTCGCCATCAGCCTGGCCAACGCCGAAGCCTACAGTCAGAGCACGCGCCGCGCCAACAACAAGACGCTGACCAACGACATCACCGCCCGATTGCAGCGGCAGTTTGATCTCGACGGGCTGATGCACGTCACGCTGGAAGAACTGGGGCGGGCACTGGGTGCCCGACGCGCCCGGATACGCCTGGGTGCCGACGCACCGACCCTGACTGGAGACGAGTAATCATGACCCTTCAGCCGATTGATATTACGCAGCCGCCCAACCAGGATTTTCGTCAGCGCGTGACGAAGCTGCTGTTCAGCCTCACAGCTTATCCTGATGAATCACAGCGGCTGCTCGCTCAGACGCTCTACGTCATGACGTGGCTGCTCATCCCCGTGGTGACGCTGCTGCAGTTCGTGGTCATCATGCCGGGCGACCCGCCGCTGCCACTGATCGAGTTCATCTGGCAGGAGCCATCCGCGCTGCTGGGCGTGACGCTGATTTATTCGCTGCTGGTTGGCACTTACGTGCTGACGCGCATCGGGCGCGTGCAGATGGCCGGTTGGGTCATGACGCTGGGCGGCGTGATCGCGGTCGGCCTGATTGGGCTGCGCACGGATATCAACGCGACCAGCGGTGCCGCCATATTCGGCGTGCTGATCATCCTGGCGGCGCTGGTCAATGGTGTGCGCGGTCTGCTGATCGTCGGTGTGGCCATCATCGCATTGATTCAGGGCCTGTTCGTCCTGGCTGGTAGCCTGCCGGTTGTTGATGCGCTGCGCTTCAGCCTGAATCAGGTGCTGTACATGGTCGTCGCTTACCTGATGCTGCGCTACGCACAGGCCAGCCGTCAGACGGGGCGCGACACCGAGATCGAACAGCGCCTGCGCCTCGCTGAGATCAACACGCAGATTATTCGGCAGGTCAGCAGCAGCCGCAGCATGCGCGATACGCTCGATCAGGTGCTGGCGCGCATCCTGGCCAACTACCCACAGATGTATCACGCGCAGGTCTTCCTCGTCGATGAGGCCGACCCGGTCACAGCCCGGCTCGTCGCCAGCACCGGCGAAGTCGGTGATCGCCTGCTGGCGCGTGAGCACAGCCTGGCCGTCGGCAGCCTGAGCGTCGTCGGGCAGACGCTGCTCAAGGGCAGGCCGCACGTCGCCCAGGCCGACGAAGACGAGACCATCCTGCGCTTCAACGAGCTGCTGCCCGCCACCCTGCTGGAAGCCGCCTTCCCGCTACGCAGTGATGACAAAGTCATCGGCGTGCTTGATCTGCAAAGCCGCACACATCAATCGCTCGAACCTGCGGAGCTGGCGACCTATCAGGCTATTGCCGACAGCCTCTCCCTGGTGCTGGATAACCTCCATCAGTTCGAGACGGTGCAGCAACAGATCGAAGAGAAGCAGATGCTGGCGGAACAGGCGCGCAGCGCCCTGCGCGAGATCGAGCGCCTGAATAAACGCATCATCGGGCGCGCGTGGTCGGAATATCTGACGATGCAGGATGTCGTAGGCGGCATCAACCTTGATCTGCAGGAGGGCGAGCCAGAGCCGGATAACCGCTGGACGGCCACACTCGCCGACGCCGCCCAGAGCAACACCATCATCCATGCCGATAACGTGATCGCCGTCCCGCTGCGTGTGCGCGGGCAGGTCATCGGCGCGATGGAATTTGAGCTGGATAGCAGTGGCAGTTTCTCGCCAGAGGATCTCGAACTCATTCAGGAGATCAGCGAGCGCTTCGGCCTGGCTGCGGAAAACGTGCGCCTGCTGGATGAAAGCCAGCGCTTCGCCCGTCGCGAATCCGTCATCAATGCGATCGCCAGCCGCCTGCAAGGGACGACCAACGTCGAAGCGACGCTGGCGGAGGCCGCACGCAGCCTGTACGAGACGCTGCAAGCCACCCGCGTTACGCTGCGGCTGGGCCTGCCAGACAACCTGCCGGAGCCGGCACACATCAGCACGAACGGCAGCAACAGCAGCCGCGCCCACATCGGCGGCAACGGCACCGGCAGCACCAATCACGAAGTTGAGGGACCGTCATGAACGTAACCCGCGCGAGCCTGCCTCATGATTCATCCGTAACGCCTACCTACGGGCCGGAGTTCCTGCCTGATCTGGGCGCTGACGCACAACTCGACAGCCTGCTCGACCGCGTGCGCAGGAACTACACGCGCGCCGTCACCATCGTTGCGATCCTGTTAGCGGGCGTTGGCCTCGTAGCGATTCTGCTGGCCGTTGTCAATCGCGGCTTCGAGGGGCGTTTCATCCCGCTGGCGATCGTTATCACCTTCCTCGCGGTGGAATCCGTCATCCTGGTGTTGCTCAATCGCGGCAACCCACGCGTTGCGATGCGCCTGCAGGCCTACACGCTGACGATCGTCACCATTCTGACGCTGATCACCTCATGGAATAATGCCAGCGACGATATTTTCACGCTCGGTGGGTCCTTTTTGCCGCTGGGCGCGATCACACTGATCAGCGCGGCCACGCTGACAAGCCGCCGCGAGTTCATCGCTATCAACTGCGCCATTTTCGCCGTCGTCGGCGTTGTCTTCGCCAGCATCTTAAGGAACCAGGGCGACGCCTTCCCGACGACCGGGCTGACCATCTCGACAATTGCCATCAGCGTACAACTGCTGATCAGCTTCAGCTTTCGCTACTTCATCAGCATTATGGAACGGGCCGCGCTGGAAGCGCGCCGCACCGGCAGCCTGTTGGAAGCGAGCGCCGATATCGGTCAGATGCTGGCGCGCATCCTCAATGAAGACGAACTGCTGGAACGCGCCGTTGATCTGGTGCGCGACCGCTTCGGCTATTATCACGTGCAGGTCTTCCTCGTCGACGATGACGAGCGCTACGCCCTGCTGGAAGCCAGTACGGGGCAGGCAGGGGCCGCGCTGCTGGCCAGACGTCACCGCCTGTTAATCGGCTCGCGCAGTGTGATCGGTCAGGTCACGTCGGAGCGCAAGCCGGTCGTCGTGCGCGATACCGCCCGCACCATCGGCCACGCCTTCAACGACCTGCTGCCGGATACGCGCTCAGAGATCGCCGTGCCCATCCTCGACGGTGATACCCTGCTCGGCGCACTCGACGTGCAGAGCCTGCGACCCAACGCCTTCAGCAACAATGAACTTCAGGCGCTGGTCGTCATGGCCAACCAGATTGGCACGGCGATCCGCACGGCGCGCCTGTTCCATCACCAGCAGCAAAGCGTGGAAGAGAACAAGCGCCTGTTCATGGATGCCGAGAACAACCTGCGCGAGATCCGCCGCCTAAACCGGAACCTGACGCGTGAGAACTGGCGCGAATACCTGATCGGTCGTGAGCGCCTGACCGGCGTCACCATGACCGGGCAGGCCTTCCAGCCGGGCGCGGAGTGGACACCACGCATGGTCGAGGCGACGCAGAACAGAAAGCCCGTCGGCTACAGCGACGATCAGCAGCGCATCCTGGCGATGCCGATCAGCCTGCGTGGCGAAGTCATCGGCGCGATCGAGGTCCAGACGTTACCCAACACCCGCGAAGACGACGTGCTCGAAGTCGTGCAGGCCGTCGCGGATCGGTTGGCCGTCAGTCTGGAGAATGCGCGCCTCTTCGAAGAGACCCAGGAAGCCATCGCCAACGAACAGCTTATCGGCCAGATGGCCCGCGACTTCCAATCGGCGGGCACTATCGATGAGCTGCTGCAGGTCGCTCTGAGCGGCATCGCCTCCACCCTGGGGGCAGATAACGCCATGATCCGCCTGGGGCAGTTGCCCAACGGCGCTTTCAGCCAGGCGATGGGGCTGCCTAACGGCCACGCCCAACGAGACACAACGCATACGGATCAGAATGGAGGTCGCGCATGATTGCTGCGATCCGCCGCGCACTATTCAGACCGCGCTTCGCTTACGCCGACCCCATCGACCAACAGCGCGCCAGCATCATCATGGGGCTGACGTTCATCATCTTCTGGTTGTCGGCGGTGACGGTCGTTGCGCGCGTCAGCGGCATCTTCGCCAACAGCGGCGGGGCAATCGGCCTGCCAGAAATCTCCAACATTGCGGCCAGCCTGATGGCCGCCGCGAGCTGGTGGCTGGCGCGTCAGGGACGGTTGGCGGCTTCGTCATACGCGATGGTGCTGACCTTCTTCGGCGTGGGGGGTTACGCTGCGCTCAACGGCATCAGCGACATCCTGACGGTGACTTCGCTGCTGGCGGTAATCGCCTCTGGCGTCGTGCTGAACCGGCGCGAACTGGCCATCGTCACCGGGCTGACACTGCTGCTGCTGGCGATTGGTGCGATCGCACCTATTGGCACGCAGTTTGAGATGAGCATACCGGGCCAGTTCCTGACGCTGGCGGCGGTGGCGATTGCGACGGCGCTGCTGCTGTCCTCATTCACGACCAGCCTGAACATCCAGGCGCGGCAATTCAGCCTGACGTTACGGGCGACGCAGCGCGTCAGCAACCTGGCCGCTGAGGCCAACCTCTACGAGGACGAAGACAGCACACTGCGCCAGGTGCTCGACGCCATCTGTACCGACCTCGGCTACAGCGCGGCACAGGTCTACCTGATGAACACCGACGCCACGCCCTACCGCCGCTTTGGACGCACCACGAGCGGCATCGTCATCGATGAGACCATCGAGAGCCTGCCGCGCGGTAATGCCGTCCTGCAGGCCGCGCTCAGTGATCAGCCGCAGCAGGTGACGGAAGCGGACCTGGCAGTACGACGACAGCATCTGCTGCCGACGTCGCGCTCAGGGATTGCCCTGCCGCTGCGCTACGGCGACCGGCTGCTGGGCGTCCTCGACGTGCAGAGTACGCAGCTCGACGCATTCGCCACACTCTACAGCGACACGCTGCGCCTGCTGGCGACACAGCTCAGCAGCATCATGGGCCGCGTCCGGCTGATTGCTGCCCTGCGCAGCGACCTCAACGCCTCTGAGAATCTCGTCAGGCGGCAGCAGGAACAGCTCAGCCAACTGCAATCTCAGGAGACGCAGCGCGGCAGCCTGGGCTGGGAGACTTATCTGCGGGGACAGGGCAGCGGCGTGCTGGGTTACGACCTCGACCTGCAGACCGGCGCGATCGCGCGCAGCGAAGCCCTGCCGCTGGAGATCGCGCGCGCACTCAATAGCGACGAAATCCTGGTTGAAGACGAAGGCGATCAGCAGCGCGTGCTGGTGCCGATCCGCATCAACAAGCAGACCCTGGGCGCGCTGAGCTTCAGGCTGGCCGCAGACGCCGGGCTGACGCCGCGCCAGCGCGACATGATCGAGAACATCGCGCAGCGGCTGGCGGTCGCCCTGGATAACCGGCGCTTGTTCGAAGAGAGCCAGACCCGCGCCTACCGCGAAGCCACAGCGAGCGCCTTTGGCCAGCTCCTGATGGGCACAATCGATCTCGAAGAGGTACTGCAGCAGGCCGCCGACGGCATCACGGCGGTGATGGGTACGGTGCGCACGCGCATCAGCCTGACGCCGCAGCAGAACGCCCCGGCACCTCAACGAACCCCTGATCCGGCGGTTGATCCTGCGGAGGCAGACGCATGAGTCGTTTCTGGTCACTGAGCAACCGCACCCTTATTATGCTGATCATCGCGATTGTGCTGCCGTTGAGCTTCATCGCGGTGACGGGCGTGCAATCCGCGTTGACTACGACGCAGGAACTCGCCAGCAACTACGTCTCTGAAAACGGCGCGCTGCGTCAGAACGTGCTCGGCAGCAACTTTGAGGCGCTCCTGCGCGAGATCGATTACTTTGAGCAGACCTATCTGACGGATAACGACCTGCTGCGCAACATCCTCGCCGATGATCTGTCGCCGTTTCTGGCGGAGCAGGGCAGTCGCGTTTTCGAGGCGCTGACGGAACGTAACCTCCTCGTCGCCAACGATACGACCATCTACAGCGCCGCGCTGGTCGATCTGACCGGTCGGGTGGTGGCACAACAGGCCAGTCTGGATGAGGCAGAGATCGGCTTGCCAGACACATTTGACAGCATCCTGAGCAGCGCGAGTCTGCGCGAGTTAGCGCAGCTTGAGCGCACACATACGTTGCTGCTGACGCCGCTCGATGACGTTAACGTCCTGGTGCTGCTCACCCGGCTGGAAATCGACGGGCGCACCAGCGCATTCCTGGCGACATCGCTCAATATTGAAGCGCTGCTTATCGCCCCGCTGACGCCGACCGGTATCACCAATGCGACCTACAGCTACCTGATCGCGCCGCCGGAAGCCGGTTTGCCAGCGGCAGAAGCCGTGCTGATGCCCGCCGTTGTGCGCGACAGCGAGCTGGCGGGTCCACAGAGCCTCAACGCGCTAGGAGCCATACGCGCCCTGGATGGTCAGCGCGGCGTGGCGGAGTACGCCGTTGATGGCCGGCCGGTGGTCGGCTACTACGCGCCGTTTACCCTGCTCGATCTCAGCTTCGGCATGGTGACGGAACTGGATCGCGGCGCAGCGACTGCGGGCGTTTTCCAGCGTGCGGCAGGCATCCTGCTCAGCGGCCTGCTGTCAGTTGTTGTACTGCTGCTGGCGCTGATGTACTGGTATCAGCGTGGCGTCATTCGGCCATTACAGGTGATCCGCGCCGGGATTATCGCGCTGGGGCGCGGCGAGTATCGCCCGCTGCGCAGCATCCTGCAGCGCGCCGACGAAATCGGGGGGCTGGGACACGCCCTTGATGAGAGCTATCACAGCCTGGAAGACGCCGCCGACCAGCGCGAGCAGCGCCTGATCCAGCTCAGCCGTGACCTGCGCGTCACGCAGGAGATCAGCCGCGTCGCCGCTGCACAGCGTAACCTGAACCAGTTGCTGAACACCGTCATCCAGCAGATCATCGAGAACTTCCCTTCGATCTACCACGCGCAGATCTTCCTGCTGGATGAAGCTGGCCGCTACGCTGTACTGCGCGCCAGTACCGGCAAGGTCGGTCAGGAGCTGCTGGCACGCGGTCACCGGCTGGAAGTCGGCAGCGTCAGCGTGATCGGTCAGGTGAGCCAGCAGGGCGAGGTCGTCATCGCACGCGATACGGCCAGCAGCCAGGTTCACCGCCGTAATGAGTTCCTGCCGGATACCCGCGCAGAACTGGCAATCCCGCTGAAATCCGGCGCGATGGTCATCGGTGCGCTGGACGTACAGAGCCGCCAGGGCAACAGCTTCGACGCTGATCAGGTGGAAGCGCTGCAAACCCTGGCCGATCAGATCACGGTCGCCATCGAAAACGCGCGCCTGTACGAACAGAGCCAGCGTCTGCTGCGCAGCCTGGAGCGCGAACGCGCTGAATCCGTGCGCGCGGGCTGGCTGAACGTCGCCCGCCGCCAGCGACGCGGCCTCATCCGCGACAGCGGCAACCCCACGCCAACCGATTTCAGCCCGCTGATCGCAGAAGCGCGCCGCACGCAGCGCGCCGCCATCGGGGCCGTCACCGACTACGACACCGTGCCCTTCGTGGTGCCGATCATGCTGCGCGATATCGTGCTGGGCACCGTGGAATATGAAGTCCGCGCCGGAGATTTTAACCTTGATCAGGTTGCGCTGGCAGAAGAACTGGTCAATCGTCTGGCGATCGGCCTGGATAATGCCCGTCTGTTCCAGCAGAGCCAGCAGGTCGCCGAGCGCGAGCGCATCGTGAACGACATCACCGCCCGTATTGAGGGCCAGGCGACCGTCGAGGACATCCTGCAGACGGCCGTCAGCGAGATCAGCCGCGCTCTGGGTACGCCGCGCGTCGGCATCACCCTGCGCAATGAGCAGACCGAAGACGGCGGTTTCGGTAGTAGGAAACGCAACAGCGGCTCACACAGCACCAGCAACGGCACCGCCAACGGCAGCGGCAGCAACGGCAGCCGGGTCTATGACCAGACGCCGCCTGATGAGCGATAGAGGTCACGCCATGTCAGCGAGAAATACGCCCGCTACACCAGAACTCAGCGTCAGCAGTTCGCCATACATCGACGATCTGCTGCGGCGCATCCGACCGATTGTGATCGTCATGCTGGTGCTGATCGGCATCATTGGCATGGTGCTGAGTGCGCTCGCCACCCATCAGCAGATACGCAGCAGCCATCAGGCGACACTCATCCGCACCAGCGATCGCCTGCTGGCCGCCATGGAAGACTCAATACGGACGGCGTCCACGCTCAGCCTGACGAGTGAATTGTCCTTCCTGAACGATATCCGCGAGAGCCTGTATAACACCGCTCAGGCGACTTTTGCCGATCAGATGCGCGCCAACCCGGATATCATCGCCCTGCGCTATATCACCGCAGAGGGCACGCTGTGGCTCAACGTCGAGAGCGATATGGGCAACCCGCGCACGCGCAGCCTGGACGAAGTCGGCCAGCCCGCGCCGAATATCAGCGCCGACCCGGCCTTTCAGCGGGCGCTGACGGACGAATCGCTGGCGGTGCAGATCGGCAGTTTTGAGACGCGCTACACGGATACGGGGCTACCCTTCAACCCGCCGCGCGCCGCCCTGACGCTGTACGCGCCCGTGCTCAGTGATGGCAGCCAGCCGATTGGCGCTGTGCAGTTCGTCGTGGATGCGCGCGCCCTGCTCAGCAGCGTGAATGGCGTGCTGGAAGATGACACTGTCCTGCTGCTGGTTGATGGCGCAACCGTCATCGCTGACAGCGGCTCGCTGAATACAGATTATCTGCTCAACCTGGGGCCAGCCGGTAATGTCGCTGACCAGCCGCGCTATGCGGTAGCCGCTTCGGCCATCAACGCGCAGGACGCTGCGTCTGAGATCGACATGCTGCTGCACGATGGCCGCGTGCTCTCCGGGCAGGCGCTGTCGCTGGCGGGTGCGGCTCCGGTCAACTGGTGGCTGGTGACGGGTGAAGACGCGCTGACCGTGTATCAGCCGGTGCTGATCATCAGCTCGCTGATCGCGCTGCTGGTCATCGGCGGCGGTTTGCTGGCGGCCTTCGTGCTCCGTCAGACACTCGTCCCCCTGGCGGAACCCCTGCAAAACGCGGAGCGTATGGCGCAGTCACTCGCGAGTGGCAGCACGCCGACCCAGATCACAGGCGAAGCCAGCGCTGCCCCAGGCCTGACGGGGCACATTGAAGCCGTCGCCCGACGCATTGAAGCGCTGGACGATGCTTTACAGGATCAGACCCGCCGCCGCAGCCGAGACTTACAGGTCGTCGGTCGCATCGGGCGCGAGACGGTCATGCTCGATGACCTGCCGGAGCTACTGCAGCGCGCTATCGATCTGATCTGCACCAGCCTGGGATATTATCACGCGCAGGTGTTCCTGCTGGATGACAGCAGCAGCGTGGCCGTCCTGGCCTACAGTCGCGGCCAGGTGGGTCAGCAATTGCTGGCGCGCCAGCATCAACTGGCGGTTGGCTCACAGAGTATCGTCGGTCAGGTCGCGGCGCGGCAGGAGCCGATCATCGTCAATGACACCCAAGACGCGAGCGCTATCGGTCAGCACCGAGTTAACCCACTTCTGGCGGAAACGCGCGCGGAGATCGGCCTGCCACTGCGCATCGGTGAGCAGATCATCGGCGTGCTGGATATTCAAAGCCTGGAGCCAGACAGCTTCGACCTGAGCGAAATGGGCACCTTCCAACTGCTCGCCGACCAGCTCGCCGTGGCGATCTACAACGCCCGCCTGCGCGATGAATCCACGCGCCGCCTGCAGCAGGTCGACCGGCTCAACCGCCGGCTTATCGGCGATAGCTGGGCGGAATTCCAGTCCACATCGGAAATCGAAGCGCGTTATGGCGTACCGCCCACCAACGAAGACCGCAGTGTGAGCGCGCCGATCCGCGTGCGTAATGCGATCATCGGCAGCCTGGACGCTGCCCTGCCAGAAGGCGACGATTTCAGCGATGACGACCGCCTCATTCTCAACGCGGTGGCGGAACGCGTCGCCCTGGCGATTGAAAACGCCCGTCTGTTCCAGCAGACCGAACTCAGCCTCGCGGAGACACAGCTCCTCTACACGCTCAGCAGCCAGCTCAGCGCGGCGCGGACGCTCGACGAAGTGCTGTACACTGTGCTCAAAGAAGCCACGGAAGATGCCGAACAGGTGCAGTTGTGGCTGTTCGATCAGGTGCCACAGAATACCGCCGCCGGTCATCGAGTGATTGCGACGTTAAGCGCATCGATCACGGCGGACGGACAGACCGACGCGACGCTCATCGGTACCAGCCTCGATCTACCCGTCGCGCTGCTGACTGGCGAAGACGGCGATCTGCTGCGCGTCATCGACGATTTGACGACCAGCCCGCTGCTCACGGTCGGGCAGAGCGCCGCACTCGGTGCACCGCAGATCCGCACGGCCGCACTGCTGCCGCTGCAGGTCCGTGATAACTGGCAGGGCCTGATCGCTATCGGCTACGGCCAGGCGGACGCCCTGACTGCTTCAGAAGAACGCCTGCTGCGCGCCACGATCGGCCAGGTGGGCGTCGCCATTGATAACCGCCTGCTGTTCGGTCAGATTCAGGAAGCGCTGGCGCGTAATGAGCGCCTGTATGCTGCGGGTCGCGCCGTCAACACCGCGACGGACCTGCCTTCGCTGCTGCAAGCGCCGCAGTCCCTGCTCGACGTGTACGGCGTCGCGTACTGGCTGGTCGTCGCGGAGTCACAGGACGCGCTCGACGGCTGGCCCACCCAGGGGCGCATCGTCGCCCGGCTGGAGCAGGACACCATCCAGCCGGATAACGCCCTGATGCCGCTGTACATCCCGGCGGATTCGCCGCTGCGGCGTGGCCAGTACGAGCAGATCATCGACCGCGACCCCGACGCGCCCAGCCCGTCGATCCTCGTGCGCTGGCTGCGTCAGGAAAACCGGCGCAGCGTGACGATCTTCCCGCTGTTCAGCGATCAGGCACCTGTGGGCTTCCTGTTCATGTTCGCGGTTGATGTAACGCAGCTCGAACGTGCCGATCTGGAATCGCTGCTGGCGATCAGCGGCCAGATGAGCACGCAGATTCAAAACCGCCGCCTGCTGGAACGCACCGCCGCCGCCCTCAACGAGACGCGCCGCCTGTACGTCGCCAGCCGTGCGATCGCCAACGCCCGCGATGCCGAGACGCTCTACGATTCGATTGCCGGGCATCTGGCCTCGCCCTTTTTGGATAGCGAAGACCGCGACGTGAAGATCAGCATCAGCATTCTGCTGGCGGAGCCAGAAGCGCGCGTCACTGCGCCGCACCTGCGCTACGTTTTCCAATGGCTGAGCGACCCGACACAAAGCCCGGATGTACCGGTCGGCACGGTGGCTAACCATCAGGGGGCACCCTTCGCCCGCCTGACGGATATGACCGGCGGCATCTTCATGTACGACCCGTCCATGCTGCCCGATGAGCCAGAGACGAACGACATCCTGACGCCGACGCTGCGCGCCATCCTGCAGGCCAACGATGCGCGTTACGCCGCCGTCGCCTCGATCAGCTCCGGCCAGAGCTGGTTCGGCGTGCTGATCGTCCGGGCCGATCAGGCCAGCCTGCTGGAAGCCAGCTACAGCCGCTACCTGGACGCCATGACGACCCTGATCGCCGGTGCGATCGAACGCCAGCGACTGCTGGCAGAAACAGAACGCGAACGCCGCAACCTGGACGCAATCCTGGCCCGTATGCCTACCGGCGTGCTCGTGCTCGACCCGGTCAGCTTCAGGCCCATCCAGCACAACGCCCAGGCGGAGCAGTTGCTTGGCCGGCAGATTGACCCGGATCAGCCCTTCTCGCCGCAGGCTTATAACCTGTATCGCAGCGGCACCAACCTGTACTACCCGCTGGAATCGCTGGCGATCAGTGTCGCCCAGCGCACACAGCAGGCGACCACAAACGATGATGTCGCCGTCATCACGCCGGATGGGCAGGTCGAGCTGCTGATGAACGCCGCCCCGATCTACGATCATACCGGGCACATCAGCGGCATTGTGGCCGCGCTGCAGGATATCAGCAATATCCGCAATCTGGAGACGACACTACAGGAGACGCTGCGCGAAACCGTCACCATGTACGAGACGCAGCGCGCCCTGACGGAAGCCGACACGCTCGACGACCTGCTCGACAGCCTCAGCCTGCAGCTCGCGCTGCAGCAGCCGGGCGACGCTTACATCCTGCTGATGGACGAGGAAGACAACGAGCTGCGCACGAGCCGCTACGTCAACAACGCGCTGGATAACCCGGCGCTGCTGCGGCCGCTGCTGCACGAATTCGACGTGATCCGCGTGGACGACACACACCACAGCGCCATCGTCAGCGATTACCCGCGCCTGCGCCGCCTGCTCGATCACCAGGACATACGCAACCTGGTGAGCGTGCCGCTGCGCTCGTCATCGCGCCACCGGGCGCTGGGCTGGCTGGTCATGACGGAAGCCAGCCCCAATATCATCACCCCGGAACTGGAACGCTCGCTGACGTCCATCGGCGATATCGCCGCTACCGCGCTGGATAACCGCTACCTGCTCCAGAGCGTGCAGGTCGCCCTGGCTGATACGGAACAGCTCTACCGTGCGGCCACAACGATCAGCCGCTCGTACGACGTCGAAGGCTTATCGGAAGCGCTGCTGAACGCGCTGCGCGCACTCAGGCCGGATATGATGGCTGGCAGCCTGGTTGACGGCATCACGCAGGAGATCACGCCGCTGTTCAGCGAAGGCTTTGAAGAGAGCATCAACTTCGGCATGAACTTCGAGCGGCTGCTGACGACCCCGCTCGGCAACGATGGAACGCTCTTCGTGGACGATGTCGCCCGCACGCCGCCCGATCGCCTGGGCGAAACGCTGCTGGATGGCAAGGTCATCGCGTCCTTCGCCGCGCTCGACCTGCGCGTGCAGGATATGCCAGGCGGCCGCCTGCTGATCGGCTACCGGACGCCGCGCCACTTCCAGGAGAGCGCCCGCCGCTATCTTACGACGGTGGTCGGCAGTGCCTCTATCGTGCTCGACAATCAGATCCTGCTGGAACAGATTCAATCAACGCTGAACGAAACCAGCACGCTCTATCAGGCGAGCCGCGCCCTCAACGAAGCGGACGATCCGCAGGACATCATCGACGTCGTGACCAACTACCTGATCGAGCCGCACGTCAATCAGGTGCTGCTGATGCTGCTCAACGGCTCCGACTGGCAGGCTGCCAGCGCACAGGTCACAATCGCGGGCAGTTGGAACATCATCCCGGAGATCGACCTGCGCGGCGTCGAATTCACGCCGGACGAGTTCCCCGCGTGGAACCTGCTGGCAACCGAGCGCGTGCGCGCCATCAGCGACATTTACGATCAGATGGTCGATCTCGACCCGCTGGAAGTCGCCAGTATCGAAAGCCTGAGCGCGCGCTCCGTGGTGATCATCCCGCTGCGCGTCGCGAACCGCAGCCTGGGCGCTCTGTGGATCGGCTCTGAGGAGGCGTACAGCGTCACGCCGGAACAACTGCGCGTGTACCAGGCCTTCGCTGAGCAGACCTCGCTCTCCCTGGAGACGACGCGCCTGCTCACGCAGACGGAACGCCGCGCGCGCCAACTGCAAACATCCGCCGAAATCAGCCAGCGCGCCGGTCAGATCCTCGACCTGGACGTGCTCCTGCCGCAGGTCGTGACGCTCATCAAGGATCAGTTCAATTACGACCACGCGCAGGTCTTCCTGATGGACGAGACCGGCGACTGGGCGCTGCTAAAGGCCAGTACGGGCGAGGCTGGCCGTCAGCTGCTGGAGATTGGCCACAAGCTGCGCCGTGGTACCGATAGCGTTATCGGTCAGGTTATCGAGCGGCGCGAGGCGATCATCGCGCTGGATACCACCGATGCCGTCGTCCCGCACCGGCCCAACCCCTACCTGCCGCAGACGCGCTCTGAGATGGCGCTGCCGCTGGTCGTTAAGGGGCGCATGCTGGGCGCGCTCGATGTGCAGTCAAATAAGCCATCCGCCTTCGTGGAAGAAGATATCGCGGTGCTGCGCACACTGGCCAACCAGATCGCCGTCGCCATCGACAACGCCAACCTCTACAAGGATGCTGAACGCCGCGCCGCCGACATGGGCTTCCTGTTCGACATCACCACCAGCGCCGCCGAAGCGGAAACGCTGGACGAGGCACTACAGATCATCAGTCAGCAGGTGAGTACCGCACTCGGGGCGGACCCGCTGGTGATCTACATGCCGCAGCTATACATGGATTACTACGATAACAGCTACAGCACGCTGCGCCCGGTGGCCGTCGGGGGCCAGTACACGGGCAGCAATCTGCCGGAGATCAACCTTGAGGAACACGACGCGCCGCTGACACAGGTCGCACGCAACCTCAATCCGCTGCTGATCAACGATACCGAAAAGCGCGCCGATTACCGCCCGGTATCGCCGGAGACGCGCTCCGCGCTGCTGATGCCGGTCATCGGCGGTAATGATCTGGTCGCAGTGATAGCGTTGGAATACGACAGACCCAATGCCTATGACGATACAATCCTCTCGCTGATGCTGACGCTGACCGGGTCGCTGGCGGCCATCATTCAGAATATGCTGCTCGTTGAGCAGTTACAGCAATCGAACGAGAAGCTGCGCGAGATCGACCAGCTCAAGAGCCAGTTCCTCGCAGCGATGAGCCATGAGCTGCGCACGCCGCTCAACTCGATCATCGGGTTCAGCCGCGTGATGCTCAAGGGCATCGACGGGCCGCTGACGGAAATGCAGGAGCAGGACCTGTCGACCATCTACAACAGCGGCACGCACCTGCTCAACCTGATCAACGACATCCTCGATCAGGCCAAGATCGAAGCCAAGAAGATGACGCTCAAGCTGGATTACTTCGACGTCAAGGCCATGATCGAAAGCGTCAAATCCATGACGATCGGCCTGCTGAAAGAGAAGCCGCTGCTTGATCTGATGGTGGAAATCGCGCCGAACCTGCCCAAAGCCTTTGGTGATGAGTTCCGCACGCGGCAGATTCTCATCAATCTGACGAACAACGCCGTCAAGTTCACGACGGAGGGCACCGTTACGATCCGCGCCTATCACACGACCGACGCCGGCCAGCCTGTGCTGCGCGTGGACGTGGTCGATACGGGTATCGGCATCGCGGAAAAAGACATGCCCATCCTGTTCGAGCAGTTCCGTCAGGTTGATAGCTCGCTGACGCGCACCGTCGGCGGGACGGGCCTGGGCCTGCCGCTGTCGAAATCGCTCGCGGAGCTGCAGGGCGGTCGTCTGGCCGTTGAGTCTGAAGTCGGCATCGGCTCCACGTTCAGCGTCATCATCCCCAGCCAGCCCGTTGTTGATAACAGCGGCCAGCCGCTGCGCGAGGGCGGGACACACGGCACTGATGATGAGATCGCAGACGAAGCGGATACCGTCACCGGTACGATCAGCGATGATCGCACGCCAACAGCCGCCTCAGTCGATACGCGGCCCGCGTCACGCACGCCGCAGGCTAACGGCAAATCGCCGGAAGTCGATACGCGCCCGCCGCAGGCACCGATGCCCGCAGCTACAAACGGCAATGGCAGCAACGGCCATCAGCCGCCCGAGAGCAACAAAATGACCCAGAACTTCCAGCGGGTGCGCGCCACGCAGAACATACCGATCATGCCGCCCAAGCGCGACGTCCTGCTGATCGAAGACAATAAGGACATGGTCGATCAGTACCGGCGCGTGCTGCAGCGCGAGGGCTTTGAAGTGATCGTCGCTGATCACGCTGCCTACGCACAGGCGATGGTCAGCAACCTGCGGCCAACGGTCGTCGTGCTGGATGTCAACTTCGGCGATGGCCAGGGCTGGGGCATTCTGGAAGAACTCAAGAGCCGCGATGACACCTTCGACGTGCCGGTCGTCGTCACCACGCTCGACCCTGACGAACAGCGCGCCTATTCTGTTGGGGCCTATCGCTTCCTGCAGCGGCCCTTCATGCCGGAAATACTCGTTGAAGCCGTCGCCGCCGCTGAAACAGAGAGCCAGCGCCAGCGCATCCTCATCATTGATGACCATCCCGACAGCGTGCGCTTGATGTCCGAACTGCTGGAACAGAACGGCAACTTCCGCATCTTCAGCGCGTTGAGCGGCGCGGAAGGCATCGCACTGGTAGCGCGCCGTCACCCGGACCTCATCATCCTCGACCTGCGCATGCCTGATATGGACGGCTTCAAGGTCCTCAGCGAGCTGCGCGCCAACCCGGAGACGCAGCGTATCCCGGTCGTCGTGGTCACGGGCGAGGTTGATCTGAGCGCCGATGAGCAGCAGCAACTCGAGCATCTGCGCGTGCTGCACAAGACCGCCATCAGTCAGTCTGAATTTGATCAGTTCATACAGGAGATACGCCAGCAGCTCGACGCGACATCACTGTAAACAATACATCTCAGCAACGTGTCGATTGTATGGCGCAATCCGTGAAGATTAACGTCAGCGTTAAGGGACTGTTGAGAATAAATCACATACACTCAATGAGAGGCGCACGACGAATGACCATTTGTCGGCGCCTCGCCATGATATTGAACTGTCTACAGCACTGGAGCCAGGAAGCCTGTGGCGACTACAGCGAATAAGCCGATCAACCTGGAGTGTACTTACTGTCATACGGTCACGCCCCTGCACGCCTTCAAAGGGGAATGCCCGGCCTGTGGTGAGAAGATCGTCGAACCGCGTTATGATTTCGGCCAGTTTGATGTGCAGCGCTGGCTGCGCGAACTCAAAGAGCGCCCGGTGAACCTGTGGCGCTATCACGAAGTGCTGCCGCTGTACGATACCCGCCATATCGTCAGCCTGCACGAAGGGCATACCCCTCTCATAAAAAGCGAAGCACTGGCCGCCAGCCTGGGGCTTAAGCATCTCTACATCAAGGACGAGCGCCAGGGACCGACCGGCAGCTTCAAGGATCGTCAGGCGACAGTCGCCATCAGTGCGCTCAGAGAGATGGGCGTCGAGGAAGTCGTGGTAGCCAGTACCGGCAATGTCGCCATCGCTTACGCTGCCTATGCTGCCCGCGCCGGGATCAAACTGTGGGCCTTCTTCCCGCATCTGACGCCCGGTGACAAAATGCGCGAAACAGCGCTGTATGGCGCGGAAATTATCGGCACCACCGGCACCTACGACCAGACTAAAGAACTGGCCGCAATTTTCGCCTCCAGCCGTGGGCTGTTCCTCGATAAGGGCATCAAGAGTGTCGCCGCGACCGAGGGCATGAAGACCATGGCTTATGAGATCGCTGAGCAGCTCGGCAATGAGCTGGAAGGCGGGCGGCGCTGGCGTTCGCCGGATTGGTTCATTCAGGGCGTCAGCGGCGGCCTCGGGCCGATCGGCGTGGGGCGCGGCTTCCGCGAGATGCAGGCATTTGGTCTGGTGGATAAGCTGCCCGCGTTCGGTATGATTCAATCGACGGGCTGCGCACCGATGGTGCAGGCGTTCCAGCGCGGTCAGCGCGTGGCGACGCCCATCGAAAACAGCGAGACGATCATCGTCACGCTGGCGACCGGCAACCCGGGCCGCGCCTACGAACTGCTCTACGATTACGTGCAGGAGAACGGCGGTTACTTTGAGGATGCCACCGACGAAGAAGCCTTCAATGCGATCCGCCTGCTGGCCCGCTATGACGGCATCAGCGTGGAGCCAGCGACCGGCGTCACCTTCGCCGGGCTGTTTAAGCTGGTGCGGCAGGGCGTCATCAAGCCGGATGATGTGGTCGTCGTCAACTGCTCCGGCCATACGATGCCAGTCGAAAAGCGCCTGCTCGGCGAGCGCTGGCAAAAACAGGTCGATATGTCGCGCGCCTCGTCGACGCCTTCCGTGCCCGTCGCCAGCCTGACCAACGCCGTCGAGACGCTGGGCGGCCTGCGGCGCGTGGTCGTCATCGAGGATAACGAAGCCGCCGCCCGTTTGATGAGCCGCATCCTGCAGGCCCGCGAGAACAGCGAGGTCCACGTAGCACACAGCGGAGCCGCCGGGCTGGATATCGTCCGCGACCTGCAACCTGACCTCGTCATCACCGACCTGATGATGCCGGGCGTCGATGGCTTCAGCGTCATCGAAACGATGAAGACAGACGAAGCGCTGCGCACTATCCCAATCGTGGTCGTCACGGCGAAGGAACTCACGGTTCAGGAGCGCGATTACCTGAGCGCACATACGGAAATGGTGCTGCAGAAGGGGTCTTTCCTGGATGAGCAGCTGCTTGATACGATCATGCAGCGCCTGCACTAAGTCATCGCTCTGATGGGCGGGGGCTGTTGACCAGGGGAGCCCCTGCCCGTCTGCCTACATCACGAGACAGCCGCTGCGCTACAGATCATCCCCCAGCAGGGCGCGCAGTTCATCATCGAGGAAGAGCGAGCCGGTGGTCTTCTGGCGGCGGATGACGCGGTACATGGCGACATCCTCAAAGCCGGCCTTGGGTCGTCGCGGCGCGCTGAGCTGCTCGCAGGCGAAAGTATCCTGCACCAGATCATACACCGCCTGACTGATGATGATTTCGCCCTCGCCCGCCTGCTCCTGCAGATACTTACTGAAATCGGGTGCTTCGCCCAGCGCGGTGAACTCCTTGCGACTGACCGCCCCCGCGTTACCGATCACCGCCGGGCCGGTATGAATGCCGATCCCGTAAAAGAGCTGCTGCGACCCGGGCAGCACCTCATGCTGCGCCATCAGATCAAGTTTGAGCTGCAAGGCCGCGCTGACCGCACGCACCGCATGATCCGCCTGCGGGTTGAGCTGCGTGTTCCACAGCCCGGTGACTGCATCGCCCATGTATTTATCAGTGATGCCGTCGTACAGGCCAATGGCATCACTGGCGAGGCTCAGATACTTGTTGATGATCTGCATCAGCTCTTCCGGCTCCAGCGCTTCGCTGAAGGCCGTGAAGCCGCGCACATCCGCGAACATGGCCGTAATCTCGCGCTCCTGGCCGCTCAGATCAAGGCCAGTTTCCGTCTGCTGACGGAAATGCTCGAACAATGCGGGCGGCAAAAAGCGCTTGACCTCAGTGAGCTGGGCCACACGGGCGCGCTGTTCGGTCAGGTCTTCGACGACCAGCGCGACGCCGCCCTGCTCGCCATACAGCGGGCTGAGTGTCAGCGACCACTCGCGCAGGCCGACGCCCGGCACCTCTACCTGAACTTCGAGCGCGGCCTGCCCGCCCTCCGCTTTGACGGCCTCTAGCTGAGCGTGGAAGATATCCGGCAGCGGCGGCAGCAGTTCCAGCAGGGTGATATCACGCGGCGCTTCTTCAATATCGAGCATAGCGCAGGCCGCCGCGTTGACGATCAGCACGCGGTCGTCGGCATCAGCGGTGATGACGCCGTTCGCAATCGAGCTGAACAGATCGCGCATCCGGTCGCGGATGCTGGTAACTTCCTGCAGGCGCGTCTGCGCGTCTTCGAAGAGGCGCGCGTTTTCAATAGCGACGGCTGCCTGATGCGTGAAGGCGTTCAGCACTTCGATCTCCTGCGTGCGGAACACGCCCGACAAAAAGCTGTTATCGCAGTAGACCACGCCCACGACCTCATCCCGCAGCTTGAGCGGCACCGCCGCGATGCTCCGTAGCTGGAAGCCGGCGATGCTCTCCGCGCTGTTGTAGCGATCATCAGCGCTGGCGTTGTCCGTCAGGATAGTTTCGCCCGTTTCCGCCACGCGGTTGACGATCGTCTTGCTGACGACCAGCCCCCGGCTGTTATCAAGCTGCGACTGATCCATACCGCGCGCCACACGGAATTCAAGCTCGTCGGTATCCGTGTTGCGCAGGACCAGATAGCCGCGCTCCGCCTGCATCAGTGAGATGACGGTATCCATCACCTGATTGAGCACTTCATCCGTACTGAGGGCGGAGTTGATCAGCGCGCTCGTTTCGGCAAGGGCGCGCAGGGCGCGCAGTTCAATGCGTGCATCCGTGAACGACACCCCCAGCGCGTCGACATGGCTGCGCAGGGCGCGCAGGTTCTCAAGTGCGCTATCGGGCAGGTTGATCCCGCGCTGGCTTAATAGTTCGCGCTGGCTGCGCAGGAGCTGTGTCACATCGTTGATGCGGCTGCTGAGCGTGCTCAGGCCGGGGGGCAGCTCGATCTTGCCTGCCGGCGTCCTGCCAGTGGCGCTTTGTGTGGGCCGGGAACCCGCCGCCCCGTCAGTAGAGAATGGATCAGTCATGAGCGTTATGAACCTCGTAAACGCGGATGCCTTGCTGACGACCTTTGACCTGAAGCAGCCCCATCTCCTGACACAGCGCCCTCGTCTCAGCGTCGAGCGCGGCACGGGTCATCTCACTGAGGATAATCTGACCTGAGGCGGCGTTTTCTTCAAGACGTTTGGCCGTGTTGATGGTATCGCCAATTGCCGTGAAATCGCGGCGGACCAGGCTGCCGACGTTGCCCAGCGTCGCAACGCCGCTGTGAATGCCGACGCGGTACGTGTGCGGGTCGGACTGGATGCCTTCTTCGGCATACAGGCGCAGGAACGCCTCGCGCATGGCCAGCGCACAGCGCGCCGCCCGCGTTGCGTGATCTTCCTGCGGGTTAAGCTGCGTGTTGAACAGCGCCATGACCTCGCTGCCCATGTACTTATCGACGATGCCGCCTTCCGCGTGGATGCAATCAGTCGCCACACTCAGATAGACGTTGAGCACGTCGAGCGCCTCACGCGGGCGCAGGTTGGCCAGAGTCGCGATCGCGCGCACTTCTGCAAACATGCACGTGACTTCGCGGCGCATCCCACCCAGCCCCAGGTTGCTGATCTCGTGGATGCGATCAACCATCTGCGGCGGCAGGTAGGTCTTCGTCACGCGGATCTGCTGGTCGTGTGCCAGCTTCTCGGTGACATCATCCAGCACGACGGCCACGCCGCGCACCTCGCCCGATTGTTCAGATTCCATCGCACGCAGCGGGTTGAGCTTAATTGTCAAAGCGCGGCGGCCCTGGGCCGTCTCCAGTTCGCTCTCGATGAGCTGTGAAGCACCCTGCTGCTGAATCGTGACGAGTGCCTCTTCCAGGTTGGCACCCAGGCGCGGTAGCACAGTCGTCAGCGGACGGCCCAGGCTGTCATCCGGGGCCAGGTCGAGCAGGTCGGCAGCCGCCCGGTTGAAAGTTGTAATCAGGTTGTCGGCATCCGTAGCGATGACGCCGCTGGCAATCGATGTGAAGACGTCGTCCATCAGGTCCTTAACGCTGGTGATCTCGCGCAGCAGGCGCTGAATCTCTGTATAGAGCCGTGCATTGGCGATGGCGACTGCCGCCGTATTGGCGAAGGCCGTCAGCGTGTTGAGTTCACGATCGGTGAAGACGCCGCTCTGCAGGCGGTTATCCACGTAGACGACGCCGAGCACTTCGTCGCGGTAGCTCAGCGGCACGCAGATCACACTGCGCAGCGACATCCCCGCGATGCTCTGCTGCTGCTGGAAGCGCTGGTCCTTGTAAGCGTTATCCGCCAGCAGCGGCCTGCGATGCAGCAACACCTCGCGCAGGATCGTCATGCTGACCTGTGGAGCCTGACCGGGCGGCGTCGCGCCCATGCTGCCGGGCACATCCTCGCGGATGATGCGAAACGTCAGTTCGCTCGTGTTCGGGTTGAACAGGATGAGATAGCCGCGTTCGGCGCGGGTGAGCGTCAGCACGACGTCCATAGTGTCCTGCAGGACCTTATCCACGTCGAGCGAGGTGTTAATCTCCGCCGACATGCTGGCCAGGGCGCGCAACTGACGTAGTTCGCTCTGGTCATCAAGCAGGCTCTCAGTGAGTTTCTGTATGTCCGTGTTGACGCTGTCTAGCGTGGAAGTCACAAGGGGCGGCAGCGTCATACCACGCTGACGCAGAATGGCCCGCTGATTCTGCAAGGATTCCGTCACCTGCTCGACGAGCTGCTGACATTTCTTCAGATCGCGCAGCAGACGGCTCTGCGTCGTGGTTTTGCCATCAGCCATGAGGCCAGTTTACTCCGGGGATGCAGCGGACACGCATCTTTGATTATAGCGCGTAATAGCGTCAATCCCATGACGAGGGCGGTATTTTCGCACAGATGTGTACAAAATCGCCGGGATCGCGCTTTACGTCAGACGCGCGTCAGCCGCGCATCAGCGGCACCGCAGGTACGGCGCGGGTACGGCGCACCCGGGCCGGGCGGCATCCACTGGCCACGCCGCCAACCTGCTACGAGGCGTCGTCTTCGCTGGCGTAGGGGTTTTGTCCGCCGCGTGTGCCCCGCCGGATGTCCTGGTCCCAGGGCTTACGGGCTTCGCCCTGATAGCCCATCTCGCGCAGGCGCTCCTGTTCGAGTCGTTCGAGCGTGGGCGTCAGGCGTTCCCAGTCCTCAGGCGGGATGGGCCGTTCGACGCCGTCATCCACGCGATAGACGTAGCCGATGCCTTTGCACCAGTCGCAGTCGATGACCTCGCCCGTGAAGTCATCTTCGGCCCAGCCATAGCCATCGCAGGAGATACAGCGCACGACCTGCATAGACCTTACCCGCTCTCCGTCCCGATCACACCGCGCGGCGGTTCGACCGGGTTGTAGTCTTCCTCATTCCACCAATCCGGATACGGGAACTCCGGCGCGCCGAAGTAGTTATCGAGGATGCGGCGGGTGATCGGCGCGGCGATTTCGCTGCCTTCACGACTATTGAGCACGAGCACCGTTATGGCGATCTGCGGGTTCTCTGCCGGGGCATAGCTCACGTACCAGGCGTGCGGCGCGATCGCGGTGCCGGGCAGCCCGGCCTGGGCCGTGCCCGTCTTACCGCAGGAGGTGTACGGCGGCGGGTCGATGGCGAAGGTGCGCCAGGCCGTCCCCAGTTCGGTATCGACCGGGACATTGCACATACCGCGCTGCACCGCCGCGATCACCTCACGGTCGAGACCTATATCGCGGGTGGGCGTCGGGTTGCGCGTCTCCTGAATGGGCGTACCGTCGAAGCCCCCGATCTGCCGCACGAGCATCGGCTCGTAAAGCGTGCCGCCATTGGCGATGGCGGCCGTTGCGGCGGCCATCTGCAGCACGGTCACCTGAACATCCCCCTGGCCGATGGCGTTGTTGATGGCGCTGGTCGGGTTGTTAGCGCTGGCGACGTTACCGGCGGCTTCCGTCGTGTCGGGGAGGCCGTCGATGCCGGTGGCGGTACCAAAGCCGAAGCGTGCCGCGTACTCGGCCTGAACATCGCCGCGCCCCGACTGCTGACCAAGCTGGTACAGCTCCGCGCCCATCTGCCAGAAGAAGGGATTACAGGACGTACTCAGGGCCTGCCACATGGTGACCGGACCAGCCGCAGGCATCTCATCCACCACGCGCCAGTCATCGCGGACCGCGACTGAATCACCGAATTCGGTGCCCGTCCACTGTAGCGTGCAGTCGAAGAGTTCTTCATCCAGCGGGAAGACGCCCTCCTGCGCCGCAGCCGCCATGGTGAAAATCTTATAGACGCTGCCCGGTGTGTACTGGTCGGCGACGGCTTTGTTGAGGCTGGGGCGGCGCGGGTCGCCGGCGGCGCGCTCCAGCATGTACGTCAGGACAGACGTACCGTAGCCGTTGTTCGGGTCGTAGATGCGCGGGTCAAAAGTCGGGTAGCTTGCCATCGCCAGGATCTCGCCCGTGTTGACATCCATGACGACGGCCGCCGCCCCCTGGCTGACGGCGGGCTGTGCCCAGTTGCCGGAGGCATAATTGTAGGCGTCGTTGATGGCGCGGGCGACGGATGCCTGTAAATCACGATCAATGGTGAGCTGCACCGGCGTTGGACGGCTGCCGGCGCTGCTGCCCAGGTCGCGGATGACGATGCCCCCCGGCGCGATCATCTGCAGGAAGCGCTCCGGCGACCCGGAGAGGATCGATTCCAGTTTACGTTCGACCCCGGCGCGGCCCACCAGATCGCTCTCACGGTAGCCGCGCTGCCGCCAGAAGCCGAGTTCCTCCTGCGGGATGCTGCCGACCCAGCCGGTGACGTGGGTCGCCGCGCCGTGGCCGTAATAATTGCGGCCTGTCAACTGCGCGACCCGGTCGAAGCGGTCAGCGTCGTCGTCGTAGATGTTGCACAGATTGCGCAGCGGATCCGCATAGCGGAGGTACGTCTCCGGGTCGATCTCAGCGAAGGGGAAATAAGTCGCCGCGTCATAGGGGATGAACATCTGCTCGATCTCGAAGCGCGGCCTGAGCAGAATCTCCGCCAGCAGGTCGATGCAGGCGTCGTAATCGTTGATCTCATTTTCGATCATCCACAGTTGAATGATGGTGCCATCACTCTCCGCCAGGGGCTGACCGTTGCGATCATAGATATCAGCGCGGGTCGGGAAGCGGTTGCGGGGCAGCAGCGTCACTTCAGAAGCCAGACCGTCGAGGATGTCCATCGGCGACCAGGCGACCTGCCAGCCACCGTCAACCTGCAGCAGACGCATGGTCCGGCCCGGGTCGTCAATCTGGCCGAAAAAGCTGGACGAGATCACCACGTCATAGCTGATGGCCGCACTGATCCCCTGACGTACGACTTCGTTAATGGTGTATTCCAGGCCCTGAAAGCCCATCGAGGATTCAGCGTCTTCGTAGCGATTCTGAAACAGGCTGTAGGCGTAGCGCTCCCGGCTGCGCTCATGGACAAAGCTGTACATGGCCTCGTGATCCTGCGCATTCCAGGCATCGAGGAAGGACTGCACCACCTCGTCTGGCGCGGCGCGCACCACCTGGGCGACTTCCTCAGGCAGATCATCCGCAGCCGATGACGGCGGCGTGAGCACATCGCAGGCACTCAGCAGCAGCAGGCCGACCAGGGCCAGCAGGATGATTCGCATACGTGTTGGATGAACAGACCAGTGCATTTCAAAGCCTGTCAGCTTGACAATCCATCAGGCGGCTACTATACCGCCACGCAGTCTGAGCGTCTACGGGTGATCCCCCTACGCTCAGCGTGTGCCATGCTGCGCACGGGTGCGCGCAAAGGCGGCTGAGAGCACATCTGATTCTTACAAACTACCACCAAAAACGTAACGTTTTGTCATCTCAGTTCGATCGACCTTAATGGTACTAAGGTACGATAAGCGTTAAAATTGGCAGGGGTGATGTGGGGATCGCCTTATTTTATGTTGCATGTCCCACAAATAAGCCGAATTGTCCTGGCATGCTGCCAGCATGGAATCATTATCACACCGGACACAGGCGCAAACAGCGCTTGTTCCAGAAGGGAAGCCTAACAAATGAAGTATATGCGTCAGAACCTGCATTGGATCAGTGGACGAAGCCGCCTGATCGCGGTGTTATTGCTGGTTACTGTGTGGTTGGCCATACCTGATCTGTCGCTGCCACAGCTCGCGCCCCGGGTTGAGGCACAGCAGCCGTCAGTGACGCTCGGCGGCCTGGGCGACTATTTTCTCGGCTCAACGCTGGAGCTAACCGCGACATTCGACAATGTCGACCCGGTGGTGACGGGTTACGGCCCGTTCATCGACGTCTACCTGCCGACCAGGGGCGTGGATGGTGCCCCGAACCCGGATGGCCTGAGCTACGTACCCAACAGCGCCGTGTATCTGGGCGCGTCGGTCACGACATCGGCTCTGGTGTTTCCGTCTGGCCCAACGGGCGGCATCTGCCCGGCGGGACAATCCGCGGTGACACACCCCTACGCCGAAGACATCGATCAGGCAGCGATCCAGGTGTGCGGCTTCCCCGGCGATACGCTGTTGGTCTTCCAACTGCCCTTTGGTTCCTTCACCCCGGATCAGCCCGAAGCGACTGTTAATTTTCAGGTTGATCTGAGCGAGCTAGCGGATCTGAACGTACCGCTGCAACTGTATGCCCGGGGTGGCTTCCAGTTCGGCAGCGACCCATTAGACAACCCCTGCTGTGATCCGAGCGTGTTCATTGACGGCACGCCGTCCACCATTCTGGATAATCCCGCCGGCAGCGTAACGCCGATTCTGCTCGAAATCGAGAAGACGAGCACGCATCCCGAAGGCGAAACCGCCACCGGGCCGAACTACCCACGCAGCTATACGATCACGCTCAACGTGGCACCCGGCCAGGTAATCACTAATGTGGATGTCTTCGACTACTTCGATGACAACGTCGTCATCACTGGCGTTACAGCCCCGGGTGGCAGCGTAACCAGCCTGGGCGGCGGTGCGCCGAGCTTCCCGTATGGGCCAGTCCCCGCCGATGGGACGGCCAACGAGCTTGTCGTGAACTACCCCAGCGTGACCGGAACGGCCAACTTCGTCGTTGATTTCTTCGTACCGCTGAACAACGCTGGCGGCAGCGACATCGTTGCGTCGGGCAGCGGCGCCGACAGCACCACCGAAAACCGCGTCTATGCCGTGGGCGACTGGACACCCGTCGACCTGCGTGACGCTGGCGGCATCGATAACGCCATTGCAGGCGATGCAACCTGCCCGAGCTGCCCCCCAACCATCACGACGATCAATGAGAGCATCGCCGTTCAGAAGAGCGTCACCAACCTCACCGATGGCTCTAACTCGCCCGGTGATATCCTGCAATATACGGTCGAATTCCAGCTATCGGATTTCTTCGCGCTGGATGACGTCGAAATCATCGACACCATCAGTGACGGCCAGCGCCTCAACAGCGCCGTAACGGTGAGCTTCACACAGCACGGGTCCAGCTTCAGCAATACGGTGAACCCGGCAAACCTGGACGTGCGCGAGTACTTCACAGGCGGTTCTGAGGGGCCTGGTGCACTGCCGGACCCGGATGCACCAACCGCCACGCCAGGGACGACGGTGTTGTATGTCGATCTGTCCGGGGAGGTCCTGGACGAGCAGGGCCTGGGTGAAATCCTCGGCGGCTGTGTGCCTGCCGGCGGCACCGGTGGGCCTGATCCGGACTGCGCCGACTTCAACGGTGGGCCGACGACCGGTACACTCGTTTACAACACGGTCATCCTGGATAACTTCACAGATGACTTCCCCTCTGGCGATCAGAGCGTCGACAGCGGCGACACGCTGGATAACGCGCTCACGATCCGCGCTGAGACCGTTCTGGCCCCGGCGAACCTCGCCCCTACCGGTACGCCCAGCCAGGCGACGAACGACACCGGCGCTGCGATCAACATCGAAGCGGGGGCGCTGACGAAGCAAATCTACGCGATTACAGATACGGTCAGCGGCACCACAATCCTGAACCCCAGCGGCACGCCGGAAATCCGCGCAGGCGATTTAATTACGTTCCGGCTGCGTTACACGCTGCCGAGCAGCGACTTTGAAGACGTCGTCATCACAGATTATTTGCCGCTGCCCGTGCTATCTGCCGCGGAACTGACCACGTTCAATGACGTGATCGCCGATGGCAGCACTGCGCCGGGCGCAGGCATCCCGGCGGCGGGGACGGCCATGTACGGGCCGACCGGCGTCACCGACGGCAACCTGAACTTCCGCAGCGTACTTGCCAGCAACGGCGATACGCTCGACAACGGCCTGTTCGTGCCAACCCTGGGCGGGCCAGCGGCAAACGAGAACTTCAAGACGTTCACGTTTGGCAATTACGATGATCCGGCTAATCGCAGTTCGGTGATCGACGTTCTGTTCAGCGTAACCGTCAGCGATGACCCGTTCGCCGATGGGCTGTTCCTGACGAACTTCGCCCGGGTGACGATCAACGGCACGAATAACGACCCCGACGACAGCGACGACCTGATCCAGTTCCAACTGCGCACGCCGATTCTGCTGGTGCGCAAGGACATCACCGCCGTTGATAACCCCAATGCCACCGTTGACCCATCGACAGGCAACGCGACCAACGTTGATGCAGGCGATCTGATCGATTTTGAGATCACGATCGAGAACACGGGCGGCGATGCGGCCTATGATCTGGTGCTGACCGATGTTCTGCCGCCAGGTTTCGTCATCGACCCCGCCGAGCTGAACTTCACGATCCAGCAGGGCGATGGCACGCCGCTGAGCTTCACCAGTGCGACCAACAACCCGGCGGATTTCTTCAGCACGGGCATTCAGATTGTCGACCCGGCAGAAGGAGCCTGCCAGCATCCCGCCGTCGACCCGCTGAAATCCATCATCCTGATTCGCTACAGGCTGCGCGTTGATACGAGCGTCGGCGCGGGTGATGTGCTGATCAACACGACCACGCTCAGCAACTACGCCAGCGAAGATAACGGCGAGAACTATCTGGGCGATGATCCGGCTAACTATCCCAACGACGACGCAGAAGCGGAAATTGGCGGCGAACTGCCTAAGGTCATCGTCGCCACCTCTGAGGGGCACACCTCTGACACTGAGACTGGCGCACCCGGCGACCCACGCCCGGTGACGATCGGGGAAATCGTGCGTTACCAGCTCGCGTTCCGCATCCCTGAAGGCACGACGAACGGCCTGCAATTCGAGGATAACCTGCCCACAGGTATGCAGTACCTGAACGATGGCAGCACGCGCTTCGCCTTCATCAGCAGCAGCGGCAGCGCAATCACATCATCGGATGCGAACATCAACGGTGCCGGTGCAGGGATCGCTGGCAACAGCATCGTCACGCCGACAGCAGTCTTCCCGGCCAGCAACATTAGCGGCGGCGGCAGCCCCGGCGCGCCCGTCACGTTCAGCTTTGGGGATGTCTCCAACATCGAAAACGATACGGACGCTGAATTCATCGTGCTGGAGTTCAACGCGATCGTCTCGAACATCCCCGCCAACGAAGCCGGGGATCAGCGCAGCAACACCTTCACTATCCGCGTGAACGGCAGCGACTTCCGCACATCGGAACCGGTGACTGTCATCATACAGGAGCCGAATGTCGGCATCTTCAAGGGGAACTTCTTCGTCACCAGCGGCGACGCTGGCGACACGGTCACGTTCCAGCTCGTGCTGAACAACGCCGGCGACGCCAACGCCTATAACGTGCGTCTGGTGGATGTGCTGCCCGACAAGCTCGAGCTGGATGACCCGGCAGAGATCGAGATCATTCTTCAGGGCGGTGCGACTGGCCTCACCAACAACAGCGATATCAGTCAGGTGTACCCCAACCAGGATGTGATCGACATCACAGTCGATGTGATGCCGCCCGGTGCACAGGTCTTCCTGATTGTAAGCCCGACCGTGCGCAATGAGATCATCCCGGATGAGACCTTCACCAATTCGGCGACGGTCAGCTTTGCCGGGCTGCCCAATGGTGGCACCGACCCGAACCCGACCGGCAGCACGATTCCGGGCGCGCCGGGCGACCCGGACGGTGCCCGCGACGACAGCGATGACGGCAGCCTGCCCAACAAGTACTTCGCCGAAGACAGCAACAACATCTTCACGATGGACCGCCCGACGATCGTCAAGACGCTGGAGACGACCGGCGACCCCAACACCGCCAGCGATCAGTACGGCGCGGGCCGTGAGGACCTGGCTATCGGTGAGACAGTTACCTATCTGCTGACCGTCACCTATCCGGAAGGCACCACACCTGATTCTGAGACGCTGGACGACGGCGAGAGCGATAACGAAGACCTGGAAATCATCGGGGCAGAAGTTGTCGCCATCGGCGCGAACCTCTCCGGCTTCAACTACAGCATCGGCGATACAGACCTGACCAGTGCGTTTATCACACTGAGCGATGATAACGGCGACGGCATCATCGATCGTGCGACGTTCGATAACGGCGACATCCTCAACACGCCGGATGGCGTCGACGACACAAACGACCAGTTGGTGCTGCAGATCACCGCGCGTGTGGATGATAACCCCTCGAACGAGGACGGCGATGAGATCACCAATCGGGGCCGTAATCGCTGGACGAACGTGAACGGCGATATAATCGGCACAAGCGACCCGCTCGACAGCGACATCGTCGAGCCGGCCCTGACGCTCGACAAGAGCGTGACAGCCGCCAGCAACCCGGAGGCCGTCATCACCAATGGTGATGTCACCGGCGTTGATATTGGCGACACGATCACCTTCACGCTGACACTGGAAAACACAGGCACCGGCCCGGCCTACGACATCCGCATCACGGATACGCTGCCCAACAGCGGCGGCGTTGATTTCCTGGCCTTCGATGCGTTCGACGCGGCACAATCAACGTGTGATGCTCGCACGGGCTGGACGATTACAGAGGGCACGCCGGTTACGACGTTCGCCTTTGATGACCTGCTGGTGGGCGAGAGTTGCGAGATCGTCTTCACGGCCACGATCACGAGCAGCGTGCTGGGCGACGAGACCTACACCAACACGGCGCAGATCACCGAGTACACGTCACAGCCGGGCACAGTCGATGACGACCGCGTTTACGACCCGGTCGAAGAGACTGCCGACATCACCATCGCGCAGACGATCCCTGAGAAAACGATCGACGGCACCAGCGAAGCCCACACCAGCGACGGCACAGCCGATACCACCGCTGACCCGCGTCCGGTGGCCATTGGCGAAGTCATCACATACCGGCTGGTCACCACCCTGCCGGAAGCACAGACGAACAATCTGCTGCTGGTCGATACGCTGACGGACAACATCGAATACATTGATGGCAGCGCCCGCATCAGCTATCTGGCGGATACGACGGTCACGTTCAGTGATGCGGCCTTTGCAGGCGTGACGAACGCACTGGAGCCGACTTTCACCTTCCCGGCCAGCAATATTGACCTGACCGGTAACCTGCTCACCTTCCAGGTTGGCGACCTGTTCAACAACGACGACGACAGCGGCGCTGAGTTCATCATTGTTGAATTCGCTGTGGTGGTCGTCAACAGCAGCGTCAATAACCTGGGCGACATCTGGGCGAATACTTACGAAGTCTTCACCGACAATCAGAGCGACGTATCGACGTCACGCGGCGTCTCAGAGCCTGTTTATGCCATCGTGCATGAGCCGGATCTGACGGTCGATAAAGTGCTGACCAGCGCTGCAAACGTTGAGGGCGGCGATACTGTCACCTATGAGATCACGATCACAGCGGCGGGCGGTGCCAATAACTCCGATGCCTTCGACATCAACGTGACCGACACACTCGATCCACGCCTGAACCTGGTTTCGGTCACCGTGACGAGCGACCCTGGCTACTATGTGGAGAGTTCACGCACCGTCAACACCGGCCCCGGCGGAGATTTCGACATCACCTTTGTTGAACTACGGGCCGGTGACAGTGTGACCCTGGCGATCACCGCGACCGTTGAACCAACGGTGGTGATCGGCGACACCATCACGAATACCGTTGATATTCGTTATACAAGCCTGCCCGGTGAGCAGGGCACCAACGACGCCACGCCGGGTGCCAGCGGCGCACCTGATGGCGAGCGCAACGGCAGCGGTACCCCCGCTGAGAACGACTACATCGCCACCGATGATGCCGACATCGACCTGACCGTGACCGGCACCGTCTCCACTGAGAAGACGATCGCCGGCACTACCGAGGCCCACACCAGCGAAGGCACCGCCGATACCAGCGCCGATCCGCGGCCGCTGGCGATTGGTGAGGTCATCACGTACCGGCTGGTCAGTGCGCTGCCGCAGGTCACCTCACCGGATGTGATCGTCACGGATATTCTCACGCCCAACATCGAATACATCACTGGCAGCGCACGCATCAGCTATCTGGCCGATAGCGTGATGGACTTCGAAGGCGACTTCGCCGGCATCGCTAATGAACTCACGCCGACGCTGCCGATCCCGGCTGGCCGCATCACCTTTGATGCCAGCCGGACGCTGATCTTCGACGTTGGGCAGGTGGTCAACAACGACGCCAGCGACGCGAATGATGAACTGCTCATCATTGAGTTTGACGCCGTTGTCGTCAACACCAGCGACAACACGCTCGGTGATATCTGGGCGAACAACTTCAGCATCGATACCAATAACGATGGCACGCTGGAAAGCACTTCTGGTGAGGTCTGGGCGACCGTACAGGAGCCACAGCTCACGGTCGATAAGGCACTGGTGCCACCGGCTCCGGTCGATGCTGGCGATCCGTTGAACTACACGATCACCATCACGGCTGCGGGTGGGCCAGCCAACACCGATGCCTTCGACATCAACGTGCTGGACGTCCTGCCCACGACGGTCGATCTGATCGGCGTGAGCATCGATACCAACCCCGGCTACGTCGTCATCGACGACGACAGCAGCACGCTGGGCGCGGGCGGCACCGTCGATGTGACGCTGAATGAACTGCAGGCGGGCGACGTGGTCGTGCTGCTGGTGAGCGGTACGCTCAACGATACGGTTGTGGCTGGTCAGACGGTGCTCAACACGGTGGACGTCACGTATACGAGTCTGCCGGGCGAACAGGGCACCAACGACGCCACACCTGGCAGCAGCGGCGCACCCGATGGCGAGCGCGACGGCAGTGGTACACCCGCTGAGAACGACTACATCGCCACCGATGACGAAAGCTTCGACGTACCGGGTGGCCTGACGCTGGACAAGCTGGCGACACCCTCGGCCACGATCGGCGATACTGTCACGTATGCGCTGACGCTCACGCTGATCGAGGGCACGACGAACAATGTCGTCATTGTGGATACCCTGCCCGACAACCTGGACTTCATCCCTGGCAGCGGCCTCGTCATTTTCACGACGCCGGGCAGCAGCACCAGCATCACGCCGACCTTCGTCTTCGCTGACCCCGTCCTGACGATTACGCTGGGCGACGTCACCATCCCGGCCGCAGCCGAAGCAGACACGCTAACGATTACCTATCTGGCGCGGGTCATGGACGATCCGGTCAACGTGGACGGCGAGATCAAGACCAACGCGGCAGCCGCCACGGCTGACGGCGGTCTCTCTGATACGGCTGCCGCAACCACCACGCTCACCGAGCCGGTGCTGACGATCGACAAATCAGCCCCGGTGACGGCAGGTGATGGCGGGGACATCGTCAGCTATACGATCACCGTCGCCCATGATGCGACCAGCACCAATGACGCCTATGATCTGGTGATCGACGATCTGTTCGCCGATGCGAACCTCAACTTCGTGAACGCGGCAAGCGGCGCGAACGACCCGACGGCGACCATCACTGGCGGCACCGGGACGGCGACCATCACCAGCGGCCTGGGCGCAGGCGATACCACGCTGCGCGTCGAGGTTGACGTGCTGGAACAGGGCGCGACGCTGGAGATCACCTTCGACGCGCAGATCATCCCCGGCGTGGCAGCGGGCATCACCGTCAGCAACACGTCCGACCTGACCTGGGATACACAGGACGACGACGGCGCGCCAGAAGAACGCAGCTACGCGGCGAGCGATGACTATCAGCTTACGACCGCTGCGCCGACCTTCGACAAAACTGTGTTTGCAACTTCGGTGATCGATACCGGCACCGATCAGGGCGACCCGGCACTGGACGATGTGACCATCGGCGAAACGGTGACCTTTGAGATAGGCGGAGAAATCCCCGAAGGCGACAACACCATCATCATCACCGATACGCTGCCGGACATCATGACGCCGATCAGCGCGGAAGTGATCAGCATTGATGCGCCAATCAGCAGCCCGAACCTGAGCGCAGGGGATGCCGAAGACGAGACCGACACGCTCAACGCCTTCATCAACTACGAAGATAACCTCAACGGCGATGGCATCGCGGATACGGTCGTCTTCGACTTCGGCCTGGTCAGCAACCCGCCGACAGCGGGCGATGAGTTCATCATTGTTCGCGTGACGGCGCGCCTGCTGGATGACGCGGGCAACGCTGATGGTCAGACTAAGACCAACACCGCCGAAATCGACTTCGGCGCGGGCACGCAGAGCGCCACGGCTGACTTCGAAGTCGTCGAGCCTGTCGCCACGCTGGAGAAGACCTTCATCCCGGATGCGCAGGTCCGTGGCGGCACCGTCGAGATGATCCTGGTCGCCAGCAATCTGGCGGCTGACGGTGCGACCGCCCCGCTGTACGACGTCAACGTGATCGACATCCTCGATGACTGGCTCGATGTGACCGGCGTCGTGGTCGATTTCAACGCAGCAGCCGCCGGCTCTACAGCAACGGATAACAGCATCATCACGCCAGGGTACGCGCCGGGCGTCACGGATGATATCGACATCGTGATCGACGTGCTGCCCATCGACGGCGTGGCCACCATAACGGTGACGATGGTCATCGACCCGGACGCAGATACAACCCTGCTGCCGCGCGTCATCACCAATACGGCAGAACTCACCGGAGACACGCTGCCGGGTGAAGATGATGTCGACCGCGACCTGACCGATGATGCCACCGACGACCTGAACGTGGTCATTCCGACGCTGCTCGTCACCAAGACAGATAGCGTGGACCCGGTCATTGCTGGTGGCAGCTTCCAGTACACGATTACCGTTGAGAACAGCGGCACGCCCGACGTGGACGCCAGCAGCGTCGTCCTGACGGACGAACTGCCAGCGGGCATCACGGTGACGCTGGTTCAGCCTTCGCAGGGCACCTGCCAGCCGATTGTCGGCGGCGTGCTGACCTGCAACCTGGGCGACCTCGCCAGCGGCAGCAGTGCCACAGTCACGATCAGTGCTAACGTCAGCGCGACGCTGGACGATGGCAGCACGCTGAACAACGTCAGCTACGTCACCAGCCAGGAGGGCAACAACGGCAACGACGGCAACGATACGCCTGATGACGGCGACGATGCCCGCGCAGAAGAAGTCACCGACGTCATCCGCCGCGTGGACCTGGACCTGACCAAGAGCGTTGACGATCCCTCGCCGGAAGAAGGCGACCTGGTGGCCTTCACGGTGCGCGTGGAGAACAACGGGCCGAGCCAGGCAACCAACGTCGTCGTCACCGATACGATCCCCGCTGGCCTGACCTTTGTGCGCTTCGTGCCGACCTCGCTGCCGTGCGTCTATACGGCACCCGCGCTGATCTGTACCTTCTCGGAACTGGGGGCGGGTGACGTTCGCACAATCGGCATTGAAGCGACTGTCGACGCGGGCACCAGCGGCAGCACCCTGGTCAATACCGCGGTCGTCACCACGACAGAAAACGAGACGGACAACACCAACAATAGCGACAGCGCCAGCGTCACCGTTGATGGCGCCGACCTGAGCATCATCAAGACGGTCGATAACGCAACGCCCAGCGAAGGCGACAGCATCATCTACACGCTGACCGTCACCAACAATGGCCCGGCGACCGCCACCGGTATCGAAGTCACCGACGACCTGAGCGGCCTGCCGGTCACCTACGTCAGCGACGACAGCGCCAGCACGAGCACCACTTACGACCCGGCAACGGGCATCTGGACGCTGACAGGCGTCAGCCTGAGCGCAGGCGACAGCCTCAGCCTGAATATCACCGTCACTGTGGATGCCGGGGCGAGCACACAGCCGCAGCCGATCGTCAACAATGCGGCGATCACGGCCAGCGATGTGACGGATAGCAACCCGGCCAATGACGCCGACGACGCCGAAATCGCCATCGACGGGCTGGACCTGCGCGTTCAGAAGCAGGTCAGCGACGCCACGCCCAGCGCGGGGGATACCATCATCTACGGCATCCTGCTGACGAACCTGGGCGCGGGCGATGCCACTAACATCGTCGTCACTGACGACCTGAGCGGTCTGCCGGTCACCTACGTCAGCGATAACAGCGGCACTTCCGGCACGACTTACGACCCGGCGACGGGCGCATGGTCGATCCCGGCGCTGGCCGCAGGCGACAGCCTCAGCCTCAATATCACCGTCACCGTGGATGCGGGCGCGAGCGTCGGCAGCTACACGAACATCGCCAGCCTGACCAGCGTCGACCAGACGGACGCCAACCCGGATAACAACGTCGATGACGCCGTCATCACGCTCAGCGGCCTTGATCTGGCGCTGGTGAAGACGGTCGACAACCCGACGCCGAGCGAGGGCGATACCATCGTCTACACGCTGACTATCACCAATAACGGCCCCGGCAACGCGACCGGTGTCGTGGTCAATGACGACCTGAGCGCGCTGCCCGTGACGTATGTCAGCGACGACAGCGCCAGCACAGGCACCACCTACGATGCCGTCAGCGGCGATTGGACGATCGGTGCGCTGGCCGCAGGCGACAGCCTCAGCCTGGAGATCACCGTCACCGTGAACACCGGCACCAGCGGCAGCAGCCTGCCGAATACGGCCAGCATCACAAACGTTGATCAGCCGGATAACGATCCGAGCAACGACAGCGACGACGCCGTGATCGCCGTCGAAGGGCTGGACCTGGCGCTGGTGAAGACGGTCGACATCGAAACGCCATCCGAGGGCGATACGATCGTCTACACGCTACAGCTCACCAACAATGGCGCGGCTGATGCGACAAACATCACCGTCACCGACGATCTGAACGCGCTGCCGGTGACTTACGTCAGCGATAACAGCGCCGCCCTGCTGGATAGCGCCAGCAACCCGACCGCCTACAACGCGGCCACCGGCGATTGGACGATCGGCGCGCTGGATGCGGGCAGCAGCCTGAGCCTGGAGATCACCGTCACCGTGGATGCGGGCACCAGCGGCACAGACATCACGAATACGGCCAGCCTGACCGCCGTCGATCAACCGGATGGCGACCCGGCCAACAACGATGATGACGCGGTCATCACGGTGGGCGGCGTCGATCTCGCGCTGACGAAAGTCGTGGATAACCCGGCCCCATCACAGGGCGATACGATCACCTACACGATCACCGTGACCAACAACGGCCCCGGCAACGCGACCGGCATCCAGGTGATAGAATCACTGCCCATCGATGGCGTGACCTTCACGCTGGCCAGCGCGACGACGAGCCAGGGCACGTTCACGGCCGCCCCGCCTGTCAGCGTGTGGGATGTGGGCGCGCTGGCCGCAGGTGACAGCGCCACACTCGAACTGAGCGTGACCGTTGAAATCGCCAGTGGCGCGGTACCCAACACCGCGACGATCTCCGCTATCGACCAGCCCGACAGCGACCCGACCAACAACGAGGATCAGGCGAATATCGCGCTGGGCGGTACCGATCTCGCCGTGACGAAGATCGCGGATAACCCGGCCCCATCACAGGGTGATACGGTCACCTACACCGTCACCGCCAGCAACCTGGGACCGAACGAGGCGACCGGCGTCGTGGTGGTCGATATTCTGCCAGCGGGCCTGGCTTACGTCAGCGATGACAGCGCGAGCACAAGCACCACTTACGACCCGGCAACAGGCGACTGGACCATTGGTGATCTGGCCGCAGGCGACAGCCTCGTGCTCAATATCGAAGTCACGGTTGAAGTTCCAGCAGGCACCATCGATAACGACGCCGACATCAGCGGTGATCAGGATGACCCGAACCCGGATAACAATAACGACACGGCAACGATTGCCGTCGGTGGCGCGGATCTCAGCCTGACGAAGATCGTTGACAACCTGACGCCGAACCTCGGCGATTTCATCACGTACACGGTCACGGTCCGCAACGACGGCCCGAACACGGCCTTCAACGTGGAAGTCACCGATACGCTGCCAGCGACGGTCACCTACAGCGGCGTCTTCACCGCGACTCAGGGCACCTTTGACGGGTCGCTGTGGGTCGTCGGCACGCTGGCAGATGGTCAGAGCGAGTCGCTGAGCATCACCGTACAGGTCACCAGCCTGGGGCCGACGGAGAACATCGCGGAAGTCACCGCCAGCGATCAGCCCGACCCGGACAGCACGCCTAACAACGGTGATCCGACTGAGGATGACTACGACACATCCGGCACCATCTTCGATCCGCCGTTTGGTCGCAAAGTCTTCGACGACAGCGGCCTGCCGCAACTGGAATGGAACATCGTCTGGGTGAACCCGGGCACCGCCGCCGTGACCGCAGAAGTCATCGATGATGTCCCGGCGGGCACAACCTACGTGCCGAACAGTCTGGAGTGCTTCGGCAACAACCTTACGACCAACGTCTGCGAATACGACCCGCTTAACGAACGCATTCGCTGGCAGGGCGTCATCCAGCCGGACCCTGGCGCGACCAGCATCGAAGAAGCACAGAACGCGCTGAACATCCGCTTCCGTGTGACGGTGGATGACAGCGTCAACGAAGTCTTCAACGAAGCGTTCCTGACGGATAATGGCGACACCCGTACGACGGGCGTCGTCCGCTGGGAGCGCGTGCCGGAAGGCCGCCCGGTCGCACCGGATACGGAAATCATCATCGATAAGAGCGCCGAGCCGAGCTTCGTCACGCCGGGCGACAGCCTGACGTGGATCATCAACGTGACCAACGTGGGCCAGAACGAAGCGCAGAACGTCAACGTACGCGACGTGCTGCCAACGGGGCTGGAAATCCTCGGCGCGACAGCCAACGATGGCAGCGTCACCGTGCAAGGGCAGGAAGTGATCTACTACATCGCGGCCCTGGCCCCTGGCCAGCGCGATACGCTCCGCATCGAGACGCGGGTCAGCCCGGACCTGACGGCACCGTTCATCCTGACGAACGTCGTCACCCTGGCAGGCGACAACTTCCCGGATGGTGAGGCGACAGCCAGCGCCATCAGCGTGGACGAACTCCCGGCCACCGGCGAGAATCCGTTCAGCGGCTGGCAGGGGCCGGCCCTGCTGGCGCTGATCGTCGGCATGGGCGGCGCACTGCTGACACTGTGGCGTCATCTGGCGCGGGCGGCAGCGCGTTCATAGACGATAGCGCACACAGGTAAACAAAAAGGGGCGGGATCTCATCCTGCCCCTTTTTGCATTAATGCTGATAGCAGGCCATGTGAGAATGCAGGCAATCAGACGTCAAACCGTATACAGGCGGCGACTCAGTCGCGGGGCGGCAAGAAGACGCGCTTGGCCTTCGGCGTGGGCAGATTGCGCTCTAAAAGGCTGAACTGTGTGAAGCCCAGGCTGAGCCATGCCGCCAGCAGCGGCGCGATCGAAGGCGCGCCCATCTGCGTGAGGGAATCAAGGTAGATGTTGAAGACGCTGGCAGCCAGCGCAGCGCTGAGGGTGGCTATCGCACACCAGACCGGCCAGTTGACCGGATGCACTGTAAAGGGGCGGAAGACCAATCGCAGGCCCAGGCCAATCATCAGGCCAATGACGAGGGCCGTCAGACCAGCGGCCATGAGCGGCGGCAAAGGCAGCGTCAGTTGTGATGCAGCCACCGCGAAAATCGGCAGTACAGCGAACCAGAGTGCAATATTGGTGATACGCAACAGGTTATTGTTGATCATAATTTTCCCCTCTTTTGACAACACCATACCACCAAAAGGCGAAAATCGCGCGATTTTTCGCAGATTTTTAAAAGTACCAACGCGATATTTACGATCCGCAACGGGGCGAAAACAGGCCAGCGTGGGCAAATCGTCTTGTCGGCCTGACGCGGCTTAGGTACACTGACATCGTGCCATTCATTGAGCGCCGAGGCTAAGATGATCCCAGGCAATCCACCACCTAAACCGCCGCTGCCACCCCGCTACAACTGGGCAGAAGTCTGGACAGCGGCGTTGACCCGGCCATCCGTGCCGACCTATACGGAACTGCTGAACGACCCGGCGGCGAAACCGCGCCGCGCTTACGCCTGGATTTATCTGGCCGCGCTGGCGACGACCTTCGCCCTGTCGTATGCCCTGTTTAGCGACCCATCGCTGATGGCAGCGCTCAGCGCCACGCCGGAGCTTGACGGGGCAGATATACAGGGTGCGCTGCTGCCCTCGCTGCTGTGTGTCGTGCCGTTCGCCAGCGCCTTCGCGGTGCTGATCTTCATCGCGCTGATCTTCCTGATGCAGGTCGTCGCTGGTCTGATGGACCCGTCGCCCGATAAGTCGCAGACGATGGGGCGCTTCCCGCAGCTGGCGTATCTGATGGGGGCGATCCTGGCACCGCTCAACCTGCTGAGTGTACTTTTCGTGCTGCTGCCCGCACTCGGCATCCTCAGCCTGGCGGTGACGATTTATCAGTTTTTCCTGATGTGGCAAATTATCCGGGCGGTATACGACTTCGACCCACCCCGTACAGCAGTGATCCTGGCGGTGTTCGTCGCTGGGACGTTGCTACTGTCGGGGTTTTTCCTGTAAACAGCCCGGGTACGCTCTCATGACTGAGGCTTTCCTGACACGACCGCATACGCGCTATAAACTCTCATTCATCGCCGCCGCCCGTGAGTTCATCAAAGAGGGCACCTGGCACGGCTGGAAACCTTCTATCCTCCAGCACGAGTTCGAGAGTTATGTCGACAACACGCTGCTGATGGCTACCGATCCGCCGCCGGGGCTGGTCCCGCAGACGGATTACTGGCTCATCGTCGACGGTGAGACCTACGCCGGGCGCGTCAGCATCCGGCATCACCTGATACCTGGTCTGGAGCGCTACGGCGGGCATATCGGCTATGAAGTGCGACCTACGCAGCGCCTGCGGGGCTACGGCACGCTCATGTGTCGGCTGGGCATCGTCGAAGCGCGTCGGCTGGGCATCCAGCGTATACTCATCACCTGTGACGATGACAACATCGGCAGTCAGAAAATCATTGAAGCCAACGGGGGCGTACTCACAGATAAGGTCGATAACGGCCGTTACGTCCTCACGCGGCGCTATTGGATTGAGGCACCAGAATGAATGACTCTCCTGAGAAAGAAAAACGTAAGCGCAGCGCGCTCGAAGCCCGCAACGCCGAAAAGCGTCAGCTGGTGCTGACGGCGCTGATGGTGCTGGGCCTGGGGCTGGCCGCGACGGCTGCCTTCGTACTGGTCGCACCGGCTGCGCCGACGCCGCAGGCCGCCGTCGTCGCAAATGAGGCATCCGCCTCCGGACCACCGAACGAAGCGCCTCTCGCCGTCAGCGCAGATGACCCGTGCAATCCGATCATCAAATCTGGTGTCGATCCCGATATGGCGAGTGCGATCGCCTCACTGCTGGATACCGCAGGCATCGGCTATGGTGACGTCACCGTGCAGACTCAGGAAGAAAAAGAGACCTGCTACAGCGAGGCGAGCCAGGTCTATTATGACCGCGACACGCGGGTTAACGCTTATTCACCCTGGGTGACGCTGGAAGCCGCCGAAGATGACTTCGGCCGTGGGATGCAGATTGCCGATCTGGTCAACGCGCTGGCCGAGTTCGACCTGCCGCGCCCTGGTGACCTGATCATCACCTTCTACGGTGGCGAATCTGATGTCCGCTGGCAGTGGCCCTATCAACAGATTCAGCAGGAAGTCGCCAACGACACCGCCCCGGATGTGCTCTACAGCTTAGGGCTTCAATAAGGCCGCAGTCGTCCTATCCAGGGCAATAAAGCAGAAAAATGAATCAGAAAAATGAATGGGGCCGCAGCGCTGCGGCCCCTGCGCTTTATCGGGCAAGCGTGAAGCTCCTGCACATCGCCTTTACGCTCAGGCGGAGGCGGTCCGGCGTGAGAGCCACACTGCCAGCAGCCCGGCCAGTCCCAGGGCGGCGGCCCAGTAGATCAACTGCGCCACGAGGCTGAACTCGTAGTTCGCGGCGATCTGCGGCACGATCTCCGTCAGGAAGCCGAACAGCCCCACAGCCACCAGCAGCAGCCCCGAAGCGCGCGTCAGCGCGTCGTGATGGCGACCGAGCCAGCTCACGATGCGACGCTGTGCCGGCAGCGCGATCAGCGGCAGCGCGACCAGCGGCCAGCCGAAGCCCAGCCCGAACGCCAGGAAGTACAGCAGCCCGCCGACAATATCACCTGCGCCAGCGCCGACCGTAAACGCGCTCAGGATGATGGGGCCGGTGCAGGGCAGCGTCATCGGGCCGAAGAACAGGCCATACACGTATGCGGTCAGCGGGCGATTGCGCAGCATGGGTGCCTGGGCCGTCTGCAGGCGGGCGAAGGGATTGCGCCCCGCCAGCATCAGACCACCCAGCACGATCACTGCGATATAGATGACCGGCAGCAGCACCGGCAGAATATCACCGAAGCCCGCGCTCAACAGGGCCAGCAGCAGCCCGATCAGGATCATCATCGACAGCACACCGGCCAGCACCAGCGCCCCCAGGAAGGCGGCGTTCAGCGTGGACTGCGGCTTGTCCGGCGAGGTCCCGGCGAGGAACGCGATCAGACCGGGATACAGGGGCAGCAGGCAGGCATTCGTGAAGATCGCCGCGTTGCCCAGGGTGAAAGCTAACCATAACTCGCTCATATGCGCTGCTCCTCATCACTCATTGGATCGGGCGTGAGACTGAACCGCTTACGAGCTGGCCACATTTCGCGGGGCAAAAGCGCGCAAACCGTTCAGTCACTGCCCGTAAAACTTACCCTACTGCGCGGCGGCAGCCTGAACCATCGCCACGATCTGTTCCGGGCTGTGCGAGCCTGTGCTGAGACCACTCAGGCTGCCATCCGGGCCGATCAGGAAGTGCGGTGTCGCCGGCGGGTTGTTGACAGTGCGCCCGAACTCAGCAACCAGCGCGTCGAGCAGTTCCGGCGTGGCAGCGGCGAAGGTCCAGTCGAAGCCCTGCGTCTCCTGATACTGGGCCAGCACATCCGGGCTGAGGCCAGCTTCAACGCTCAGGCCGATGAACACGACCTGCTCGGAATCAAGCTGTGGGATGGCATCGCGGACGCGGCGTAGTTGTGCGCGGCAGTTGCTGCACCAGGTCGCCATCGGCTCGACGTAGACGGTGCGCCCGGCGAAATCAGCCAGGGTGAAAGTCTGGCCACTGCGCGCATCGACCAGCTCAAGCGAGGCCCAGGCCGGTCCGTTGTAGTCACCCGACATGTCATCACCGGACATGTTCTCGTCAGACATGTTCTCGTCAGACATGTTCTCGTCAGACATAGCGCTGTGGGTTGGTTCAGCGGATGGGGCCGCAGCCTCGGGGGCAGCGGTGGGGGTCGGCGCTGCCGCCGGGCTGCAGGCGGCCAGGATAATCAGCAGGGCGATTGCGCTCGATGCGATGAACAGTATACGCTTCATGACTCGTCATTCCCTCATATCGTATGATTCTGATTTGATCGTCAGGTTGAGCAATCTATGCACGCGCCTCACGATAGAGGGAGATGCTTACGGAAGAATTGCGAAGCGTAAATAAGTGATAAAAGCGCGGGGAGACTTTATGGCGAGCTCATCCCAGGCCCCTCACGGGTTGGAGGGGCGGAACTGGGAATAAGGTCACAGCGGTGAAGGAGGAACAGCGGGACGCTCAGTTAATCGTCGCCCCGGTGAAAAATTTACGCAGGGCATCCGATGCGCTTGCGTCGCGCAGGTAGGTGATATGCTCGCCACTGAACGGGATCGGCTCCATGCCGAAGTGGTTGACCAGCGCGTTATCCGGTACCGTGTTCGGTACGGCCAGCAGTTCGAGGAGGCTGGTCGTCACCGGGGAGCCGGGCAGCACAGTCTGCATGACGAGGACGACCGGGCGCAGCAGCCAGACGGGCGCGGGCACCATGACGCGTGAGGTATCCAGCGTCTTGATGATGCGCCGTTCGATCTCGCCCAGGGTGAGCACCTCCGGCCCACCGACGGTGTACTCCTGGTCGATGGTGCTGTCATCGTCCAGGGAGCGCACGCTGGCTTCCGCCACATCATAGACGGAAACTGGCTGGAATTCCGCCGTGCCGCCGCCTACCAGCGGGAAGACGAACGGCGTCAGGCGCACCAGACGGGCGAAGGTGTTGAAGAACTCATCCTGAGGGCCGAAAATGGCCGAAGGCCGGAAGGCCGTCCACTTCAGATTGGAGGTCGCGACGTACTCCTGAGCTTTACCCTTACTCGCCAGGAAACGATAGGACAGGCTGCTATCGGCCCCGTTCTGGCTGATATTGATGAAGCGCTTCGCCCCGGCTTCTTCGGCGGCATCGACGACGTTGATCGTGCCCTGATAGTTGACTTCTTCATACGTCGTGTCGCCCTTCTCCATGCTGATAGCGACGGTATGGATCACCGCTGTACAGCCCTTGAACAGCGGCCGGATGCCTTCGCGGTCGGTCACGTCGCCGCGTACAATTTCGATCTTATCGGCCAGGCTGCCCAGCCGCATCTTGGCTTTATCTGGATTGCGCACCATCGCCCGGACGTCGATACCACGCTCGACGAGTTTACTGACGATGTTATTGCCGACGAATCCGGCTGCGCCTGTTACCAGGACGGTCATAACGCACTCTCTCCCAGAGATAGGCCGGTGATCTACCAATCGTCCACCAAACACCGGCATGGTCACTCGGTCGTTATGCTAGCGCGTGACCATGAGGTAAACATGAACAACGGGTAACAGGGGCGCATCAGAACGCCGCCTGTCGCCTGCGGACCAATCGCGCTGGATGTGTGACAGGCGGCATGACGAGTGGTACAATCCACCGGCAAATGGCGGGGGATATCTGCACCCTTCGCCATCAGGACCTTCAACCAGGGACACAGGGAAAAAGACCTTGTTTGATCTCAAAGCGCATTTGAAAACCTTATCCGAAGCACACGCGCCAAGCGGGCACGAAGGCCCCGTCCGCGAGCTGATTCGTGAGGCGTGGGCCGGGCTGGTCGATGACTTCGAGCAGGACGGCCTGGGCAGTCTGATCGGCATCAAACGTGCGACGCGCTCCATCGACCCGCCGCGCAGGATCATGCTGGCCGCCCACATGGACGAGATCGGCCTGATGGTGCGCGACATCGTCGATGGCTTTCTGGTGGTGCATCGCATCAGCGGCATCGACAATCGCGTTATGCCAGCACAGCCGGTGATCGTCCACGGCAAGCGCCCGCTGAAGGGCGTCGTCGCCACCATCCCGCCGCACCTCTCGAACCCTGAAGACCGCAAGACCTATCCGACGATGGATCAGCTCGTCGTCGACGTCGGCCTGAGCGCAGACGAAGTGACGGAGCTGGTCACGATTGGCGATCTCATCACGCCGGATGCGCCCATGCTGGAGATGGGCAATGGGCTGGTCTCTGGCAAAGCCTTCGATGATCGCGCCTGTGTAGCCATCGTGACGTATGCCCTTGATGCGCTGCAGAACATGCAGCACAGTTGGGATGTCTATGCCACCGCCACCGTCCAGGAAGAGAGCGGTCTGCTGGGGGCGCGGACGGCAGCCTATCACATCGGGCCGGATGCAGCGATCGCGCTGGACGTGACCTTCGCCCCGCAAAGCGGCGTCAACAACGACGAGGCCTTTGAGATGGGCAGCGGCCCGGTCATCGCACTGGGGGCGAATATTCACCCGGGCCTGTTCAATAAGCTGATGGATACCGCCCGCAAGAACGAAATCAAGCACCAGACAGAAGCCATCGTCGGGCCAACGGGCACCGACGCCTGGGCGATCCAGGTCGCACGCGCGGGCATCCCGACCGCGCTCATCAGCGTGCCCATCCGCAATATGCACTCGCCCGTCGAGACGCTCGACCTGAAAGACCTGGAGCGCGCTGGTCGTCTGCTGGCGCTGTTCATCGCCGGGCTGGATGCGGACTTCCTGCAGGCGATCGATTGGGATGATCTGAAAGACGCTACCGCCGGCTGATCACGGCCCGGATAGCCTAGCGTAGGGGATCGAATTATGACTTTTGATGAAGTAATTCAGATGTTGCAAGCGGGTGACGCCAACGACCGGATAGAAGCCGCCCGGATGCTGGCCGACAACCAGAACGACCTCAGCGACGACGAATATCGCACCGCTGTGCGCGCCCTGCAAACCGCCCTGGCTGATCCGGACCCACAGGTCATTATGGTCGTGATGGAAGCGCTCAGTCGCTTCACCCGCGAGACGAGCGAGATGCAGGCCGTCATCAGCGAAGATGACGACGCCGAAGAACTGGTGACTGTGGCGACCTGCAGCGTCTGCGGCAAGCCGGAGGTGCTGGTCGATCCATCGACATGTGAATACGAGAACTGCCCATACAAGTAAATCATGCAGGTCTGGTGTGGCACGCCCTGCGCGTGCGCTTAATCAACGCTGATTATCAGGCAACGACGAGTGAAAAACGCCTATGAGTGACTATCTGCAAGCCTTATCGGAAGCGTTCGGCGTTTCCGGTGATGAGCGGGCCGTACGTAAGATCGTGCTGGACGCCATCAAGGATCACGCCGAAGACATCCACATCGACGCGCTCGGCAGCGTGACGGCGCTCAAACGCGGTACCGGCACGCCAGCGGTGCGGGTGATGCTGGCCGCACACATGGACGAGGTCGGCTTCATGGTGACGGGCATCGACAGCAACGGCATGCTGCGCTTCACCAATGTCGGCGGCATCGACGAGCGCATCCTGCCGGGGCTGCGCGTGCGCGTCGGTGCGAACGCCCTGCCCGGTGCGATCCTGTGGACGCCCATCCACAAAAACCGCGATCAGAACGTGGTCAAGATGAGCAATCTGCGCATCGATATCGGCGCGAACAGCCAGAGCGCCGCCGAGAGCAAGGTCAAGCCTGGCGACCGTGTAGCCTTCGACAGTGAATTCACGGAGATCACCGACAGGATCGTGCGCGGCAAAGCCTTCGATGATCGCGTGGGCTGCGCGCTGCTGATCGACGTCCTGCGCGGCGGCCCGTATCCGGTCGATGTGCTGGCGGCCTTCACCGTGCAGGAGGAGATCGGCCTGCGTGGGGCACTGGCTGCCGCACAGCGTCTGGAGCCAGACATCGCCATCGCCCTGGAAGGCACCACCGCCCACGACGTCATCGACCCGGACGCCAACCCCGACGATCTGACGCGGCCTAACCCTGGCTGCAAACTGGCACACGGCCCCGTCCTGACCATCATGGATCGCTCGATGATCGTGCCGCCGCATCTGGTGCGCTTTTTGCGAGAGACTGCTGAAAGTAACGACATCCCATACCAGATCAAGACGGCGCTGGGCGGCGGTACCGATGCTGGCAGCATCCACACGAGCAATGCCGGTATCCCCTCCGCCGTGATCAGCATGCCCTGTCGCTATATTCACGCGCCGCGTGCGCTGCTACACCGCGACGACTACGCCAACACCCTGCGCTTGATCCAGGCGGCGCTTAACGCGCTGACGCCTGGGGTCATCGCACCCGCGACCACCCTTTGACCCAATCAGGAGACACGACGGTGTTTGAACTCATCAAGAAACTGACAGAAGCCTGGGGGCCATCCGGCTATGAGCATCGCGTGCGCGAGATCATCGCGGATGAGGTGCGCGATCTGTGCGACGAGATGCGCGTCGATGGCCTGGGCAACCTGATCTGCCGCGTTGGTTCCGGCGGCAAGAAGGTCATGATCGCCGCCCACATGGACGAAATCGGCGTGATGGCGAACTATACCGAGCCAGAGACGGGCTATCTGCGCTTCGCCAACATTGGCGGCCTGATCTACACCACGCTGCACGGCAACCGCGTACAGTTCGAAGACGGCGCGATTGGCGTCATCGGCGCGCATGATGCCTTCGGCAAGGGGCGCACGTCAGCCAACGGCGTTGACCAGTTTTATATCGATGTGCAGACAGAAAACGGCAGCGTCGCACGCGAGGGCCAGCCGGCCTCCTTCTGGCGCGAGGCGCAGCAGCGCGGCAACCGCGTCATCGCCAAAGCGCTCGATGATCGCATCGGCTGCGTCGTCGCCATCGAAGCGATGCGCAAGCTCAATAAGCAGACACCGCACGAAGTCTACTTCGTGTTCACCGTGCAGGAAGAAGTCGGCATCCGTGGGGCGAAGGCCGCCGCCTATGGTGTCGCGCCGGATATCGGCATCGCCCTGGATGTGACTGCCACCGGCGATGAAATCCACAATCGCAAGATGGCCGTCAGACTGGGCGGCGGCGCGGCGATCAAGGTACACGATACCAGCCTGATCGTGCCGCCAGCGGTCGTCAACTGGATGGTGAACATCGCGGAAGCCGACAGCATCCCCTATCAGCGCGAACTGCTGGTCGGGGGTGGCACGGATGGCGGCGCGATCCAGGTCGCCCGCGCTGGCGTGCCCACCGGCTGCATCTCGATCCCCACGCGCTTCCTGCACACCACCAGCGAGACCGTCGATCTGGGCGACGTCCAGGCCTGCGTCGATCTGCTGGCGGGCCTGCTGAGCAACCCCATCGAGCTGTGAGCCACCGCTGCATCACCTGCAAACAGCCCCTCTCCGTGATGGCGAGGGGCTGTCACCACAAGGGCTGTCACCCGCCCACACACGGATACATCCGCCATGACGCCGCCCACTGAACCGCGCCTGTCGGTGGTGATCGTCAACTACAACACGCGCGATCTGCTGCGGGCGTGCCTGATGTCGCTGGAAGCACAGCCGACCCCGGTCGAGATCATCGTGGTGGATAACGCTTCGCCTGACGGCAGCGCCGACATGGTCCGCGCCGAGTTCCCCGGCGTGCGCCTGCTGGCCCAGAAGATCAACATGTGGTTCTGCGGCGGCAATAACATCGGCATCGCCGCCGCCACCTGCGACTATGTGCTGCTGCTCAACCCGGATACGGAAGTCGCGCCGGATGCCCTCGGTCAGATGCTGGCGTTCATGGACGCGCACCCCCAATACGCCGGCTGTACGGCCCGGCTGGTCTATCCTGATGGCCAGACGCAGCGCACCTGCTCCGCCGAGGCGACATCAGGCTACCTGTACGCCAACCATACGCCGCTCGGCTGGCTGCGGCCCGGCTGGCGACGGCGGCTCAATGCGCGCCACTGGTACGGCGACTGGCAGCGCGACCACGATCGCGATGTGGCCGTCGTCCCTGGCAGTTGCACGCTCATGCGGCGCGCTGATATTCATCTGGATGAGTCGCTGCTGCTCTACTTCCCTGAGGACGATCTCGCCCGGCGGGTACGGGCACCGTTTCGCTTCCTCGCTGGGGCGCGCATCACCCACCATGAGCAGGCCGCGACGCGCTCCTGGCTGGCGACGCGCATCTACTACCGCGACCTGCTGGTCTACACACGTAAGCATCATGGCTGGCTGGCGATGGCCGGGCTCTGGCTGCTGTCGCGTCCGCTGTACTGGGCGATGGCGCTCAAGCAGCGCCTGACCGGACGCGCCGGGCGCGGCACCAGCGCGCCCAATTCAGCCATAAGCCAGAACTAATCACAGCGCCCACACACCCTGTATAACGATTCTTCCCCAGATTCGGAGTATACTAGAGGCCAATCTGAAAATGCTTTCAGGGGTTATCCCCCATTGACCACCACACGGGACGAATATCCCTGCGTGGTTGTGCGATTTGCAACGTCTGGCCGGTGTAAGCAGGCATGATATTGTGCTGATTTAACCTCGCCCCAAACCGCTCCGCAAAAGAGAGGTGCGGCAGAAAGAATCGGTTTTCTTCTCTCCTCCCTAAGGAGAAGCAATCAGGGCATGAGGGAAAGCGATTCCAGATCGACACGAAATCATGCGCGCTATTGGCGGCCAGCGCCCGTAGATCGCACAGGGAAGGTGGAGCAGCGCCCCACCACAAACTTCCCGAAAGCATACACGTATAACGTATTATGAGCCTGATGAGGAATGCCCATGCTGCTTAAGTACTTTTATGATGATCGTCTGGCGCAGGCGTCGTACATGCTGGCCTGCCCGGGCAGCGGTGAGGCCCTGGTTATTGATGCGGCCCGCAACATTGAACCCTATCTGCACGCGGCGGAACAGCACGGCCTGCGTATTGTCATGGTGGTCGAGACGCACATCCACGCCGATTACGTCCCAGGGACGCGAGAGCTGGCCGTGGCCACGGGTGCCACCATCGGCCTGAGCGCGGAGGGTCCGCCGGAATGGCAGTATCAGTTCCCCGATGAGAACGTGCGCCTGCTGCACGATGGCGACGTCATCACGCTGGGCGCGGTCAAAATCGAGGTGATGCACACCCCCGGCCACACGCCGGAGCATATCAGCTTCATGGTGACAGATACGGCCAGCAGTAATCAGCCGGTTGGCGTCTTTACGGGCGATTTCCTCTTCGTCGGCGACGTCGGGCGACCTGATCTGCTGGAGAAAGCAGCGCACATCGTCGATACGGCCGAGGCCGGAGCGCGCCAGCAGTACGCCAGCGTCAATCGCTTCAAGGCGCTGCCGGATCACCTGCAGATCTGGCCGGGGCACGGGGCGGGCAGCGCGTGCGGTAAAGCGCTGGGTGCCATGCCTTCGACCACGCTCGGCTATGAAAAGCTGGTCAACCCGGCGTTTAACCAGCCAGATGAGGCGACCTTCGTCGCGTGGCTGCTGGCGGATCAACCGGAAGTGCCGCGTTACTTCGGCCATATGAAGGCGCTCAACAAGCGGGGCGCGCCGCTGCTGCGCGATCTGCCACAGGCGCAGCACATCACCGGCGCGGCGGGGTTGGACGTCGTGCCTGATGACGCCCTGTTCATCGACACGCGCCCGGCCGACGATTATGCCCGGCGGCATCTGCCCGGTACCGTCAACGTGCCGATCCATATCGGCAGCTTCAATACGTATATCGGCTACTATGTCGATTACAGCAAGCCGACTTTCTTCGTCGCGTACAAAAACGACGTCCTGGCGGTGCTGGAAGCACTCTTCGCCATCGGCATCGATAACGTGCCGGGCTACTTCACTGCGGAAGTGGTCGAAGAAGCGCACGAGTCGCTGGAACAGGTGACACCGCGCGCCGCCCGCGATGCCGGTCTGTTCCTGCTGGATGTTCGCGGCGAGACCGAATACCGCGAGCGTCATATTCCGGGGGTGCGGCATATCCACATGGGCAGCATCCTTGAGCATCTCGATGAACTGCCCCGTGATGAGACCATCGGCGTGCACTGCGCCAGCGGCGAGCGCTCACAGGTGGTCGCCAGTCTGCTGCAGGCGAACGGCTTCGCCCAGGTGGTGAACATCTCCGGTGGTATCGACGCGTGGCAGGATGCTGGTCTGCCCATTGAGACGGCAAAAAGCCCCGCCTAACCAGAAAAGCCCGCTGAGGCGGCCCTTCCTACGGGCGGGGGCCGCCTCAGTCGCTGCGTCTCAGTCGCTGCGCGTCAGGCGCACCGCTGAAATCCGGCGGCAAATATGTTAGGCTTGTCGCGAAGCGCCCGCTGTAACTGCGCCAGGGACGCCATGCCTTATCTCATCGACGGACACAACCTGATCGCTCATCTGCCTGATCTGCGACTGGATGACCCCGACGACGAAGCCAAGCTCGTGATGAAGCTGCGCGGCTTCGCGGCGGCACGTGGCAAACGCTGCATCGTGATCTTTGATCACGGGCTGCCCGGTGGATCATCGCGGCTGTCAACGCCTTCTGTAGAGGTGATCTTCGCCAGCGCCGCCGCCACCAACGCCGACCGCATCATCAAGGAGCGCATCCGCGATGTGACCGACGCGCCTAACTGGGTCGTCGTGTCGTCGGATAACGAAGTGCTGGCCGATGCGCGCCGACATGGGATGCGGCCCATGCGCTGTGATAAGTTCGCGGTGTATCTCTCCGGGCAGGCGCGGCCCGGCCAGGATACGCACAGCAACCCCTATGTCCCACCCAAAGAGATCGACGCCTGGATGAAGGAGTTCGGGCAGGCGCGCCCTGATGATCCGGCTTCGGCATCCGCGCCCCGTCTGACGCCGCGCATGGATCAGCCTGGCCCATCCCCTGAAGCCACCAGGCCCGGCGACCCGAAGCCAACCAAACCAGCGCCACGCTCGCGCAGTAAACGCGGTTACCGTCAGGAGATCGAAGGCTATGCACTGGCGGATGAAGACGTCGCCGCCTTTGAGCGCGCCTTCGGCAGGGCACCCGGCACCCAGACCGAGCACAAGCCCACACAGACGCCACCCGGCGCAGCGGATCAGCCGCCGCAGCACAGCGACAGCAGCCGCAAACGCGAAGCCAATGCCGGGCGCAAATCAACGCGGCGGCGACGGCGTCAGGATGCCACCCACCAGAAGGGCGACCCACACCTGACCGACGACGAGATCGACGACTGGCTGGAGATGTTCGGTGAGGATGACGGCTGATACATCCGGCAAACACGCGGAAAGATGCCATCCTTGCGGCCAGAGGCCAGAAAACGTATATTGAGATTATCGCTTGTGCGCAGCGCTGACTTATGCGCTGGCATCAGACAACATGAGGACTGAGACGACGTGCCTATCCATTACGTCGAAGGTGACTTACTCGACAACGAACACAGCGCGAACGCCTTCGCGCTGGCGGCCAACCCGGAAGGCGTGATGAACACGCAGCTCGCGGTGCAGTTTCGCGGGCGCTATCCCCGCCTGTACGAAACCTACCGCGACGCCTGCGCCGATGATCCGCCGCGCTTTCAGCTGGGGGATGCGCTGTTGTGGCAGGGCAGCGGCGTCAGTGTGTTTAAGCTGGGCGTTTATGTGAACCCGTATCTGACGCTGGCTGATAACGACACCATCGCCCAGGCCTTTCATGAGATGCGCCGTCTGGCGGACGAATACAGCATCGAGCGCATCGCCATGCCGCCCGTCGCCGGGGGCATCGGCAACCTGAACTGGAATCACGCCCGTGCCAGCCTGGAAGCGGCCTTTAGAGACTTCGCGGGGGAATTATTCGTCTACATGAAGCAAAAAGCCCCTGAGCGCGATTTAGAGGCGATACAGGCCAGTATAGAAGAGAATCGCGGCCAGCAGCGCAACCAGCGCAGCGATCGCGGTGATCACAGCAGCCGCAGCCGACGCAGCAGCAATCGCAGCAGCAACCGCCGCAGTGACCGTGGCGAGAGTCGAAGCGAGGGCCGCAGCGAAGGCCGCAGCGAAGGCCGCAGCGAAGGCCGCAGCGAAGGCCGCAGCGAAGAGCGCGGCGAGCAGGCTCGCAGTGAGCAGACGCGCAGTGAGAGCAGCGGCGATAGCAGCAACCGCCGCCGTCGGCGCAGCCGCCGTGGGCGTGGGCGCGGCAACAAATCCGACCAGAACGAGAAGCAGCCAACGCAGACAGCACAGCCTGCGGGTGATGGCAGCCCGGGGCGCAGCAGCGACAGCGGCAGCAAGGATTCCGGCGGTGATCAGCGGCGCAGCCGACGCAATCGCCGGGGGCGCGGGCGTCGCAGTGGGGGACGGCCCAAGAACAACAATGAGGGCGGTAATAACAGCGGCGGCAGTAGTGGTGGTGGCGGCAGTGGGGGTCAGCAATCTGACGGGTGACCTTGATTGCCGGTATCAGCCGTGAGTGGGTGGTATCCGGGCCTGCAAATAGGCGACCTGATCTGCCTTGCTCGTCAGCCCGAGCTGCGAGAAGATCAGACTGGCCGCTTCCAGATAGGGGGCGGCATCCGCACCGCGACCGGCATCCAGCAGCACACCGCCGATGCTGCGCAGGAGTTCCGCCTCACTCAGCGGGTCGCCCATCTCACGGGCGAGGTTGAGCGTACGCTGGTAATAGATCAGCGCCTGGCTGAAATGGCCGAGGGCGGTTGGATCCGGCAGTATGGCGCGCCCGATATGCGCGTAGAGGTTGCCAATGATGCCCAGCCGCAGCGCCTGCTCCTGCTGGCGGCCCAGTTCCCCAAAGATATTGGCGGATTCCACAAAATACGGCAGGGCCTGGACCATCTGTCCCTGCGCAACCAGACTGTTCCCCAGATGACCGAGGCGCAGCGCCAGGTTCGGCTGATCGTGGAGCTGGCGGGCAATATCCACGGCCTGCTGATGCAGCCCGAGTGACTGCGTCGGCTGGCCCAGGTCATCATAGACGAGGCCGAGCGTGCTCAGCCAGATGCCCCGCCCGCGCTGGTCGCCGATTTCACCGGCCAGCGACAGCGCCGCATTGAGCGATTCAATCGCCTGATTGAAGTAGCCCAGCTCGCGCAGGACGTTGCCCGCGTTCCCCAGCAGACCATTCTCCGTAAAGCGATCATCCACGGCGCGGGCGCAGCGCAGCCCTTCGGAGAAGCCATCCAGGGCCTTATGCGGCTGTCCGATGCGAAAGTACGTCAGGGCGAGGTTGCCGTAGTGCCGGGCCGCCGCCGCGAGGTCGTCGCGCTGGCGGGCCAGCGTGATGATCTGTTCGAGGCGGTCAACAGCGGTGAGGTGGTCGCCACTCTGCAGGGCTTCGCGCACATCGCGCAGCAGCCCCGCCTGCTCGAGCAGCGCGGCGCGCTCTTCCGCGTCGATCATCTCGGTCTCGTCACGCGGCTGATCGCGCCCGGTTTTTTTGGAGGATTTGCGGCTCATACCTCAGCCTGAGGCTCACTGACAGGTGTTCTGACGGCACGCCGCCCGGCGATCCAGCGCCACAATGCCATAACAGCCAGACCCAGGCTGACCAGAGCCGTGATCCAGGCGTGGCTGGGCGGCACCCCCGGCAGATCGTCGGCAGGTTCTTCTGGCAGCACATCGAAGCGCACCACAGTGAATTCGGCGCTGACGTCGACCAGGGTATCCAGGTCGATACGCTCGGCGCTGCTCATACGGGCGAAGAGACGCGCATACAGCGGCGAGCGCCGCCGGAACATGTACAGCGCGCGCAGCGCTTCCTGTGCGTCACGGATGGGTACGGCACGGGCGCGCAGTTCCTCACCGCCTGTCTGCAGCGTGACGATGGGATTCGCCAGCAGGTTCTGGTACCAGTTGGGATGCGTCCCCCAGCCGCTGACGACGTAGATTTTGCGGCCATGCTGACGGTACTCCAGAATTGCATGGCGCGGTAAACCGCTGCGGCGTCCGCGTGTGGTTATGACCATGAACGGAATCAGGCCAACCAGCGGCCCCAATCCGAGGCGATAGAGCCACAGCGGCAAGCGCAGCATCAGGCGCAGTACGCCGCTTGGATAGGGTAGAGAACCGGGTTGTGCCGGTGCGGGCTGATGGGTCTGGGGTGGGGTCTGAGTGGTGGTCATCCGGTTATTACGCGCGGCATCAGAGTGATTATCGTATCCGTTAAAACGAATGAAAGTGCTTCTGCGTAAGTGTTATTGTATTGTATCATGGATGCGCGCACAGCGTGACAAATATAACGCTCCGTCCGCGGATCCTCACCACGTCGTCAACAGCCTGGGGCCAGTCTCATCATGACAGCTAACGAATACGCCAAGCGCAAGAACGATCAGCCTGCGCGTCACCCTCTCGGCTGGTTGGGCCACCTCCTGATCTACGTGATCTGGATGCCGTTCGCATGGATGGTGAAGACCTCATGGCAGATTATCCGGGCGATGGCCCGCTGGCTGTGGCGCTCAACCGGGCGCGTCCTGTGCATGATGTGGGCCAGCTTCGTCTGGATAGTCAAACTGCCCTGGCGGCTGCTGCGCTGGCTCGTCGTCGGGCATGTGCCGGAATTTGAAAACAGTATCCAGGCGGAAGCCTACCGGCTGACGCGGCAGCGCTTCCGGCGTCGCCGACGCCTGCAACTGCATATCGGCGCGTATGCGTTCGCCTGGGTTGTCTTCATTCTGAATCTACTGGGATTCTTCGGCTGGTCTATGAATTCAGCCATCGTGAGTCAGACGTCAGGCTTGCTGCTGGTGTGGCTGGTTGTGGTGCTGCTGCACTGGGGGCGGATACGTCTGGGCGATGCCGAAAACGCCGCGCTGCTGGCCGTGCTGGCCGATCATCGCACACCGGAAAAGACGAAGCGCTACTACGAAGAAGAACACATCTACGGCAACGACCCTGGCCACGCGCGCCTGTCTGATCACCGGCTGGCCGACGAAGCGGCCTATCGCTGGGATGATGGCGAACTGCCGGATGATGTCGTCCGCAGCCTGCGCAATCGCTAGACGACAGCGCCCATACGAAACCCTGACACGCGTAAAACGACAAATGCAGCAGCCTTTACCTGACGCTCAGGCAATGGTCTGTGCAGTTCGTTCGACAAGTAGTGGATATTGGATATAATCCAGCGTGAACTCATCGCTAATGACGTAGTTGCCAGTAAAGCCAGGGGGAAATAAAGTTGTTTATGTCTGTTTTCATGTCTGTTTTTGCTACTTATTCCATGTGGTTTGACGAAGTACGCAGCCGGATCACCTGAGCCGGGCGAGATTTTTACATAATCTGATGCGTATCGTCATCATAAGGCCCTGCTGCATTGGCGACGTGGTCATGGCAACCGCCGCCCTGAGCGCGCTACGCCGCACCTTCGAAAACGCGCACATCACCTTTGCGGTGGGCCAGTGGTCGCGTGAGGCTGTCGCCTTTCATCCTCAAGTGAACGCCATACTCGATACCGGCCCGGCAGATATGCCGGTGAAATCCGTGCGCGGCTTTACAAAGTTCGTGAGCGACCTGCGCGCTGGCCAGTTCGACGTCGCCGTTTCGCTGGTGCGCTCGCCGCTGATGAGCCTGGCCGTCCTGCTGAGCGGTATTCGCGTGCGCGCGGGGATCGCCAGCGGCTGGCGCGGCTTTGGCTACAATCGACGGGCGGTCATCACGCCAGAAGCGACGCGCCATGAAGCCGACATCTATCTGGATGTCGTACGCAGCATGGGCGTGGATACCGAAGGCTGTCTGGCGAACGTGCCAGTGCCCGATCAGGCCCACAAGGAGATCGATCAACTGCTCGACCGGCGCGGCGTCCGGCGGCCGTATCTCGTCATCAACCCCACAGGCGGCGATAACCCGGGTATGAAATTCGTCAGCAAACGCTGGCCGACGGATAACTTCGCCATGCTGGCTGATCTGCTGGCGGATTCTTACGGCTGGCAGGTTGTCCTGCTGGGCGGTCCAAAAGACAGCGGGCTGGTCAATACGGTGCGCAGCGCCATGCAGACGCCCGTAACCCCCTTCATCGGTGAGTTGAGCTTCGCACAGATTGCTGCGCTGGCGGCGGGCAGCGCCCTCTATGTGGGCAACGATACCGGCCTGACGCATCTGGCAGCAGCGGCCGGCGCACCGACTGCCGCGATCTTCGGCCCGACAGACCCGCGCCGCTACATGCCCTTCACCCGCCAGACGACAGCCCTGTGGCAACCCATCGACATCGAGGCGGGCGGCGTCGCCCATGCGGACCAGCGGACCGGCTTCGACTGGGCGCGGGATGGCATCAGCGTCGGCAGCGCTCTGCACCAGATACACCGCTTCCTCGGGACGAAACGCAACATCGCCACAAACTGAGCCTGAACCAAAACGAGGCATCCCTCAGGGACACCTCGCGCGGTTTTGATATTATTTTCGCCCACCTATGAGCAGGCTGGCCGCAGAATCAGACTTTTTCCACTTCCAGGAAGCCCAGCTCAACCGGCGTCTCGCGGCCGAAGAAATCGACCATGACGCGCACTTTGAGCTTGTCGGAATCAATGTTGGAGACAGTGCCGATAAAGTCGTTGAAGGGGCCGCCGACGATGCGTACCTTCTGCCCGATCTTGAAATCAGCGCGGACGGTCGGGCCGCTGCTGTCGTCCATGCGATCCATAATCGCCTTGACTTCTTCAGGGCGCAGGGGGGTCGGCTCATTGCCCATGCCGACAAATCCGGTCACGCCGGGGGTGTTGCGCACGACGTACCAGCTATCTTCATCGAGGATCATCTCGACGAGCACATAGCCGGGGAACACGCGCTTCTCAACGGTCTTACGCTTGCCATCCTTGACTTCGATCTCTTCTTCCGTGGGGATGATCACGTCAAAGATGCGGTCGCGCATGCCCATCGTCTCGACGCGCTGCTCGATCGCGTGGCGCACTTTGTTTTCATAGCCGCTGTAGCAATGGATGAAATACCAGTGGCGCTGGTTTTCCTCGTCACCACTGCCGTCATCCTCCAGACGAATATCAATTTCGGCAGCAGCGTCATTCGCTTCGTCGTCTTCCAGGTAGACTGGTTCCGGATCGTAATCGTCGGCACCGCTCTGGGACGTATAGGGATTATCATCAAACATAGTCACTGCTGTCCTCATCTGACTTTGCTCGCATAGGTGCCCAGGCGACCTGAGACCTCACCGGCGCGGCGACGCCGGGCATAACGGGAACGGGCGTGAGCCTAGCCGGCGCGGCGCACCATCACGATGGCGGCGGCTACGATGGCGATGAACGTCACGACGAAGATCACGCTCTGATCCAGACCGATACGCACATACTGGCCAGCCAACAGGCTGAGGCCACCCAGCACCAGTGCGGAGGCGACGGTCGTCAGCAGGACGATGCGCGTCAGACGGATGGTGTCTTCGCGGTTGGGCCAGGTGACTTTATCCAGCTCGTTGCGGACTTCGCTAAGATAGTTGGCGAAGCCGCGCAGCGGGCGCGTGATGAAGTTGCCCTCAATCTTCTTGTCCTGGGTGCGACGTCCCGGTGTGGCCCGGCCCTTGCCTTCGGCTGGCACCACTTCCACCGGCTCGCTTTCAACGGTGCGGCGACGACGGCGGCTCTTTTTCTCCTCGGCGGTCTTTTCGGCAGCCATTTGATCTGTATCTCCTAATATGGACGCTGCCCCGGTCAGTCCGGGATGCGCTGCTTATGTACGGGCCTCGTCTTTATAGTTTCGCCTGTGAGCACGAATTTGTCTACTCCCTATAACCCAAACCTTAGCAGCCTCATCGCTGCCCAGGGCTGATCACAGGGAGATCACAGGCATATCGACACAGGTGCAGATACGGAAACACCGTCCAGAAGGACGGTGTTTGCGCTTTGCTCGACAGGGGCACGAGGACTTGAACCCCGAACCTACGGTTTTGGAGACCGTCGCTCTGCCAGTTGAGCTATACCCCTTCAACCGGATACGCGAGGCGTACCCGCGCTTACTTCGTTTCCCGGTAGGTGACGTGCTTGCGCACAATCGGATCGTACTTGCGCAATTCCAGGCGCTGCGTCGTGTTCATGCGGTTCTTGAACGTGTAGTACATGTGACCGCTTTCCGTGCTGCGCAGCTTAACCAGGATGCGGTTGCCCTTCTTCTTCGCCATCGTCGTTCACTCTTACGATCTAAGGTTTACGCTGATTCGATCTTGCTGGTTGAGGAGCCTCTGATGGGACTTGAACCCATGACCTCGTTCTTACCAAGAACGCGCTCTGCCGGCTGAGCTACAGAGGCAGTTTAGTGGGCCCGGCTGGACTCGAACCAGCGAAGGCTTCCGCCAGTGGATTTACAGTCCACCCCCTTTGCCGCTCGGGACACGGACCCATCTTTTACCCAGGTTGTTAACGGTGCTGGCTGGGTTTAGCCTCTGATGGGACTCGAACCCATAACCGCCCGCTTACAAGGCGGGTGCTCTGCCAATTGAGCTACAGAGGCGACGCGTTCAGTATATCACCTCTGCTGGCTGCGCTTCAAGGCACAGCTGCTCAATTTTTTGAGCCAGGTCATTGTATATAAAGGCCCCGCCGAAGTCAATACAAGCCCGGCGTTAATTCAGCGCCCGTTCAGTTGGCGGCGCGACGTATCGTGATCTAATGTACGAAGCGCTGCAGCGCGATAATCGTATCCTGAATGCGATCGCGGTTGAGGGTGTAGCACTTGGCGACATCGCGGCGGCGCTCCGTCAGGTAGCCGCTGGCCGTTAGCTGGCGCAGATGCCGTGAAGCGCTGGACTGGCTGAGGCCCAGCCGATTGATGAAATCCTGCGCGCAGATTTCCTCATCTTCGACCAGCATCTCCAGGATGCGCAGGCGCGTATCATCCGCCAGCGCATTGAGGCGCACCAGCAGATCGGAGCGATTGAGCGCAGGGGAATCGATGCGAGCGTTTTTCGGCAGGCGCGCACCAAAGAAGATAGCGTGTTCGCGGTCGCCCAGGGTCGTCCAACTGATGTAAGGCCCCAGGTGCGGGGACGGCATGAAGATCAGGCGGCGAGCATTGCCGAGCACTTCATCGAGCTTGTCGGCTGCGCCGCGCATATTACGACCGGTGACCGCTTCAACAGCGGCGAACCCGTCCGAAGATTCATCAGGGCCGGATTGAGCGTAGGCTTCCTGCGATTCGCGCAGCAGCGTTTCATTGCGCGTCCACTCGTCGCGCATGAAGCGATCCCACAGTATGCGCATATAGGTCACGATGGTGTGTTGCATGCCGACCGGGTCGTTCAACTGCCCGTGTACCCAGCGATGATAATCCTCGTCGAAGTCCTCCTCCTGCTCGTGGCGGGCGCGCATCTCACGCTGAAAGTCGAGATACGCTTCGACATCGCTCAGCAGCGGCGACGGATCGCTTACATCTTCCTTCTCACGCCACCAGGCGATCGACTTGTCGCGCAGGGTGAGCGGGTCCATCTGCGCGAGTACCTCAACGCCATCGAGGAAGCGCGCGTGTTTTTCCAGCAGGTCGCCACTGTCCAGGGCATTCAGCGCCAGGATCGACAGATGCAGCCGCCAGACATCTTCCGGCTCAAGGGCGTGCATTGTCTCGACCATCCAATCAGAGACGCCATCGTATTTGTTGATCGTCGGCAGAAGCGCCAGCATGTTATTTGCGATCAGTGCCTCATGGATGGCGAACTCGACCTTCACGGTCGCTGGTGCGGCGATGAATCCCCGGTCAGACACGGCCTGCTCCTTTTCTAGTCATTTACCCGAAAAATTGGGTAGTCGAATTATCTTAAAATTAACATGGGCGATTGTCTGTGTCAAGCGCTGGACAGGTGACAAACCTCATGGACCAAGTCAGCCGGCGTGTCAGAGCGGGTTACTGCGGGCCAACCCTGCTATTTCCGGTCATCCTGGCCTACACTAACGCGACTTAAAAGCGGAAATCAGGGGCAGCGCCCCGCTGCATTGTAACTGGACCGACCATCAACCCGGGAAGACGTGACGACGTATGGCGCGCATTGCCTTGATAGCCACCGTGCTGAACGAAGGGGCCAGCATCGACGGCCTGTTGAATACCCTGGCGACGCAGACGCACCCGCCGGATGAAATCGTCATTGTGGACGGGGGCAGCCACGATGATACTGTTGCCCGACTGCGGGCCTATGCGGATCGCCTGCCGCTGACGATCATTGAAGCGCCCGGCTGCAACATCAGCCAGGGACGCAACCGCGCATTCGACGCCGTCACCGCTGAGATCGTGGCCATCACGGACGCGGGCGTCCGCCTGGAAGCCGACTGGCTGGAGAAGCTGACGCAGCCGCTGCGCGACGATCCGCATGTGGGCGTGGCGGCGGGCTTCTTCCAGGCGGACCCGCACAACGTCTTCGAGGCGGCGATGGGTGCGACGGTGCTGCCGCTGGCCGATGAAATCGAGCCGGAGAGCTTTTTGCCGAGCAGCCGCAGCGTGGCCCTGCGCGCCGACCTGGCGCGTCAGGTTGGCGGCTATCCGGAGTGGCTCGATTACTGCGAAGACCTCATCTTCGACCTGCGGCTGAAGCAGCTCCGCGTGCCGTTCGTCTTCGTGCCGGAAGCCGTCGCGCACTTCCGGCCACGGGGCAGCCTGCGCGCCTACTTCAAGCAGTATTACCGCTACGCACGCGGCGACGGCAAGGCCGATCTGTGGCGCAAGCGGCACATCATCCGCTACCTGACGTATCTGGTCGTGCTGCCGGTGGGGCTGCTGCTGGGCGCGCTGGTGCATCCGCTGTTGTGGGGCCTGCTGCTGATCGGTGGGCTGATCTACGTGTGGCAGCCCTATCGCCGCCTGCCGGTCGTGATGCGCCGCCTGCCACAGACCACCGCTGCTGACTGGCTGTACGCTGTCGTGCTGGTGCCGGTCATCCGGCTGGTGGGCGATATCGCCAAGATGCTTGGCTATCCGGCGGGGTGGCGCTGGCGTCTGGCACAGCGCCCCCCGGATTGGCGACAGATCACCGCGTAATGCTGTTTATTCCCAGCGGCGACCCTGCCCCCGCTATAAGCGGAAAGTGGCCGCATGATGCGTCCGTTGGCCTGCTGTTCGAGCGCGCCCCCGCAGCGATGACGCCCTGTAAACCGGGGGCGATGGACGGGGTCGAGGGTGGGGGTAGACATGGGCGGTTTCTCCGTATGTTCAGTATCGATACATGAATCAATTGAAAGCAACTCTGTACAGCGCAGGCAAATCGATTAAGCTGGGCGCAACGCGATCACTCGCCAGGAGTCACATGTTATGTCGCAGCCGGAATGGTTGAACTGGGTCCGACGGTTGCAGGCCATCGCACAGATCGGCCTGACCTATGCCAGCAGCCCCGCCGACCGGGAGCGTTACGCGCAGATGCGCGCCATCGCCGCTGAGATGGCGAGCGCCCACACGGGCATCGACGCCGCGCATATCGCCGCGCTGTACGCGCAGGAGAGCGGCTACATGACGCCCAAAGTCGCCGTGTCTGCGGTGATCTTCGACAGCCAGCGGGCGCTGCTGCTCGTCCGCAATGACGAAAACGCCGCCTGGTCGCTGCCGACCGGCTGGCCGTACCCTGGCGAAAGCCCCTCCGACGCGGCGGCGCGCATGGTTCAGGAGCAGACGGGCTACAGCGCGCAGGCGATCAAGCTGCTGGCGGCCTATGACCGCGACGCGCAGGGCCACCCCGCCCATACCTACGCCATGTACCGCCTGTTCATTCACTGCACGCTGACCAGCGACACGCCACGCACAAACGGCGCGGCCATCGGTGAGACGCGCTTCTTCCCGCGTGAGGCGCTGCCGCCACTCAACCCGGACTGGGTGCTGCCCACACAGATCGAGCGTTTTTTCCTCCACGCCGCCGACCCCTCGCTCCCCACCGATTTTGATTAGAAATATACACAGTCAGCTAGTTGCTGCTTTGTATATGCTGCTTTGCAATCAATAGCTCAAGGAAACTGCCAGCAAGTTTTGTTATACTTATTACTTAGACAAAGTGGCATTAAGGACCGAAACAATGTCAGAAACGATACTTGCAGCTCTCCTCGGTGCGTTGCTCGGTGCGGGCCTAACGGCTTTGCTAGGCTACTTAACGGCTTACCAGCTATTGCAGCGAGAAATCAATGCCAACTATGAAATGCTGGAAAAGCAAATTAAAGAAAACCGAAAAACAGCGCAAATACAGATATTCCTGGAGTTTGATAAGCGCTTAACGGAATTCAACAAAGTACACATCGCATTACGAGGAGCCGAACCTGACAAAACCATATCTGATGAGGATTGGCCTGATATTGATGGCTATATGGGAGCATTTGAGCGACTCTACCTACTTCTACGTGACGGTGTAATTAATAGAAGGGATGCGAAGAGCTTATATGGATATCGTCTCGAAAACATAGTCAACAACAAGGAAATTCGACAAGCAAAACTACGTAATGAGGAAGAAAGCTGGTACTACTTCAGTGAGGTCTGCAAAACCCTTGAGATTGATATACCAATAGATTAGTTTGCCAACTCCCCCATGAACGAACGGCAGGATGCGGTATAATCAGTCATGCTTGAACCTTGATCCAATGATCAAAACGGCGACGGATTGAGCTAACGATTATGAAGCAACTCATCACCGACGGCCCCTGGTTCAAAGATCAACAGGGCCGCGTTCGGTTGCTGCGCGGGGTGAATCTCGGCGGCAGCAGCAAAGTCCCTTACACGCCGGATGGGGCCACCCATCTTGCGGAAGGATTCTTCGATCATAAGAACGTCAGCTTCGTCGGGCGACCCTTCCCGCTGGAAGAAGCCGACCAGCACTTCACCCGACTCAAGCAATGGGGCTTCGACTTCCTGCGCTTCCTGGTGACCTGGGAGGCCATCGAGCACGCCGGGCCGGGCCAGTACGACGAAGCCTATCTGGATTACGTCCGGGCAGTCGTGGAGAAAGCCCGCGAGTACGATATCCAGCTCTTCATCGACCCGCACCAGGACGTCTGGAGCCGCTTCAGCGGGGGCGATGGCGCGCCCGGCTGGACCTTCGACCTGATCGGCATGGACATCACCGCCTTCAAGCCGACCGGCGCGGCCATTGTCCACCAGACGCACGGCGACCCCTTCCCACGGATGATCTGGCCCAGCAATTACAACAAGCTGGCCGCAGCCACGATGTTCACGCTGTTCTTCGGCGGCGACGACTTCGCCCCGCGCACAACGTATGAAGGCATGTCCGTGCAGGAGTTTTTGCAGAGCCACTACATCAGGGCGATGCAGCAGGTCGCGGAACGGCTGGCTGGCCTGGATAACGTCATCGGCTATGACACGCTCAACGAGCCGTCACCCGGTTTTATCGGCGATACCGATGTACGCACCATCGATCACCAGTTGCGCATTGGTGACGTGCCGACTCCTTATCAGACGATGCTGCTGGGCGCAGGGCTGGCACAGTCCATCGCTGTCTACGAGCTATCGTGGCTGGGATCGCGGCAGGTCGGCACGCGGGTCATCACCTGTGACGGCAAACGCGCTTACAAGGATGGCTACCGGTGCGTCTGGAGCGAAAACGGCGTCTGGGATATCGACAGCAAGGGCCTGCCGCGTCTGCTGCGGCCGCACCACTTCGGCTATAAGCCGGATGGCTCGCCGGTTGATTTCGCCAATGATTATCTCAGGCCGTTCGTCAATCGCTATGCGGCGGCCATCCGTGAGGTCGACCCGAAGGCGGTCATTTTCATGGAGGCGGAGGCCGTCCTGCGCGAGAACCCGCCCATCTGGGGGCCAGGCGACGCGGATAACATCGTCTATGCGCCGCACTGGTACGATGGCGTCCTGCTGTTCACCAAGCGCTATGTCCCCTTCGCCGGCATCAACGCGTTCACCGTGAAGCCGGTCCTGGGGTTGGAGAATGTGCGCCGCTCGTTCCGCAACCAGCTTAAGAAGCACAAGGACTGGGCGCGCGATCATCTGGGCAACGTGCCGGTCGTCATTGGCGAAGTCGGCATCCCCTATGACCTCAACGACCGCGTCGGCTTCCGTTACAACGATTTCAGAGTGCATGGTCAGGCCATCGAGCGCACCATGCAGGCGCTCGACGCGAACCTGCTCAACTTCACATGGTGGAACTACACCGCGGATAACAGCAACGCACGCGGCGATCAATGGAACGGTGAGGACATCTCGGTCTTCAGCCGGGATCAGCAGACCGACCCGAGCGACTGCAACAGCGGCGGTCGGGCGCTGAATGCCGTCGTGCGGCCATACGCCCGCGCCATCCCTGGTACGCCGCTGCGCATGACCTTCGATCAAAATTCGGGCGTGTTCACCTTCGCCTATAAGCATGATCCAAAGATCGACGCGCCAGCGGAGCTGTTCATTCCCAACCATCAGTACCCGGATGGCTATCGCGTCGAGATCGAAGACGGCGAGTATGAGGTCGACCGGGCCAATCAGCGGCTGATTTACCGTCACAGCGACAAAGACGTGCCCCACCTGATCCGGGTGGTGCCGCTGGTCACCCGCGAGACAAATCGGGATCACTTCTGGCGAAACCGGCTGGCGATCTTCGGCATATTTGTAACCCTGGCGTTGCTTCTCATGTTCGGTAGGAAGCGCAAATGAGCGAGAAGAAATCAGGCTGGCTATCGGCTGAAGAACGGGCCGTACTGGGGCGGCTGCTGCGCTACGGGCTGGCGATCTTCGGCGCGGTGGCGCTGACGCTGGTCATCGTCGCCCTGGCGGCCAACCTCATCGGCCGCTGAATCCACAGGAAAACACCTGCACCGCCCTCGGTTGAGGGCGGTTACTGGTTCCCTTCTTTTGCGGGGGCAGCCATCAGTCGACGCGCTGCGCCGGGGCTTCTCTTTGCTACTTATCAGGATATTCTGCATAAGTGGGCTGGATACCTGTCACCTGACGGGGGTGTGGGGCTGTGCTACGCTGTGAAGTAGCCGCCCGATCGGGCCGTCGCCCGTGGGGTGGCCTGTGTCCAATCAGGGAGAGGATAAACAGCATGGCATCGCGAGATCGGCCACGCGCCAGCAACAAAAAACGTAAAGACAACGACCTTGCCGAAAAGCGCGCAGAGAAGCGCCGCCAGCATCGGGAAGAAAAGGCGGAGCAGAAGCGGCTGCAAAAGCGCGAACGCCGCCGTCAGCGTGGGGTGGGCTACGGCAAGCCGCAGGCCACCGCCACTGAGGATGGGGCCTAGCCACCTCCTGTGACCTTTACGCTGACCTTTACGCTGACCTATCCGGCCTATCCCTGCTCAACTTCGTGCGCTGCTGCGCGCAGCAAGCTGCGCATACTCGGCCTCGGCAGCGGCCCCCACCGCTGACCAGGTGAACTGCTGCTGCACCAGTGCGCGTGCGGCCTGCCCCATCCTGTGACGCCGCTCAGCGTCCAGCAACAGATCAGTTATTGCAGCGGCCAGCGTCTCCGGCTGCGGCGCTGTGATGATGCCTGCGTCGGCTGCGGCGACTTCCGGCAGATGACAGGCCGGCGACAGCACCACTGGCAGCCCCGCCGCCAGCGCTTCCAGTATCGATAGCGACAGGCCCTCACCGGCCAGCGCCGGCAGGACGAACATATCCGCCGCTGCCAGCGCCTGCAGGCGCGCTTCACCATCCAGATAACCCGTAACCGTAATGCGATCCGCAGGCAGCGGGCCGAGCTGTGTCAGTGCGCCTTCATCCGGGCCGGCCAGCACCAGACGCGCCCCGGGCACCCTGACGTGCTCCCACGCGGCGACCAGTTCCGTGATGCCTTTGCGCGGGTGCAGCCGTCCGAGATAAAGCACAATCGGTGCCGACCCCAGGTCGAAGCGTGCGCGGAAGGGTGCAGCATCCGGCAGGCTGGCGAACTGCTGCGGATCGATGCCGTTGGCGATCACGCGGATCGTCGGCACAGGCAGGCCCCATCGCGGCCACAGGTCGCGCACCTCGTCGGCTTCGTGCTGCGTGAGCGCGGTAACGGCGTCGATGTGGCGCGCCACCCGTGGGCTGAGCAGGGCATCCCAGCCGCGCTTGAGCGTGCCGCGCCCCGCATCAGGGGCGAGTGTGCCATGCGGCGACAGCACCACTGGCAACCCGCGCGAGGCGGCCAGCGGCGCAACCAGGATGTTTTCCAGCGTGCGAAACTCATGCAGGTGCAGGAGGTCGGCATCGGCCAGGACCCTGGCGGCCACCCGCCGCAGCCCCTCCGGCGTGGAGAGGTTGAAGCGGCGCAGGGCATATAATCGATTCGGTACGCGCCACACACTGACACCCTCGCGGATGGTGTGCAGCGGGCCGGGCTGGCGCTGCTGATGCGTATGGGCATCGGTCGTCAGCACGCTGACGCGGTGGCCCCGTGCGATCAGGGCGGTGGCCAGCCCCTCGATGGCACGCGGCACCCCCCCGAAAGCATACGCCGGGGCGTAGTAAGGCGTCAGGTGGACGATGTGCATGGGGTGGGCAATGGCTCAGGCGTGGGGGGTGCGTCCGTTGGTTGAGGGCGGCTCGTCGTCGTAGTCGTCGTCATCCTCATAGTCATCATCGTAGTCGTCGTCGTAGTCATCGTCGTCTATGTACTCGTAATCATCGTCGAGGTCATCGTAATCGTCGTCCGCGTCGTCGTCTTCATCTTCTTCATCTTCTTCGTCGTAATTGTCCTCATCGGCGGCGTTGTAGAGATCAAGAAATGCCCCGGAGAGGCCGTCATCGTCGCGGCCATCGCCAGCGGCCTTCTCTTCGAGCGTACGGGGCACGTTGTCGGCCTGGCCGTCAGCGTCACCTTCAGCGGTCGCGCTGCTTTCCGCCGCGTCGGCCTCATCTTCGATCTCAGCAACGGCTGTCGCGGCGGCAACATCCGCATAGAGGACGCGCATCAGGCCGGGCAGGTAGCGATCCGTGATGAGCAGGTTGGCATAGACCACCTGCCGGATCAGCGGGTGCAGCAGTTCTGAGCCTTCGATATCGATGCTGGTTTTGTAGCGCACCTCGCCGTCGTCGTAATCCATCTCGAAGTTACCGATCACCATGCCGTAGTTGGCCCGCGTGAGGAACTCCGCGACGGCCACGCGCTTATTCGGCGGCACATTCACGGGCAGTACGGAGTAGAAGACGAACTGCTGCTGAAGCTCGCGCGCCTGGGCGAAGCACGTCCACTTGCCGTTTTTGCCGTTGAAGCCCATCGTGAGGACGGACATACCAGACATCCACTGGAAGTCCCATTCATCTTCTTCGAAGAATTCGACGAGCATGTTGAAGATCTGCTGTTCGCCCATGCGTTGCCTTTCTCGGTCCTGGTACGGGCTGACGACCCGTACCGGCTCGCGTGATACAGGAGTTGGATATTGTCCGGTCAGCTCTCGTCCGGCGCTTCCGGCGTATCGTCGTCGCGCACATCATCATCCGGTAATTCGCTGATGATGCGCATAATGCCCGTCTTGGACGGGTCCGGTGGCATGGAAGGCAGGCGATGCGGCAGACGTGGCCCAGGTTCGCGCGGTGACGGTGGTTCCATATCGTCAATGGGTTCCATCTGGCCGGTCTCGCCCTGTGCGTTTGGATCGGGTAATGTCTCGAGCATGCCCCAGGTACCCCCTAATCACTATGTGCCCCGAGTATAACCGCGCATACGCCTGACGACTATAGGCGAACGTAAAAAAACTGCAAGCGAAGCGGCCCTCAAAAGGCAGTATTCAGATCAGTATGGGATGGGCATTGCGCCCCGGAGTACCTGCAACAGTGGCAGGTGCTCCGTTGGGCAGGGGGCAGGTCAGTGGGCGGCGGCGAACGTCTCGTGATACAGCGCCAGCATGGCGGCACCGTCGAGATCAGTCTTGCCTTGTTCGACCAGATAACGTGCGAAGCTCTGCAGACGTGCGAGGTCATCACTGGTGATGACGCCCGTCTGCACCGCCTGATCCAGATAGATCGCGCCCTTATCGAGGACGGGGAAGGCGACCATCAGCCGCAGGTTGCGGTAGCTGGTATTGGTGCTGGGCACCTGGGATGGATCACGAATGAGATTATTGGTGAGCACAGGCTGTGCGTCGCTGAGCGCTTCGCGCAGCGTCTGCATGATCATAGCACGCCAGTTTCCCTTGTTGAGGGCGGCGTCATCGAGGTTGTAATCACTATGAACTTCCAGTTCGGCATCGACGACCAGGCCACGTTCCGCCTGGGTGATCTGCTGCGCCAACTCCAGAAAATGTCGTAAAAACGCGGGTTGCATAAGGGTCTGTCCTCGGCCTAATCTGCCTCTTTGGAGGCCTGTCGGCTGACCGCCTAGCGATCACTATTCTAAACGAGAATGACGCTATTATGGTCCGTGCAGCGTATCAATAATACCCCACTTAAGGGGGGATTACACGCTATCCACAATGACGATAGTACTACGCGTGAGGTTCCATTTTCGTACGGGACGCGGCGGGCGCTGACCCGTGCGTGATGCGGCTCCCTGGGCAGAAGTGGGGCCAGCCGGTACAATGTCGCAGTGAATATACTGGTAAGTCGCCTGACGACCATCACAACGGGGAGAAAAGCCGCTTATGACTCAACTGCCCTTGTTAACGATCCTGGCCGGGGGCGCTTCGTCGCGCATGTGGCCCCTGCGCGAGAAATCGCTGCTGCGCTTCGGCGATGAGCCGCTGCTGCTGAGCCAGCTACGCCGCTATGAATCTCTGGGTTTTCATGAGGCGATCATCGTCGCCAACCCGACGAGCGCGGACGACATCCGCACGCTGGTTGCGGAAGCCGGCGATGACATCCGCGTGCAGGTCGCGGTGCAGGAGACGCCGCAGGGCATGGGCGATGCCATCCTGCAGACGGCCCCCCTGGTCACCGATAGCAGCCGCGCGATCTATATCACGCAGGTGCACGACGTCGTCGATGACAGCCTGCATGTGGATATTCTGCAACGGTATCGCGCTAATCCGCAGGCGACGTACATCGCCGGTATCGACATGGCGGATTACTTCCCGGGGGGCTATCTGATCGTTGACGATGCGGGCACCATCAGCGGCATCGTCGAGAAGCCCGGTGCCCACAACCGCCCAAGCAATCTCGTTAATATTGTGGCGCATCTGCACGCCAGTGTCGGCCAGTTGTACGAGGCTATCCAGGCGGAGTACGCCAGCGATGCCCCCGGCGACGATCACTATGAGCGGGCGATGGACGCGCTCATGAAGCAGATTCGCTATGAGGTGGTGCCCTATCGTGGTCGGTGGGACGCGCTGAAGTATCCCTGGCACGTCCTGAGCATCATGGATGCGTTTCTGGCGCGTATCCAGGGGCAGGACGTCGCGCCGGATGCCTTCGTCGCGCCGACGGCTTCTCTCGTGGGCGATGTGGTCATCAGCAGCGGCGCGAAGATCTTCCCGGGCGCGGCGATTGTCGGGCCTGCCTACATCGGGCGCGGGACGATTGTCGGCAACAACGCGCTGGTGCGTCACAGTATGGTGCTGGACCAGTGCAACGTGGGCTACACAACGGAAGTCGCCCGCAGCTACGTCGCGGACGGCTGCCAGATGCACGCCTGCCGTGTGCTCGACAGCGTCTTCGCCCAGAACGTCAACTTCAGCGCGGGCTGTACGACGGCCAATCTGCGGATTGATAAGGGCGACGTGCCCAGTATGATCAAGGGGCAGCGCATCTACAGCGGACGCGATAAGCTGGGCGCGATCATCGGCGAAGACGCTTTCATCAGCGTGGACGCGATGACCATGCCCGGCGTCAAGATCGGCGCGAAGGCGGTCGTCGGGCCTGGCACGCACGTGCATCTGGACGTAAACGACGGTCAGCGCGTGTACATCAAGCAGGAACTCGTCATCCGCGATCCGGATGAATAGACATCAGCATGCGGCTGGTCTGTGACGGGCCGCGATGCGCTGTTACTGGTAATCGTTGGTCGTGTCGGCAGAGGTATCAAGAGGCAATGAAGACGGAAAGCAGACAGCCTTATCGTTTTTATGACGTCGTGACAGCGCTCTTCGTGACGGTGCTGCTGCTGAGCGCCCTGCTCAGCAGCGCCAAGATCATCGACACGGGCATTGTGCTCGGGCCGCTGGCGCTGGTCTTCGACGCGGGGACGCTCATCTTCCCGATTTCGTACATCTTCGGCGACATCCTGACGGAAGTCTACGGATATAAGCGCTCGCGGCGGGTCATCTGGATGGGCTTCGTGGCGCTGGCGCTGATGGCGCTGTTCGTGTGGCTGGCCGGGGCGCTCCCCGGTGAAGCTGAGTGGCAATCCTACGCCGGGGATGCGGCCTTTAACGCTATCCTGGGCGGGATACCAGGACTGGCGATCGCCAGCCTGATCGCTTACTGGGCGGGGGAGTTCAGCAACAGCTTCGTGCTCGCCAAGATGAAGATCGCCACGCAGGGCCGCTGGCTGTGGACGCGCACCATCGGCAGCACGCTGGTTGGTCAGGGCGTGGATACGGTCATCTTCTTCGTGATTGCGACGGCGCTGGGGGTCTTCCCACCGGCGATCCTGATCTCACTGATCGTGACTAACTACATCTTCAAGGTGGGTATTGAGGTCATCCTGACGCCCATCACGCTGACGGTCGTCAACGCGCTGAAGCGTGCCGAAAACGAGGACTACTACGACATCAATACGCGCTTCAACCCCTTCCGGTTCGAGTCGTAGCGCGCTGGTCTAACCTTCTTCCAGATGGGCCAGGCCGATTTCGAAGAGCCGCCGCACATGGTCGTCATCGAGCGCGTAGTAGACGTGACGCCCCTCGCGGCGGCTTTTGACGAGCCGCATCTGCCGCAGGCCGCGCATCTGATGCGAGACCGCTGACTGGCTCATATCGAGCAGGGTGGCGATATCGTGCACGCACAGTTCATGCGATTGCAGCAGCCCGATGATGCGCACGCGGTTAGGGTCGCCCATCGCCCGGAACAACTCAGAAAGGGCGGTGGCGTGGCTTTCACTCAGGAGTGCGTCGGCATCAAACGCCACATCCTCGGCGTCTGTCTGGCAGCAGGGTAAGCGTTGTCGATCATCAGACATAGGGCGAATCTTCTCAATCGCTGAAGTCCATTACTGATGCGAAAATGAACATATGAACGTGTGTTCATAGAATAGCCGGGCACTGTCGGACTGTCAACAGCGCCCTATGCCCCGCTATGACCCGGCAAACGCCGCAGATAACGACAAATTCGGCCTTCAAAATTTATGGCGGTCGTGGCAATCTATCAGATATACGAATCGAGCGAGGCACAACTCAAAATGCTCGCTGAGTTATCACGGACAGCGCGATGATGCCACAGCCGAGGATACAGGATGCGCAGGTGGTCGCCCACCGTGCGCTCTGCTTGGGGGCGATCCTCAAACGCGGGGAAATCGAAATCACGTTTCAGAATCTCGACCAGCTCGATATCCCGCAGGACCTTCACCAGCGTTTCATCACACAACACCATGATCAGCACGCGGCGCTGCGCCGCTGGGTCGTCACCGAGGGGCTTAGCCGCCACCTGACCGGGGCGGAGCGTATCCTGCTCGATATGACCCTGGGCCGCTGGTCGGAACGCACGATTATCAGCACAAGCTGGCGTGTGGAATCGCTCGGGGTGATGCTGTGGGCGCTGAACTACCTTGAGGGCATCCCTAAGTATGACACCCAGTTCGAGCCGGACGAAGTGTTATCTCCGCTGGAAGTGCTGACGCCGACCATCGACATTCTGTGGCAGGCGCATCTGCGGCCGGCGACGGAGCTGCTGGCGATGCGCGATCAGGCGGAGTACTGGAACTGGCGCACACGCGCTATGGACCTGGAACGCATGGGCGTGCGACCGGCTGAGGGCGTTACCTTCCGTGAGATCGTCCACGCGACGGCGCAGCAGGCCTATAACCAGGGCTACCTGACGCACCTGCTCAACGGCGACTTCCCCGCTTTTGACAAACCCTATGCAGAACTCGATCATGACCAGCACACGCTGGTCAGTTCGATTGCCTACGAGCGCTACAGCGCGCTGGCGTGGCTGTGCGAACTCAGCGCACAATGGGAGAGCCTGCCGGTTGACCGGTAGGCCCCCATCCAACTCTTTCTGCAAAACTGTATCAACGCAGCGGATAAATCAGGCGGGCTGGGCATCCAGCAGGTAGCGGGCGATCAGGTGGGCGCTGTGGTTCAGTGCGTCCTGGTGCATCCGCTCATAGCCGTGCGAGCCGGATACGCCCGGCCCGATGAGCGCGACTTTCGCGTCGCCACCGGCACGCCAGTAAGCCGAGCCATCGCTGCTGTAGTACACGTAAATGTCGATATTGTGCGGGATCTCATACTCGCTGGCGATGCGGCGCAGCTTGTTATTCAGGTCAAAGTGATACGGGCCGCCGCCATCCTTGACGCAGATCGTCACGCTGAATTCGTCACTGGTCTGAGTGCTGCCGATGGCGGCCATATCGACAGCGACCAGCTCGCTGACGGCATCCGGGATGCCCGCCGACCCACCGTGACCAACTTCCTCATAGTTGCTGATCAGAATGTGCGTATCGTAGGCGGGCCGCTGGCCTGCGGCCTGCATCGCCTGGAGCGCCCCCCAGATGCCGGCGACACTGGCCTTATCATCCAGAAAACGCGAGCGCAAAAACCCGGAATCTACCAGTTCCACACGCGGATCAAGAAAGATGAAATCGCCAACCTCAATGCCGAGCGCTTTCGTCTCCGCCTTGCTGGTGGTGCGTTCATCCAGCCGGACGATGAGCGTATCAATGCTGCGTTCTGCGCGCTGAGCGTTACGGTTGACGTGCGTGCTGGGGTCTTCCAGCATGACCGTGCCTCGATAGCGCCGGTCGGTATACGTGCGGATTGTGCAGTTTTCGAATTCGATACCCGGCCAGTTGATCCCGCCCAACGCCGTGAGCGTCAGCGTGCCGTCACTCTTGATCCCTTTGACCATCAGGCCGAGGGTATCGACGTGGGCTGTCAGCGCGAGGGCAGTCGTGTTGAGGTCGCCGGGCCACGTCAGCAGAAGCGCGCCCTTGTTGGTGCGCCGCATCCGCAGATCAGGGATGCCCAGCATGGCGAAGTGCTCCTCACAGCGCGGGATAATCTCCTGATGGTAGCCGGTCGGGCTGGGCGTGTTGAGCAGATCGATAAGCATGCGGGTCATGGCATCGGTATCGAAGTGCAGGATCATCTCATTTCCTCATGATGGGGGTAGGTGAATTGTCGATCGATCAGACAGGCAATCAGGGTGTTGTGGTGCTGTAAGCGGCGAAGCCATCCAGCATCATGTGCAGACCAGCGATGACGCGCTCCAACGAATAGCCGCGCACCTCCTGTTGAAAATGGATCACGCGCACGTCGAGCAGCATGTAGAGCGCATCGGCCATATAGTCGCGGTCGCCATCCAGGCGTGCGCGGGTCAGCAGCGCGAGGAGCGTCTGATGCCACCAGCTATGGGCCGGATGCTGCATCATCTCGCCGGGCGTGCCAGCGATCTCCAGGAGCAGATCGCGGTGGGCCACCACGTAGCGCGCCCCTTCTGCCAGGAACCAGCGCAGCGTCACGAGGGGTTCATCGCCCGCACCGATGCGCGACAGCGTCTGCTCCTGAAAGCGGCGCATGGCGTCATCCAGCAGCGCATGGCACAGATCGGCCTTATCGCGGAAATGACGGTAGAGCGTCCCCTTACCGACCCCGGCCTTCTCAGCGACAGACGACATGGTGACGGCTTCCGCGCCCTGCGCATCAAATAGCTCGCGCGCCGTCGTCAGCAGCTTCTCACGATTGCGCACAGCGTCGGCACGTGGGGGCCGGTTAGCCGGATAGATCAGGAAGTCATCTCGTAAATCATGCTCGCTCATGGCAGAGAGTATAACACGGCCAGCGAGCGAAGAAAGCGATGGAGCCGTTATCAGTTCACCTGCTGGCGGCATGTGCGAATCGCCGCATCGAGCGTATCCGCAAAGCAGATTTTGTCGCGGGGATGCTCGCCACCGTACCAGCGCCAGACGCGCTGACGTATTTCCTGACTGGTCGGCATGACGAAAGCGATGAGTTCCAACCCCTGCATCTCGTCCACCAGGTGACGCGCCTCGTCGAGCAGATGCAAAGAATCGGCCGGGAGCATCGTCTCGATGATCTCGAAAATCACGACGCGGACCGGCGGTGCCTGCGCGATCATACTGCGAGCAGCCTGGAGATCAGCAACACGGAGTAACCCGGCATGCGTAAGGAGGAGGATTTCATCGTCTACGAAGCGATAGCTAAGCATTATTCTACCTGAAGGCTCTTAGGTTAGTTTATTCTAACTCAATTTTTCGTTAAGTAAACTTAAGACCGGCATTCAGAATACCGGGGACGACAACCTTACATCTCAACTGAGGAGTTTATCGAGCTGCCGGAGTGCTTCCGTGCGATTCTCAGCGAAGTGCAGTCGCCGCGTCTGACCATAACGACAGTAATGCAGCGCGATATACGCCCGCAGCTCGTCGTTTTCAGCAGGCAGGATGATGATGATATGGCTGAACAGCTCCTGCTCCGTGCCTAGGCGCAGGCCGGTCGCCTGTATCAGGCGTTCAGGGGATATGACAATCGCTTCCGTAAGATCGACGAGAAGCGCTTTAAGCGGTTGGTGAACAGTGTCGGGCAGTAACGAAGGTAGTTCGATGTCATGACCTGTGTGACCGACATGGCGTAGCAGCACGCTGCGGGAGCCAAGTGGGGTACAATGCAGTGCCATCTCGCCCCTCCAGCAGATAGAACATAAAATAAGTATAAGATAAATGAAAACAAAGGACAATTACAAAAAACATTAAGTGTAAACGTTTTCTGCACACAAAGCGCAGTTTTCGTTAATGGAAACTGCTTCAGGGGCAGTATTCGTGGAGTGAGGATTGCTGCGTGCGTTTATCGAGCGCTTCATCAAGGCTGGTCGCCAGCCGCAGCAGGCAGATGGCATCAGCGGTGCAAAAGACGCGGATCAGCATTTCTCGGTAATGAGAGAAGGGCGGCAGAATAATGACGATCGCCTGAATCTCGGCCTGGTCGATAAGGCGATGTACGACGCTGATGAGATACGTTTCATCAACCTGGGCATACATGGTTTCGGTGATGTCGACAATGAGGTAGCCCAGCGGGCTGTGATCGAAGATGCGCTCTAAAGCCTGCTGCGGGGTAGCATCCGTGACAAGACCGCTGATACGCATCAGCAAAGTAAGGGCATCTAACCGATCACATTGAACGGCCATGCTGTATCCCCACGCAATACTGGCTCTTGGGGGAATTATAACAATATTTTTCATAAAAAACTGCTTTTGTACGTTAAAAGATGCACGTCAAACAGATTGCCACATCAAGGGGATGACGACTTACGCCGGGCGAAATTCAGCGGTGTGAGCTGGTGTGAAATACGGGGCTGTAGGCTTCTTCGGTCAGGGCGGCGTAAAGCGAAGGGGCGAAGATCAGCCGGTGCGCCTGATCAAGCTCGCGGTATAGCTGGGTGACGGTCGTATGCCAGTTGGTATAGGGCGGCGCGATGATGATGACCTGACAGTCCTCAGCGGCCCACATGCCCAGGCACAGCGCGGCGTCGATCAGGACGATATCGGCACGGCGGACCTTCATCTCGGTGACATCGATGATGACCTGGTCAATCCGGGTGGAGCGGGTCAGCGCGTGGCGGGCCTGGCGGACATCTGAAAGGTAAGCCTCCCCTACAAACCGTATCAGCAGCGTCAGATCATCGATCAACTGAATGTAGGTGGCCACAACGTTTCCCCGCGAAATGTTTGACGCAATATTTACGAAAATATTATAGCCACATAAAAGTTAAATGCCAACAAACCCGGCGTGAGCCAGCCATGAGGATTGGCGGCCACAAGGCAGGAAAAGCCCTAGGCGCGGATTTCGACGACGACGCCCTCTTCGGCCCAGTCGTACAGGCGCTGTGCATTGGTGCTGCTGAGCAGGATGCAGCCGTAAGTCACACGGCGACCCAGGCTGTTCTCCCACAGCAGCTGACCGCCGCCGCGCGTCGGGAAGCCGTGGAAGCCGTTGGTGAAATCGCTGCCGGGTACAGGCTGATACACACCGAGGAAATGCGGCATCCACAGGTTCCAGTTGCCGGCGTAGGCGTTGATCTCATGCGAGATGACCTGATAGACGCCGGGCCAGGTCGGGCTGTCATTGATGCCGGTGCTGGCAGGCCAATCCCAGATGAGCTGGCCGTTTTCGTAGACGCGGGTGCGCTGCTCGCGAATGCTGACCACGATGCGCTTATCCGGCACGACTGGCAGCTTCAGGAACGTATCGGCTGGTGGGATGGTGATCTGCTGGCCGACGCTCAGGCTGGTGAGGCCGCCGTTAGCCTGCTGAACGTACAGGTACGGCATGCCATAATCCCAGGCGATGCTGGTCAGCGTCTGGCCGGGGGCGACAGTATGCGTGCGCGGCAGATGCTCCACGACGACGGCGGCCTGCTGCGGCTGACCATCGGCCAGCGCCTGCTGCACGCGGCGTACAGCGTCGTCAAGGTCGATCGTGCGGGACGGATCGAAGACGGTGGTGGCCTGCCCCGCCAGATAATCGCGCAGCGGCGCATTCTGCAGACGCAGGCTCAGCCCGATCGGGCTGGCGGGATCAGCGGCGGCGCTCAGCCAACTGCCCCACTGCTGCGGCGCTACCGACCAGTAGATGCTGTCGCCCGTCACCGGGTCGAAGACGCGCACATCCAGCGGATTGCTCAGCAGGGCGTTGGCCTGTGCCACCAGCGGCGAGGCATCCAGCACTTCCGGGGCGACCTCGCGCATGGCCAGCGGCAGCGTCTGCCCGTTGAGACCAGCCCCCTGCAGCAGCGCCAGCGTCGCGCCCACATCCAGAGCGCGGCCATTGCGCGGCGGCGTCGGCACGGCGCGGCCTGCTTCCAGTGCGACCCCGGCATTTACCGGTGCGATGGCGACCTGCTGCGCGATGCGCTCCAGTTCAAGGCGGGCGGTATCGGCATCCACAGCGATGATAGGCGTCACCTGCACGCGCCCGAGCAGGGCCTGCAGGCTGTTCCCTTTGCTGCGTCCCTGGCGATAGGCTAGCTGCGCCGTGGCGGTGGCATCCAGCGAAACGCCGAGCGTCGCCGGGGCGACCTGCCAGACGCGCTCGCCATCGCGCAGGACGACGGTATCCCACTGCGTTTGCAGGCGCTGCGTGGCGCGTTCAACATTCAGCCCGCCCAGGTTGACATCACCCACCACAACGCCGGGCAGGATGCCGCTGGCGAAGGTCAGCAGCAGCGCGCCCACCATCAGCAGCAGCACGGACGCGACCGCCCCGCCGAAGATGGCCAACAGCAGCCACACCGTGCCGAACCGGCGGCGGCGCGGTGGCCGGGCCGGGCGCCGCAGCCCGCCGCGCTGCGGTAATGCGCGTGCGGGCATGGGTCGGCTGGCGCTGGAATGTGTCGGCTGAGCAGGCACGGTGTAGCACGTCCTTAAATCACGATCGTTCTGTTATTTAAACACATTTTCGGGCGGCGGGGTTCCAAAACAGGGGCAACACACCGGGAACGTGGGTCAGTGAGTGAGAAAAAACAGAAAAGCGCGAACAGAGTCGCGCCTTCATCAGATGATGTTCACGTGGGGGATTGTGACATCTCTTAAAGTGGAATAGCCTGGCAAGTACCATTCCATCTTTATTATACCTGCCAGTGTCTATTTGTGCCCTATACGAGAGTCCAGTCTTTTCCTAGACTCAGGCATAAGAACTGACCGATACGCTCTAGCTGAAACGGTTGGTCACGGCACCATCATCAGCCTGTGCCACCAGCCGGGCGTATTTGGCCATCACGCCGTAGGTATAGTGCGGCTTCGGTGCCTGCCATGCCTTGCGCCGATCAACAAGCGCATCATCACTGAGTTCGACATCGATACGGCCTTTGGCCACGTCTACTATGATCATGTCGCCTTCCTGCAACAGCGCGATCGGTCCGCCAATGGCTGCTTCCGGCGCGACGTGCCCGATCATCAGGCCGCGCGTCCCCCCGCTGAAGCGGCCATCCGTCAGCAACATGACGTCCCGGCCCAGGCCCTGCCCGACCAGCGCCGCCGTCACCAGCAGCATCTCGCGCATACCCGGCCCACCGACCGGCCCTTCATAACGGATGACGACGACATCACCCGGCTTGATCTCCCGATTCTGGACGGCGTTAAAGGCGTCTTCTTCGCGGTCGAAGATGCGCGCCGGGCCGCGATGCACCTGCGGTTCGTCACCCTTGAGCTTGACGACCGCGCCATTCGGGGCCAGGTTGCCATGCAGAATAACCAGCCCCCCCGTCGGTTTGACGGGGTTATCGAGTGGGCGCACCACCTCCTGACCGGGCGTTTCCTGGGCGTCGGCGACTTCTTCGGCGAGGGTGCGGCCTGTGACGGTCAGGGTGTCGCCGTGGAGGTAGCCGCCCTCCAGCATACGCTTGGCCAGCAGTGCGATGCCGCCCGCCTTGTACATATCCTCAGCGACGAAGCGGCCCGTCGGGCGCATATCGGCGATGATGGGCGTGCGCGCGCTGATCTGGCGGATGTCGTCCAGGGTCAGGGGAACGCCGGCTTCGCGGGCGAAGGCCAGCAGATGCAGGACGGCGTTGGTGCTGCCGCCGGTACCGGTCGCACTGGCGACGGCGTTCTCCATCGATTTGCGCGTGATGATCTTCGACGGGCGCAGGTCCTGTTCGATCAGCTTCATGATGTGCTCGCCGGCCTGGAGCGCGATATCAAGCTTGTACGGGTCTTCGGCGGGGACGTCGTTCATGCCCATCGGCGTGATGCCCATGATGGCGGCGATGGTCGACATGGTGTTGGCGGTGAACTGGCCGCCGCACGCCCCGGCCCCCGGTATGGCGACATCCTCAATGGCTTTGAGTTCCTCGTAGGTGATCTCGCCGACCTGATATTTGCCGATGGCTTCAAATACGCTGACCACATCTACCGGCTGCTCCAGATAATTGCCAGGGGCGATCGTCCCGCCGTAGAGCATCAGCGATGGAATGTTCAGCCGGATGAGGGACATAATCGTGCCGGGGATAGTCTTATCGCAGGAGCTGATCGCGATCACGCCGTCAAAGTAGTTAGCGCGTGTGACCAGTTCGATGCTATCGGCGATCAGGTCGCGGCTGATGAGCGAGGCCTTCATGCCTTCCGTACCCATGGTGATGCCGTCGCTGATGGAGATGGTATTGAACTCCATCGGCGTGCCGCCTGCCCGTTTGACGCCCTCTTTGACTTTGGCCGCCAGCCGCCGCAGGTGGAAGTTACACGGGCCGACTTCCGTCCAGGTGTTGGCGATGGCGATGAGGGGCTTTTCCAGGTCCTCATCGGTGAGGCCGGTGGCTTTGAACATGGCACGGGCTGCTGCCCGATCCGCCCCGGCGACGAGCGTCCGGCTGCGGGCATTCAGCGGTGTGGTGCCATTACTGGCGCGATCAGCATCGGGCATAGGGTTGGTCTCCTGGGTGCTATGATATTGCTATCGGGGTATTTTACCGCAGGGCGGGCGTTTCGCTATGGGGTTTGGGGGCTTGCGACATGAAAAATGATCGATCCAGATCCTCACCAACCGTGAGGCCTGTGCTTGCTGCGAGGATGGCTTTGATTGTGTTTATGAACTGAGGCCGGCAAGTTTGGTTGGCAAACTAGTAAGTATATATGTCTTGGTAGCCTAGTATTTCCAGCCTTACTCGAGTTGGTATATGTGCAAACGCAGCTTCAACGAGATCTAACATTTCTCTAGACTGGGCCAAATGTTTCAACCTGTCAAAGAGTTTTAGCAAGTGTACTACATCCGCTACGGCGTAGCGGATCTGTTTTTCAGTTAACCGCTTGCTTAGCCAGTTTGAAGTTTGCTGTGACTTATCAATCTGAAAGTCTAGATGCTCTTTAAGCAGTACCGACAAAGAATGGGAGTATTCGGCCTGAGGAAACAACAGCTTGGACACTATTTTGGTGCAAGCTACATTGCTGGGAACAGTATTCCAATGATATGACATGAACCGCAAATCAAACATAGCATGATGGAATACTTTTCTTATCCTGTTTGTTTCAAGCAAATGTACAAGATTATCTGGTACTCGATTGTCATGAGGAATTCTAATGAGTACAGCACCCGTAGAAGGTGAAAAAAGCTGACAAGTTCCTATCTTCTCCGTCTTCCAATTCAACCCTGATGTTTCTATATCACATGCAACAGACCCATCACATTCAATGGCGTAAAGGAGTTCTTCAGATATATCGTCAGCACAAATTCGAAGTTTTGGTTCACTAAGCTGAGAATAATTCACAATCTATGCCTTTTCTAAGGAAAAACTTGTTTTGCTTGCGGTCCTTTGTTTTCATCTTTTAGTCCATCAACCATCGATTTGTACTCTTTTATAAAGAAATTGGCAAATTCACCGTCTATATCTGCTGTAATCATAGGTACTGAACCACGAACTCTAGAGTGTTTATATGGTGCCCAGACAACCCAGCGGTTTGATAAATAATAAGTATGACACGGAGCTACACCAGGGTGTCAAGCTCCCAATTTGTGAAGACAGTTGTCTGGGAAGTGTTGGACAGCATAGACAGCCGGTGGCATCTTGAGAGCGGTGTGGATACGGCTGTGGTTGTAGTAGTGGATGTGCCGAT